>Ga0073936_10006872_pt1 | contig 14861 bp, 7 predicted proteins | sample AliMusrvi5mmetaG_FD_87041 | JGI IMG/M metagenome (GOLD analysis project Ga0073936, IMG submission 87041) | Freshwater lake bacterial and archeal communities from Alinen Mustajarvi, Finland, to study Microbial Dark Matter (Phase II) - Alinen... | ecosystem: Environmental > Aquatic > Freshwater >... | reverse complement strand
GTGTATCATTAAATCCCCTTCCTGCCCGATGTCGCGGGGCTGGAAGGCGTGGATTCCGGCGCACTGGTGGGCGGCGGCATCAAGGCGCCCGCCGCTGCCAAGTGCGAAACCTGGCGGCATGAAATCGGCGACCTGCTGACAGAGCTGCAGAAGTAATTCCCGGTTTCACTACACCACAGGCGGCAAAACAATGAAAACGTTGTGCAGCAAGGATACCGTTCGGCGGGTGGTCGTGTTGGTGGTGCTGGCACTGACGAGCGGCTTGGCACACAGTCAGGATTGGCCCGGTTTCACCGGGCCGAACCACGACAATACGTCACCCGCCAGGGGGTTGGCGGACACGTGGCCAACGAACGGACCAACCGTGGTGTGGGAATCCAGGATCACCGGGGGCGGCGCCGAATTGTTCGCCAGCCCGATTGTCGCCGGCGGCAAGGTGTTCGTGACCGGGCGTGAATACAAGAAGGATAAGTCTGGAAAAAAGATCGAGGAGTCGACCTCGGATTTTCTCCACTGCCTGGATGCCGGCACCGGCCGGGAGCTTTGGAAACAGGAGTTCGCGCCGCAGGTTCTTTACACGGGCGATCTCGGACAGGAGCGCAAGTCCTGCTGGAACACGCCCGTGGCCGACGGCAACATGGTTTATGCGCGCGGCCCCAACGGCGAACTCCGGGCCATCGCCGTCCAGGATGGCAAAACCGTTTGGACATGGCCCAAGGATCCCGCCTCGCTGACCAACAAGCCGCCGTCCGGCTACAGCCTCTCGGCTCCTTGCCTCGTCGTGGACGACATTCTGATCCTGCCGGTCTACGGCGGCTTCAAGGCCAAGCTGCTTGGACTGGACAAGCTCTCCGGCGAACCCAAATGGGAGATGCCCGAGTATGGCTGCTGGCAATTCTCGGCTGGATGCATGATCCCGATGGACTTGGGCGGCGGGAAGAAGGTCGTCGTCATCGGCGGGTTTGTCTTCGATCCCAAAACCGGCAAGAACCTCATGCCCATGGAGAAGGACGGCAAAGGCAGGATGGTCCGGGCATCGCTGCCGGTCGGAATCAACTGGACTGCGACGTGCAAGGGGAACAAGTTGATCAGCGGCTACACCGTGAACGCGGTGAAGGAGAAGGTGGACGGCAAGGATGTCGTGAAGCTGGAGGAAGAGGCCGGCGTGGGATGCGTGGAACTGTCGCTGAACGAGGACGGCACCATTGCGCAGAAACTCCTCTGGAAAACGATGCAGTCCGGCAACAACCGCAAATGGCAGAAATCGTATGGCGGCCCGGTAATCCAGGGCGAACACCTGTATGTGTTCCACGGCTGCAACGATACGCGCGCCATCTCCTGCGTGAGCATGGCGGACGGGAAGCTCCTTTGGACCGCGGAAAAACCGAAGCACGACTGGGGCTATGCCAATGTGATCGGCGCCGATGGGAAGATCTTCTATCATCAAGGCGGACAGTTAAGCATGCTGGCGGCGGATGCAACAACCTACCGGGAGCTTGCTTCGGCGAAGGTGTCCGCCAACAATTGGTCCACACCGGCAATCGCAGGAACACGAATGTTCCTCCGCGATGACAATGGCATCGTAAAATGCCTGGAACTGAAAGCGCAGTAACCATAACGAGGTCCATCATGCACACACCACGCTGGCTGAATCTGTCCGTCGCAACGCTGTTCCTGCTGGCCCTGGCGCCACCATCGTTCGCCCTGATCAACCCGAACTTCACGCCGGTTCACCTGGTCAATCAATCCACGCTGGCGGTGGAACTGGAATTGGCCCCGGTCAAGGACGGGAAGTGCGTCGGCACGGTGAAGCAGGTCCTGAAGGGCAAACTGGACGCCAAGACGCTCACGTTCAATCTGGCCGCCTCGCAGATGAAGGAACACGCCGCCTCCCTGACGCAGCGGATCGCAGCCAACGGCTCGCAATCCGTGATCTTCTTCGCGGGCGACCTCCATGCCGATGACGCCGCCCCTGGCGCCGCGCCCGGCGGCGAGCCAGGCGCAGAGGCTGGCGCCGGAGGGCAGAAGGGATTCCTTCACATCCAGGGCGACTGGATATCCTTCAACACCGAAAATGGCGTTGTCTGGCAGATGGAGGAAATCAGTTCCAAGATGGGCGCAACCTGGCGTGGCGGCACAGACATGCTGATCCGTTGCGTCAAATATATCCTGTCCGACCCCGATGCCGCCGTGCCATCGCAGGAGGGCGTTTCCTGGGGCGAGTCCAAATCTTTTGCGAAAATCGCAGGCGCCGTGCATGCCGCCGTGCCGGTGGATCTCAACAACAATGGAATCCTTTCGTTGTATGTCGCCGCCGAGTCTGGCGACCGTCTGTTCACGTATGATGCCAAAACCAGGGAGATGCAAGACCTCACGGCGGCCATGAAACTGACCGCCAAGTCCCGTCAGGCGGCATGGGGCGACTTCACCGGCAACGGGAAACTGGCTCTGCTCAGTTGGGACGGCGAAACCCTGACGTTGCACAGCCAGACCACCAATGGCGTTTTCGCCGCGCCGGAAAAAATCGCCGCCAAAACGGATCTGGGCGGCGATTGTCTTGGCCTTGCCGTTGTGGACGTCGGCGTGAAGGGCAAGGCGGGCGTGATCGTCGCCACACCGCAACTACCGTTCCTCGTGCAGCCGGGCGTCAAGGGTGCACCCAAGCCGTTGCCCGGCTCCGCGCCGGCGGCGACGTTGAAAGCAGCCGCCGGTTGCCTCGTGGCGGACCTGGATGGCGACGGCATACCGGACGTGCTGCAGCTCTTCGCCAACGGCAGCCAGTTCTTCCGGGGCAAGGCGCTGGGACAGTGGGAGGAGCCTCAGCCGTGCGCCATCACGCTGGCCGGCGGTCCGGGCAACGCGTTCCTCGGCGATTTCGACGCGGATGGACTCCTGGATGTGATCACCTGCACCCCGCCGGATGCGGCCATCGAAGTCTGGCAGAATCTCGGCCACGGCAAATTCGCCGCCGTGCGGTCGCAGACCGGCGAGAGCGCCTATAACAGCGATGGCGCCGCAAGTGGAATGACGGGCGACATCAACAACGACGGACGCCAGGATTTTGTCCTCTTCTTCCCGAAGGCCCCGCCGCGGATATTGTTCAATCGCGGATTCCGCAGCTTTGGCATTGCCAACGGCATGGATCTCGCAAAGAACGGCATCGCGCCCGAAACCGCCGACGGCACACAGGCCGGCTGCTGGGCCGACTTCAATGGCGATGGCGCCCAGGATCTGGCGATGATTACCGCCAGCGGACAGGCCATGCTTCTGCTGCGCGGGACAGACGGCGCAGCGGATCGCTGCGCACGCGGCGTGCTGGCGCTGGGCGGCCCCTACGCCGGCCCGCTCACGGTCACCGGCTGGCGGCACGACCGCTGCCTCGGCGCCTGGAACGTCGTGGCAGGCACATCCGAGGCGCTGGTCGCCTACAGCGAAGCCGGCCCAATCACCCTGAAATGGCAGTTCCCCGGCGGCAAGCCGCAGCAGAAGGAAGTCGTCCTGGAGAACAATCCGGTGCGCATCGTGCTGACGCCGTGATGCCGCGGCGGGGCGTTCATCGCACATCAAGGCAGACCAGCGTTCCCCTCTCGCTGCGAACGTAGACACGGCCGTCGCAGAGGACGGGCCTGTTTCAGCAGATGATGGGTCTCGGTTTGGCGCCGGAATCTACGGGAAATACCTTTGTGCGAGAGATCTCTGAATTTTCCAGCCCCAAATGGATTACTTCTTCGTCTCCTTCTCCATTGCCGCAATCTCCTCCGGTGTGGCCTCGACAAGAATGCGGAATTTTGTGGTCCCGTAGGCCAAGTCATCCTTCGCAGCGCCATTCCCCACCGCTTCATGGTTGGTGACCAAGAAACCGAGTACTCCTTTGCCCATGTGGCCGTGCTTCTTGCTGCAGTCCGTGGGGAAGTACTCATCCACCGCATCCTCAAGGCCATAGGGAGCACTTCGGAAGGCCTTGGAGGAATCCTGCGTCATTTCGTATGGGAGGTCACTGATCATGTCATATAATCCCCAAGCATTCGGCTTCTTGGATTTCACCGGCAGAAGCACCCCCCTCCCTTTTCCTGAACTGTTTTGATCCTGGTATTTTTCCGAAAATGGGGGATTGGAGGTGCCCACCCGACATGCCCATTCCCATTCCGCCTGCGTCGGAAGCCGGATCTTGCGACCGCCGTTCTTTTCCGAAACGATCTGACAGAATTTATGAATGTCACCGCAAAAAACGTTCCGCACCGGGAGTTGGGGACCCTTTCCCGTGCTGGGATTGTTTGTCACGATCGCCTCATACATTTCCTGGGTCACGGGAATTTCGGCCAGGAAAAATGGTTTCGTCAACGTAACCTTGTGCGGCGGATGGTCAAACCACAGGGGGGAAACATAACAAGGAGGTCCCATCATGAACGTTCCGGCTGGAAGCAAAATACAGTTGAGGGACAGGGTATCGGTGATTTTGAGTACCAGCGGTGCGTTACCAGGCCTTTGGAGGGGTTTGTCCGGCGTAAACAACTTGCTCGAATATCTGGGCGTGTAAAGTTTTCCATTCAGCTTGTTAGTCATCGCAGTCGGCGTGATCCATTTCTTCCCGTCTTTTTCGGAAACAACTCCGGTTATGACCATCGGCTTACACCCTTTGAGTTGGTTCTCTTTCTTCGCGGTGAGTTCCCCGGGCGTGATGTAGTACTTCAGCCGTTTGTTGAACTCATCCTCGATCTTCAGGGCCTGGTCGTAGTTAATGCTGTTGCCGGCATAGAGGTCCTTCATGATGTCTTCGAACGTGGCGGTGACTTCGGGTGTCCCTCCCACCGCGAACAACACGGGGACTTTGTCCTCCGCAGCCGACTCCTCCTTTGTCAGATGCCGAGTGTACTTGGAATTAGGCATCATATTGCCCGCGAGCGTGACATCCTTGCCAGCGGCCTCAGGTTTGATCTCCGCCTTCTCCATCCCCGCGATCTCTTCCGGCGTGGCATCCACGGCAATGCGAAAAATCACGTCGCCTTCGGCGCCGTGTCCGGTCAGGGCGGCGCCTCCATTCAATGTGGGCCGGTATACGCCGAACCATCGGCCGCCTTTGTCCTTGTGAAGCGGCCCGCTGCCGTAGTTGATGGCGCCGCTCATCGGCGGCCCAACCGGATCAATCTCCTTCACCCGCGCATTGAGCCGCTCCCAATCGTTCACAACCTGCCACGCAAACGTCTCCATGTCGTACAGCCCCCATGCATTGGGTTGCGCACTTTTGACCGGCGTCTTGCTGAGTACCGGACCGTCGCTATCATCTGCGCCAACCGCGCTGGTCTGCCCGACATACTTTTCCGGCAGACACGGACTGGAAGTCCCGACACGGGCGGCATATTCCCACTCGCTGTCCGTGGGCAGGCGCACCTTCCGGTTGTTCATTTGCGAAAGTTTCTGGCAGAACGTTTCAATCTGTGCAAACGGTACATCCGTGACTGCGCACTGTGGCGCTTGGTTCGACAGGGCCTTGCTGGCGGCCGGCAGGCTGCCCATCACGGCTTCGAACATCTCACGGGTTACCGGAATCTCCGCCATCCAGAACGGCTTGGTCAGGACAACCTCGTGCGGGTATTCATCCTGGTAACGATTCTCGATAAACGGCGAGCCATGCACAAAACGCCCTGCTGGGAGGAGCGCGCACTTCAAAGCCAATTTGTCGCTGATCTTCAAGATCAACGGTTCCTTTCCCGGCATGGCCAATGGCTTGTCGGGCGCCAGCATCTTTGCGGGATAGACGCAGGCCGCTTTTTTTCCCGTCGTGTATTGCGTCGGGAATATCCATTTTCGCCCGTCTATTTCGGCAATGACGCCCGTCAACGCTGTCGGTGCCTGGGCATAAGACCCGTCGCCTTTATGCGTGCGCATGACGTTCTGGCCTGGCGCAATGTAGTACTTGAGATGACGGTCGATCTCTTCGTTGAACCGCAGCGCCTGATCGCAGTCCATGGCATCGCCCGGCCAGCAATCCTGCATCATCTTTTTCAGCGCGGCGCTGATTTCAGGCATGCCCTCCACCGCATACAACACCTGGAGGTGCTCGGCATGGGCAGGATCGGGCACCGTAGCACTATTCCAGAGCAGGATGCCGCGCAGTGTCACAGGCGTGCCGCCTACCGGCGGAACCATGGGGGCAACCATGTCCTCGGGATGCCCTTTTCTCGTGTAAATTGTCACCTTGTCGATTGCCAGCGAACAGGCCCATGTGAACAAGCCGACACAGCCGCGCGACGGGTCTTCCAGTGGCGTTGGATCGGTATAGGAGAACACCTGCGCCCCGTCAACCGACAGGCTGACCCGGTTGTCGAGTTTCTCCGCGACGATCTTGTAGGTTTTTCCGGCCTCGGGCCGTACGGCTTTATTAATCGTGGAGGTTACCACCTCGCCCTTCCTCTTCAGGAGACTGCACGTATTGCCTTTTGCCCCGAACTGCAGCAGATAGCCCGATCCCATCTCCGCGCCATCGGTGTTCAGACAAATACTGAAACTCAAGTACTCCGGTTTCTCACAGGGCGAAGCCGAGCCCGTTACTTCAACGCGAACACTCTTGGAAAACGACAGGGCATCGATAATAGCCAGGGCATTATTTCGATGACCCGGCGTCAGCACCATTTTGCCGTCGCCACATTTCATGCCGCCAACCGTGCAGAACCAATTGTCCTCCGTTGTCTTGACATTCGCGAAATCTGACGTGTAAGCCGCGACCCACTCAGACTCGGCCTGCCGGCTGACATTTGTTGTAAGAGACGAACAACCCATGACGGCCATGATCGCCGCCAAGGATACCCCAATCGCTTTTTGTCGCAAATCATGTTTCATAACGGCCTTTACTGCGCAAGCGCTTTCGCCACTTCGTCGGTCAACCGGTACATCTGCGTTTCGAGTTCGTCCCACCCCTCGGGCAAACCCCGGGCAGAACTGTCCTTGTCGGCGCCTGTGAATCCGAACAGATTGCGCATGGCGGCCCGGTATTGAAGCGACAAGTAACAGAATTCCCTCGTCCGGGCATCGCACAAGTCCTTGACCCGTTTCGCCAGGTCCGGTCCCAGTTTCGCCTTCAGCGCCGGATCCAAAATAGCATTCTCGATGAACATTCTTGCCTCCATGTCTTGGAGCGATTGCTGCAACATGCGGGATCGCGTGGTGGGCACCGGGCCATCCTTGCCGGGGGCGATGTACCAGCGCGTGATCACCGTCATCGAGCCATAGTCCGCATAGCGGAACCCCGTCCAGAAGTCGCCGCCGTCCGACCCGAACCCCGTGAATGTCACGTCGTAGGGCGGCCAAGGCATGGGGGACAGCGCCGCGCCCTCCACGTAGATCAGAAACCGCGACAGGGGCGATCCCGTGTTGAACTCGCAAATGCTCTTGGTCCGCGAGAAGCACGGCGCGATCTTGTCGCCATATAACTTCTCTTTCCAGCCGTACTTGGGTTTCGCTTCGACCTGATGTGTCCAGGAGACCGGATAGTTACTCGCCAAGCCCGCATATTTCCGCACGCGTTCCTCGTCCGGATCCCATCGAACGCCCAGACTTTCCCCGCCCATGCTGGTCCAATGCCCGACGTTCAAGGGTATCGACCACCACGCCGCCATTTTCGTGGCGGGCACGCCATGCGTCCGCACCAGCCACTTGATCCCGGGAAAAAGGCTCTGCATGTCGTTACAGCACGCTTTGATTGTATCGGTATCGCAGTAATCGCAAGGAATCCCGAATAACGTCACCTTGTCCAGACCTCGTTTGGCCAGGATCGGCAGAATCCCTTCGATCACCGGTTTCCAGAACGCCTTCGCCTCTGGCGTGCCCCAGGCGGGCGCCTCTTGCTGCGTCAGCGCACCGGTCTTGGGGTCCTGTTCCGTGTAGTAGCGGGTAACCCTTCCGGCGGTATGGGATGGACTGTTGACGATCAAGCACACGGCGCGAATGCCTTTCAGATGCCTGCCGGCCACATCCAGGTATTTTCCGACGGCAGAGTAATCGTATGTGTACGAACCGTCCGCCTGCTTGATCCAATGCACCATGGAGTCCGTGTTATCCACAAACGTCTTTCCGACGAGCGGAATGTAGAGTTCCTTGTCGCCCAATTCGCCGAGCAAGCGAAAAGCCTCGTCCAGGAGTTTCCAGTGCGCTTCCGACCACAACGGCACATGGTAATAGCGCGCCACGGTCTCGGGCGACTCGATCAGGCCCACGTAGGTGTTGAGATTCTGCGGATCGGGCAGCGTCCAGTTGCCCATCACCTCCAATTCCAGGGGCACAACCACGGGCATTTGTTCTTCCGTCTTGACCGTCAGTTGCCCCACATACTGGCCTGCCGCGCACTCCTTCGGCACCTTGACCGTCACCCAGATCGGCCGGATGACATACGGCACATCCTTGGTCATCCACCACGTGGACTTGATTTCACTCTCCGGCACGGTCTCCAATCGATCGAAGGCGCCGAAATAGTCCCAATGTACGTTCTCCATCGTCCTTGCATAGGCCACAGTAATTGCCGAAGCAGGCACGAATTTTCCGTCGGCCCGCTTGAGATCGCTCACGGTCGCCAGCAACCCTTTCACCGGATCCTTGGAACTGGCCACGATCTGCCCGGAATAGACGCCATTCTTCAGCCCCTGCAACCGGATGGGCTTGATCGTTTCGTTGGGATCGCCGTACCAGGACACGTCGAACGGCTGGTCCACGCGGTGATTCCAGATACGCAGACCTTTCGGTGGCGCGACGTTCGGCGCCACGGCATCCGCGGCGCCGGACGCCGTCAGGCGGAGTTCCTCGAACTCGCACCGGTTCCACGCCAGTTGGTAGAACCACTGCATGCCACGGCTGCCGCCGGCGCCCAAGTCCTTCGGTTTTGGCCACCCCGCCGTGAACATCTCGACCGCCGCCGGCGCGCGGTGCAGTTCGATGGCCAGCACGTTGACGCCTTTGCAAAGGACCGATGCCGGCACCTTGACATCCAGATGCCGGACGCGCGACCGGTATCGTTCCGCCTCCACGACATTCCGGCACAAATTGGTCGCCCGATCGGCGGGCGCATAGGTCAGAACCTTGTAACACGGCTGCTCGATCTGCGTGAGCAGGTTGCTATCGGTTCCCATGTATGCTTCTTTCGGATACTCTTTGGCCAGCGTTTCCGGAGTCACCTTTCCATCGGGCATTCCGGCACGCCCGATCTCCTTGCCGTTCAGGAAGGCCACAACGCCGCCGCGGAACGCCAGATGAAGGTCGAGATCCTTGATCTTTTGCGGATCGTTCACCGCAAACTTTCCGCGCAGGCAACTCAGCGCCGTGCTGCGGTACGTCGGCCGCTCGATGTCGCGCACGCGGTTCCAATCGCCGTCGTCGAACTCCGGTTGCTGCCAACCCGCCGGCGGGAACGGCGCGCCCCTGACGACCTGCGCCGGGCAAACGTTCTCAGCCGGACCGTGCGGCAGGCTGCCGGTCATCCCATAGGGCAACAGAGCCCCCTTCTCGTCACGGCGCATCTGCGGTGTCAGCATGTCCACGGCCACGATCGTGCCGTCGTCCCGGCGCGCCACGTCCGTGCGCCACACATCGTAACTGCGCCAAATCGAAGCGCCGTCAATTTCCTGACCCGTGCGCATCTGCAGAATAATTCGGTCGTCGGCAGCGGAAAGTGCCGCCGCATGCCCCAGTAGAACAGACGTTGCAAAACAGAGGATCGTTGTTTTCGTTGTCATTTCCTGGGCGTCTCCATCATTTTGAGTGCAAATCGAAAACAGGCGTCGTCGCCAAACCATTGGGGAAAGTTGGTGCCCCACAGGTTGTTCTGCAGGCAGAAGTGGATTCCTTCCTTGAGCTTGGGCTGCGTCTGGTCGAACTCCAGGATGCGCGGCCGGCCGGGACTGACAAGCGGCGCATCTTGTGTTTCGATTTTAAGTCGGCCATCGGGACCGTCATAAAACATGCCGGTGCTGACCGCGTGGAGGGCGCGGTTGCCGCCCCGGATCACCTCGAATGGCGAAACAACGCCTTCCATCTTATCCATGGTCCAGCGTTCCGGAAACCGGGCGTCGACGTCAAAGGTCAACCAGAGCGCCTCGGGCATGCGGGTTGCATCCTTTTGGAACCAACAGATTTCAATCCCGATTTCCGGAGATTGGTCCTGAAATGTGTATCGAATCCAAACCTCGGCCGGTGCGCCATAGATTCGGAGGCTGGTATCCGGCATGGTCAGGCGCGCCAGAATCTCGACGCCGTCAAGAGTCGGACGTCGATAAAAGGCTGTGCCTTCCGGGCGGAAGAACCGATGCCGCAAAAACGCCACCTTTTCAAGCCCCGGCTTGGTGAAATCGGGAATGGACCAACTGGCGGTGACCTTCTTGTTGACGATGTACCGCCGATAAAACTCCGCATACTCTTTTGCGGAAAAGACTTCGTACTGGAACAGCCCCAGGTGGCCGCCCTTGCGACACCAGGATTTTCCGGTACGGCGATCCACCAGCTTCCTGATGGCGCCGGTTTTTTCGGCAAACACGACCTCAAAACCGCACAAATCCGGCTGCGTCAGGTTCGCCAGGCTGGAAAACCCCTTCAGCGACGGCTTGCGCGGCTCAATATCACGCAACGCGATCCGAGCCTCTTTTCTTTTTTGCCGGTCATCCAGGCACCGGATGCTTTGCGTGATGTAGTCGCGCTGTTCCGGCCAAGACGCCTCGAATCGCTCAAACACCTCCCGGTTGCGGCGACGCGCGCGCGCAAGATCCGGCTTGGCGAAATTGTCCGTGTCTTTCAGATGCGTTTTCCGGTCCATGCCCCACGTATGTTCCGGCACGCACAGGAGCTTCCGGGTGAAGGCGTCGGCGACTTTGAAAACGCCTGCCGGTTTTGCGGTCTCCCATTTCTTCCGCAACCGGCAAAGCTGGCGGAATTGGGCTATTTTCCTGGAATCCGTGGCAAGACCGTGAATCCACGTGTCGCCCATTTCGCCGGTCACGACGGGAAGGTTCCTGCGGATCGGCAGAAGTTTTTCCGCAAACCGGTCCAGCGTCGAAGCCTTGACCTCCGCGCCGCCGGATCGCGCCTTCCACTGCGCAAACTGCGCGATGACATCCTCCAGGGAAGACGGGCCTTTGTTGTCGCCTGTGTGGGCAAAAACCAGCCGATCGCCAAACCCTTCCAGGTCCAGGGGACGCCCATAATCGGTCACGTAATTGACAATGATTTCCGACCGGTCGGGCGCCTGCCACCGGAAGAGGGCCGGAACTTTCACGGGCGTGCTGGCGGGGTTGATGCCCAGATGGAGAAACCGGATGCCCGCCTCCGCGAGCAGGGGAATGATCTCGCGGCAATGGCCCGGCACATCGGTCATTTTGGCCGCGATGGTTTTCTTGCCGAAGCGGCGATCCAGATCTGCGGACAAGGAAAGCCCGGCCTTGAACAGACCTCTGTCCATCATTTCCGTGTGGGTGGTAAACGGCAAGCCATGCCAGACCATATCGCCCGCAAGGATGGCCGCCTCCATCTCTTTGCGCGCCGCAGCGTCTGCCTGTTCCAAATATTCGTAGATGATCCAGGAGCCCGTGGTCCAGACAAACCGTTCCGCACCATTCCGTTCACGCAGTTTCCGGGCAAGCGTCAATGCCTGCGGTATAAACTGTTCGTGGTACCGTTTGACAACCACGCGCGCATAATCCGTGAAGCCCAAGTCCAAATGCGTTTTAAAAATGATATGTATGGTTTTTTGCATGCGTTACTGGATTCAGGCAGCGTTTTCACTTATTCGTATTCTCAGCTTTTTCCATTTCCACAATCCCATCACTAACATTCCGATCTTGTTTTTCATGATCCACCCTTTGTCCCAGTCTCCACCAGGAAACGCAACCAAACACGGGCCATCAGCTTGTGATAGGGCTCTGTCATATGAATGCCGTCCAACGACACAAACCGGGCCTGATCGGAAGACGCATCGATCGCCGCGCCAGCTGGAATCAGGGCGATGCCTGTTTGATGGGAAAGTTCGCGAAGCATTTCCGGATCCCAGTAGAATTTTGTCGTCACGGGAATCGCGCCATAAATCGTGTCGGGCACCATCACTCCCGCACCCTGCGCAGCAAATCCCAGCGCCATCTTTTCCAACGCAGGCGGATCCTTCGGCCCCCTGTTTGCAATGACAAGCAATACACGATCCGGCTTCCAGGCCAGTGCCTCCTGGTAGAATGCCTGGCAGTCGGCGCGCGATGCGTTCATCCCTCCGGCCTGCCACTGGCGCACTTCGACCTTGGGGTTGGCAAGCGCGAAGATCTCCGACACGATCGGGACAAACGCCGCCGGCGAGGACCAGTGTACGTACATGGTGAAGGAGTGCCCGATCACGGCGATTTTTTGCGCGGGCATGGCGCGAATCCGCGGCAGCAGCGCCTGAATGTCCGGCTCATTCATGAGTTCGCGGGCCAGCACGGTCTTGTCGCGTTCGCCGGTAAACCGATGCCCCCAGTTCCACATTTTCCGAAACAGGATTCGCACCGCAACCGGATTGGTTTCGAATGGGCTGGCGCACATGCCGGGCGAAAGTTGCTGCGCCAAAACCAGAAACTCGGCGTCGGTGGTTTCCTTTAACCCGAGTTGCGCCGTATGCACCGGCAACCCCAGCGCCGTGTACAGGGCGAACAGAACCTGGAGTTGCGTCGCGTCGCGTTCCACATCCAGCATCATTTGCAGCAGGCTCGCAAGCGCGCGGGCGCGGAAACCGGAAGCCCCGGAATGTTCGCCGAGAACTTTCGCCAGCACATTGACCGGCAGGTTGGTTGCCGTGACCCGCAACGGGGAATCCAGAATCGGGTTCAAATCCTGGGCGGGGTCGAAGGTTGAGTGCTCGCCGCGAACCCACGCGACGATGTCTCCCGCCGGCCCGGCGAGAAGCTTCTGCTGGTGCTGAACCAGCGCGGCAAGGTCATTGGTGGATAATCCCTGCGCCGACCAGGCAGTCGGATCGCCCCTGCCGGAATGCAACGCCATGTTGACCTGATAGGCATGCGTCGCGTCGATGTTAGCCTCCACCAGATCCTGCATCCGGCGGTCCACGTCGGAAGCAGAAGCCCCGCACGCGCATCCCGCCACCATCAGTCCCGTAGCCAGCACGCCTGCAACACGCCGTGAGTCCGAGTTACACATGTCATTTCCTTTCATCTGCCGCCGATCCTTCCGTTCTGCCTGCCACCATTTATTGACGCGCGGGCTTTACCCGGGTATTCCGCAATCTGTTTGCGCCAGCGACCAGTGGACTGGGACGCTTCTCGCCACCCTTCAGCACGGAAAGTTCGACGGACCAGCGGCCCTGATGGACAATCGTTCGACAGGGAGGCGCCCATCTTCGCGAGCCGCCGACCCGTTTCCGTGCGGTTGTTATGATAACAAGATCGCGAACCAAGAATAGGCCACAAATTGATAAAAAAGGCGCCGGTTCTTGACAGATCGCCGGAAGAAGTGCCCTCTGGTCACGATGCTGGAAAATCTGCTACGCCCGCACGCGTGCCCTTAACTTCTGCTCATTTTATTTTTCGAGAACGGCCAGGAATCAAGAACCTGCTTTAATCGTCCTGCAGCAATCGTAGTCAAGCGCACAGGCATGTCTCGCGGCGTTTGGCGAGTCGATAGTTGGATGGCGTGCATCGATAGGTTTGCTCGAAAGATCGGCAGAAGTGGCTTTCGTCGGCAAAACCCCACTCCATGGCAATCCGTTTGACTTTGTCCTCCGTGGCGATCAATTGTTGCGCGGCGCAGGATAGCCGCCGCAGCAGCGCAAACTGGCCGAACGTGCTGCCCATGGCCGCCTGAAATTTTTTCGCGAAAACGCCGATGGAAACGCCACAGGCGTCGGCCGCCTTTTTCAACGGCACATGCTCGTGGGAGGAGAATACCAGCATCAGCGCCGGCGAGAGAAACTGGCTGGTTATTGGCGTGGCACAAGAACGCAGCTGCCGATTGGCGGGCTCGGTCAGCACGATGGCCAGCAATTGCAGGAACAACAGGCGCGTCAGCAGAAGGTCTCTTTCGCCGTCGCCAAGCGCTGCGCCCAATGCATAGGCGAGCCGTCGCGTTTCGGCCCGAAGGGCCTGCGGAACCACGGGGCGATTCCGCGGCGCAACAATGAAGGGCGCCATCCAGTGGAGATCGGCGGCTTCCGGGAGGCATAGGTCAATGATCAAGGGAGGCCAGACCATCGCCACTAACGCCTCGGTGTCCGGTTCGAGCGCGGTCCAGCCGTGCGGCTCCCACATGCCGTGGAACCAAACCTCGCCAACGCCGTAATCCTGATGAGAACCATCGGGATACAGACGCCGCACTGATCCCCGAACGACAACGCCCATTTCGAGCTCGAAGTGTACGTCGTAGTACGTGTTGATCAAGCACGGTATCAGTGCCCAAATCAGGCGAATGGGGCGATCGGTCGAGAGACCGAACGTCATGCGCACCGCGGCGTCCTGCTGCACAGGTTGCGTTTTCTTTTTCAAAGTAAAATGGATTATACCCTGCCCAACACACAAGCAACAAAATGAAAAGTTCAACAGAAAAGAAGAATAGTTCAATGGCCGACGCTTTCCGGTGGAAAGCTTATCGTGTAACGTTGGTTCATATCAGTTCGCAAGACAGGAGAAAATGCATGAAACGCATGCGGATGACAATGGCGGCGCTGGCGATGCTGGCGGCGGGAATGACGACAACAACGGCTTCGGCGGGTCTGTACGATTCGTGGGGCTACAAGGCGCAGATTCAGTTCTCCGGCTACAACCAGGCGGAAACACTGACCAACTTCCCGGCATTGGTGGTGCTGTCGAACAACTGCTTCTCCGGCTTCGCCTACAGCCAGTTCCAGTCCGGCT
>Ga0073936_10006864_pt1 | contig 14870 bp, 17 predicted proteins | sample AliMusrvi5mmetaG_FD_87041 | JGI IMG/M metagenome (GOLD analysis project Ga0073936, IMG submission 87041) | Freshwater lake bacterial and archeal communities from Alinen Mustajarvi, Finland, to study Microbial Dark Matter (Phase II) - Alinen... | ecosystem: Environmental > Aquatic > Freshwater >... | reverse complement strand
GTGGGGTGGGGTAAAAAATAAACTTAATAAAAATCAAGAAAATAAAAAAACCTCAAGACAAAACGTCTCGAGGGGAAATTGTATAATATTATTCTTCCGGGGCATGAGTTTCTTTATACTTCCCCATTTTGGATTCTCCGGGCATCATTACATCCCAATGGAATGTAAATTCTCCCTTGAAGTTATTCCAAACTATTCTGTTGAGAAGATAGATATTCCCTTCTTTATTGTAGGAAATCCTTTTATTCTCACTCCAGTGTTCGAAGATAAGGTCACCTATAGATATATACCCGTTGGGTTCTACAGATATTCTCATATGAGGTTTCAGGAATTTTTTAAATTCATTTTTCTCTGTAGTATCTCTGGAAAACTCATTGAGTGCAGGGAATTTATTGATTAGAATTGCATAAATATCCTGGATGATAGTAGCTTCAAATACCTGTGCTACATCTTTCATCTCTTCGGATATTTTTTTGGATATTTTTATTTCTGCAGTTTTTCTAAGTGCCCATACCAAGAATACTATCATTGCTATAAAAAACATAAGTATAATAATTAGTATTGTCCTGGTGAGAGCATCTTCCCAGCACTTTGCTGTTTCTTGTTTTATATTTGTAAGAAATGATTCGCCGCTGTATACAAACATTATTATACCTGCCGCGAGTAATAGAATACCTGCTGTTATTTGCCAGGTAAACTTCATCAGTTTTTTTTTGTTTATTTTATTTTTTTCATCGAGAATCTCTTTGTTCTCGTTTCTGAAACTTTCTGAATAGTTTTTCATGTGTTTTAAATTTTGTTTTTTATATTTATATATATTTACTTACAAAAGTCAAGTATTTCTCGATTATATATAGATCAATTAAAAAAAACCTCAAGAACAATATGTCTTGAGGAGAATATTTCGAATTATTTATTGGATAACCAGTTTTTTTGTCACTGGCGTATTGCTTGATTGGTATTTTATTATGTACATGCCCAGCGATAGATCGCTCACTGCTAGTGTCCCATCAACTACTGCTTTGTTCATTATCAGTTCACCGTTGATAGCATATATACTGATATTTACATTCGGTGTAGTGAAGTGAATCTGATCATGTGCAGGATTCGGATAAAATGTTGTTTCTGATGTTACATATTCATTGATTGCTAATGGTGCTAATAATGAATCTACTTGTACCAAATCTACCAGCATTGAATAGGTTGTGTTTGCACTTGATGTGCTTACTGGTTGTAATGCTGCATTGTATGCTGATCCCCAATCGCTTGCAGGTGCCCATATATTCAGATGGAAATGCAATGCTCCGTCCACGGTGGTCGTGTCTGTACGAACGGTAGTTCCGTCGATAGACCAGATTACTTTTGTTGGCAACCAGGTAATGACATATACATGGTCGTTGGTTATCGGTGTACTTATCCATGAAGAATCAGGATTGCCTATGCCCAAGGGAATATCGCTGTAAATATTCGTATGAACATAGTCCAGCTGATTGGTAAGCAATTCGAAATCTACTTCGTCGTGATTCCCTGGCGTAGTTAAATCGTAGGAAAACAAGCCACCGACTATCCCGCCTATTGTAGGTGTTTGGATTTTGGCATAAATCGTGAATATCAATCCATTCCCGGGAAGAAACGTCCGGTTGCTTATTAGGTCTGTTCCGTAAAGCGAATATCCGGTTGGATTATAGGTGTCTAAATTTATCACTGCTTTACTGTTGACTGCAGCAGGTAGGGGTGAGTTTTGTGAGCAGCGGAACTGCGTTCTTCCCACAAATGTCCCATCCGTTGGTCCTGTCCATGTGGGGATGTGCCAGAGGGCGTTGCTTACGATGGATCCATTGAAGTGATCCAGAAAAATGTTTGTTGTCTGTGCATTAGCATCATTAATGCCTATGATACCAAGTATCATTACTAAGGTAAAAAATTTTTTCATATGTGTTTTGGTTTTTAGTTTATGTATGTATTTTTATGTACTATAGTTATTTAGTTTTATTTGTCAATCTTTCTCTAGTTGTTAAAAAAAACTCGAGAGCAAGATGCCTCGAGGATGTTGTGTACAATGTACGTGTACCTTATTTTGTTTTCATTTTCTCTTTTATATAGTGAGCGAAAATGCCTACAACGACAAGGCCAGTATTGATTATTGCCGGTAGCCAATTATGTGTAACGATACCACCAATTATTGTCCATGTCAGGCCGATATTAATGCCTGCAAAAATAATTACTATTATGGTAAGATACAACACAATGGCCGTAATCATTCCCTCTAATAATATTATTGTGGATACCATATAATCTATTTTTCGTATCCATTGCCATGATTCTAAATTTTCAAAGTTGATGTTTCGTGTTTTTATTGTGAATGCAGACCATTTCATTTTGAGTCGTCTTACCTCTAATGATTTGCATACAATATTTCTCATCAACATCCCGGTAAGGATGGATATGAACCCTGCCAAATATAAAAGATCTGATAATAAAAATATTTTTTCCATTTTTTTCTATTTTTGTTTTTTATATTATATATATATTATTATAAAAGTCAACCCCTTTTCAATCTTATGCAGATTATAAAAAAAACCTCAAGACATACATGCCTTGAGGAGAAATAGTGTTGTTGTATTTTTAGGAAATATGCTAATAATCCAGTTTCCTGTAATGAGTTATGCCTAATTTTATTATTTTTTCGAATATGTGGTCACCGATGCATTGCATTCCTGGCATAAAATAGGTTGCAGATCCACTTCTGTGATTCACTTCATCCAGATCTTTTACACGGCTTATTATAAAGCCATGTTTGTGCTCAACCTCTATGTGTTTTCGCATTTCCTCCTTGGTTGCTTTTCTTGCTTTTTCAGCAAACTGTGCTACTTCGGTTTTTCCATGCAGACTTCCATATCCTTGGCTGTCGTAAGTGGCATGGTTATGTACCATTACTCCTGTGTTGAATCGGAAGGTTTTGATTACGTGTGGTCCTGGTATCACGTAAATACCGTTTTTTTCAAATGTTTTCATAATTTTTTATTGAGATTTTTTTATCTTTATATCTATTTACTTGTTTATGTCAATACAATCTTATGTTCATGAAACATATATTACTATCGTGTTTTTTTTGGCTTATCAACCTATAATCATCACCCCATCATCAGGCTCCAACTGAATTACTTTGTAAAAGATTTGCTTTTTCTCAAGATATCCGTATAATGAAGACAACTTGTTATGATATTTGATCACATCATCTATGACAATGACCGTTTGTGGTGAAATTATTTTCTCGATAATTTCCATGTATTCACCATATTGGCTCTTCTGTCCATCGATAAAGATAAAGTCCACTGGCTCTTTTGCTGGTGACGTTTGCACCAATTTTTTGATAGGAGCATAACGGACGTCGAATGGATATGAGGTGATATTGTAACAATGTGATTCCTTGATGTTTTGTAGACCTTCCTGGTATGCAGGATATGAAACTTCAAATGATGTAATCTTCCCTCCTCGAGTATGTAGTATTCATCCCATATATATACTGCTATACCCCACTGCACCTCAAATCTCCAGACATATTTTTGGTTTATGCTTTCTCAACAGTTTTCACAAAAACTTTTCCGTAGCCAGCGATATGATGGGAATCTTCCTTTCCTCACACGTCATTCTCAACTTCTTCAATATTTCCATCTTTTACTTTATTACTCACTAAAAAAAAATTTACCAATTATTTAATTGCGAATTGCGTATTACGAATTAGTTTAAACTACAAGCAAATCCGCAATCCGTAATTCGAAATCTTTTTAATCTTTTAATGTATGTTATTATTATGAACGAACAACCACAACAACCAAAACAACCTTTATTACAATCACCACAACAACCAAAAATGCAAACACCAAAACCACCAGTACAACCAACACCAGTAAAACCGATACAGGCGAAAACAATATCACCAGCGCCTATGCAATGAAATCTCTCTATTGATTTCACCAAAAAAAACAATGCGAAACCTCCGTATAGAGGCAAAAAGCCACTTCATTCTGGACCTAAAATGACGTCTGAAGCCTTCCTTCGCCATAGAGATGCCAAACCTATAACGGCTATCGATGATCCCAAAAAGCTTATCAAAAAATGAGAAACTCCTGTTAGAATCTGAAGTCTCTTATGATTGCAGCAAGTAGGACAATGTATGTTCATCGAATATCAAAACGATCTGATCATCGTCGATGCGGGTATGGAATTTGCCGCTGCCGAAGAATTGTGAGCAGATTATATTATTCCTGATATTTCTTATCTCAAAAAAAATAAACATAAAATAAGATGAATTCTGCTTACTCATGGGCATTTGGATCACGTATGAGCGTTGAGACATCTGCTTCCAGAATTGGACTTTCCGATGATATATACTACACCGCTTACTCTATGAATCGTCAAAAAAACATTTGATGATCCCAAAGAAGCAGCCAAGATAAAATACAAAATCGTAGATCCGGAAAGCGATATTTTGAGATTATGATGCTTTACGATAGAATTTATCCTCGTCAATCACAATATCCCTGAAACTATGGCGCTTTCTATCCATACGCCCAAGGGACTGATCTTTGATTCTTCGGATTTCAAAATCGATTATACGCCTGCTGTGGATAAACCAGCTGATCTCGCGAGAATCGGTAGAATCGGCGTAGAATGAGTGAAACTCTATATAGGAGATAGTCTTTGAACCAAAAAAGCTGGACGATCGGTTTCAGAAAAAATCATCGGTAAAACACTCGATGATATCATCAAGGGCGTAGATGGCAGAATATTCGTCGCAACTTTCGCTACCAACGTAGGAAGAGTAATCCAGATCATCAATAGCGCGATCAGATATAATAAAGTAGTCTTTCTTTCTGGAAGATCTATGATAAATCTTGTCGAAATCTGTCAGCAATTGGGCTATATCAATGTTCCTAAACAATATGTCCGCAAATTGGATAATGAAATAAATAATATGCCGGAAAATAGGGTTCTTGTCCTCTCTACATGAGCGCAAGGCGAAGAATTCGCTGCATTGACGAGGATGGCCAGAGATGAACACAATGTCGTCAAATTGAAAAAATGAGATACGATCTTGATGTCCAGTAGTACTATCCCTGGAAATGAAAGTACGATGAAAAAGATGCTTGATCAACTTGTCATCAAAGAAATCAATCTGATCACCAATCACGAGATGGATGTCCACGCTTCATGACATGGAGGAATCGAAGATCACAAACTTTTTCTTAATCTTATCAAACCAAGTTTCTTCCTGCCCTATTTCATGCCAGCAGAGGAAAGATACGATCATAAAAAACTTGCGGTCGATATGGGAATGAATGATGATAGAATATTGATGCCTGATTTGAATGGGCATATCATAGAAATGTATGATGATGTCGTTTTGATTTCCGATGAAAGAATCAAATTGGATACTATCTTGATAGATGGAAAAGGGCAAGGACATATGTCATGAGAATATGTAGTCAAAGCCAGACATATCATGGCAGAAAATGGAATCGTTTCGTTGATTTTCAAGATTGATACCAAAAGCAATGAACTCGTAGGAAATATCCAGATTGAATCTAGAGGTTTTGTCTATTCTAGTGAAGTGAAAACGATCCATACTCAGATTGTGGACTTTGCTAGAGCCAAATATAATGAACATCAAAAGAAACGCATGGATATCAAAGAGAATTTGAGACAGATCAAAGATGATCTCGGTCAATACATCGAAAAGATTATCGGCAGAATACCTATGCTCTTGCCTATGTATGTCTATATCAATAGAGAATCTCAAAATGGTAGTGTCGATGTTACGCTTGATGAAGCGGTTGTCGGTATGACGTTGGAAGAGCAGGGCAGTGATGAATAAACTGTTATTATTACCTCACCTTCAGTTATTTAGCGAACAACCTCACCCCACCTCTCCTGACATAGAGGAGCGTAAACTAGACCCCTCTCTATGAAATGGAGAGGGGGAAGGGGGTGAGGAAAAACAAACACGAAAAAAGCTCTGACGATGGTTGGAGCTTTTTTTGTTGACATTTACCTCTATTTCAGTATAGTAAAACTCCAAAACAAAAAAATTATGAAAAAAATATTTATCATTTCGTTTCTTGCAGCAATAATTGCTGTAAGCTCATGCAAGAAAGACAGTCAGCAACTGTCTAACAAAAATACTTATGATGAATGTTATAACATTTCATCATCTATATTGGTTTCCACTATGGCTCTTCGTGGCCACCAGGTAGAAGTCACCTGGGCTATAGACGGTGGTGCCGATAATACATTTCTGACAATGATTACTGACTCAAGCGGTCATACCTGTCCCACTTCGGGAAACACGATGATTTATCTGTGTGCCAATGGGCATATGAACAACTGTTATGTTGTTGATCAGCCCATCATCCAAGGACAGCCTGCCATTAAGTTCATTTTACTCAAAAGTGGCTTTAAAGGCTATATGGGCTCTGTACAGGCATTCTATTCAGGCCAAGAATGGAACGTTAATGGCGATGTTCGCTCTTGTGCTGAACAAAGTGACTCCCTGATAACTATCAGAGTCAACGGCCTTCCATATGGAAACCATCATATGTGCGTGCAGGCCAAGATCAGAAGATGATAGTTTAATAATGACTTTTTGTGGCCGGGAGATTCTCCTGGCTTTTTTTATACTCAGAAGAAATTGAAATAGCTTTATGTATCATTATAATCTGATTAAGAAATGTTGGATTACGGTTTCTATTCTGTCCAATCCGTCTACTCTGTCTCTATTCGCTTTTTTTAGTCTCTTATCATATCTCATGGCAAACAACTACAATCATACGCTGACTTGGTCGACTACGAGGATTACGGTGCTGGAGTATTGTAACAAAAAGTATTATTTCAATTATTATCCTCATTCGTTGAGGAGCTTGAATGAAGAAGTCCGACTTACCGCATTACTCCTCAAAAATCTCAAGAGCATCGATATGCGAGTCGGAGAAAAGACGCATCATCTGTTGTCTGATTATCTGAGAGCATTGAAAAAATGACCACAGGATGAAGCAGCGATCCAGGCACATAAAGATCGTGTGATCAATGAGATGAAAACTGAGTTTGAACAATCCAAGGCGAGAGATTATACGTCGTATGATAGAGATCATAAATTCTGACTTTCAGAGCATTATTACTGAGAAAATGTCGATGACAAGTTCGAGGAAGCTATGAAAAAAGTCCTTCACAATCTCGATGTCTTTATCGAAAGTGAATGGAATCAAAAAGTCCAACATTATTTCCAGACTGCGAAGACTGTCTTTGTAGAGAATCCTAGAGAGAAGGATTTCGAAGGGATGAAAGTCAATCTCTATTCAATCCCTGATTTGAAGGGGATAAATGTGATGGCAGCTCCAGATTTTGGGGTAGTTCTTTCTGATAATAAATATCTGATCATCGATCGAAAGACAGGACAAGAAAAAATGGATACGGACACTATCTCCGAACAACTCAAGATCTATGCATTGAAACTTCTCTTGAAGTCTCATCTTGATATCGAGAAAACAGATATGGAGGTCTATGAAGTCTATCTACCAAGTCTCCATCAGTATGGTGGCAAGGTAGAGAAAGCGGATATCGATCATATTATTGAAAAGTTGAAAGAGGATGTTGAATATCAAAAACAATTCCTCGTAGATGGCGATATTATCAAAAATGAACCATTGCCTTCTGTCGACTTTCCTAGGACCAAGAGTGCGAAAAAGTGTGCGAGCTGTACGTTTAGGAAGGTGTGTGAAGACTTAAAGTCTTTTGAATAAACTTAACTAAATTAAGAGATTAAGAGATTAAGAAATTAAGAGATTAAGAGATTAAGAAATTAAGAGATTAAGAAATTAAGAATTAAGAATGATGGAATGTTTTTATTATTGTTTTTTTGTGGTGATGGAAGCGTTGCAGTTTGTGAAAGATCCTTTGGATCTGGCTAATCTAGAGATTGTTGATCCTGCGGTGGTGACTGAATTTGAAGCGAGGGTCAATGCATTAGGTGAGACTTGAAAGAAACTTATCCTGGCTATCTGAACGGGTGGGACTATTTCGATGGAGGAGCATGATACCCCAAATGGAAAGATATTAGTCCCGAGCTTGGATTTCCAAAAGATATTTTCGAGGGTCGAACCTGGGTTGAATGATAAATTTCAGGTAGAAAGTTTAGATGCTTTTGCGATAGATAGTGCGAATATGAAATTTTCCAACGTCCATGATTTGGTGATCATCATCAACTATCTTTCTCATCATATCAAAAAAGAATTTCTCGGTTTCCTTATTTTGCATGGAACGGATACGATGGCAGAAGCGTCAGGGCACTTGGCAGCTATGTTTTGAGAGAGTTTGAAATATCCGGTCGTCTATACGTGAGCGCAGCATCCTATAGTCGATCCTATGCATGATGCGTGATTGAATGTCAGAAATAGTATTTATGCATTGGAATGAATAAGTGAGTGATGATTTGCTGATGTGGTTATTACTTTCGGAGATGGAATTATTCTCTCTGCAGGAGCGAAGAAAGTTTCCGATATGAGCAAAAATGCTTTCGAAAGCCCAATGCACGAGCTTATTGCCGATCTTTCTAGACCGCAATATCCTATCGGACTGAACGATAAATTACTCAGAAAGAAAAAAGATGTGAGCTGATTGAGTCCTAGAATTTACTCCTGACATAGTCATCTGCTTGAAATAAATTCCAAGATGGCGATGTCGACCTATCAAATAGTTCAGCAAATCAATGATAAAGTGGTGTACGGAGTTTTGCTTGTTACGTATGGTGCCGGAACTGCAGATGACGAGGTCATCCAAGCGATATCCAAGTCCACTCGTGAAAAATGAATCGCTGCATTCGCTGCAAGTCCGATCAATTCTGATCCTGCATTACATATTTACGAGTCAGCGAAAAAGATGAGAACACTAGGTATCGAGCCGCTTTATATGACACCAGAATTCGCTAGAGCAAAATTTGAAATCGCCGTGAGAGCATGTGAATGAAAGGTTACTGAGATTGCAAAATTTATGTGAGTCGAATATATAGGAGAAATCCCAACTGCAGAGACACGTAGAAGAAGCCCACTACTGAGATTTTAACTAACAACTAACAGTGAACAACTAACAATGAATGATTTGTCTTTGTATGGACTATAGCTATTTTAGTGCTTATGCACTAAATTAACTGATAATTAACCCTGGCTGACCGAGGGCAGGCAATGCAGGAAATCTTTTTGATGAAATAAAAAAAAACCTGAGAAACTCCGGGTATGTGTATTGATTTTTTTCATTCTGTTCCTATTTTGTAGAAACTTATGGGAAGTACATAGCTGTCAAATACATTACAAGGTTCTCCTATCATATATGCATTCACTTCAAGATAACTTTTATCTTTTTTTGATGCTTCTTCCAGGTGTTTCTTAATGATTTTTCTTTCAAGTTCATATTCTTTTCCGTATTCCTTATCACGATTCATAATCTGCGAAGGACTTTCACTTCCAAATATTTTAGTTTCTCCAATTGGTATTATTACCTCTGTTATTGGTTCATGTGTTCCAGAAGTAAATTTACCATCTGACCAAAAAATTTTTTCTAAAAATTCCATAATATGTGTTTTTATTGTTATTTTTAATACTTATAATTATTACAATAAAAATGTCAATCCTGTTTTTAGTAATTCCTCACTATCTTTATGTATGAGAATAAAAAACTAATTTACTTCTATATTATCGCCTCGCCGGCTGGGCGTTTCTTTTTTGCTCCCGGGTCAAAAAAGAAACCAAAAAACCCCTCGTCGATTGTGTGCTGTATATTTATTGAGAATTCCTATCCACGGATTGACTGATTCCTAAGCGATCCTACAATCGACCTTTTGTAGTTTAGTTCTTATAAAAGCCTTAAACACATATTTTTTTAGGTTTTTATATTAGTGAGCACTTACTTTTTTTATGGTTGTTATTCCTGTATGAAATGCGGAAATACTTTTATCTTCTCCTCGCTTATTTTGTAGGACTTGTGCACGATATCTTTCATAAAAGATGATGGGACGAGAAAGGTGTCCATTCTTTTTTTTAGTTGATTTTTGATGAGGGAGATTTGGATGTATTTGCCGATGATGGCGAGGCGTTTGAATGGATTCGTTGTCTGATTGGATGCGAGGAAATGAGTCAGTGTGAATGGTGTTTTTATTTGTTCTTCGCTGGTGATCTTGCTCGGAAAAGGTGCGAAGTAGCCGAGGTCGTGAAACATCATCCATTTTTTTGCTGGAGAGTTTTTGCTCATTCGAACTGGTATCCAGCCGAGGTATCTCATAACGCTATTGTATCGGATGAGGTCTGGTTTCATTTTTTTTATTTTTCTTTGGAGCTTAATCGCTTCTCGGAAATTCGCTAGTCCGGTGACGATTCCGCAGTATTTGGCTAACTTGCCGATGATGCCAGAGGGCAGTTTTTGCCCGAATAGTTCTACTTCGTAGCCATGGGGATCCAAAAGCGTTTTGACGTCAGTGATATATGTTTCTAATCCTCAAATCCTATTAATAAAATCTGAAACTATCAAAATTTTTCTGACTTCTTTCCCTGCGAGGGCGTGAAAATTTACGATTCGACTTTCTTTGCTATAATTGGTAATAGGTGGAAGGTGGAAGGTGGAAGGTTGTTTATCAGCTAATTGTGAGTCTTTTAGTTCTTTGATTATATGGTAGAGTTTTTGTCCGGTAGTAGATCAGGGTTGGTGGGTGAGATCGAGAGTTGGGTCGATGAAATCCTTGAGTCCTCATTTTGCATAGCCGATAACTGGTGTTCATAGCTTGATAGCCGTCAATGCAGAAAGACCGAATGATTCTAAACATTCTGATGGCATAAGACAGTACTGGCAATTTTCCATATATCTCTTGATGGTGTTCAAATCTTTTCGTCAGAAGAAGTGGATGCTTTTGTGTTTATCTGCCAATTCCTGAATATTTTTTTCACTCTTTCCTGAGCCAAAAACAAAAAGCTCGAAAGGTAATTCTTTATTATTTTTTCAGAATATCTCAATCATATCGATGATGCCATCGAATCATTTTTCAGGTTCTAGTCTTCAAAAGTACAACAATCACAACATGGTTTATATGATGTTTTAAATCATCCATCCGCAAAATGCGGATACCTCCTCCTTTAGCAAAGGAAGATAAATTATTTTTTCTTTCTTTTTTGTTGTTTTGCTTCTTAGTGCCCCTCCATAAATAACGGGGTTGGATATGTTTTTACTTGATAGTTATCCGATATCTTTCTTTGATGTGTCATTCGAATTCATAGTCCGAGTCTCGTATTCATCAGTTTTTTATTATGGTTTTGGATGATCCGATATTATCTTTCCTACAATTAATCAATGCTTTATCTACTCATGCTTCTTTGCATTTCTCTAATGCAAGTTTGAGTCCTGCTGTGGCATATCATTTTCTCCTTTCACTTGGTCTGATGCCATATCCTATATTTCATCCATTGAATCTAAGATCATTATTAAGCTCGTAACGTAAAATTTCAGTTCCGACAACTTTTTCTTGGTCATCTATGAGAAAATATAGCGTTGATTTTTTACCTCCATAGTATGGATTCCCTTTTTCTCTATTGTCCTTTATTCTTTGTATGAAAGCATCATAATCTTCTCATTCTTTCATCGCCAATGATCTCGGGATAATTGTTTCTGCATTATCTACAATCTCCTGTATCATTTCGAGATAGTCTTTTTCGTGTTTCTTTTCTGGGAGTTCTAGATGCATGGTATTGTGTAAAAAATTAATAAAAATCAAACTACATTCTGGTCCTAAAAGACACCTTTGAATATCTATTGTTACTTGATGGGTATCCGATATCTTTGACATGATACTCATCTGTTTTCATATTCAGAATCTAATATTCATCAATTGTTGATTATTGATTTGACTGATCAGATATTATCTTTATCACAGGTAATCAGTACTTTATCCATTCCCATTTCTTTGCATTTTTCTAATGCGAGTTTGAGTCAGCTAGTTGCATATCATTTTTTTCTCTCATTTGGTCTGATGCCATATCCTATATTTCCTCCTTCAAACCTTAATGTATCGTTGAGTTCATGACGGATGTGTTCTGCTCCTACTATTCTGTCATGATCATCAATCAGAAAATATAATGTTGCTCTACTGCGTCATGGTTTCATATTGATTCCTTTTGAATTGTTTTTTATCCTTGTCAGAAAGGCTTCGTAATCTTCTCATTCTTTGAGTCCTAGTGATCAAGGGATTATTTCTTCTTGTATATCAGTAAATTCTTGTATCATCTCAAGATAGTCTTTTTCGTGCTGTTTTTGTGGGAGTTCTAGGTACATGTGTTGATGTTGTGAATTAAATATTATTTGTCATTGCGAGCGTTTTAGCGAAGCAATCTTAGTGATCATTTGGATTGCTTCGTCTCTCGAGAAGTCGGGGGCCTCGCAATGACTATTACTTTATTTTTTTAGTTTTTTCTTTTCTCCACTCATCGACTTTTGCGTGATGGCCACTGAGTAATATCTTAGGGACTTTCATTCACAAGACCTCTTCTGGCTTGGTGTACTGTGGATATTCGAGGTTATTCATGTTTTTTTCTATGCTATAACTTTCATCTTGCCGACTGGCTTCTTCTTTGATGACTCCTGGGATGAGTCTGGTTATTGCTTCGATCATGAGCATCGCAGGGATTTCTCCGCCGAGCGTGATGAATTGTCAGATAGAAATTTTTTGGAAAAGTTTGCCATATTTTTTTTTCATATAGTGTTCGAAACGGTAGTCGATACCTTCGTATCTGGTGCAGACGAAAATAATATGTTTTAAATTACTCAATGAGTGTGCAGTCTTTTGTGTGAACGTTTGTTTGGCGGGGCTCAGTAGAACTATTGCAAACCCCCCTTTGTTTCCCCCCTTGACAAGGAGGCTTCTCGTTTTTTTATTTTTAATTTTTTTTATGATGGATTCGACGGCTTCGATGGCGGGTTGGGCTTTCATGAGTAAGCCTGCTCATCAGCCGTAAATGGTGTCGTCGACTTGCTGATGTTTGCCTGGACAAAATGTTCTTGGGTTGATGAGTGAGAACTTTAAAATCTTCTTCTCTTGAGCCTTTTTGATCAGCGAGGTCTCGAAGAAGCTTGTGAAGATGTCGGGGAAGATGCTAACGATATGTATGTGCATACTGAACAACTAAACGAATAAATTAACTAACAGTTAACAACTAACAGGTAACAACGAAGGATTTGTCTGCTTAGGCGAATGGACTATTGTTTTTTTACGATAGTCTGTATGTACAATTCAATAATTGTTCATTGTTTATTATTATTTGTTAGTTTATTTTAGAATCCCTTAGCGATATATTGTACAAGCCTGATGATCACGTATGATGAGACGACGATGAGTAATCCTACGAGCGAACCGATGATTCCTTTTTTTGCATCAGCAGGATCTTTTCCTGAACTTGCTGCGAAGATATACATAAGCCCTGAGACTACGAGTGCTATCGTTACCAATGTCCCGATAAAAAATGTCGCTGAAAGTACGATGTCTTGTACGAAAAGTCCTACTGATGTTGCATCGTTGGTATTTCTCACGCTCTTTCTGATTCATAAGGTATCGTAGATATTGAGCTTGCATTGCCCGTTGACGAGCTGTGTTTGACTACAAGAGATGCCCATGATAGAGGTGGAATCCTTGTTGGTACTACTGCTGGTTGTGTCTGTCGGAGTGCAACAATTGATCGTTTGTCCTTCGGATGTTGTGTCGACAATCGCTTCGTATCCCGTCTGACATGTTCAATTTACCTGATCTATATCTCCTTCATAAAAGTCGGAACATGAGATTTGATTTGTTGTGGTGGTAGTAGAGGTATGGCAGGATGTTGAACAATCATCAATACAATTTTGTAGTGCTTTATGATCATTACTAGTGAGAAGGTTAGCACAGTTATTTGTACACTCTGTGCATGTTTCTGTTGTAGGTGTGGTTGTGTCGTTGATGCAATTACATTTTTTATTTTGTCCACATACACAGTGTTGATTGTCGTTACATTGTGTTAAATCTTGGCACATTACAGAACCAAATGTTGTATTTCATAAAATGACATAGAGTATTAAAATCGATCAAATTATTTTTTTCATTCAGATTAAATTATCAGGATAAATTCTTGGATTCGTTAGCAGCCTGCTTGACTGGCAAACTCGTAACGCATCACTGTTTTTATAGTAATTCTGCTTGATTTTGCAAACTAAACTACTGCTGCGTGATGAACGCTGCGCGATAAACAATTGATAAAATGATGAATTGATAAAATAGGGAAAAAAGTTACCATTGTCTTGATGGTAGCACGATACTGGATTTAAATCCTCCTGTGCTTCACACCACCCCTCCTTTACTAAAGGAGGACAAGTTTATTTGTTTGTTAGTGTGATATGAAAGAGTTGAAGGAGTATATCAGAAAAACATTGGCTCATAGGCATATGGGACATCAGATGGTGGGGGCTGTAGCGTTGAATACAGTCAGAGCTTTTTTTGGTATTCCGACTCTTGAATGATATGTCAGATTCAAAGTTCTTTTTCTCAAAACAAATGATCAAGCACTCAACATACAGATTTTCAAACAAAAAAACCAGGTCTTACAGCAAGTGAATCTGGCTTTGGAAAAAGTGGGATATACAACGAGGGTAGAGGAGATAAGATTGAAAAATTAATTTCTAATTTCTAAATGGCAGTAGTTGAGTGGTCTGACAAAGCGAAGATTGCTTTCAAGCACTTAAGTAAGCGTGATAAAGCAACGGTGTATAGCTTGGTTACTGAATATGTGTCTTTGCGATTGAATAATCGTAAT
>Ga0073936_10006863_pt1 | contig 14871 bp, 8 predicted proteins | sample AliMusrvi5mmetaG_FD_87041 | JGI IMG/M metagenome (GOLD analysis project Ga0073936, IMG submission 87041) | Freshwater lake bacterial and archeal communities from Alinen Mustajarvi, Finland, to study Microbial Dark Matter (Phase II) - Alinen... | ecosystem: Environmental > Aquatic > Freshwater >... | reverse complement strand
GTCACTCCCCCAACAGAGGCCGACATTCCAGACACGGAAGCTCCAAACGTGTCGATAACGTTGACACTGGTCAAGTCAAAATTTGCAGCTGCAGGAGTAGCGCCGTTAGCCAATTGCAGGGTAATGATCGCCACCTCGCCAATAGTTGTCACACCTGCCGGTAAAGAGCTTGATAATACTATTTGCATAGCACCTGAAGTAGCACCTGGCGGGGTATATGTGACTATTGGTGCTATAGAGCTGCCTGCAAAAGCGCCTGAAGGGGTGACAACTCCGGTTGCGACCACGCTGTTGACCGTGGCAGGTGTGATATTTGTCGGCAGGGTCAGTTTGAAACTAATGCCGGCAATGCTTTTACCACCTAAGGCGCCACTCAGATTGATCTTCAGGATTGCCGTTGTGAAGACGGTACCGCCACTACCGCCGCCGCCATCGCCACTGCCACCACCACTGCCACCACCACTGCTGCCGCCACCACTGCTGCTGCCACTGCTGCCGCTGCCACTACTGCCGCTGCCGCCGCACGCGGCAAGAAAGAGGAGTGTAAGAGAAAAGATTATGCCGGGCAGAATATGTTTAATCATGGAAAAAACCCCTCGTTTTTGAGTTTCGCCTGTTCAATGTGGAGGCAGAGATGCGCCCGTGTATCACCAGTTTCCAATTCCGACGATTCTCCTCATGATCATAATTACATCTGCGATATCAACCACGCCGTTCCCCTGCGGAACACCGTTGGCAGCGATTGGCGCCACGTCATAAAGGATCTTCTCCGCCGGCGTCAGTGTTACTGTGCCGAAATATGCCTGCAGAGCTTTCAGGGCATCAGCAATTGTGGGATCCGGGCTGGCGCCGCCGTTACCGTTATGTTTTACTGTGGTGACGGAAACGTTACAGTTGCCGATAATCGCACCTGTGGTGTAATTACTGCCGCTTAATGTGCCGTTACAGCCGGTGACGGAAAGTATGCCATACCCGGCGTTAGCTGTTACTGTGAAACTTGTAATATTGCCGCTAATGACACTTTGCGGCGTGGTTGGGGATATGCTGCTTCCTGTTCCGGCTGATGGAGTGACGGTGTAGCTTGTCCCGCTGTAGATGAAGTTGCGCTGACTCCGTACCTGTTCACTGCTGTCACTGGTTCTTATGGCACGAATCAGGACCGGATAGGTGCCTGGCGCGTTGGCGAAGGTGTAGGTAAAGGAGTAGGTGCCTGGAGTGGTGCCGTTGGATGTTGCGGCAAGCGCGGCCCAGGTTGTGCCGCTGTCGGTAGAGTTCTGTAATGATACCGCTTCCGCGGCGCCAGCTATGGCGCCGCCGATGGCGGCGCTGCCGTTCTGGGTGAAGATGTCGACTGCCGGTGTGGTGATGGCCAGGGACGGTTTGGTTGCGTTAAAAGTAACGGTGCGTTTGATGGTGTTGGTCTGTGTGGCATCCTGGTTGCTGACAGCGGTGATGGTTATGGTGTTGATGCCAGGTGTCAGAGTGAGATTCTGATTGAAGGTCGGGCCGGCGGTACTGGAGATGAAGACGCCATTGAGGGCTATAGTGACGGTGATCGTTGCATCGGCGACTGAGCCGGAGACGGTGACCAGGCTGGTGGCGACGCTGCCGCCGTCGGCCGGGGCGCTGGTCAGGGTGATGTTCGGCAGGGCCGGGTCATAGGTTATGGTACGGGTGTCGGTAGAGATATTGCCCAGGCCGTCGGTAGCGCTTATGGTGATGTTGTTGACGGCGGGGACATTGAGCAGACGGATGGCCTGATTGAAGCCGGATGCGTTTGGAGTAATGTCAACGCCGTTGAGGGTCAGTGTTGTTACGTTGCTGACGTCGGAAGCGCTGCCGATGATGTTGAGTACCTCGTTGGCGGTCTTGACTCCGCTGGGCAGGGTGGAGAGGAAGAGCGCCGGGCCGGTGTTGTCGAAGGTGGCGGCGCAGTTTGCCGCAGCTCCGCCGTTTGAGCCCGGGCAGCTCCAGGTCCAGCCGGAAGCGGTGGGAGTGACCGGCACACTTAAGTCGGGTGAGCAAAGGCCGGTTGTGGGAGCAATCTTGAAGTAGTGGTTGTTGGCGGCGCCGCAGACACCGGGGATCGGGTTCACGGCAAAATTGGCCGTGTAGCTGTGTGGTGCGTTGACATTGTTGATGGTCAATGCGGCTGACGTGCCGACCACCGCCGCGCCTTCCGTCCAGTTGACAAAGTGGTAACCGGTGGAGGGTACTGCGGTCACGGCGGTAGTGCTGCCGCCGTAGTTGATTGTTTGGCTGGTCGTGCCGGTGATGGCACCGTTGCCGCCGCTTTGGAAGGTAACAGTGTAGGTTTGGAGATTAAATGCCGCATTTACGCTCTTAGCCACATCCATGGTAACCGTGCAGGTCCCGGTTCCGCTGCATGCGCCGCTCCAGCCTGCAAAGGTGCTGCCTGTCGCGGACGTGGCGGTCAGGGTAACCGATGTGCCGGTGACGAATGATGCGCCGCAGGTAGCGCCGCAAGATATGCCGAAGGGAGATGAGGTGACACTACCAATCCCTGTGCCGGACTTTGAAACAGTCAATGAAACAAAAGACCCGTACTGTGATTTGAAAACGATGCCGTCATATGTCCCGGCATAGAGTGTATGAGGAGTAGTTGGGTCAATGGCAAGGGAACGTACGTCTGTGCTTGTCAGCCCGGCGTTGATGGCGCTCCAGCTCGCCCCGCCGTTGACCGACTTGAAAACGCCACCACCAGATGCATAGAGTGTCTGAGGTGTGGATGGGTCAATGGCAAGAGAAAAGACGAATGTGTATGTCAGTCCGATGTTGACGGTGCTCCAGCTTGTCCCCCCGTTAATCGACTTGAAGACGCCAGGACCAGATGTTCCGGCATAGAGTGTCTGAGGGGTGACAGGGTCAATGGCTATGGAAAAGACGTATGCGTTTGGCGACTGCCCGGTATTGATGGGACTCCAGCTTGTCCCGCCGTTGACTGACTTGAATACGCCACCACCAGACGTCCCGGCATAGAGTGTCTGCGGGGTGGACGGGTCAATAGCAAGTGTATAGACGATTGTGTTTGTCAACCCGCTGTTGACGGCGCTCCAGCTTGTGCCGCCATTGACCGACTTGAAGACACCGACGCCTGTCCCGGCGTAGAGCGTCTGCGGTGTGACCGGGTCGATGGCAAGGGAAAAGACGTAAATGTTTGTAAGTCCGGTGTTGGCGGCGCTCCAGCTTGTCCCGCCGTTGATGGACTTGAAAACGCCGCTACCAGCTTTCCCGAAGAAGTCACCATCAAATGTCCCGGCGTAGAGCGTCTGTGGGGTGGCTGGGTCTATGGCAATAGAACGTATGTATGTGTTTGTCAGACCGGTATTGATGGAATTCCAGCTTGTCCCTCCGTTGGCTGACTTGAAGACGCCACCACCAGATGTTCCGGCATAGAGCGTCTGAGAATTGGCTGGGTCAATGGTAAGGGAATTAATATTACCGCCATAGGGCGCGTTGGTTTGCTGCCAGAGTTCGGCGCCGACAGCGAAATTCGCCCTGATGTCCTGTGCTGCCGTGACATTCGCAACGGTTAGGGGGTTGGTCGTGGTGGTTACAAAGTCACCCGTGCCGGTCCAGTTAACAAAGTGGTAGCCGGTGGTAGGTACTGCGGTCACGGCTGTAGTACTGCTGCCATAGTTGATAGTCTGGCTGGTCGCGCCGGTGAGGGTGCCGTTGCTACCGCTTTGGAAGATAACGGCGTATGTTTGAAGATTGAATGCCGCATTTACGATCTTAGACGCATCCATGGCCACCGTGCAGATCCCTGCGCCGCTGCAGGCGCCACTCCAGCCTGTAAAGGTGCTGCCTGTCGCGGGTGTGGCGGTCAGGGTGACCGATGTGCCGAAATCAAATGATCCACTACAGGTCGCGCCGCACGAAATGCTGGCGGGTGATGAGGTGACGCTGCCGCTCCCAATGCCGGACTTTGAAATGTACAAAAGTCCGAATAATTCAGGCTGCTCGTCCCGAACGGGCAATACATTGTAATTAGAGTTCTTATAGTAGTAGTCCACAGTGCCGTAGCTCATGTGCACGCTCCAGGCGAAGCCGGTCAAACTCGCGTAGGTGCTGGACGACCAGTAGTAGCCTGCGTTTATGTTTGAAAAGCCCTGCCCATTCAGCCAGGTGGCAGGGCTGGCCTGTCCCTTGTTTACCAGGCTCTCCAACTCATTCTGGTTGGGCAGGCGCCAGTCACTCTTTCCCAGGTAGCTGTTGCTGTTGAGACACTTTATGTAATCCAGTGCGCCTTGCCAGCTCTTTGTGGCTGCAGGGCCGCAAGCCGCCGGACCGGGCATATTGCCGTCCTTACTCCAAACGAGGCCGAACAGGTTGTCGGTCACGCTCAGGTTGCCATTGTCCACAAAACGCGGGTTTGGCGAGGCGGCGCCGCTCTGCAACTCGCCATCCTGCCCGGTACCGCTGCAGTCAATGACCGTGCCCGCAGAGTCATAGCAAGTAGTTTGACCCGTTTGGCGAAGGGTCAAAGAACCAAATGACCCAGGCTGTCCCGAACGAACGGGCCATACATAGGAGATGCCGTTCATCCTAGGGCTGACGTCCACGATGCCGTAGTGCATATCGACGTAAAAGGCGCCGTACGCGGGGTTGAGGGTGTTGGTAGTGGACGAACAATAGTATGACTGGACGTTTAAAAAGCCCTGCCCTGTCAGCCAGGTGGCGGTGTCGACCTGTCCCCTGTTTACCAGGCTCTCCAACTCATTGTAGTTGGGAAGCCGCCAGTCGTTGTGCCCCAGGTAGTTATCCGAGTTCAGCTTCTTCACATAATCCAGGGCATGCTGCCAGGTGACAACGCCATCCTGCGTACCATCGGTATCAAAGGCGGGATCGCGCGTCTTCATCAGGTTGGCGTCCCTGGTCCAGATTAGCCCTGTCAGCTTGTCGGTTACGGTCTGATCGCCGTTGTCCGCAAAACGCGGAACGGGCCAGGCCAGGCCTTTCTGCAACTCACCATCCTGACCGGTACCGCTGCAGGCAATTACCGTGTCCGTAGGGTCACTGGTACGGTTATAGCAGATGTCCAGGCCGGTCTGGGGAAGCTGTACAGCGGCTTTCCCCTGCATGTATGTCACACAGTCGGCATCTTTTCCACCGGTGCTGCCGCTACAGGTCCAGGTCCACGGACCGCTGCCGGTTACGGCGGATGGAGTGCCGGTGGAGCAGAGATTTGTCGTTGGAGCGACTGTGAGTATGGCTGCATGACTGCTGCCGCAGACGCCGGGAACCGGAGCGGCAAAATTTGCCGTGTAGCTGTGTGGTGCGGTGACATTGGTGATGGACAATGCGGCTACTGTGCCAACCACCGTCGCGCCTTCCGTCCAGTTGATAAAGCGATAACCGGTGGCAGGTACGGCGGTAACCGTGGAGGCATTGCCGCCGTAGTTGATCGTTTGGCTGGCCGTGCCGGTGAGGGTGCCGTTGCCGCCGCTTTGGAAGGTTATGGCGTAGGTTTGGAGATTCGCCGAGCAAATTGCAGGCGTACCGCCGTTGCTGCCGGGACAGGTCCAGCTCCAACCAGTGGCGGTAGTGGTAAGCGTTACTGCGGCATTAGGCGAGCAGAGGTTGGTTGTGGGGGCTATTGTGAATGTCTGGCTGTTGGCGCTGCCGCAGACGCCGGGAACCGGGGTGAGTGCAAACGTAGGCGTCACCGTACAGTCGATAATTATTGCTCCAGTGGAGTAACTGTTTCCGGACAGCGTTCCCTGCGGACAGGTGCCGCCAATGGGGGTGACAGTCTGATAACCAATGGCGGGCGTTATGGTGAAGATAGCCGTGGAACCGCTGTTCACCGTCTGTACAGTGTTCGGCGATATACTGCCGTTCGCGTCGGTACTCGGAGTGACGGTAAAAGTATCTGATCCGTCAATGGTGCCCTTAAATACACCAGCACTACGTGTCCCGACATAAAGAGTCTGAGAGGTGGATGGGCCAAGGGCAAGAGATTTGATGTATGTGCCTGCCAATCCGGTGTTGGCGGCGCTCCAGCTTGTTCCACCGTTAACCGACTTGAAGACACCGTCAGCTGTCCCGGCATAGAGTGTCTGAGGATTGGATGGGTCAAGGGCAAGGGAAAAGACATCGGATACGCTTGTCAGCCCGCTGTTGGCGGCGCTCCAGCTTGTCCCGCCATTTACGGATTTGAAGACGCCTCCACCATCTGTCCCGGCATAGATAGTCTGAGAGGTGGATGGGTCAAGGGCAAGAGAATATATATATGTGCCTGCCAACCCGGTGTTGGCGGCGGTCCAGCTTGTTCCACCGTTGACCGACTTGAAGACGCCGCCAACTGGCCCGGCGTAGAGTGTCTGAGGGGCGGCCGGGTCAAGAACAAGAGAATATATGTATGTGCCTGCCAATCCGGTGTTGACGTCGCTCCAGCTTGTCCCGCCGTTTATGGACTTGAAGACACCTCCTCCATATGTCCCGGCATAGATGGTCTGTGGGGTGGTCGGGTCAATGGCAATGGCAAAGACGCCTGTGTATAGCAACAGACCGGTGTTGACCTCGCTCCAGTTAGTCCCGCCGTTTACGGACTTGAAGACGCCTCCACCATTTGTACCGGCATAGAGCGTCTGAGGGGCGGATGGGTCAAGGGCAAGAGAAAGGACGCATGCGTTTGTCAACCCAGAGTTAACGGCGCTCCAACTTGTGCCTCCGTTGACCGATTTGAAGATGCCTCCAACATTTGTCCCGGCATAGAGCGTCTGAGGGGCGGATGGGTCAAGGGCAAGAGAAATGACGGGTGTGCCTGCCAATCGGGTGTTGACGGCGCTCCAGTTTGTCCCACCGTTGACCGACTTGAAAACGCCTCCACCATTTGTCCCGGCATAGAGTGTTTGAGTGGAGGAGGGGTCAAGGGCAAGAGAATAGACTCTTGCGTTTGTCAGCCCGGTGTTGACTCCGCTCCAGCTTGTCCCGCCGTTTACCGACTTGATGACGCCTCCACCATCTGTCCCGGCATAGAGTGTCTGAGGGGCTGACGGGTCAAAGGCAAGAGAATAGATAGGTGTGCCTGCCAACCCGGTGTTGACGGCGCTCCAGCTTGTTCCACCGTTGACCGACTTGAAGAAGCCTCCACCATCTACACCTGTGCCGGCATAGAGTGTCTGAGGGTTGGATGGGTCAAGGGCAAGAGAAAGGACGAATGCGTTTGTCAGCCCGCTGTTGACGGAGTTCCAACTTGTGCCGCCGTTGACCGATTTGAAGATGCCTCCATCATTTGTCCCGGCATAGAGTGTCTGAGGGTTGGATGGGTCAAAGGCAAGAGAAAGGACGAATGCGTTTGTCAACCCGCTGTTGACAGAGTTCCAACTTGTGCCGCCGTTAACCGATTTGAAGATGCCTCCACCATTTGTCCCGGCATAGAGTGTCTGAGGATTGGATGGGTCAAGGGCAAGGGAAAAGACATCAGATACGCTTGTCAGCCCGCTGTTGGCGGCGCTCCAGCTTGTCCCGCCGTTTGCGGATTTGAAGACGCCTCCACCATTTGTCCCGGCGTAAAGTGTCTGAGGGGCGGATGGGTCAAGGGCAAGAGAATGGACAACTGTGTTTGTCAGCCCGGTGCTGACTCCGCTCCAGCTTGTCCCGCCGTTGACCGACTTGAATACGCCTCCACCATATGTCCCGGCGTAAAGTGTCTGGGGGGTGGCTGGGTCAATAGCAATGGATTTAATATTACCGCCATTGGGACCATTGGTTTGCTGCCAGATAATGTCGGCGCCAGCGGTAAAATTCTCCAATTGAACGCTTGCAGCGAGTAAGTTGGTAATGAGAAATGAGAACTGGAGAAAAACTGACAATAGTAGAGTAACACCTCGCGGGATGTTTCTTTCGATTATATTGCCTCGCAGACCGGTATCGCCATGATCGCACTCTTTAGCCCTCAACCGTTTCAACATCATTCTAAGGCTCACATCTATTCTCCAGTTAAAAAAATATGTTCGTTCAACGTCTGGACTTTGTTTAGCAGGTTAACGTAAAAAAAAACGGGACACCGCTTACATTTCCTAAACACTGAAAAGGGGCAGGCTTGCTTATTTACATTTCTCTTAAGGGAAATCAGGGATGCTCCCCGATTTTACCAGCGAAAATTGCCATGCCCTATCCCTCTCCAAAACAAAAAACCCGCCCATGCCGATGACCAGCTATTGGGGCGGGTGTTTTAAATTCTATCGTTCATTTCGACGAACCTCTATCTTCAACGATATAAGTGGAAATGACACTACTCGTAAATAATATTTATGTCAAAGATTCCAGTCTACAAGCACCTGAAACAATGCCACCAGAATAAGCCCTGCCCTTGCGAATGTGGATTATATATCAGTTCCCTTCCTGAGGTATCTTCATAAATCATCTTAATATTGACTTGGTGCCGCACTTGTGCGACACTTTGCATGGAGGTATCATCATGCCGACTAAAAATCCCCGCATAAATGTGGTCTGTGAGCAGCCGTTATATTATGATTTAACCACCATTGCATCTTCAGAGGGGGCTTCTCTCTCTTCTGTTGCACACGACCTCATCAAGGAAGCGCTGGAACTGCGCGAGGATCGTGCATTGGCAAACCTGGCCGAGTCACGGGCAAAAACCTTCGACCGCGCAACAGCTCTTTCCTTTGATAAGGTTTTCGGTGAATGAGCTACGACATCCTCTTTCATCCGGAAGTAGCAAAGGATATTTCAAGACTCTCCGGCGCCATGAAGGATCGAATAAAAACTGCCATCAAGGAACGTCTTATGACCGAACCTGCGCTTTACGGCAAACCGCTTCGCGCTACCCTGAAAGGTTACTGGAAGCTGCGGGTAGGCGACTATCGGGTTGTTTTCAGCATCCAGAACAATGAGGTGTTCATATATTCCATTTGCCATCGCCGCGATGTGTACGACAATGTCCATAACCGCCTCGATTGTTAATTCAACCCACTCTGCAGCAGCCCGAATTCAAAACATATACCTTCTCATGCTTATATTCTGAAGCAGTCCGATCCCGAGCATGGAGGTTATCATGGACGTTCCTCCGTAGGAGAAGAACGGCAACGGTACTCCGACCACCGGAAACATGCCGATAACCATCCCGATGTTGATTACTATATGCCAGAAAAGCATCGCAGAGACTCCCACCGCCAACAGACAGCCAAGACGGTCGTTGCAGTGACGGGCGATGTTAAGCCCCCAAAGTACAAGCGACATATAGATTATCAAAAGCACCAGACAGCCGATAAAGCCCCACTCCTCAGCGAAAACAGAGAAGGCGAAATCGGTATGCTGCTCCGGCAGAAAACGAAGTTGAGATTGGGTCCCTTTGACGAAACCCTTGCCGGCGATGCCCCCTGAACCTACGGCTATTTTGCTCTGAATGATGTGATAGCCGCTCCCCAGGCGCGAGCGTTCAGGGTTCAGAAAATCGAGAATGCGATTTTTCTGATACGGCCTCAAAAAGTAAGCCCACCCCAACCAGGCAACAGGAAGTGTGATACAGGCAAACGTAACAATAGTTGTCCAGCGCAAACCTACATAAAACATCATGGATACGGCAATCAGGATTACTAGAACCGCCGTCCCAAGATCAGGTTGCTTCATGATCAGTGCCACCGGCAGAGCCAGCAATCCTAGCGGGATCAGCAAATCCCTGACTGTTAATCCGCCGGTACTCTGAAAGTTGTTGAAGAAGCTGGCGAAAGTGATAACGATCACAATCTTCATCAGTTCTGACGGCTGGACATTAAAGAGCCCCAGATGCAGCCAGCGAGTGGCGCCCATCGACCGCCTGCCCAAAATCAGCACAACCACCAGCAAAATGAGCAGAAAACCGTAAAACCAGTATGAGAAGTCTTCAAGTATATGATAATCAACGCTTGAAACTATCAGGGCGACAAACATGCCGGCCAGCATCCAGTTGAACTGTTTAAGATAATAGGCCATGCCGACAACCTTGTAGGGTGTAGTGGCACTGTATATGTTCATGATACCCAGCAGGCAGACTGTCAGCACGAGTCCGGCCAGAATCCAGTCGATGTTGGTTAACAGCCGGCGATCAATCATTGGCAGAATTCCTGTTGATGTGTGGTTTTTCCAAGACCGCAGGCAGGCCGTCTTCTACGTCAGCATCTTCCTCCTCTGAAGAAACGGTACTACCCTCTTTCCGTACAGGCTTCTTGGCGTCGAAATACGTCCTGAGGATTCTGGCGACTATCGGAGCCGCCGCTGAACCGCCATGCTCGCCATGCTCGACCACCACAGCGACTGCGATTTCCGGTTTGTCATAAGGAGCAAAAGCCACAAAAAGGGCATGATCCCGGAATTGGTAGGGAGTGCCCCTGTTGCTGTCACGCATTTTAACAACCTGCGAAGTGCCTGTCTTGCCAGCCACTCTTACGTCGTACATCCTTGCCATGCCGCCGGTACCGCCCGATTCGTTTACAACCGCAAACAACCCCTGCTTGACAAGACGGTACGATTCTTTTGAAAACCCGGCTGTTCCAATGACTTCCGGTCTCATTTCCGTGAGCTGTTTCCCGTCCGCATCAACAATGCGCTTAACAAGATGCGGGCGAAATACAGTTCCTTCATTGGCAACTGTTGCAATCATGGAAGCCATCTGTATGGGGGTCATCAGAACATAGCCCTGTCCGATGGCCACTGACAGTGTTTCTCCTTGATACCAGCGTTTACCGAATCTCTTCTGTTTCCATTCGGCGGTTGGGATGAGACCCGCCTTTTCGTTCTGCAGACCGATTCCCATGGGAGTTCCTAATTTGAAGGCATTGGCGGCAGAGGCAATTTTGTCGACTCCAAGCTTTTCCCCGAGCTGGTAATAGTAGACATCGCATGATTCGCGCAGAGATTTTTTCAGGCTGGTGACGCCATGACCATGTTTGTTCCAACATTTGAAAGTGGATGTTCCCAAGTTGTATGATCCTGTACAGGTAATCGAGGTAGAATCATTGATCTTCTTCTCATGCAGGCCGGCGAGAGCGGTTATTATTTTAAATGTCGAGCCGGGTGGATACTGGCCGGTCAGCGCCTTGTTCTCCAGCGGATGCCGTTTATCCCCCAGATACTCTTTCCATTTGTCGGCAGCCAGTTTCCCGCTGAACAGTGCAGGATCAAAGCCAGGTTTGCTGACAAAGGCAAGTATCTCTCCACTATTGACATCCAGGGCAACCGCGGCGCCGGCCTGTTCGCCAAAAGCCAGCTCGGCCTGTTTCTGTACTGCTGCGTCAATAGTCAGTACCACACTGTTCCCGACTGTCGGATATGTTTCAGATATTGTCCTCAACACTCTGCCTCGGGCGTCCACTTCAAGCTGCCGACCGCCGTCACCGCCATGCAGTTCGTTGTCCAGAGCCCTTTCAATCCCGATTTTACCGATATAATCACCAGAATTATACTGCTCGAAGCCTTTGGCATTTAATTCGTTTTCCGAAATTTCACCAATATACCCGAGCAGGTGGGCAGCCAACACACCGCTGGAATATTCCCGAACCGGTTTCATTTCCACTTCTACCCCCGGAAGCATCAAGCGGTTCTCCTCGACAATCTCAACTTGATCTCGCGTGATATTGGAAGCCAGTACTATCGGATAATATTTGGCGCGTCCCTTGCCCTTTTCCCAGCGTTCCGACATTTCGGTCCGGTCGAGCCTGAGCAGAGAAGAGAGTTGAGTTAAAAGAGCTTCCTTATCTTTAACCTCCTGCGGAATTACGGCCAGACTGAATGAAGGGCGGTTGCTTACAAGCACTTTACCATTCCGGTCCATTATCGCCCCTCGAGAGGCCGCCACCGGCACAAACCGCAGACGGTTATTCTCCGACATGCTGCGGTAATCCTCCTGGTTCAGTATCTGCAAATGCCATAAGCGCAGAATCAAAAGAAGAAAGGCGGCGCCAACAATAAATGAAAGTAACAGAACCCGGCTTTTGGACTCCATTATTTCACGAACAAAGCGACGTTCTTTCATGGCGCTTCCTGCGGATTGGCATACCAGGGGAGAAGCGTGACAAGTGAAGCCGTGAAACTATTGATCAGCAGATAGGGAATAAGATCGGAGAATATCGAATACAGGATTCCACCGGAGTTGGTAAACATCAGCAAAAGAAGGAGATCAAGAGTGCAGCAGGCCAGGCTTGCCGAACAGACAGCAAGAACGAATAATCCCGGTCTGTCGGCGTATAAACGATCGGAGGTGCTTTTAATGGCAAAGAAAATAAGCAGAAATGAAAATGCGTTCAATCCCAGATAGAGACCACTGAAAGAATCCTTGATCAGCCCCAGGAGCCAGGCCAGCGGAGTACCGGTATCAAAAGAGCCGTGCAGCCCGAGAAAAACAACTATAATCAGCAATAGATCCGGCTTGAAAGAGTCGATGACATATACCGGCAGGACCGCCACCTGTAGTACAACTGATAACAGGACCAGAAAAAAAAGTAACAGAGAATTGCGCCTATTCATGCCCGCCTCTTAAGACTACCAGCACCTCTTCGAGGTGGGCAATATTTACACTGGGACGAATAGTTACTGTCTGAAATATTCCGTACTGGCCGCGCTTTACCATGGTTACTTCGCCAATCGGCAAGCCTTTCAGGTAAACTCCGCCAATTCCGGATGTCACAACAAGATCCCCGACTTTTACATCCTCTTCGCGGGTAGTGAACTCGAGCGAACAGAGCCCTTCCCCCTTCCCCTTTACGACTCCGCGAGCTCGCGAACGTTGTATGGTCGCGGCGATCCCGCTCGCATGATCTGTGAGCAGAAGAACCCTGGATGTGCCAGATGCAACCTTCACAACCTGTCCTACAACACCGTCAGCAGCCATCACCGCCATCCCTGTCAGTAAGCCGTCGGAAGAGCCGCGATTAATTACCAGAGTGCGAAACCAGGAGCTGACATCTTCACCTACAACTGTTGCGCCAAGTGTCGGCGGCTTTATCGAATCTTTCATTTTCAGAAGATTTTCGAGCCGCTGGTTTTCGAGCAGAGCCTCATCGCCGGTGACAAGACGCGAGGCTAATTCCTTGATTGTGGAATGCAGTATCACGTTCTCGCGACGGACGTTTACCAAACTGATGTATCCGTCCCAGATGTTCTCAACAATACCGCTAATATGCGCAACCGGCTTAAGAACAGGGGCAAACAGGTTCATTACACCACGTTCGATTCCGTTTGCCTCGCGGTTACGTGGCACATTCAGAGAAAACAGTATCAAAGCCGCAAGCAGGCTGATACCGATAATCAGGGCAATTAAATATTTCTTCAAGAATTCCATATACTCGGAGCCTTTTGCATCTCACTGATTCAACGCGGACCGCACAGGTCCGTTTCGTTGTAAACCCGCACAAGATAATCCCTGTACGAAGAGTTGGGGGTCGCCTCGATAACCTGCTGCATTTGAATACAGTTAATAAAACCTAGCCGCAATGCTATCTCTTCAAGGCATGCAATCTTGAGACCCTGGCGCGACTCTATGGTTTCAATAAAATTACTCGCCTCCATGAGACTCTTGTGAGTGCCGGTATCAAGCCAGGCGATGCCGCGCCCGAGTCGCTCGACCATTAACTCACCGCGGCGCATATACTCAAGGTTGACATCGGTAATCTCCAACTCTCCGCGTGGTGAAGGTTTGATGGATTTAGCCGTCGCTACGATACTGCCGTCATACAGATAAAGACCAGGTACCGCATAATGGGACTTGGGCTGTTTCGGTTTTTCCTCGATACTGAGCACCTTGCCATCACTGTCAAAATCCACGACACCGTACCGCTCCGGGTCATTAACCTGATACCCGAAGATGAGGGCGCCACCTTTAAATTCATGAATAATGCGGTCCAGATTCATTTTTCCATAGAAAATGTTGTCACCCAGAATCAGACAGACCGGATCGTTGTCAATAAATTCCTCACCCACCAGAAAGGCCTGGGCAATCCCTTTCGGCTCCGGCTGAACCTTGTAGGTGATGCTGACCCCCCAACGGGAACCATCGCCCAGAAGCGACTCAAACCGCGGCGTGTCGTGTGGAGTCGAAATCAGCAGAACATCCTGGATGCCGGATGCCATCAGCGTAGCCAACGGGTAATATATCATCGGCTTGTCGTATACCGGCTGCAGCTGTTTGCTGGCAACCAGCGTCAGCGGGTATAGGCGGCTGCCGGCCCCGCCGGCGAGTATGATCCCTTTGGTAATTCCCTGAGTCATCGCGAACCCTCGATTCAAATGGAATAATTAATGATAGCTATCATGACAGACGGCTGGCTGTCAAACCGGATTGAACGGATACTATCAGACTTTTCGCGGCTGACAGCAGGTCATCGTATACCTCGGTAGATGAAGAGACAAGGCTCTCATTGACAGCCCCGTACCCGGTCCGAACTAGGATCGGCCGGCTTCCGGCGGCATTTCCGGCCTCAGTATCAGCAATCTTGTCACCGATCATGATTGAAGTGTCAAGATCTATGTCATAACGGCGAGCCGCCTCTTTGAGCATACCCGGCAATGGTTTTCGACAATCGCAGGGAAGTGAATAACTGCCCCCACCATCCGGATGGTGGGGGCAGAACAGCCAGGCATCAACATGAGCACCGGATTTTTCCAGTTCCGCAGCAATGTGGCGGTGCAGCAATTCTACATCATCCTCGGTATAGTACCCTCGAGCTACGCCGGACTGGTTTGAAACCACCACCACTAAAAAACCGGCCTCGTTCAGCAATCTGATAGCCTCCACCGAACCGTCGATGAACTCCAGATCCTCTATCCGGTACAGGTAATCCTTCTCAACATTGATTGTTCCATCCCGATCCAGACAAACCGCCCTGCGCATAAAGCTCTCCACAACTT
>Ga0073936_10006860_pt1 | contig 14876 bp, 12 predicted proteins | sample AliMusrvi5mmetaG_FD_87041 | JGI IMG/M metagenome (GOLD analysis project Ga0073936, IMG submission 87041) | Freshwater lake bacterial and archeal communities from Alinen Mustajarvi, Finland, to study Microbial Dark Matter (Phase II) - Alinen... | ecosystem: Environmental > Aquatic > Freshwater >... | reverse complement strand
TATTTATCATGAGTCTACAGAGTGATGAATTTCGCAAATTTGCGACGAAACAGATGGGAATCAGTAGTTTATCCCTTCATAAGTTTGAATCAATTCAAGCCAGTTATATCTCCCCTACCATCATCGAAGAGCGCCAGATGAACATTGCCCAGATGGATGTTTTCTCCCGTTTAATGATGGACAGGATCATTTTTCTGGGACTTGCCATCGATGATTATGTGGCCAATATCATTCAGGCACAGCTTCTTTTCCTCGAATCGTCTGATCCGGGCAAGGATATCCAGATCTATCTGAACTCTCCGGGAGGGTCTGTACATGCAGGCCTTGGAATCTATGATACCATGCAGTACATCAACTGCAATATCGCCACCATTTGTACCGGAATGGCAGCATCCATGGCGGCTGTTTTGATGACTGCGGGTGCGAAAGGAAAGCGTTCTGCATTGAAACATTCCCGGATTATGATCCACCAGCCTATGGGGGGCGCACAGGGCCAGGCATCCGATATTGAGATTACTGCCCGGGAAATCACCAAGCTGAAAAAGGAGTTGTATGAAATCATTGCCTTCCATTCGGGACAAACAGTCGAAAAAGTGGAAAGAGATTCTGACAGGGACTATTGGATGACGGCAGAGGAAGCCAAAGAATATGGCATGATCGATGAGATCCTCATTCGTCAGAAAAAATCTTGAGCCTTTGCCGTCCATTAATAAATTGAAATGAAGAAAGTTGACAGATGTTCGTTTTGCGGGCGAGAGAAGAAAGATGTTCAATTGCTGATTGCAGGTATGGAGGGTCATATCTGCGAGAACTGCATTGAACAGGCTCATTCGATCGTGGAGGAGGAGTTCAAGAAAAATGTTGGATTTGATCTCAAGGGGGTTGAGTTAAAGAAGCCGAAAGAGATCAAGGCATTTCTCGATCAGTATGTGATCGGGCAGGATGATGCCAAGAAAGTGCTTTCAGTTGCCGTTTACAATCACTACAAAAGGTTGAACCAAAAGGTCAATGACGATGGAACAGAGATTGAAAAATCTAATATCATCCTCGTTGGACCTACCGGTACAGGCAAAACCTTGCTCGCCAAAACCATCGCAAAGATGCTGCATGTTCCTTTTACCATAGTCGATGCAACTGTGCTTACCGAAGCCGGTTATGTGGGTGAAGACATCGAAAGTTTGCTTACGCGCCTGCTTCAGGCAGCTGATTACAATGTGGAAGCTGCTGAACGAGGAATTGTTTTTATTGACGAAATTGATAAAATTGCCCGGAAAGGGGACAATCCATCCATTACCAGGGATGTCTCGGGCGAAGGTGTCCAGCAGGGACTGCTGAAACTACTGGAAGGAGCCATCGTGAATGTACCTCCACAAGGCGGAAGGAAGCATCCCGAACAAAAGATGATTCCTGTTGATACCAAAAATATCTTGTTTGTGTGTGGAGGGGCTTTTGAAGGAATTGAAAGGAAAATAGGTCTTCGACTCAATACCAAGGTAGTTGGCTACAAAGCTATCGCCGAGCATGGCAAAATCGACCGGGATCATTTGCTTCAGTATGTTTCTCCCCAGGACCTGCGCGCTTTTGGACTGATACCCGAGATTGTGGGCCGGCTTCCGGTGTTAACTTATCTGGTACCCCTGGACAGGGATTCCCTGAGAAGAATCCTTACCGAACCCAAAAACTCCATCATCAAACAGTATCACAAATTGTTTGAGATGGACGGCATCAAACTGGAGTTCAAGGAGGAGACGCTGGATGTGATTGTCGATAAAGCGATCGAATTCAAGCTGGGTGCCCGCGGATTAAGATCCATCTGTGAAACCATCATGATCGATGCCATGTTTGACATGCCTTCGGAGGGTGGAACCAGCATGGTGATCACTCCGGAATTTGCTAATGAAAAAATTGAAAGAATCAGTACTTTGCGACTTCAGGCAGGTTAATAGATTGTAATAAAAATTATTACCTTTGATTCGAATTAAAATTATAATACAAAATGAGTAAAGGAATTGTCAAATTCTTTAATGTAACAAAAGGATTTGGGTTTATCAAAGACGATGAGTCTCAAAATGAGTACTTTGTACACGTAACTGGCTTGATCGATCAAATTAAGGAAAACGACCATGTAACTTTCGAACTACAAGATGGAAGAAAAGGTCTTATCGCTGTAAACGTAAAACAAGCTTAAATAAAGCAAGTTTCGAACAAAAAAAGAGAGGGAATCCGACGGGTTCCCTCTCTTTTTTTGTTTTCTTTAGCGGCTGCCGGCATAAATTATCAGGCCAATTCCAACAAAAAACAGCAAAAACATGGCTGTTAACAGTCCGGCTGTACCTTTGGATCCCTTGAACTCTTTCCAGATAAATACACCCCAAAGGGCTGCGACCAAAGTTGCACCCTGTCCCAATCCGTAGGAGATGGGAAATCCGGCTTTCCCGGCGGCAATGATACTCAGAGACATCCCGATGCACCAGATCATTCCGCCCAGGATACCAGTCAGGTGCTCCTTTAATCCACCCTTGAAATATTGCGAATAAGTTACGGGTACCCCTTCGAATGGCTTTTTCATCAGAATGGTATTGAAAAGCAGGTTGCTCAGCAAAACCCCCAGAGAGAAGAAGAAGGTAGCCGTATAAGGGGTAAGGAATCCTGCCTGCGGGTGGAGAAAATCCTCTGCCATTGAACTAGCCACGAACCTGTAGAACAGTGCCATCAATGTTCCGCCCACAAGCGAAAGTACTATCCCTTTGGTTGGAACCTTTTGGGATTGTGAAGTCTTTTTACGGTAGGCCAGTGCGTCAATTACAATGGCTGCCGTTACAAGAGCTACACCCGAGAACAACCAACCTGCATTGCCTTGCGGGGTTGCTATGTAATTGATGACCACTCCAAGTACCAGGGCAATCCCAATTCCGACTGGGAAAGCTACCGACATGCCTGCGATGGCTATCGCCGCCGCGACAAGGATGTTGGCTGCATTGAAGATAATTCCGCCAAGCAATGCCTTTTCCAGATTGGCCGGGTTTGCCTGGTGAAGGTCTGCCAGGAATCCCCGTCCTTGTGCCCCCATGGAACCCAGCGTAAAGGCGAATAGCAGGGACATCAGCACGATGCCGATAACATAATCCCAGTAAAAGAGTTCAAATCTCCATGATTTCTCCGCCAGTTTCTGGGTATTGGCCCACGAACCCCAGCAAAGCATGGTCACTAAGGTAAGAATGACGGCTAATGAGTAACTTTCGACAATGTACATGATGCGTTAATTTAGTTTTGTAGTTTTTATTTGTAAGTGCCTAAAGTGCCTAAAGTGCCTAAAGTACTTAAAGTACTTAGAGTACTTAGAGTGCCTAAAGTTTTAAGAAGGATCTTTCGTGTTTATTTTGATCAAAATTTAGAGAATAAGATGAGCGGATTAAATTGAATCACCTAAAATGGATGGTAATTTTAGTTTTTCAATTTTTATGCCGATATCGGTAAGTCTTTTGATTTGAAAGTCCAGTGAAGTTGAATCAGAATCATTTTGCAGAAATAAATCGTAGTCGTAGTTATGGTACTCTGTCTCTATCACTATCCAATTCCCGGTACCATCCGGCCTGTTGATGCCAATTGGTTGAAGCAGGGAAGGAAGGTAACTTCTCCTTTTCCTACCCCTGATGGTTAATATAACCCTGCGAATCTCTGGAAATGTAAATAGGATAGTATGGCCATTGACCTCGGTCTTAATTGCATTCTCTTCAAAAGTTATCATCCCTACTACTTTGTATCCTTTCAGCATCAACAAAGGAACCAAACACAATACCCCGATACCCACTACAAAGGATAGTGAACCATTTGATAGATCTTTCAGAAAAACGACTACCAGCAATATCACAGAAACCATCAACCCTGTTTTCAAAATCTTGAGGATGATTTCATTGGATTTTTCTGTCACTTGAAAGCTGTTTTTCATTATGATCCATTTAAATTAATTATTCAATTTAGTTCCTTCATCAGAAAATTTTGCATTCATCATTCATCATTCATCATTCATCATTCATCATTCATCATTCATCATTCATCATTTATACTCCATCATCCATCATTTATCTCTAAAAATAAGCGCATCACTCACATAGATCCTGCAGTCCTGTGCCTCAGGCTTTTTCTCGCCTGTAACCACCAGTTTGAGCGTATGTTTTCCCGGGATCAGATTCAGCGCATGACAAATATTGATAGGTGTCTGCTCCTGGTTGTTGTAAAAGAAATAGGTGTCAAAGCTGTTGTGCAGTTTCCCGTCGATGTAAAGTTCTGCTTTCCCGGCATCCTTTTTCCAGTTGCCTTCCAGGGAGATTGCCGTGCCTTCAAACTCCAGTTCCATTGAATCACCCTTTTTGCCTGCAAATTTGGCCTCTTTGGCTTTCACGGCACTGTTTTCATCAGGCAGTTCAAACGTTTGCCAGTTCCCGGAGAGTTTCCACCGCTTTTCGTCGAAGATGGAGATCTTTTCGCTGAGGACCATCTTTGGAAAACTTACCTCCAGAGGTGGTGCGACCGGAGACTGAATTTTAATACTTACTTTGTCGGAAGTGACGGATCCGCCTTCGGCAATTGCATGATTCAATGCATATTGATAGGTCTTGTCCACCGCTTTACGGAAAGTGTAGTTGGTATAGATGAAGAGCGAATCCTGCATTTCTGTAACTGCTTTTTGCATGAAATCGGGCAGGTGGCTGAATCCATTGACTACCCCGAGGATGGCCATTACATTGGATGGGTTGCAGTCGGAATCTTGTCCGCAGCGGGTAGTGATTTCTAACGTTTTCATCGGGTCGCCGTTGCCGTAGAGCAGTCCGATCACGATGAAGGCCCCATTGAATTTGGCGTCGATGTTGAAGGCTTCACCGGCTGTACAGATGTGAGTCTTCCCCCATTTCTCCTCGAGTGCCTTCCAAACAACCCGCCAGTCTGTTGGGTTTTTGTCTTTCAGGGTCAGTACATCACGGATGACTTTTGCGTAATCCGACTCAGCAGGCAGAGAGCAAAGCGCCTTTTCCACAATTTTGCGCAGGTCTTTTTCGAAGAAGGCTTCGGCGTATAGGGTGGAAAGAAATACTCCTCCATAGAAGCCATCCCCGTAGTTCATGATGTGCCCGATCTTGTCGGCCAGTTTAAGGGCACTGTTGGGCATTCCCGGCGACATAAACCCTATGTAATCTGCTTCGATCTGGAAATCAATGTCGTTGGCATGAAAATTATATTCGGGCGAACCGGAACGGGGAGGGAAGATGCTGTCGAAATAGTTTTTTCTCGATTGTGCATTGGCATGCCACAGCATATAGCCCGACTTGGCAAAAAGCTCCTGGTATTTCTTGGCCGGAGCATCGATGCCATACTGATCCATGGTCATCAGGAAAGTAAGCTGAACGTACAAATCATCCTGGGTAAGGGCTCCTTTCGCATCCTTCGGAGTCCATTTGATGGAGTCCTCAAACGTATGGCCCATGGCATGGAATTCAGTAGGTGCCCCATAAGTCACTCCGATGATCTTTCCGGCCCAGCCACCGGCGATTTTGTCTTTTAGCACCTCCGGGGCGATGGTACGTACTGTTGGATCCGGTTGGGTGCAGGAAGTTAATGTTCCTATCAGAATGAAAAAATAAAAATGTAGAAGTCTCATATTACAGTTAGTTAAGTAATTACGAATTACGAATTATATTGGGTAGTGAGATTTATTACTTGATGGGTGATCCCGGTCGATTAAGAATGAATGCAATCAATTTTTTTAATCTGTAATTATTAATTTGTAATTCTCTTCGGTAAGTGCATCATTCTTGCCTCAATAAATCTACCCAGGCTGTCCGGATTCATTTTCATTTTTACATAGGCGTGCTTTCCGCCCGGATCTTCCTGCCAGCCGTTGCTTCCATCCGCTTTGACTACGATAGTGCCTCTTACGGTAGTAAAAAACGGATCTGTGCCATAAATAGCAATCAAAACAGCCGTCTGGTCCCAACTCATGTGGCCGTTGAGGTCCTCTCTGGAGCCAGCCATCGCGATTCGGAAGGCATCCTTCACCGGACTTTTCTGGATGTCACTGTTGACCAGCTTTAATCCAGTATGGATCTTTTCACCAATTTCAAAGCCGGTTAAAATGATGGGAGTTGGCCAATGCTCAAAGCAATATTTTGAGGCAGTCGAGTCCATGTAGACATTGTACTCTTTGCCGGCCGGATACCAGCCAGCCATTGAAACCAACTTTTTAACCTTTAGAGATACCAGGTCTGTTCCGTTCAATGGACTGATCTGGTCGGCCGGTGAATGCAGAAGATTGCTTAGATTGGTCAGAAAGCCAATGGAGACAAGGGTAACGGAGCCATCCGGCTGAGCAGACAGAATTTTACGGTATTGGACTACGGCATCGGGTGCTACTCTTGTTGAGCGGGTTTGGTACGGATAACGGGAAACGATAGTATCGGGCCAGTGTTGTGCAGAGCCAATGGAAACTCCTTTAGTCTTTGGCGACCCTACCGGGATGGCTGGTCTCCCAAAATAGGTATTGATTGTTTCGATGGTAGGAATGACCAACGAATCCTGGTTGCAAGCCATCACCCCCAGCATTTCTACCTTACCGCTATCGGTCAGGGCATTTAGGATGGTCAATGCACCCACATCGTCGAAATCTGGACCAATGTCGGTGTCGAGAATAATTTTGATTGGCTGCACGGGACCTTGCTTAAGGGTAGTTGTGCAGGATTGGGTGAACCAAATAGTGAAAAGCAGGAGCAGACAAACGGTTTTTTTCATAATATTTTAGGCTAAGGAATCGATTTCATGGCGGAATGGAGCGGATGCCTGGGCTCCCATTTTTGTCACAGAAAGTGCAGCGGCTTTGTTGGCAAAGGTAATGGCATTTACCAGATCTGACCCTTCAGCCAGTGCTACAGCCAGTGCCCCGTTAAAACAATCGCCGGCGGCTGTAGTATCTATGGCACTCACCTTAATCGCTGGAACCAGATGACACAACGACTCTGTTACAATCAGAGCTCCTTTGCTCCCCAATGTTAGCACGACCACCTGAACGCCTTTTGAAAGTAACACCTTTGCGGCTCTTTCGGCAGATACGGAATCAATAACCGGAATGCCGGTGAGCAATTCTGCTTCTGTCTCGTTGGGAGTTATCAGGTAAAGCATTTTTAGGAGTTCATCTGGAAGCTGTTGTGCGGGAGCTGGATTAAGTATTACTTTCTTTCCGGCACGAAAGGCTATTCCAGTGGCATAAATAACGGTCTCCAAAGGAATTTCGAGTTGCATCAGGAGGATTTCGCTTTCCAGGATGGCTTCTATTGCCTGGTCGATATCCGATTTTAACAATCGGGCGTTTGCCCCGGGTGCTACAACGATGCAATTCTCGGCGTGGTCATCTACCGTAATCAGTGCGATCCCGGAAGGAGAATCCGGATCTGAAAAGACGAAACCGGTATTCAGATTTTCAGATTGAAACAACATTTTAGCCTGCCGTCCGAAAAGATCATCACCTGTTTTTGCGACGAGCGTTACAATTCCCCCCAATCGCGCTGCGGCAACTGCCTGATTGGCTCCCTTGCCGCCCGGATTCATCAGGAAATCGCCACCCAGAATGGTTTCTCCCGGCAGGGGAAGCTTGGTCGTTTTGATCACCATGTCGGTATTGGTGCTGCCTACCACGGTAATGGATTGTGTTGTCATAAGGAAGTGCCTAAAGTGTCTAAAGTGACTAAAGTGACTAAAGTGGCTAAAGTGTCTAAGGTATTTCGCTGCAATTAACCGGGTTCTAAAGTAAGGAGTCCCCAACTTTAGGCACTTTAGCGCATTTTAGGCACTTATTCTCTTATCAAAATTAAGATAAATTTCCACAAAGGCACTTCTCTCAATCTTTTAAAGGAAAAACTTGTTTATTTTGCACCTTCAATAAGGCAACCTATGAATGTATTAATCATTGGATCTGGAGGAAGAGAGCATGCTATGGCCTGGAAACTGAGGCAAAGCAAGCAACTTGGTGAACTTTTCATTGCTCCGGGTAATGCCGGGACGGCAGCTCTTGGACACAATCTTGCCATAGAAACTACTGATTTTACAGCCATCCGGCAAGCCGTACTGGACCATGGGATCGCTATGGTAGTTGTTGGTCCCGAAGTTCCTTTGGTGGAAGGTATACACGACTTCTTTCTGGCGGATGACCAGCTGAAGAATATTCCGGTCATCGGTCCGGGGAGGCATGGGGCACGACTGGAGGGAAGCAAGGAGTTTGCCAAAGAGTTTATGATGAGGCACAAGATTCCAACGGCCAAATATTTCACGGTACATCATGGAAATCTGGATTTGGGCATTGAATTTCTGAAGAGCCTGCATGCTCCCTATGTTCTGAAGGCTGATGGTTTGGCTGCCGGAAAGGGGGTGTTGATCATTGATCGTCTTGAGGAGGCGGTACTCTCGTTGAAGGAGATGCTGAACGGATTGTTTGGCAGTGCGAGTGCGACGGTAGTCATCGAGGAGTTTTTATCGGGTGTAGAGTGTTCTGTCTTTGTCCTGACGGATGGCACTCATTATAAAATATTGCCTGAAGCCAAAGATTACAAGCGTATCGGCGAGGGAGACACCGGACTCAATACAGGGGGGATGGGTGCAATTTCACCCGTTCCTTTTGCCACAAGCGATTTTATGAAGAAGGTGGAGGAACGCATGGTTGTGCCCACCGTCATGGGGTTGAAGGAAGAGGGTATTGATTTCAAAGGATTCCTTTTCCTGGGTTTGATGAATTGTAAGGGAGATCCCTTCCTGATCGAATACAATGTCCGAATGGGAGATCCTGAGACAGAGGCTGTCATGATGAGGATTCAGTCCGATTTGCTTGATCTTTTCGATGGCGTTGCCAATGGAAATCTGGATGAAAGGGAGTTGCTTACCGATCCAAGGACTGCCGTAACGGTGATGGTCGTGGCGGGAGGCTATCCCGGCAGATACGAGAAGGGTAAAAATATCATGTACCTGGATACAGTGGAGCAGAGTGTTGTTTTTCATGCCGGAACCCGTCTGGATGGAGACAAGATACTATCCAACGGAGGCAGGGTTCTTGCAGTAAGTTCCATTGCCGATTCGATGGAAGAGGCATTGGCATTGAGTTACATGAATACCCGCCGGATCTATTTTGAAGATATGTATTATAGGGGTGATCTGGGATTTGATCTAAAATAGGTTATTATGTTTTTGAGGTTATTCAATAGCAAGAATGTGTACAGCGTCATTCTGATCCCTCTGGTTGCATTCCTGTTCTGGATGGAGCCGCTCAGGATCCCTGTCACCCTGGTGGTTGCTCCAGGTGAAGGAATGATGCCCCTTTATGCCATTTTTGTGAAGTTTTTCGTTGGCAGTACGATATGGCCTGTTGTGACAGGTTTTGTCCTGATTTTGTTCAATGCATTGATTATCTCGTTGCTAAGCTATGAGTTCCAGTTCTTGCAGCACAGGACCTTCCTTCCCGGGATCCTGTATGTTAGCATTGTCTCTTCCTTCCCGTCCCTACAGACCTTCCATCCGGTTTATCCTGCCAGCTTGTTTGTACTCATGGCAGTCTATTTTATTTTTTCGACCTATCACCGAAAAAATGAGATATCATCTACTTTTAATGCTTCATTCTGCTTGTCGATCGGTGCACTTTTTTATCTGCCAGTACTGACCTTGCTGCCACTGATCTGGATAGCCATCTTTGTGTTGCAAAAAAGTGATAACTGGAGGTTGCTGGTTATTCCCGCTGATTGGGATCACACTACCCTGGTTATTGTTGTGGGCTTTTCTTTTCGTGACGGGAGCAGAACAATCTTATATCTCTTCCATTTTTTTAGGGATGAAATCTGCCAACAACCAATTTATATTCAATATCGGATTTTTAATTATCACCGTTTTTATTTTCATGTTGTCAGCTTTCGGAAGTATTTCCCTCATCAATTCGGTGAGCATCCGAAAAATGAGTACCCGCAAGTATTTTATTATTCTTTACTGGATGCTTGGCCTCATCATTCCTTCCGTTTTTCTGTTTCCCTCCACTGGCTTGGGAGTTATTGCCATATCGACGATGCCGGTCTCTTTCCTGATCTCGCATTTCTTCATGGCCGGCAAGAGAGGATTCTGGAAGGAGTTTCTCTTCTTCCTATTCATGGCAACTCTGGTGGCAAGTCACTTGCTGCTTTTCGAATCAATCTAAGGATTCGGGGGGCAACGCGGCAGGGGTCTCGTCTTCAATCAAATAGTCGGGCAGTGCCTTTTGTGTCTTGATTCCAAGGTCTTTCAATTTTTCAGAGGTGCGTACCAGATTTCCTTTCCCGGTATGCAGTTTGTTCAGTGCATTGTTGTAATTCGCTTGTGCCGCTTCCAGCCCTTTCCCTACCTTCTCCAGGTCCTGCACAAAGTTGACAAATTTGTCATAGAGGGAAGCCCCGAGTGAGGCAATTTCCAGCGCATTTTTCGTTTGGTTCTCCTGTTTCCAGATTGAGGCAATGGTGCGCAGTGAGGCCAGTAAGGTGGAAGGACTGACGATGACCACCTTGTTGTCCCAGGCAAAATTAAACAGTTCCTGATCTTCCTGGATGGCTATGCTGAAGGAGGATTCGATGGGGAGAAACAGCAGGACAAAATCAGGACTGTTGAGATTCTTTGCGGTAGGATAGTGTTTATCGGAGAGCATTTTTATATGTGAACGCAGTGATTTCAAGTGATCTGCCAGATGCTGGCTCCTGAGTTCATCATTCTGTTCATTCACCAGTCGTTCGTATGCAACCAGCGAGACCTTGGAGTCAACGATCAGGTGTTTTTTGTCGGGCAGATGAATGATAACATCCGGACGAATCTGCTTGCCATCGCTGTTTTCGTCCACCACCTCCCTTTCATATTCCCTTCCAAGTGTGAGTCCCGAACGCTCGAGCACACGCTCAAGCACTACTTCGCCCCAGTTTCCTTGTTTCTTGACATCTCCCTTTAAAGCATTTGTTAAGTTTTGGGCATCGCTGCTAATCTTGTGGTTGAGTTCCTGCAACTTCTTCAGTTCAGCTTTCAGGTCGCTCTGGTCCCTCAAGGATTTTTCATAAGATTCCTCCACCTTCTTCTCAAATGTCATGATCTTCTCCTTGAGCGGGAAGAGTATCTCTCCAATATTTTTCTGGTTCAGGATGGTAAACTCTGCGGAATGCTCCTTCAGTATTTTGTGGGCAACATTTTCAAACTCGACAGTCAGCCGCTTCTGGATCTGCTCCAGTTCGACCGCTTTTTCGGACAATTGTTTTTTAGCATGTTCAAGTTCCGACATCGAACTTGTCAGCATCCGGATGGAAGATTCGTTTTTCTGACGTTCATTGGCAAGTTCTGTTTTGATCTCCAGAAAATCCTTGCTGAGGGAAGCCAATTGCTGTTCCGCCAGCGACCTTTGTTTTTCAGCTTCAGCTATTTCTGCAAGACCTTTTTTCTCAATTTCATTCAATTGGGTCGCCTGAGAGGTTCGTTCTTCACTTAATCTTCGTTGCTGCCAGAGAAAAACAAGGAATCCGCCAAGGATAAATGCCAAAACAGGATAGAGGAATTCCATAGGAAAAATATTTGCTGTGTTCGAAAGATCTAAAAATGCTCAGGGCCACAATAGTGCCGAGGCACTAAGGTACAAAAAAGCGCAACCGTTTGGTACGATTGCGCTTTTGTATGGGCGAAAATATTTTCAGGGGAAGCGGTAGACGATGGAATTAACCACCATTCCTGCTCCAACAGAGGTTAATATAATATGGTCTCCTGATTCGAGGGCATGATCTTCCATTTTGTTTTTCAGGATCAGGTCCAGCAAGGTTGGAACGGTGGCAGTAGAAGAATTTCCGAGTGTACGGATGGTCATAGGCATCACATCCGGATTGAACTCCTTGATTCCATAAAGTTTAAAGACCCTTTGGAGAATGGCTTCATCCATCTTTTCATTGGCCTGGTGGATGAGTACCTTTTTGATGTCGGTGAGGTGAAGTCCTGCCTTGTCGAGACTCTCCTTGACCACGCCGGGAACGGCACTGAGGGCATAGGCATATACCTTGTGGCCTGCCATCCTGATGTTTAGTTCCGTTCCATGGTAATTCGGATTCAGTGAAACAGCCATTTTTAGCATGACAGGGTCATTGTCTGACCTGCTGGCCTGTGACAGGATTCCAACAGGAGTTTCGCTTTCGACAGCTTCTACAATGACGGCTCCGGAACCATCGGAAAAGATCATCCGATCACGGTCGTATGGGTCTGAGACCCTTGAGTTAAGATCTGAACCTACTACAAGTCCGCACTTGAACATGCCGCTTTGGATGTAGGCATTGGCGACGATCATCGCGGTGGTCCAACCCGGACATCCGGCATTAACATCATGGGTCAATACACTGGAGTTCTTAATGCCCAGACCAAGTTTGACACGGTTGGCTATGGCAGGAACCATTTCCGAACGGTATGTCTCAGGATAGATATCCCCGAAATTGTGTGCTGCAATGATAAATTCCAGTTTTTCACGATCGAAACCTGATGAGGAAATGGCATCCTCTGCCGCAAAAGTCGCCAAATGGCTGGTTGCCTGATTGGGTTCTGCATAGCGGCGTTCTTCAATGTTGGTGATTTCGTTAAATTTTCGGATTATCTCCTCATTTGGAGTTTCAAATTTTTTGCCGGTTGAGGGGTCATAGAATTCTTTATCCAAAAAATAGCTATTGGGTATTACTGTAGGAGGGATGTACGATCCGGTTCCTACTATAATTGCATAAAGCTTTTTGCTCATAATTAAAATGTTATACGGTATTCCTTTAATTTTATATTATCAATTGTCTCTATTTTAAAATCAGTTCCATCGAAAATGCCATAGCTGAATTTTCTGATCCAGTCGCCGAGGATGATCAGACGGCTATCTGCAGCCAAAGGAGTATCCAGAACAATATGTCGGTGTCCGAATACGAAATAATCAAAATGTTCTTTTCCAAGTACACTTTTAGCATAAATATACTGCTCCTCGGATTCGATGCTTTTGGCAAAGGTATCTCCGTTTTTGTAGGACAGGCGACTCTTTTTCGACCAATAATGAGCCAACCTGAAAGAAAGATCGGGATGTATCTTTGCGAAAGTCCATTGGGCGATTCGGTTGTGGAAAAAGTTTTTGATAAGTTGATAGCCAAAATCTTTTTTCCCAAGGTCGTCGCCGTGTGAAAGAAAAAATTTCTTTCCAAGAAGTTCCATACTTACATTCTCCCTGTGAACGATCATACCTATCTCTTCCGACAGGTAATCGAACGCCCAAATGTCGTGGTTCCCTGTGAAGAAATGGACAGGAATGCCACTGTCACAGATGGATGCCAATGCTCCAAGGGATCTGACGAAACCTTTGGGAACAACTTTCCGGTATTCGAACCAAAAATCGAAATAATCACCCATCAGGAAGAGCATGGAAGCATCGTTTCTGATCGTCTGAAGCCAGTCAACGAAGAGCAATTCACGCTCATTGTTGTTCTTTAGCGCCATCGCACCAAGGTGCAGGTCAGATACAAAATAGATTTTTTTTCCGATATCCACAGGCAATTTATGACACAGATCCCTCTGCATGAATTTCAGCACAAAGATAGGGGTAAATCATAATTTAGCAAACATTGGAAAAGTCCCCAAAAGAATCAGCAGAAGAATAGAGTAAATTCATCACTTCATCAGCTACTTTGGAGGAATTTTAAATGTTAAAGAAATTTCAAGAGGGCCGCATTGAGATCCGGTCCCTGAAGGTTTTTGGCCACAATATTACCTTGTCTGTCGAGCAGGTAATTGGATGGAATGTTGTGAATGTTGTAATTGATCAGAGCAGGGATGCTACCTTTCATGTCGCCAACGTTGATCCAGGTCAACTGGTCTTCTGCAATGGCAGCCTTCCATGCTGCCTTGTCGTCATCGACACTAACCATGTATATCTCGAAACCTTTGTGTTTGTATTTGGCGTAAAGTTCTACCAATACCTGGTTCTGAATCCTGCAAGTTCGATCTTTGGCAGACCAGAAGTGAAGCAACACACATTTCCCGTGCAGGGACCAGAGATCACGGTCGATACCCGATGCATCAGGAAGTTTAATATTGGGAGAATTTACCGTCGACTGGTTGAGTAAATTATTGAGTTTGGAATTCTTCTGTTCTTTTAAGATGGTTAATGCATTGTTGTAAAGTGCTTTAACTTGATTGTTGTTGGGATAGATAGAATACAGGGCCGATGCAGCCGTCTTCATGGCCTGAAAATCATTGGCGACATAATCATTTTCTCCCCACTTTTGGTAAAGAGCGTAAACGCTTGCCATGGAGAACGGGTTCCTTTTGACAAAATCGTTCACATAACCGGTATAATCGGATACTTGCCGGCTGTACTCATTGTTCCAGCGATCAAGGTCAGATTTGGAAGCCGGGTCATTCAGGTGTTTTTGGTAAAGCAGGCGCAAAGAGTCTATCTTCGCTTTGGCTTCGTTAAATTTGAGCGTAAGTTCACGAACTTTGGATGAATTGTCTGAGCCTTTGACATCATAGTCGGTCGGGAAATGTTTGTAGGATCCGCTGACAGAGATATTCTCAGCCGAATCGAGAAGCAAAGTGACAAAATTGCTCTCCGTCAGTTTCAACAAGAAGAAGGTAGGTTCGCTCACCCTGCCTTTCAGCTTAAACTGACCATCCTGGTCCATTTTTACGGAGTCTACCGGGTTTTGGGAAGAAGTTAGCAAATGGTTCAAATAAACTGTTTTGCCTGCACCGCCTTCAATTTTTCCCTGGATGGAATAATTGGTTTTTTTACCACAGGCAACGGTTAACAGGATTACAGCCAACAAGGCAAAGATTCGGTT
>Ga0073936_10006859_pt1 | contig 14877 bp, 9 predicted proteins | sample AliMusrvi5mmetaG_FD_87041 | JGI IMG/M metagenome (GOLD analysis project Ga0073936, IMG submission 87041) | Freshwater lake bacterial and archeal communities from Alinen Mustajarvi, Finland, to study Microbial Dark Matter (Phase II) - Alinen... | ecosystem: Environmental > Aquatic > Freshwater >... | reverse complement strand
AGTTGGCTAGAGCGTTTGACTGGCAGTCAAAAGGTCATCGGTTCGATTCCGATATTCTCCACAAAAAATCAAAGAGTTGCAATGAAAGTTGCGGCTCTTTTTTTATGACTGCAGTCTCTAAATTTAAGCCGAATTGTTTTAATCCTTCAAACAACGAATAGAGAAGCAGTCACGCACGTCTTCGCTACTGATGTTAACCCCATTTTCGTTGTAATTGATAAAAAACAGACCTCCGTATATGGCCATATTTTCTGTGGAAGTCCACCAGAATCCACGCTCATTAAGGTAGAAGAAGTTGGTATCGTAGAATCGTTCACCACCCGGAAGTGCGGAAAAGCCACTGCTGTTCGTTGCTCCTGTGTTGGGGCTTTTCCAGTGAATGGTACCGGATTCCTTCAACTTTCCGCCCGATACTCCTTCCCCTCCAAGAAAAGCCACCAATGTATTCCATTCACTGGTGGCCGGAACATGCCAACTTGTTGGGCATAACTTTCCGGTATTGACTGCATACCAGTTGTAAAGCCCTCCATAAATGTTTTTATTCGCAATATCATTCTTATACCAACAATATCCCGGAATGTCGTTGTAGGATGAATAATCAGCTGAAGCCACCGGGATGGCTGACCCGTTACTGTATTTGGTTGTCTTGAGATTCTCAGCCATCCAGACTTGAGTCCCAATGTTTACAGTTGCATAACTGTTTCCGTCACTATCCGATACAGGTCCGACAAAAATTGATTGAGTTGCAAAGGAAATCTGATTCCCGTAGGCGGTGCCCTGACTGTTAATGGCATAAGCTCTCACATAGTAGGTTGTGCCGGAAGTAAGTCCGGTCACATTGGAGGTGAAACTTCCGGTTCCGGTACCAATAGCCACTTTTGAATTGGCGGTGGTCGGATTTTGCGCAGTGGCATATACGACGCCGCGTTCCGTGACGGATGCATTGCCATCGGCGGTCACATTGCCTCCAAGGGTCGCACCGCTGGTGGAAATATTGGCCGCAGCAGTTGTCGTGACAGTTGCCTGTGTGACAACTAAGGTTGTTGTAAAGGATTCCTGGTTGCCGTAGGAGGTGCCCTGACTGTTAATGGCATAGGCTCTCACATAATAGGTTGTGCCGGAAGTAAGTCCGGTCATTAAACTGATAAAGCTTCCAACACCGGAGTCATTTGATGTTTTACTGTCGGCGATTGTCGGATTGGTTGTGGTGCTCCAGCATACTCCCCGTGCTGTGACTACCCCACCACCATCTGAAGTGATATTTCCCCCACCGGATGCTGAAGATGCCGTAATAGTGGTAATTACGGATGTGACAAGTGTCGGAGCAAGTGCCAGTGTTTTAAATGTTGCCTGACCAACATATGCAGTTCCGACAGAGTTGGTGGCATATCCTCTTAGGTAGTAGGTTGTGCCTGCGGTTAATCCTGTGAGTGAGCTGGTGAAGAGTCCCAATCCTGATCCATCCGTCGTTTTGCTGTCTGCGATAGTCGGAGCAGCGACACTTGAACTCCAGCATATGCCTCTGGCGGTGACTGTTGCCCCACCCTCCGAGGTAACTTGTCCTCCGACACTTGCACTATTGTCATTGATGTTTGATACGGATGAAACGGTAAGAACTGGAAGTGTTTTGGGTGTATCTTTAGTACAACCATTCAAAACTATGAAAATCAATAGAAAGAAATGAACCAGGTAGTTTGAAAAGAACGTTTTCATAGTTTTGTACTATTCATTAAATTAGTCAAATGTACCAAAATAAAACCGGTGAATACTGTACCTTTAGAAAAGGAACCGGCTATTTTCGGCCAGATGAGTTTAACGGCTGAAATATTTTTTATACTTGTCCTTCAAAATAATCCTCCTTCCAACAAAAGATAAATGCTCATCCTGCTCTCTCCTTCCAAGACCCTCGATTTCAAAACGGCCCCTACGACCGAAATGAATTCGCAGCCACTTTTCCCGAAGGAGGCAGCCGAGCTGGTCAGGCATCTGAAGAAGCTTTCGGCGAGCCAGCTGGAAGAGCTGATGAAGATCAATAGCAAGCTGGCCTGGCTGAATATGGAGCGGTTTGCCTTGTGGAAACCCGAATTTACTGCCTCCAATTCGCATCCGGCGATCTTCTCCTTTAAAGGGGAAGTGTACCATGGATTGGATGTGAGCACGCTCCAGGTGGCCGATGTGGAATATTCCCAGCACCATCTGCGCATACTTTCCGGATTGTACGGTGTTATCCGGCCGCTCGACCTGATCCTACCCTATCGTCTGGAGATGGGAAGTGCCCTCCGGTTTGGAAAATATGACAACCTGTACCACTATTGGCGGCAAAAGATCACCCGGCAGATCGACTTCGACTTGAAGGAGAGTGGTTCCAAATTGCTGTTCAATCTCGCTTCGCAGGAGTATTTCTCGGTCCTTGATCATATGAAGCTAAAGGCCGAGATCGTCTCGCCACAATTCCTTGAAAGCAAGGAAGACTCCTACAAGATGATCACCATTTATGCCAAGAAGGCCAGGGGATTGATGACCCGTTACATCCTGGAGTACCGTATCGATTGTGAGGAAGACTTGCAGGGATTTGACAGTGAAGGGTATTGCTACAACAGACGTCTATCCAAACCGGGATCGCCGGTTTTCACAAGATAAATATGGGGTACGGATAACAAATCCGCACCAGTTAAGGCAACTATAATTTTGATTCGGAATAGCTTAGTGAAACCTTTGTGACATAGTGACTTTGTGGCTATTTTAATGTTGCCACTAAGACTCAAATATTTCACTAATAGATCTTTGCAGACGCAAATTTGCATTGCACATCAACAGATCAAATTACTTGGCAGTTTGAGCTTCGATGTCTTTCTTGGTATATTTAAAGACGGGCGCTATTTCTGTATGCTTATGCCCACCCTTTAATTGATGAACCGTGATGTTGTGCTTGGTAAATTCCTCCTTCGTAAACTTCTTTTCATCTTCGCCCCAGAAGACGATGATCTTTGAATCGTCAATTTTCATGATCTCCGCAAGCACATCATAGGGCCAATGCCTGAAGGTAAGGCCCCATTGGTCGAACAGATGGATTTTGAAATCCGAATTGTCGGATGGGGAAATCAGGATGATGAAGTCAACTTTTTCTTTCCATTCCTCGCTCATTAAATTGTAGACAAAAGGGACTACTTCAGATCCGAAGGAGTAACCGGAAAGGATGAATTTCTGCCGGTTATACTTTTTCATGTTTAGATCGATGTAAGGCATGATGCTGTCGAGCGTTTGCTGGGGAGTCTTCCGTTTGCGGAAAAATTTGACTGAATTGATTCCAAGGAAGGGCATGTTGTTAACACATAAACTGTCTTCCAGTCGACGGTCAAAATTACTCCTGCCTCCATCCCCGGTAAAAAATACGACTAACGGCTTGTTGGTGGAGTCCTTGCAAGTTGGACTGATGATGTAGTTGGATTGCGCCTGGGCGGAGCAATAAAACAAAACCATATAGAGAAACAGTTGTTTTTTCATCATCGCGGGATATAAATCAGTTGACAATTGACAATGTTATACATTTTCAAGGCAAAGTAATTAATCCAAAGGCTTGAAATTGATAAACGAGTTGAATCTTGCAACTATTAACTTTCCCCACCCTGAAGGCATTGACTGGACTCCTCGCCTATTATTTCGTATACAACTTTGTTCGTTCCACCTCTTCATCGTCCATGTCGGGACCCTTTTCGATCTTTTTCCAGTCGATGGTCTTGTTGTATTTCTTCATCGCTTTTTCGGCATCGAACACCCTTCCATCATGTTTTTCCATCGTGTAGGGCGTGTAATCCGGAATAGACGTGAAGAAATCCTGCAGTAGCGACGCTGTGGCATCAAACTGGTTCACATACGGCACATTGAGGATATTGTAGATGGTCTTCAGAATGGAGCCAAAATTGGCGTGGGTGTGGGAGACATAACCCCTCTTTACATAAGGACCCGCCATCATCAGCACCGAACGGTGGGCATCGATGTGATCTACTCCTCCTTGAGGATCATCCTCGGTGATGATAACCAGCATCTTCTTCCAGTATTTGGTCCGGGAGAGGAAATGCAGGATCCGCCCAACTGCCAGATCGTTGTCAACCATAAAGGAACTTTTGTAATAGTACCCATCTTCAGGCCGGATGTCTGCTCCGTGGTCGTTGGGAACCTGCATCGTTAGCAAGGAGGGCAGCTTCTCTTTCCCTTTGATCCATCTGGCCGTGAACTCCCGCTCAAACTGGTCCATCCGGTATTGATCAGGGATATTGGTATTGAATCCGGCATAATCGTGGCTGGTCCTGCTAAACAGGGCCTTTTGCATAGGCACCATCACGCCGTGAGCCGCACCGGTATTGGTATCGTTCCACTCCTCACGGACATGGCCAGTTTCATTGGCCTCGCCGAAGTTGTAGAAGGAGACTTTGGTCCTGTCGAGGGCCTCCCAGAGTCCGCCGATTTCGGCATAATCCTCTGGGTCGACACTTCCTGTCGTGCAGGGGAAACGCCTGCCGGGAGCCTTGGAGAAGATCATGGATGTTTTGGAGACGCTCGAATTGGCCTCGACCCACTCGTTGGGAATGACCCCTACCATCCAGTGGTGTCCGTGGATGGAGGCATCCCCGTCGCAATAGAAATTATCTGAAAAGGAGAACTGTTTGGCTGCCTTGATGTGGTTGGGGCTGATGCGCAGGTTGAGAAACTGTTTCCGCATGGCATCTGGCAAGGTATATTCGTTGTGTATGCCGAACCTGGCCAGGGTACTGTCACCTGTGGCATTCTTTAACTGACCGAAAATTTCGTCGTAGGTCCGGTTCTCCTTGGTGATGTAAACCACATATTTGATGGGCGATTTCCGGAGGTTCTGCAATGCCGGCAACGGATTCTTCGTATCATCGGTTATGCTGATCGTCCGGAAGGTATTGTCGATCACCTGTTTGGTATAGGCAGTCAGTTGGACAGCATCGGGTATCTTCACCTTCTGGAAGGTGCCGAGTTGTATGTCGCCGATATAATAGCCCTGGGGCGGGGTGACGAACCCCTGGCCACCATTGGGCCCGGCCCCCAATCCCCGGCAGGTAATGATGTAAAGCTCCTTTTCATCTGTCGAAAGTTTTACGCGGGTAGGTCCCCATCCGGATGGGATCAATCCTTTGGTCGTCCTTGAATCCACGTCGATCACCGCTACGGAATTGAATCCCAGCAAGGCCACATAGAGGGTCTTCTCATCCTTGCTCAGTGTAATCCCGAAGGGGAGCAGTCCGCGGTAGCGGTTGATCCGGGGATCGACGCGGATCGGAATCTCGCCCAGCAACTTGTGGTTCTTGTAATCGATTACGGAGATGTTGTCGTTGGTGGCATTGGTCACGTAGGCAAACTGTTTGCCCACGGCGATCGAATTGGGACTGGCACCCCCCACCACTTCGGCCCCCTCGACCATCTGTCCGATCTGGTATCCGGTTTTGAACTTGTCCATCACCTTGTTGGTCTGCAGGTCAATGGTAAAGACGCTCATGGCATCGGGACTAAGCGGACTTCCCACTCCGGGAACCTTGCGCCCTTCCACCACGGTGCCATTGATCGACTCTTTGGTATTATCGCCGTAAGGATGGTGCGAGATCAGCAATGAATCATAATTTTTAGGCGTAGCTCCGGTTATCAGCGGATAGGAATACACACCCACATTGGCCACGAGGGCCGTCTTCTTGTCGGGGCTCAGGGTCAGTCCAAAGGGGAGCCGACCTACCGGGATCGAGGCAGAGACCTTTCTGGTAGCCAGGCTGATGCGTACCATCCTGAAATTGGCACGGTCGAGTACCAGCAGTTCCTTTCCATCTTCGTTCAGCACGAGGTCGGAGGTGAAACTGTCGCCATAAACGGTTCCACCCAAAGTACCGTTCAACGAGATAGAGTCGGTGCGGGACAGGGTTTCGGTGTTGTAGACGATGACCGCTCCGTTGTCACCACCGCTCAGGTAAACCGTTTTCGAGTCTTTCGAGAAGGCAACTCCCAGGAAGGATCCTTTCGACAAGGGCGCTTTGATTTTCTTGTCATAACTGGGAACCCTAATTACCTGAAGCGAAGGCAGGTCGATAATCGAGAAGACACCATTGTGAAGGGTGACCGATTTTTTTCCGTCGGGGGAGATCGCCATTCCGAAGGGATCGTTGGTTATCCGGATCAAATCCCCGGCAGGGTGAATGAATCGTCCGCTGGGCAGAATAGCTGATCCTGAAGGGTCAATGTGTGTGAACCGATCCCCGGCAGGAACGGAGAGTATTTCCACTTTTTTTTGCGCCATCAGGGAATTTCCCGAAAAGGCAAAAAGCACCACTATTATGAAGCAAAAAACGGATCGCATACGTATAAACTTTTGTTGGTTAATGGCCGACAGGATTGATAAATGCCGGAGTTAATAGTCCCGATAAAATTATTCATTCCGTTTGGTTATTTTGCCATATTTTCAGGCTTTTGCTTCATATTTATTAATATTGGATTATGTGCGGACGATTTGTACAAGTGATAGATATCGAGCTGTTTGTGAAACGGTTTGGGGTGGGTAGCATGCCGGAAGTAAACCTGACATCCAGTTACAATGTGGCTGTCGGAGATCTGGCTTATGTGATTACCAACGACAAACCCACTGAACTGCAAGCTTTCCAATTTGGCCTCACCCCCTCGTGGGCTCAGAAGAAGATGTACCTGATCAATGCCCGTTCTGAGGGGGACCTGAATCCGGAGAATGAGGTAGGCTACCACGGACCAATGGGAATCGCCAGCAAACCCTCCTTCCGCACCTCCATCCGTTCGCGCCGGTGCCTGGTGATTGCCAATGGCTACATCGAAGGACCCGAGAAGGAGAAGCTGAACAAGCCATTCCTTATCAGGAAGAAAAACGACGAGGTTTTCTGCTTTGCCGGCATCTGGGATACCTGGGTCAACAATACCACAGGCGAGATGAGCAACTCATTTACCATCATCACCACAGTTGCCAACTCGGTGACGCAGGAGATCGGCCACCATCGCTCGCCTGTCATGCTGGACCAGAAGGATGAGCAGAAGTGGCTCGACGATTCCCTTCCATTGGAGGAGGTGCTGGGTCTGCTGAAGCCCTATCCGGGAGATAGTTTCACGGCGGAGGCCATCTCTATCAAGATCAAGGATCCGCACAACAAGAGCAAGGATTACATTATCCCGATCGATACCAATGGTCCTACCGAATACGGATCGATTGTCAAGCAGGATTTAAAGTTGCAAGGGATGGGAAGTGGCAAACGGAAGCAGGATCCGCCGGCAGCAGGCATACAGGGGACGTTGTTTTAGGGAAGCGGTTAGCTGTTAGCTGTTGGTGGTTTTCAGTTAACAAGCGTGAACTCATTGCCCGATAGGGCATCAATTTCAATAGAAAAGGTCGCTACGGAGATCAATATTCCCCGGTAGGGGATAAACATCACACCCTGAAGAATTGCATATTGTGAACATATTTATAATGCCTCATGGTTGATCCCCATATGGGGAAGCGGCATTTCCCAATTCCTGGCATTCTATTGATATTAATGCCCTGACGGGCAAAACCTGAAATTTATATTACACTTAATTCGCATTCTGTATGGAGGATGAAGACCTCGTAAGTAGGGAGCTGCGCTTCTTCCCAGCTAAAAGCTAACAGTTAACAGCTAATAGCCATTAGCTTTCATCATCCTCCCCTCGGATTCGCCTTGTAGGGCAGTTTCGCCATCTTCTCGACCTCCAGCGAGGGAAAGCCGAACTCCTCCACCACCTTCCCAAGGATCAGGTAGACGCCCGGTCCCTTGAAGGGGTAGTTCTTCAGCGAGTCGGGGAAATGCACCGTATCGAAGAAATTGCCGGTCTGGTCGATGAAGGTGCCGAAGTGCATGATCTCCCTTTTGCTGGTCCGAACATATTTGATGGTGACCATCCTCCCCACCATCCGGATCTTCCGGCCCAGGTGCTGCAGCAGTTCCCTGGCCATCACCTCCCCCCGGAAGCTGGTCTGGAGCAGGTCGAACATGCTCATCGTAACCGGAAATCCCAGCAGCTCGATCTCGTCGTAGGCATCCTCGATGGGAGAATAGTCCAGTACAGGCATTTCGAAATGCTTGTGCTCGGTCGGGAACATGGCGGCCGAATGCACTTGCACGGGCACCTTCCGGAGGTAGAGCTGCGACTCCCACAGCAGGGAGCATTTGTTGGCCTCCAGTTCCCGGAAGGCCCCCAGCCTGACCAAAATCACCAGTTGCTCCTTGCCGATGGGAACCCGGTCGATGAATTCGTGGATGGAGCGGTAGGGGCCGTGGCATTTGCGTTCGCTCACGATCAGCTCGATGGTGACCGTCTCCAGGTTCTGCACATGGATGAATCCCATGAAGATGGTCCTTCCCACGATCCGGGTGTGGAGGAGACTCCGGTTGATGCAGGGGAGCTCGATGGCGGCTCCCTGCCGCTGCGCCTCGTTGAAATAGACCCAGGTGTGGTAGAACCCGCCGAAATTGTTGATCACCGCCACCATGAACTCAAGGGGATGGTGCGCCTTGAGGTAGAGGCTCTGGAAACTCTCGACGGCATAGGAGGCAGAGTGGGCTTTCGAAAAGGAGTAGCCCGCGAAGGATTCGATCTGCCGCCACACCTCCCTGGCCACCTCCTCCGGATGGCCCAGCTCCCTGCAGTTGGCGAAATACTTCTCCTCAATCAGCCGGAACTCCCTGAGCGACCTGAACTTCCCAGACATGGCCCGCCGCAGCACATCGGCCTCGGCCAGGTCCAATCCTGCAAAATGGTGGGCCACCTTGATCACATCCTCCTGGAAAACCATTACCCCGTAGGTCTCACTCAGCTGCTCCTTCAGGATGGGATGGAGGTAGGTGAAACCGCTGGGGTTGTGGAACCGCTTGATGTACTCGCGCATCATCCCCGACTTGGCCACCCCGGGCCGGATAATCGAACTAGCCGCCACCAGGCTGATGTAGTTGTCGCAGCGCAGTTTCTTCAGCAGCCCGCGCATGGCCGGACTCTCGATGTAAAAGCAGCCGATGGTCTCCCCCTCCTTCAGCTGCTGCCGGACTTTCGGATCCACAAAAAACCGGTCGACCTGGTGGATGTCGATCTCCTTGCCTCCATTTTCGACGATGATCTCCACCGCCTCCTTGATGTGCCCGATCCCCCGCTGACTGAGGATGTCGAGTTTCTCGAACCCCATCTCCTCTGCGATGTACATGTCCCACTGGGTGGTCAGGAAGCCCTTGGGCGGCATGTCGAGGGCGGTGTAATAGGTGATGGGCTCCTCGGTCACAAGCATGCCGCCGGCGTGGATCGTCCGCATATTGGGGTAGTCGAGCACCTCCTGCCCCAGCGTCCGGATCAGGTTGGCGGTCTCGTAGTTGTTGTAGCTGTTCCCGGGATCGTTCGCCAGCAGGTCGATCTCCTCCTTCGGCAAGCCGAACACCTTGCCCAGTTCGCGGATGATGGACTTGTCGCGGAAGGTGGAGGTGGCACCCAGCAGGGCTGCATGGTTCTTTCCGTACCGTTTGAAGATGTAGTCCTGCACCTGGTCGCGGTCTTTCCACGAGAAGTCGATGTCGAAATCGGGCGGACTGGTCCGCTTGGGATTGAGGAACCGTTCGAAATAGAGGTCAAGCTTGATCGGATCCACGTCGGTGATGCGCAGGCAGTAGGCCACGATGCTGTTGGCGCCGCTGCCGCGCCCCACATGGTAGAACCCCCGCGACATGCTGTAGTGGATCACGTCCCAGGCAATCAGGAAGTAGGAAGAGAAGCCGAGGTTGTCGATGATCTCCAGCTCGTGTTTGATCCGCTCCTTCGCAGTCTGGTTGTTCTTGCCGTAGCGGTAGAGCATCCCGTCGTTGGCCAGCTTCTGCAGGAGCAGCCGGTCGTCCTCCTTGGTCTTGCTGTAGGTCCGTTTGTTTTTGCTCACCTTGAACTCGATGTCGATGGAGCACTGTTCCAGCAGCCATTCGGTGTTCTCGATGATCTCGGGGTATTGCCCGAAGATTTCGTGCAGTTTCCAGGGAGCCACCATCACCTGCTCCGGATCGGCAAACTGGTGCGGCTGCAACTTGCTCAGCAGGGTGTTGTGGTCGATGGCCCGCAGGCATTTGTGGATCAGCAGCGATTTGTCGTCGAGGAAGGTGACGGGCTGCCACACCACCAGTTTCTCGGGATAGTCGGGGTAGACGGAGGTGAACAGTTTGTTGCCCTGGTGGGGGCGGACGCCGGTAAATTCGTTGTCGGCCAATGCGGATCCGGGCATCTTCCCGAAGGGATAGATCACGAAGACTTGGCTGAATTCGGGGGCCTCTTCCTCAAACTTCTTCCCGTTCAGGTTGTGTTGGGTGAGGTATTCGTTCAGCTCCCGGAACCCCTCCCTGTTTTTGGCAACTGCAATGAAAAGCAGCTCGTCCCCATTCCGGAACTCGACCCCCGCGATGGGTTTGATGTTCCGCTCCTTCGCCTTCTTGATGAATTCGGGAATTCCCATGGTGGTGTTGATGTCGGTCAGCACCAGCACGGAAACACCCTTCACCACGGCCTGGTCGAGCAATTGGTCGATGGCCATGGTGCCGTAGCGGAGGCTGTAGTAGGAGTGGGTGTTGAGGTACATGGGGGAGGGGAAAGTTGAAGATGAGAAAAGGGTGCGGGTAGCGTTAATCGAAAATCCAAAATTGAAAATCCAAAATTAGACGAAGGGGGGAAGATGGGAGGAGACCTGTCAGGTCTTTAGCGCTTGCATCCCCGAAGCCCTCCGGATGGCTCCGGCCCCGAAGCGAAGCCGGATCTTGTCCATGGAGAGATAGAGCTTGATCCGCTCCTCGTTGTCTTCGAAGAGGTCGAGCTGCTGCACCCCGTGGATCAGTCCGCCGAGCTTCACCCCCACCAGCCGGATCAGCATCCTCCGTTCGTACAGCCGTTTGAACAGTTCCCTCACGACTCCTATCAGCACATGGTCGAAGGAGGTGTAGGCGATCTTCTTCTGCAGCGTATGCGTGTCGTAGTTGGCGTAGCGGATCTTCACCGTCACCACGGAGGTGAGCTTCTCGTGTTTGCGGAGTTGGAAGCAGAGCTTCTCCGTCATCGAGATCATCAGCTGGTCGAGCATCGCCACGTCGATGGTGTCGGTCTCGAAGGTGCGCTCCTTGCTCATCGATTTCTCCTCGCTGTAGGGCACCACCGGCGCAAAGTCGATGCCGTGGGCCCGCCTCCAGATCTCGAGGCCGTTCTGGCCCAGCACACTCTGCACCATCTCGACAGGAATGGCACCCAGGGTCTGGATCGTAGAGACCCCCATCGACCGCAGCAGCTGGCAGGTCTTGCTCCCCACCCCGGGAATCTTCTTGATCGATAACGGATTCAGGAAGGGCTGGACAAAATTCTTGTCTACGTGTTTCTCCCCGTTGGGTTTGGCTTCGCCGGTAGCAATCTTGCTGACAGTCTTGTTCACCGAGAGGCCAAACGAGATGGGCAGTCCCGTTTCGCTCATGATGGAGTGGCGCAGCTCGTGCGACCATTTGAGGGCACCAAAATAGCGGTCAATCCCAGAAATATCCATGTAATGTTCGTCGATGGAGGCCTTTTCGTACATCGGGGCCTTGTCGGCGATCACATCCGTCACCAGCTTGGAGTATTTGCTGTAGAGGTCCATGTCGCCGCGGATGACGACGGCTTCGCGGCAGAGATTGAGTGCCATCTTCATCGGCATGGCAGAATGGACCCCGAACCTGCGCGCCTCGTAGCTGCAACTGGCCACCACCCCGCGGTCGGAGGTTCCGCCAATGACAATGGGTTTGCCGATGAGATCAGAATTGATCAGACGCTCTACCGATACGAAAAACGTATCGAGATCCATATGCAATATTGTTCTGTCCTGAAACTGCATTTTCGAATATTGATCGTTACACAAAGGCCAATTGAAGAATGTTTGAAGGGTTTGAAAAATTGTTTGAAGGGTTTGAAATGTTTATGAAAATAAGCGTTCCCAGAGCTGCGCTGCCCTTAGCCTGCCGAAGGGTCGAAGGGAAATGTTTGAAATGTTCAAAGAACGGAACCCTTCAAACTTTTTAAACTCTTCAAACCCTATAAACATTTTTGACCCTTCAAACATTTCAAGCATTTTTCTTGGTTCATTCGGAATAATTGTTTACTTTTGACTATATATATGTCAATCGTACGACTACAATATAATCTATTTTAAAACATTTGGTACATGTTCCTCTCTGAAAATTTAAAATTTTTGCGAAAAAGAAGGAATCTGACACAGCAGGAGCTGGCAGAGACGCTGAATTCCAGGCGGTCGAGCATCAACAATTACGAGAACGGCACCACCTTCCCGCCCGTGAATATCCTGATCGGCCTCTCCGACCTGTTTCACCTCTCCATCGACACGCTGGTGCGCATCAACCTGTCGGGATTGCGGGAGAGCCAGCTCTATGTGATCGAGCACGGGTCGGATGTGTTTGTGAAGGGGAACGAGGTGCGGGTGCTGGCCACTACCGTGGATTCGCGGAACAAGGAGAACATCGAGATCGTCTCCATCAAGGCGAAGGCGGGATATACCACGGGCTATTTCGACCCCGAATTCATCTCCGGACTGCCCAACTTTCAGCTTCCCATTCTCTCGAAAGAGCGGAAGTACCGGGCCTTCCAGATTTCGGGTGATTCGATGCTGCCGGTCCGCGACAAGAGCTGGGTGGTCGGGGAGTATGTGCAGGACCTGAACACCATCAAGGACGACCATCTCTACATCGTGCTGACGCTGAACGAAGGGATTGTCTTCAAGAAGGTAAAAAATGAACTGAAGGAAAAGGGGAGCCTGAAGATGATCTCCCTCAACACGGAATATGTCCCCTACGACCTGTCGGTCAGCGAGATCAGGGAGGTATGGAAATTTGTGCTCTACCTGACCGATGAAATTCCGGAAACGGCCGACAGCCAGCAGATCTTCAAAAAGTTGGAGCAGATACAGCAAGAGATCTCCGGGATCAGGAACCAGGTTGCCAGTTAGATGCTATTTTTTGCCCGTCAGGGCATTAAGCTCAATAGAAAGTCGGCTTGCGGAGTTCTGTTTTCCCGGTAGGGAATACACAAATCAATTGAATTTATTGAACAATATTGCGCTGTGCTGGTTAATCCCCTGACGGGGAAACTGCATCTCAATACATCGTGTTCTATTGGGCTTAATGCCCTGACGGGCAAATTACAGGATGAAATTATAAGCCGGCAAATTTGAAGGGATACGACTCCCTAAATGAATTCCAGGCATCTCCGGCATACGTCTCGAAATTTCCCATCTCCAATTTTTTTACGGCACCGGTTTTGCTGAAGTCAATTTTTTTTAGGTCCACCCAAAAAGTATTCGAAGTTAGAACGGTTTCGAAATAATAGACGAGATTCTTTTGGTCAGATACGGATCTCCATCTCGCGGAAGAGATATTGGGCTCCACTTTGGAGGATATGCCAAAAGGATTCCCAGAAGCAGAAAATTGATCTTCATTTCTTTATCGTGCTAAATGCCTGAAGGTATTTGTCGATGTATTCCTGTTTGAACCGTGATTTGTACTGCATCACAAACCGCGGATGTTCCAGTGCAATGATTTCGCCGAAAAACCTGTATTTTTCGTTCAGTGCACGAATGAATTTCTCATTCTTCCCGATTCCGAAACAGTAGCACCGGTCGGTCTCAACGCCCATTTCCAGTTGTTTCCGAAGGCTTTCCACCCCGAAATCGTAAACTGCCTCGGTCAGCTCCTTGCTGTCGTAATAATTGTAATTCTTCTCCTTGCCCGATTCGTCCTGAACGACAAAACCAAGCGGAAAAACCGAATTGATGTAAAAATCATTGTAGAAAGCTTCCGGACCGCCGTAAGCCTCAATCACTTCATACACAAAGACAGAGGAGGGTTCATGTGTAACTTTGCCACTATAGTCTATGCCACAGGGATTCTTCAGCCTTTTTGTATCCGTGAAGGGAATTCCCGTTACCCCCGCACCAAACCGACCCGGATTGATTCCCAAAATCAGATGACGGGATCGGTTGTCGCTGTAATACTTCCGGTAAAAAGAAGAAGAGAGGGGTAATACCTGCTCATTCTCCCTGAACGGATTCATGATTCCGATCCCGGCAGGTAACGATCCTGTAAAATCAAGTGAACGATTAAAGGCAATGATTCGCTCGGCAAACGTCTCCATGTGCTATTTTGTAATCCCCTCCAGCGTAAACAGAAACGCCCAGTTCAATGCCAGATCCTTCAGGTAATCAAATCTGCCGCTGGCTCCCCCATGACCGAATTCCATGTTGGTATGCAGCAGCAGCATATTCTTGTCGGTTTTCATGTCGCGCAGTTTGGCTACCCATTTGGAAGGCTCAAAATACTGCACCTGGCTGTCGTGAAGTCCTGTAGTGACCAATAAATTGGGATAAGCTTTCTTCTCTACATTCTCGTAAGGCGAGTAGCTCTTCATGTAGAAATAAGCTTCTTTCTCCTTCGGATTTCCCCACTCGTCAAATTCGTTGGTTGTCAACGGGATGCTTTCGTCCAGCATGGTGTTCACAACATCCACAAACGGAACCTGTGCAATCACGCCATGCCACAGTTCCGGCGCCAGGTTGACCACGGCACCCATCAGCAGACCTCCTGCACTTCCGCCCTGCGCATACAGGTGCGGCTTGCTGGTATATTTTTCCCTTACCAGGAATTCGCCACAATCGATGAAGTCGGTAAAGGTGTTGATCTTCTTCATCAGCTTTCCGTTCTCGTACCACAAACGACCCATTTCCTGTCCGCCGCGGATGTGGGCGATGGCATAGACGAAGCCCCGGTTGAGCAGCGAAAGTCGGGT
>Ga0073936_10006858_pt1 | contig 14879 bp, 8 predicted proteins | sample AliMusrvi5mmetaG_FD_87041 | JGI IMG/M metagenome (GOLD analysis project Ga0073936, IMG submission 87041) | Freshwater lake bacterial and archeal communities from Alinen Mustajarvi, Finland, to study Microbial Dark Matter (Phase II) - Alinen... | ecosystem: Environmental > Aquatic > Freshwater >... | reverse complement strand
TTATTACACCCAAATGATCCTAAGATAGATCATTTGGTTGATTTAACAAATACTAGCACCCGATTTTTATCAAAAAAACGACTCATTGTCTTCCTACATGGACTTAATAGCGATTATTATAAATTTCAAAAAACCGTTGATGAAATCGAGAATAAGGACCTATCTACAACTGATATTTTTATCCCTCGTATTCTTCAAAAGGGAAATGCTAAGTTGGATGAAATGGTAAGGCCTATTCTCACTGAAATTGCAAAATGGGCAACAACTTCTGAGGAAAAAGAATTGGTCTTGGTTGGGACATCTAATGGAGCAAGAATTGCACGGGCAATTGATGCTGAAATTGGAAAATGGGGGCCTATTGCAAGTATCAAGAAAGTAAAAGTCGTATCAATTGTTGGCGTTTGTAAAGGGACTTCTTTCGTAGACCTTATAAATACAGTAGGCCTGTCTTGGTTAACATCAAAAAATATCTCTCAAGAAATGCCTATAGGCTCTATGCGCAACCGACAATTGGATGATGATTGGATGAAGGGACTGTCTCTTGGGCCTCCACGTGAATATACTTTTTTTGCTTCACCTCATGAATTGTTCGCTCCAGATTATTATTCTACCTTGATGGAAGTCCCGGGTCACAGAGCTCGCTACGCTATCGTACCAGGTCAAGGACATTTTACCATGGATGATGCTGTAGCAAAATCCGTTGCCGAAATAGCCTTAAAATAAATTCAGGCTTTTTCCTCTGATTTTTTCTTCCTCGACCCATGCACTCTTTCTCTAAGCGCTTCTACGTAGGTATACGTAACAGGTGTGAGGTAGAGGGTTAAAATTTGAGAGATGATAAGACCTCCGACGATCACTACTCCTAGGGGTTTTCTAGAAGCTGCAGACATGCCGCCAACACCCAGGGCAATCGGTACCGCTCCCATAAGAGCTGCAACTGTTGTCATCATGATCGGACGAAATCTAATAAGACATGCCTGAAGTATCGCATCATGGATGCTCATTCCTTCCTTCTCTCTTCTTTCACTGGCAAAATCAATCATGATAATACCGTTTTTCATAACGATACCAAGAAGCATGATAAGTCCAACGATGGCATAAAGAGATAGGGTGTCTCGGCAGATAAGAAGGCTTAAAAGGCCGCCGAGGGCCGCTGGTGGCAGTGTCGACATCACTGTAATAGGGGGAAAGAAGTTTTCATAGAGGATCCCGAGTATTACATAGATGATGAAGAAGGTAATGATCAGTAAGTAGTAAAGGTTTGCAAATGACTCTTTAAAGACATTTGCTGAACCTTGCACGCTGCCAGTGACATCGGGAGGGAGGACATCGCTTGCGAGCTTTTCAAGGGATGCAATCCCTGCATCAAGGGGGATGTCTTTGATGTTAAAGGATACTGTGGCTGAGGGGAGGCCATCGAGGTGGTTGATCGTTAGGGGCCCAAGTGTCTCCTTCATTTTTACTATGGAAGACAGGGGCACGAGTTTATTATTATTTTGTGAGGTGAGCCATAGCTGGGAGAGCATCTGGGGATTTCTGTAGTATTTAGGGAGCACTTCCATGATGACATAGTACTGGTTGCTTGGCTCATTAATGGGAGAGAGGTTAATATCGGCAAAAGCTAGACTTAACGAATTTTCTATTTGCCGGGCTGTGATGCCTAGCATCGATGCCTTATCTCTTAAGATCTCTATAGCCAACTGTGGCTGGGTGATATCTAGATCTGAGCTTACTGAAGAGAATCCCTTTAGGGACTTCATTCTTTCTTCCATCATCGGAGCGTATTTATAAAGCTCTGTTTGGCTGAGAGACTGCAGGGTATACTGATAGTCGGCTTTACTTGTGGTCGTACCCACTTGGAGATTAATAAGGGGGAGGGGTTTTAAGAAGACGGTAACACCGGGGAGGACATTGAGCTGCTTCATAAGGTCGGGAACTACAATGCCCACCGGTGGTCTTTCTTTGATGCTCTTTAGCCGCAGAAACATTATCCCTTGGTTGTCCTGGGGGCTTGCTCCAATAGCTACCACTGACTCTACACTTGGGTGTTTACTTGCAATAGTTGCAAGGGTCTCTTGGTTTGCAGCTAGCTGAAAGGGGGAGGTTCCATCGGAGGTAATGGTAAACCCCTCTACAAAACCAATATCATCGCCTGGAATGAAATCTTTGGGTAGGGAGATGGCAAGAAATAGAGTAAGAGCAAAGCTTGCAAAGCCGGCTAAAAAAAGAGTCTTTCTATGTCTTAGAGCCCACTCAAGCGAGGGTTTATAAAGTCCTAGTAAGAAGTGGTTGAGCTTTTCTGAAAGGCGCTCTACGTGATTTTTTTTTCGATTAGGATTTCTCTCAGGGATAAACCGGCTGCAAAGCAGAGGCGTTAAGGTCAGAGATATTATCCCGGAGATGAGTACCGTAGAAACAATGGTAACTGCAAATTCATGCAATATCCTTCCTATGATCCCTTCCATGAAGATGAGCGGAATAAATACTGTGCAGAGGCAAAGGGTCATAGAAACTATCGTAAAGCAAATCTCTTTAGATCCTTCCAGAGCTGCCTCTTTGGGGCTTTTGCCCATCTCCACATGCCTTACGATATTTTCCAGTACGACGATAGCGTCGTCGACAAGAAATCCAACAGCTAGAGTGATTGCAAGAAGGGAGAGGATGTCGATTGTAAATTTCATATAATACATGACAATGAATGTCCCTAGGATAGACATCGGTATGGCAATTGCGGGAATGATCGTATCGACCAAGGTTCCGAGGTAAAAGAAGATCACCAAAATAACAAGGACCATAGCAAGGAGTAGTGTCAGCTTTACATCGAATACAGATTCTAAGATGAATTCAGACTGGTCATACATGGTATACATAGTAAGGGCTGCCGGGAGCTGCTTTTGCAGCTGGGGCAGCAGCTTTTTTACATCTTCAATAACAGCTAAAGTATTGGCTCCCGGTTGCTTTTGGATCCCAAGGGCTACCATATCTTCTGAGATCCCATTTTCGAAGAATTTTACATAGATCTTGTCATTTTGCACGCTATCGAAGGCATGGCCTACATCACAGAGTCTGGTGATGGCTCCATTTTCTGATTTCATAACGAGGGGATTATATTTATCCCCTTCGAAGATCTGTCCATCGACGGCAATGGTATATTCTTTCTTTTCACTATAGAGGGTGCCGACAGGTAGGTAAACGTTAGCATCTTTTATGGTCTGCCCTATTTGATCGATCCCGATGTTTCTTGCTACAAGTTTTTGTGGGTCTACTTGTACACGCACGGCAAAGGGCTGACCATAGGTCTGTACTTGAGAGACTCCATTTACAATATTTAGTCTTTCACCAACGACAGAGTGTGCGTAGTCATAGAGCTCACCGAGCGTTAATGTACTCGATTTCAAGCAGAGGAATAAAATAGGCGTAGCTGTTGGGTTTACCTTTTGGTAAGTGGGAGCGTAGGGGAGATCTTTAGGGAGTTGGGGATTTGCTGCATTGATTGCTGCTTGTACATCAGGCGCTGCAAGATCGATATTCTTTTCTAGAACAAATTGCAAGACGACATTGGCGCTTCCTGTGTAGCTTGTGGAGGAGATAGATTTGATGCCACTAATGGTCGTAAATTGTTGCTCAAGGGGTACTACGACGTTATTGGCGATCGTGGCTGGGGACGCTCCTGGGTAGGAAATATTCACCTGAATTGTCGGGTAGTCCACATCGGGAAGGTCACTCACTGGCAGAGCCTTGTAGGTGAGCACTCCGAAAAAGGCAAGGGCAAGCATGACAAGTGTTGTCATAACACGGCGGTTGATAAACAGAGCCGATAGATTCATGAGCCGCTCCTGTCACTAAGATTAAGGCTCGGTTTAGATCTATATCCTCCAAGTAGTTTCTTTTTAGAAGGCGCTGCCATTACCGAGTCATTGTCGGGAGCTGTCGGCACGGTGTTAGTTTCTTGGATAGTGACCTTGGCGCCGGGATATAAGTTAAGCTGACCTTCTAATACGACCCTGTCGGTTACAGCAACTCCCTCTTCGATCACAATTAAATCTTGGTGTATCTGCCCAATTTTGACTTTTTTTACGTGGGTTACATTGTCTTGATCGACAGTGAAAACAAAGTGTCCCTGCTGGCCGAGTTGGATGGCTTGGGTAGGTAGCAGTATTGCATCTTTGAGCTCTTTTAAAATGATCCTTATGTTGACAAATTCCCCAGGCCAGAGCTCATGCGTGTCGTTACAGAGTGTTGCCTTCATAAAAATTGTTCCCGTACTTTCATCGACTTGGTTGTCTATCAGGGTAAGTTTACCTTCAAAGGAGTGACTTGTATCTTGGTTTAAGAAGACCTCTGCTTTGAGTTCACCACTTCGTTGGTATTTTTGTATGAGGGGAAGATCAACATCGGGAGCAAAGAAGCTGGCAAATACCGGATTGATCTGATTTAAAACGATTAGAGAGGGGTTTTCAGCGGGGGTAATGTAGTTGCCCACGTCGATCTGCTTTTTTCCCGCAATGGCAGATATCGGCGAGTAGATCGTGGTGTAACCAAGATTGAGCCTTGCTGTTTCGACTTCAGCTTCATTAGCTTCGACAGATGCCTGTTCTACAAGGACATTTGTCAGATATTGATCGTATTGCAAAAGGGCGACATATTCCTGCTCCACAAGCTTTGAATACCTGCGCGCTGTTTCTTCAGCATATTTCATTGAAGCTATACTTTGGGCAAGAGATGCCTCCGCTTTATCAAGTGCTGCTATATAGGGGCGCGAGTCGATGGTAAAAAGAACTTCTCCCTCTTTTACTTCCGTACCTTCTTCAAAATACATCCCTGTGAGCTCGCCGGCTATCTGTGACTGTACATCGATTGTCTTGTAGGCTTCGATATGCCCTGGATAGTCTAGATAGCGGGGCACATCCTGAACGATAGGTGTTGTCAGAATAACGAGGGGGAGTCTTGGAGCGGGTGGTGTCTGTTTTGAGCAGCTAGTAAGACATATAATGGGTAGTAGTAGAGAAAAAACATGTCTCATGGGAACTCCTCTTGGATGCTTACAGGGGGCAGAACAGCCGCCCCTATGGCATAGGTTAGGTCAGCTAAGGCTGTAAACCAGCCCTGGATTGATTTAGCAAGTCGCGCCCTGGCATTGGCAAGGGCGCTTTGTGCAGATACCACTGTGAGAATATCGGTAGTTCCCGCTTTATATTCGGATAAGGAAACATCATATTGTTTGGTGGCCGAGGCAAGGTATTCTTTGGCAAAATTAAGAGCATCGAAAGATACTTGTATATTATACCTGGCGGTAGTTACTTCTTGCACTAGCTGCAGCTCTAGGCTTTTAAGTTTAGCTTCTGCCTCATCTCTTAAAGCCTCGGCAATCTTTATATTATTGCGATAGAAGTAGCCACGAAATATCGGCATGGACACATTTACAGCGCTTGTATAGTCGTACTGGTCATTGAGACCTCCATTATAGTAGGTCTTGCCAAAGTCGAGTAAGTAGTCAAAAGAGGGATATACTTCTCTTTTAGCAGCTTTTAGAGACCACTCCCTACTTCGGAGAGCCGCTCCCCCCGCTAAAAAATCGGGGCGACTTTGCATCGCAACCGAAATAAGCTCTTCAAGCCCCGGGATATCTTCCCTCTTCGGATTGATATCCGGCATTTCTTCAAGGTTAAGAGGTAGGCTTGCCGGTAGGCCCATATCCCTTAATAGCTGAGAGGCGCTTGCTATAACCTCTTGTTTTTGCTCTATATAATCGATCTCATATTGCAGAAGCTGCGTTTGTGATTGTAGCAGGTCTGAGAGGTTTTTTACCCCTGTTGAGAGTCCGAGATTTGCTGCATCAAGTGTTGTTTGTGCTGTGATTACATCAGCTGCAAACGCCTCTAATAATTGTTTTTGGTACAAGGCGCTATAATAGGATGTGGTTACATCTTGCAGTACAGTTTGTATTTCTCTGTTATGGGAAAAGTCAGCGAAGAATAATGCTTGCCTTGCAGATTCGCTTGTGGCGCTCCGCTTTCCAAAATCAAAAAGATTATACGTTAGGTGGAGCTGCGGGCCCCACTGGCTAAATGTCGTTACAAAGATTTGACTAGCAGACGCCGGGCTGTTACTCGAGGTGCCGGAGCTTGTTCCTGAATTAGCTCCAGTAGCACTTCCTCCAGCTGATTGCCCCGCATAAAAAGAGGAGGCCCGCGTTCTGAAATATTCGAAGTTTCCTGTGATTTCTGGAACGGCTGTGCTCTGAGTTTGTCCGTACCGAGCAGCCATTTCTTTAGCCTGTGCCCAGCTCATCTGCGTGCTAGAATTATTCGTTAGAGCGATATTTAGGATCTCAGCAAGATTTAACGGTTCAGCATCAGAGGGGATGATTCTTTCTAGAGGAACAATCGTGCGAACTGATAGTGCTTTTTTCGAAGGAGTCCAATAATCCGATTGAGAATCAGGGCTATATTCATCACCCCATGGTTGTACCATGGCCTTGTTCATATAACAGCCAGTAGAGATCAGCAAAACCGCAAAACAGGTCGGAATACGATAAGAATAATCCATACGCTCCAGGGTATAGGGAGACCCGGTAATGAGGCACCCCTACAGCGCAGTATACCTATTGTAGTTTTTCGGTCAAAATTTCATTTGTCATCCTGAAAGAGGCGTTAGTCTTGGAAGGCTTTATGACTTATAAGAAAAGTAGAAGGATAGTAATTAATTTTATTTATATAAAATAGATGTTTGAAAAAAATCACAATTAAAAACAAAAGATTTTAATTAAAATGGAGTTTAGGTATAATTTTTGTAAATGAACTTCTACTAGGTTTTTTTATGTCCATTTCTAGTCTTGCTGTGCCCTTATCAGGGGTAGTTAATTCTCAACCTCCTCGAGTATATTTTAGGCAGTCTGAGTTTGTATTTTACAATTCCTATTGCGATTTCGATGGGTTAAGAGCTTTACCTATAATAGATGCTCTTATTGAATTAAAGGTTATCGCCGAAAAAAACCCAGCTTTTTTTATGAAACACTACGAAAAATTTCCTGTTTTATCTCCAGATCAGGCTTTCCCTCTTTTTGAGCTAGTTGCAGAAAAAGATACAAGCGTATTTATGTTGAATTACAAAAGAATCCATCTTTTATGTGGAGATCAGGCTCTCCCTCCTTTAAAGATACTTGCAGAAAAATACCCAAATATATTTGTGAGTTTCTCCTATGTATTCACTGATTTATCTGCAGATCAGGCTCTTCCTCTTTTAAGGATATTTGCAGAAAAAGCTTCAGGCCAATTTGTGGAATACTACAAACAATTCCCTGCTTTAACTGCAGATCAAGCTCTTCCTCTTTTAACGATAGCTGCAGAAAAAGCTCCAAGGGAATTTGTGGAATACTACAAACAATTCCCTGCTTTAACTGCAGATCAAGCTCTTCCTCTTTTAACGATAGTTGCAGAAAAAGCTCCAAGGGAATTTGCGGAGAATTACGAAAAATTCCCTGCTTTAACTGCAGATCAAGCTCTTCCTCTTTTAACGATAGTTGCAGAAAAAGCCCCAAGGGAATTTGCGGAGAATTACGAAAAATTCCCTGCTTTAACTGCAGATCAAGCTCTTCCTCTTTTAACGATAGTTGCAGAAAAAGCTCCAAGGGAATTTGTGAAAAATTACGAAAAATTCCCAGATTTAACTGCAGATCAAGCTCTTCCTCTTTTAACGATAGTTGCAGAAAAAGCTCCAAGGGAATTTGTGAAAAATTACGAAAAATTCCCTGATTTATCTGTAGATCAAGCTCTTCCTCTTTTAACGATAGTTGCAGAAAAAGCTATTAGAAGGGAATTGGCGGAGAATTACGTGAAACTTCCTGATTTACCTGCTGACCAGAATCCTTTTATTGATGGAGAGCCTGAAGAATTTCCGGGGGATTGCGAAGGATTCCCAGGGTTATCTGCTGGTCTGCCTTTGGATCTAATTGAAGACGAGCTAGAAGAATTTCCCGGGAATTACGAAGGATTCTCAGGTTTATCTGATGATGGGGCTCTAACTAAAAAGGAGCTAATAGGATTTGCGGAGAATTACGAAAAATTTCCAATTTTATCTGTAGATCAGGCTTTTCCTCTTTTAAAGATAGTTGCAGTAGAAGAACCAAGAGGATTTGCGGGAAATTACGAGAAATTTCCCGCTTTATCTGCAGAGCAGGCTTTTTCTCTTTTAAAGATAGTTGCAGAAAAAGCCCCAAGGGAATTTGCGGGAAATTACGAGAAATTTCCCGCATTATCAGCAGAGCAGGCTTTTCCTCTTTTAAAGATAGTTGCAGAAAAAGCTCCAAGGGAATTTGCGGGAAATTACGAGAAATTTCCAGCTTTATCTGCAGAGCAGGCTTTTCCTCTTTTAAAGATAGTTGCAGAAAAAGAACCAATCAGATTTGCGGAGAATTACGAAAAATTCCCTGATTTATCTGCTGAGCAGCAAGAACCAGTCTTAGCGATGCTCGTACAGCATATCTTTCCTCCTTCGATGCAAAAGCACTCTCGAGCAAGTTTTTACCAACTTAAAAAACAGCTCAAAGAGTCAAGTCCTCTTATAAAAGCACTGAGTAAAGAACTAACTAGAAGATTTTTAGAAGGTGAGTTGAAAACTAGAGATGATATACCTCTGATTGAGCATATCATCCAACACTCTCCTGATCTGGTACATCGCTCGATAGAAGATATCATGAGGAATGTATCTAAAGAAACCGCCGATAATATTCTTATTGCTTTAATAAAATATCATAAAGAACTTTTTTCAACAAATTTAGGGTATATCTTCACTCAGTTAATGACTCAACGTGAGGGGGAGGCGTCTGCGAGGATCGACGTAATGCAATTTTTAGAGGTTCCGGAATTCGAAGAGATCAAAGATCATTTCCAAAGAACTTGCCCCTCTATTTGGGCTAGATTTCTTGAATTTAAGCAGTCCGAGGAAGCCGAATTTCGGAAAAAAGATTCTGAGCTTTGGGAATGCACTGGAAGAAAAAAACAACCCGAAGGATACCTCTATACATTTAAGTGTAGACCCGAATTTATTGGCGATTCAGAATATAGGGTTAAAACAGATGAAATTTATCCAGCCATAGAGCCACATTGGAAAAATGTCTCCGCATTTTTGGGGTTTCCCCACTATACTAAATTCTTAGCAGAGCTAGGATATTTATTAGTAGAGGATAAAAAGCAAGTAACTACGGAGAGCTCTGATCTTTTTCCGGATAGACCTACTCAGGATGGTACTACTATTACTATTCCGGACAGGGAAGCTCTTATGTATCGATATAATCAACTAAGAGCCACACGCTATAAAAAATTACCCGAACTCTCAATTGTTTCAAGCTCCGGAATTGCCTCGGATAATGACTTCGTAAAGGCGCTTATAGAAAACGATGGATTGATCTCGAATGGAAAGGAATTTATCCATGATCAACTCGTGCATATTACACCTCTTTTAATTATGGCTCGAAACGGCTCGGAATTTTTTAAAGAAATAAAAAAAGAAAAAATCGATTGGTTCCAAGCATACGTTTCAAAGCTAGCCCTTATTAAAGAAGGGGGGGCTAACCTTATTCCTCAAGAACTGTCTGCAGAACTTCAAAAAAACTTACCGATTCTTGAAACGTTGCTCGGAGTAGTGGTAGACCTAATGGCATCGAAAGTACGTAAAGCCGGGGATAACATAGATGAAAATATATTTGATTTCAAAGACATTATATCAGCTTCCATATGGGTGGCTTATTTAAAAAAACGTTATCCCGAAGAAATCATTCTTTCTACAGGAAAGCTTATTCCAAAATACGATGATGCAATTATCAAAAAACTTGCTGAGTTTATAGACGACTTGGAACTTCCCGCAACTAGTTAAACACGCCGGTATAGAACAAGAGAAGAGGGGAAATATGCAATTTTTAAGTATTTCGAAGTCTTCTATAATGGACAAAGGCTTCATTTTACTTTAGGAGAGATCTCTGCTGCCGACTTCGAGAGTAGCTGGGAGCAAGATTATGTTGTAAGTGTCTAAAAAAAGGATGGAATATCAACGTTAGCTTCGGAAGGTCAATGACCCTCCCTTGAAAGGGAAGGCATGTCGTGAGACAAGATTAGTTGACCCGCCTTAGTCCCGCAAGGGGCTATGTGAGAGAAGAATATATAGGCACCGTAGAATGCTTCCTCAGTTCTACGCTCTGCCGTTAATGGTTAAACAGATGTAAGGGTTAAGTTAGTGCTGTTAACATTAAACCTTCTTATAACTTTAGCGAGGGGAGATCACCGAAAGGTGGCGTAACAAGGCCCTTACGGGCTGGGAGCTGGGAAAGACCGGCATTTTTAACAAAGTAATAGAGGAGCAGAGCTTCCTCCCCAACCTGAAGGATGCTCCGCGCTGTCAATTAGGATGAACTTTACTTAGATCCTTATTACTCAGAGTGAAAATATCCAACAAAATGTAAATCTTGCTTTTTCAATAGGCAAAGTCTTTAATTCAAGTTAGAAGGGGATTCCGCATCGGAATCCCCTTTGTAAAATATCTAAAATTTTCCCAAGTACCTATTGCAGTTTCTTGGTCAAAATTTCATTTACCATTATGGGAGATGCCTTGCCTTTGCAGAGCTTCATCACTTGACCAATAAGAAAAGCAAAGGCCTTTGTTTTACCGGCTTTATAGTCGGTAACTGACTGGCTATTTTCAGAGAGCACCTGATCGATAAGAGCCTCGATAGATGAAGTGTCTTGCAGAGGTTGGTAGTCAGGGTTCTCTTTGACAATCAGTCTGCAGTCTTTTCCAGGGGATAGAATCATATCGTCGGCAACGCATTTTGCAATTTTACCGGTGATTGTTCCGTCTTCGATCATGTTAACAAGAGAGGCTACGTGCTCTGGCAGTATGCCGATAGCCTGAAGAGTCCGGCCGGAGTCTTTAATTCTTCCCGTGAATTCAACAATAAGCCAATTGCATAGGTTTTTTGCATGGGGGCAGGTGGCATATGCCCTTTCAAAATACAGACACATTTGCCTGTCATTTATTAAGGTAGAGGCAGCGGCTGGAGAAAGAAAAAGCTGCTCTGTATATCTTTTAAACCGCTCGTGAGGTAGCTCAGGAAGATCTTTTTTGATCTCTTCGATGAAGCTTGCTGAAATAAATACCGGAGGAAGATCTGGCTCGGGGAAGTACCGATAGTCTTCTGCTGCTTCTTTTTTTCTCATGAGGACGGTTTCTTTCTTCTCTAAATCGAAGCGATACGTTCCACCCTGAATTATGGTTTTAGGGTCAGCATCTGGATTTTCAGAGTACAGACGGATCTGTCTTTTAATCTCTGAATCTATCGCCATTTCCATGTTATGGAAGGAGTTCATGTTCTTAATTTCTATTTTATTGCGCAGGGTTGTTTCTGTTTTTAACCGAACAGAGATGTTTGCATCAAAACGAAGAGAACCCTCTTCCATGTTGCAGTCTGAGGCATCTATATATTCCATTATCGCTCTAAGGGCTGTTGCATAAGCAACAGCTTCTTTAGAGGAGTGAATACAAGCTTCTGAAACCACTTCGATAAGAGGGACACCAGCTCTATTGTAATCGACACCCGCAAAGGTGCTAAAATGTTTGAGCATGCCTGCATCATCTTCTATGTGAGCCCGGTTCACGGCGAAGGCTTTTGTTACTCCCTCTACGTCGGCAAGAATTGTGCCCCCCGAAATAATCGGGTGATCAAACTGGGTGATCTGGAAGTTTCTTGGGCTATCTGGATAGAAGTAGGATTTCCGATCAAATCTACTAAAGGGTGCTATACTGCTCTTAAGAGCAAGGCCCAGCTGGACTGCTTTTTTAAGTACTTCTTTATTGAGCACAGGAAGAGTTCCTGGCTGCCCTGTACAAACATCTGTAATGTTAGTATTGGGCTCATCGCCAAAGCGGTTAGGCGCTGAGCTAAAGAGTTTGGTCTTGGTATTGAGCTGTATGTGCACTTCAAGGCCGATTACCGGTTGCCATAGGTCATATTGGATATTTGTCATACGGAAATCTCCTTGTCAAACGCCTGAGGGATTTTTGAGCCAAATCCGCAAGCTTTTTCAAAAGCAAAAGCGGCACTTAAGACCTCTTTGTCATGCATATAAGGACCGATTAGTTGCACTCCAAGGGGCATATTTTTGTTGCTGAAGCCAGAAGGTATACTGATTGCTGGCGCACCGATAAGGTTCGCTGCAATAGTAAAAATATCTTGCAGGTACATTTGAAGCGGGTCTTGTATTTCCCCTAAAGTAAATGCTGGAAAAGGGGATGTGGGCATCATAACAAGATTACATCCGGTAAATGCTGTTTTAAATTTCTCTATGATAAGAGTACGTACCTGCTGCGCCTTTTTATAATAGGCATCCTTATAGCCGGAAGAAAGTACGTACGTGCCAAGTAAAATCCTGTTTTTTACTTCAGGTCCAAATCCATCATGCCTAGAAAGATCGTATACCTGTTCCAGGTTGGTAGCCTTAGGGGAGCGGACCCCGTAACGCACTCCATCGAACCTGGCAAGGTTCGTCGAGGCTTCGGCTGTAGCTAGTACATAGTACACGGCAATGGAGTGGGAGAGAATATCAAGATCTACATCGATGATTTCAGCGCCGAGTTTTTTGCATATTTCTACGCTTGCTAGGAAGTTTTGTTTTACCTCTTCATTTAGCTGTTCGAGAAAATGCCAAGGTATACCGATTTTTAAACCCTTCATGGAAGAGGATAGAGATCCTACATAATCTGGAGCTTTAGCATGGATGCTCGTCGAGTCTTTATCGCAACCTCGGCCAATCACCTGCATCATAAGAGCGGCATCAGTGACGGTCGTGGAAAAAGGTCCAATTTGATCAAGAGATGAAGCGAACGCTACAAGCCCGTATCTTGAAACTCTGCCATAGCTCGGTTTGAATCCTACAATCCCAGTAAAGGAGGCTGGCTGGCGGATAGATCCTCCAGTATCACTTCCTAAAGAAAGGGGACAAAATCTTGCTGAAACAGCTGCGGCAGAGCCCCCTGAGGAGCCTCCCGGCGTGCAGGAAAGATCCCACGGATTTCTTGTCTTTTGGTAGGCGGAGTTCTCTGTCGATGAGCCCATAGCAAATTCATCGAGATTTGTTTTTCCGACAAGTAGAGCGCCCTCTTCTTCTAGAAGACTGCACACGGTTGCATCAAATACGGCTTTATAATTGGAGAGGAATTTTGACGCGCAGGTAGTCAGGGTACCGTTAATATGGATGTTATCTTTAATAGCCACTGGAACGCCTGCTAACGCGCCGAGCTTTTCTCCTGACTTTCTTTTTTGGTCTAGATTTGCGGCTTTTTTTAGCATCCTCTCTGAATGGACAGCTAAAAAAGCCCCGACGTCTTTATCAAAATGCTCGATACGGGCAAGGGTGTTTTTTGCGATCTCCTCAGCGGAGATTTCCCCTTTGGTGAATAAAGTAGTTATTTCTGTAGCAGAGTGTTTATGCATAGGTGCCTCAAGAAGGTGTCAGTTTGATAATCGGAGGTACTTTTACCATTCCACCCACATGGGAGGGGGCGTTAGCTAGGAAAACTTCTCGAGAAAGTAGATCTCCTATTGTGTCTTCCCTTGTAACATTACTGACTGTTTCCAAAATATGATTACAAGGAGTTATCCCATCGGTGTTTACTTCCGAGAGTGTTTCTATATAGTCAACAACTCGAGAAAGGGAGGTGTAAAATTTTTCTTTTTCTTCCTGAGAACATTCGATCCGACTGAGATTCATCAGTTTAATCAGGTCTTTTTCATCAAAATGGGCCATGAGAAGGGTCCCTCTAAAAAATCTTTAAGGTACTAGTTAAAAAGCGCATAATCCGGTATGTTATAAACCTTAAAAGTTAACTAGTCAAAAGGAAAAAGCTTGGGATTTTCTCTATCTACCGTCTTAGTGTACTCCGATGTTGGAGTGGACCAATTTGGTCTTTCTGAAACTTTATCTACTTTAAAGTCTAGTTTGAGCTCCTCTCTATATGAAATCAGGGCTGTAGATGCATCAGAGCTGAAAAAGGGGACTTGGAGAAAAAAATGCTCCCTTCTCGTTATTCCCGGAGGTAGAGATCTTCCTTACCTTGCCAAGATTGGGAAAGAAGGGATGTCTCATATAAAGGAGTACGTCGTTAATGGGGGATCGTACCTAGGGATTTGTGCGGGAGCTTACTTTGCCTCCGGTTTTGTAGAATTTCAAAAGGGAGGCCCCCTCGAGGTTTTAGGAGAGCGCCACCTTCAATTTTTTTCAGGCAAAGCCATTGGTCCAGCCCTTAATAAAGATTCTTTTTGTTATTCATCGCCTCTCGGGGCGAGAGCTGCTCGCATTTCCTATAAAGATCATGAGCTTTCTGTATATTATAATGGAGGCTGCTACTTTTCAGAGGGGGGGAGCGATCGGAGTATTGAGGTTATTAGCCGATACCTAGATGTTGATGTACGTCCTCCCGCTATTATTAGCTGCAATGTGGGTAATGGGAGAGCTATTTTAAGTGGAGTTCATTTCGAATTTAGCTCGGGGTCTTTCGGTTCTAGTTCCTCTACAATACAGAAAGTGATTTCTGAGATTTTACCGCATGAATCCAAAAGGGTAGAGCTGGTAGGGGCTTTGATAAAGTATCTAGGCTTGAAAATTAACACCTACTGAATTATTTGCTAGATAGTGGTTTGCCGCATGGGGGATTTTTAAGCAGGAATTCTTTGAGTAAGTTATTGAATTTATTTTGGGGAGTTTTTTGTTCTTTTTGATGGGCTAGCTCGCGTTGACTCTGCAGATCGGGTTTGAAACAGCTAACAAAAATATAAACAAATCTTGATAAATATACACAAAATGTTTATATTTTTGTCATGAAAATAAGCA
>Ga0073936_10006856_pt1 | contig 14885 bp, 6 predicted proteins | sample AliMusrvi5mmetaG_FD_87041 | JGI IMG/M metagenome (GOLD analysis project Ga0073936, IMG submission 87041) | Freshwater lake bacterial and archeal communities from Alinen Mustajarvi, Finland, to study Microbial Dark Matter (Phase II) - Alinen... | ecosystem: Environmental > Aquatic > Freshwater >... | reverse complement strand
AAGAGGAACCGGGGAATGCGGCGGCGACGGCGCGCCGCCCTCCCCAACGCGGGGGATCTCGCGGGCTGTCTCCAACAGCGACCGCAAGAAGACCCGCTGTTGCGGGTGCTGGCGGATCGCCTTTGCCATCTGTTCCGGCGTCCAGGGGTTGCCAGGCCAGCCGACGAACCGGCGATCGAGGCGCGGACCACGCTCCTCGATATGCGTCATCCGGGATCCGTAACGGTCTGTGCATTAGCGTCTGGGATTCTACATATCAGTATGATGAACCCAAGAGACAATGCAAAGACAAGGGCCCAACCAACGGCTGCTGCCTCGCCGATCATGGACAAGTAGAAAGTTGATGGACCAGTAGCGGCGAGGCAGAGCCGTGACGATTCGGCCCAAAGAAAGAAGGATAGACCATGACGATTGAAGAACGAACCGCTGGGATTCTGAAACAACTTGTCTGGATAGCGCTAAAAGGTGTTGGCCTCTATCATATCTTGTCAGCTATAGGTTCCTTCATGAATGTGTTCATGTTGAACCATGCGATGTTGCCAGAACGTTCCGCATCTTACTGGACCGTTGGGAGTGCTTGGGTCTATGGACTTTCGGATTTGGCCATCGGTTTGGTGCTGATCTGTCGAACAAGGTGGCTCATGGGTCTAGCATTTCCGGCTAACTGGCCTAAGGGAATTGAGCAAGAGGTTCTCCCGCACGAAGAGATACCCACCGGCAACCTAGAGAGTCAACACCGTCAAGAAGAGACCTGAGGTCGAACCACGGCCTGGTGCCTGACCGCTGCCCGCGCTGGACCGGTCCGGAGTTGCAGACCAAGAAGGCAGCGGCAGCACAGGCCCGACGGCGACCCTTTGCTTTAAGACCCGGCGCCCACTGGCGCCGGGTTTTTTAGTCCTTGGTTCTAGTTTCCGTGAGCGCACAGGCGGCCATGAATACGTCGCCTGCAGCAATGTCAGGGTGCCATCCAGACACGCAACCGATAGAACAATTTTGCCGGCAATGATCCTGACGTGTTGGTGTACACATTCACCGGCGGCGTAGCAGGCAGGTTGGTGGCGTTCGAAAGGGGCGTAAAGCCCTTCAGCAGGTTGGTCGTGGAATCGAGGCCGTACATTCGGCCCGCCACGCTCGGCCAAGTCAGCGTGTTGCGAATGCCGGGCACGATTACCAGATTGGTGATGGCCAACACGGATGCCGGATTGGTGGGGTTGGTCCCAGCCACATACGCGGCCCACCATGGCATCTTATTGGCATTTGCCGCATTTGTGACCACTACCTCAAAGTTGCTGGTGCAGCCATATTGCGCCAACCACCAGTGCGGCACAGGAACCGGCGCAGAGGATGTCATGTCGGGGGCAAAGTTTGCCGCCACCGATTGCGGCACATTCATCACCAGAAACAGCGGATTGGCATTAGCCGAGGCGCTGCCGGTCCAATTGGTGAAGTGATAGTACTGCGCTGCCGTGGCAGTGACGGCTGTCGTAACACCCATCGTCTGCCAACCGGACGCCACACTGACAGAGCCGTTCAATCCGGCGGCTGTCGCCAGCCAATAGTTTGTTTGCCACAGCCAGGTCAGCGTGGCATCGCCGGTTACCGTCATGACCATGCTGGCGCCGGCGCCAGCGGCCGTCGTGCCGCCGGACAGTGTCCAGCCCCTGCACACGTACTGCGTGTTCCCCTGTGTGTACGGCGTAATCGCGATGTTTGTCAGCACAGTCCCCGGGAGGTAGCCGTGCAGGCCCGGGGCTGGCGCTGCGTCGCCCGCGTCGCTGACGACCTGAAGCACATAATTCGTCACGAGACTCAGCTGCACGGATGTCGGGCCATAGTGCACATGCCACGAGAGCGTGGGATCGTCCGGCGCAGGCACTACGGCGTAGAACCTGCCGCTGACGCCGCCATCAGCCTGTAGCACCGTAAAGACGTTGTTGCTCCGGAGTGTGTAGCCATTGACGATCTCCATGTAGAGCGTACCGTCGAGTTGGGCACTCCCGGAAACCCGAAGCCGATCGTAATCCACGCCCGCGGTTTCGGCGCCACCCACGCGAATGTGCAGCGCGCCGCTGTTGTTCAGCGTGCAGTTCGTCACCGCCAGCGTGCCGATGGTGTCGCGGCTACCGGGCGCGACCGTGCCGTCGCAGGTCACGGCGCCACCGATTGCGCCGCTGCCGGACAGCGTGGCGCCGGCGGTGACGGACACGGCGCTGGCGCCTTGCGCTCCATTGACCTGCAGCGTACCGGTGTCGACAGTCAGATGGCCGCCAAAGGGATTGGTGCCGCTGAGCGTCAGCGTGCCGAAGCCGCGCTTGACGAAGTTGCCGGTACCATCGAACACCCCGTCGAAGGTCGTATCCCACCAGTCGCCCGCCATCAGCGTACTGCCGCCAATCGCGATCCGGCTGCCCGAACCGTCTGTCGTGGAGACGCGAGCCACCGCCTGTGTCGCGATATTGCCCAGGTTCAGCGCGCCGCCGTTGGAAAGTGTTACGACTGTGGTCGCGGGGAGCGGCGAGACGAGCGGGAGCGCAGCCGGGGCGGGCAGGGCATCCGGTCCCAGGACGGAATTGGCCGCAAGCTGCGCCTCGGTCAGCGCCAGGTCCCAGATGCGAACCTCGTTATAACTGGCGTTCGCGTTCTGGTCGCCGGTCGGTCCTGATTCGGACGCACCCAGCCACATATTGTTCTGGCCCAGTTGATCCAGAGTCCGCATCACGCTCATGGAGCCGGTTCCCAGGGTAGTGCCGGCGGCATCCATTTTGTACCACTGCAGCAATGTCTGGCCGCTGTCGCCGGCACCCGGGGTTATGACCAAGGCGATGTGGTATTCCACGTTCGTCGTATAGGGCGCCATGGTGTTGCCGGCGGAATACCAATCGAACCACACATCGTCCGAGTTGTAATCGGTTCCCTGTGTCCAGGACATAAACAGGCAGTCCCACGACGCGCTCCCGAAGTCGAGAATCCGGCTCCAGTTTTGCACCGAGTGCTGCGTGGCCCACAACTCGATCGTGGTTGCCGAATCGGCCGTGTGCGGCAGAATGTTTGCGCCCAGGGAGATGTAGTCTGCCTCGCCCCAGTTTCCGCCGGGCAGCGTGACCTGCGCGGCGTTCGTCGCGGCATGCGCCGTTGTTCCGCGGACGATGGCGGCGGGCTGCCCCCCCACGGAATCGCCGAGGTCGCCATTGAAACTCCAGCGGTGCAGCAGGTGCGCAGACAGAGCGGGCGCAAGTTGCAGCGTGCCGCCGGCGATGCGCGTTTCGCCAGCATAGGTGTTGGCGCCGGCGAGGGTCAACGTGCCAGCCCCGCGCTTCTCGACACTGCCCACGCCGACAATGACATTACTCCACGTCTGCGCATCCTGACGGTTATAGATGAGCGTGCTGTCATCCAAGACATGCCCAAGACCCAGCGTGCCTGACGTGCCGCTGTCGCCGATTTGCACGGCACCGCGCAGGATGACCAAATCGCCGGCCAGTGTGTTGGCACCGGTCAGGGTGAGCGTGGCGTCGCCACGTTTGATCAGGGAGCCGTCACCCGAGATGACGCCATCGAAGGTCGCATCGCTTCCATTGCCGACGGCAAGCAGCGAGTCGTCCAGCCGGATCCGGCTGCCAAGGCCATCCGTCGAGGCGATCGACGCGACGGTCTGCACCACGCCATTGCTGAGTTCCAGGGCGCCGCCGTTCGAGAAGGTGATGGCGGTGCCAGCCGGCAGCGGCGCGCCGGGAGGAAGCGTGATCGGGTCAGGCAACGCATCCGGACCCAGCACGGAATTGGTCGCGAGCTGCGACGCTGTCAAGGCCGTGTCCCAGATGCGGACTTCATTGTAGCTGGCATTCGCGTTCTGCTCGCCCGACGGCCACGGATATGGCTTGGGGGCGCCCAGCCACATGTTGTTCTGATTCAGGTTCGCCAACGACCAGTCCAGGAGCATCGACCCCGAGTTGAGCGTGTTCCCGCTGGCGTCCATCTTGTACCACTGCAGCAAGGTCTGATGACGGGCAGTTCCCGCACCCGGTGTCAGCACCATGGCGATATGGTATTCGATGCCCAACTCGTAGGGACTCATCGTGTTGTCGGTCGTATTGCCGCCCGCCCCGCTCACTTCCACGCGATCTGCATTGGGGTTGCTGTCCAGCGTCCAGGACATCATCACACGGTTCCACGGATCATTCCCGAAATCGAAGATGCGGCTCCATGTCTGCACCGACAACTGGGAAGCCCACAATTCGATCGTCACCCCTGCGTAGGTGTCGGGGAGAATGTTCGCACCCAGTGAGATATAGTCCGCCGCATCCCCATTTCCGCCCGGCAGCGTCACTTGATTGGCGTTGGTTGTGGCGTGGAAGTCTGTTCCCGCAACGATGGTGGCATCCTGTCCTCCCACGGAATCGCGCAGGTCCCCGTTAAAGCTCCAGCGGTGAACCAGGTGCGGGGACGCGGCGGGCAGGAGTTGCAGCGTGCCGCCTGCCACGCGGGTCGCGCCACCATAGGTGCTCGCGCCATCAAGCGTCAGCGTGCCGGCGCCTAGTTTCGTCAGATCGCCCGTGCCGGAGATGACATTGTGCCAGGTCTGCGTGCCGCTGCGGTTGAAGATGAGCGTGCCGTTGTCGAGGACACTCCCTTGGCTCAGGATGCCCGCCGCGCCGTTGTCGCCGATTTGCAGCGTGCCCTCCAGGATGCGGGTAACGCCGCCGTACGTGTTGTCGCCTGCGAGGGTGAGCATGCCGGCGCCATGCTTAGTCAGGCCACCGATGCCGGAGATGACGCCCCTGAAGAGGGTGTCCGCGTCTCCGGTCAGGTCGAGGCCTGTCGTCCCCAGCCGGAGTTGGCTGCCGGGATCGTCAGTCGCGATGGACACGACGGTCTGATTCGTCACGTCGCCCACGTCCAGCACGCCGCTGTTGGAGAGAATGACCGTGGTGGCTGCAGGCAGCGGCGCCACGATCGTGACCAGATCTGTGCCCACGCCGGGCATCAGGTGCAGCGTGCCGCCCGCGATGCGCGTTTCGCCGGCATAGGTGTTCTCGCCGCTGAGCGTGAGCGTTCCATTGCCAAGCTTCTCCAGCCAACCCGTGCCCGAGATGCTGTTGGCCCAGGTCTGCGCGTCGCTGCGGGCGTAGAGCAGCGCGCCGTTGTTCGTGACGGGCCCCAAGCCCAGTTCGCCGGAGGTTCCGCCGGTCCCGATCTGCAGTGTCCCGGTGTCGATCCACGTGCCGCCTGCAAAGGCATTCGACCCGTTCAGAATGACCGTGCCATTGCCATGCATGGCCAGCGAGGCGTTGCCGGGGCCGCTCTGGGTGAGCGCGCCGTTCACGGTCAGCGTGTTGGCACCGTTGACCTGCAGCGTCATGCCGTTCTGGATGTCGACGTTGCTGACCACGACGCCGCCGCTGCCGAGCGGGTTGATCGCCAAGTCGGTGTCCGGCCCTGTGCGGTTGGAAAGATCCGCCCGAGCTGCGAGGGGGTTGGCGTCGCTATTGTTCTCGAAGCTCAGCAGCCAGGTCTTGTCGCCAGACCAGGTAATTCCGCCGGCGCCGTCGTAACTGATGAGATTGCCAAAATAGGAAGCCGCGCCATAGTTCGACGTCGGATTGTGGCGGCTGCCGGTCGTGTTGCTGAAGTTCAGGTTATCACCCGGACTTGGCGGCGACCAACTGGACCAGTTATCGCTTTGGTCGATCGTGTCCGCCGCTGTCCCTGCGCCGGTCCAGTACTGAACCGTACCGTTCCAGTAATTCGTGGCCCACAGCCAGGTGAGCACGCAGTCACTCGCCATGGACATCACCATGCTCGAGTCGGTGCCGCTGGCCGGAATGGCGCCCGCCAGCGTCCAGCCGCGGCAGTAGTAGTGGGTATTGCCGGCGATCTCCAGCGGCGTCACTTGATTCGTCAGCACCGCTTCCGAGAAGACACCGGTATAGTCGCCGGGCGCCGGTGACGCTGTACCGTGCTCGCTGACGACAGTCAGCGTGAAATACCCGTAGGCGTAGAACGTGTTGGTCATCGGCGGCGCCGGCCAATAGCCGATGTTGCCGGGCTGAGTCGCCACGATCGTGATCGTCCCCGCCGCGGTGAAGGTCACGTTGCTTCCGTCCGCAATGGTCGCCGGGCCGGAGAGCACGGTGAAGAGTACCGGCAGCCCGGAACTGGCTGTGGCCTGCAGCGTGAGCGGGCTGCTCCAATCCTGATCGGCGATGGGATCGAAGGCGATGGTCTGGTTGTCGCGGTGGACGACGCGCAGGGTGGCCGTGTTGCTTTCGTAGGTCACGTACCACGAAAGCCCGCCGGCGAGAGCCGGTCCGTCAACGGCGGAGAAACTGCCGCTGACGCCTGCTGCCGCCTGCACGACGACGACCGCGTCGCCAAGAGAAGCGGTGTAGCTGTTGGCGAGCATCACATGCAGCGTGCCGCCGAGCGTGGTCGTACCGGACACGCTGAGCTGGTCGTAATCCGTGCCGGGTGAAGTGGTTCCGCCGACCTTGACGTTCAGCGCGGCGCTGGCGTGCTGCGCATAGCTTGGCAGCGACAACAGCCAGAAGGTGGCATTGTCGCCCAGCGTCACGATTCCGTCGGAAACAACCGCGCCGCTGATGATGCCGGTACCGCCGAGACCGGCGCTGTTGGCGACCGTCACGGCGCCCGGACCGATGGCGCCGCTGACAACCAGCACGCCGTTGCTGACGATCGTGGCGCCGCAGGTGTTGGCGCCCGAAAGGGTGAAGGTTCCGGCCCCCCGCTTGATCAGGGTGCCGGGGCCGGAGATACTGCCGTCAAACGTCGTGCTGCCAGCATCCCCGACCGCCAGGGATGCGGCCCCGAGAATGATCTGGCTGCCAAGCCCATCGGTTGAGGCAAGCGAGGCGACGGTCTGGTCGGATGCGCCGCTCAGATCCAGCACGCTGCTGTTCGAAATCGTGACGGTGGTGGCGGCGGGAAGCACCGATTGGGGAATCGCATCCGGGCCATAGACGGCGTTGGCTGCTAGTTGCGCCTCTGTCAGCGCGGTGTCCCAGATGCGCACTTCGTTGTAGCTGGCATTGGCGAACTGGTCCCCGGACGGCACCCATTTGGACGTACCCAGCCACATGTTGTTCTGGATCAACTGCGACAGATCCCAGTCCACGCTCATGGATCCTGCCTTGCGCGTCGCCCCGCTGGCATCCTGCCTGTACCACTGCAGCAGCGTCTGTCCGCCGTCCCCGGCGCCGGGGGTGATTACCAGGGCGATGTGGTACTCGGTGTCCAATTCATACGGCGCCATCGTGTTGTCCGCCACCTGCTCGCCACTGCCCCTATTCACGCTCACCCGATCCTGGTCATACGTGACGTCCTGCGTCCAGGACATGAATATGAAGTTGTCCGTACTGTCGCCGAAATCGAAGATGCGGCTCCACCGCTGCACGGACCGCTGCGTGGCCCACAGTTCGATCGTTGCAGGCGCATCTGCCGCGTTCGGCAGGATGTTCGCGCCCAGCGAGATGTAGTCGGCCAAACCCCAGTCTCCGCCCGGCATGGTGATTTGATGATTGTCCCACGTGACGTGACTGTCCGATCCCGCGACGACCGTGGCAGTCTGTCCGCCGACCGAGTCGCTGAGATCATTGTTGTTGAAGCTCCAGCGGTGACGCAGATGTGCTGTCACGCTGTCCGCCACTTTCAACGTGCCGCCCGCGACGCGCGTTGCGCCGGAGTAGGTGTTCGATCCGCCGAGCGTCCACGTGCCGGCGCCGGTCTTGGTCAGGCTGCCAGTCCCAACGATGGGGCCGCCATACGTCGTGTTGATTGCCTGATCCACGGTCAGTCCGGCGCCGCTGTTGGTGATGGCGCCGCCGTTGCCGGCAAGCGAACTGACCGTCAGCGGCAGGCCGTTCAGGTCCAGAGCGCCGCCCGCCATGGTCAACGCGGAATGATCCGGCAGCGCGGCCGCATTGGCCAGACGCAGCAGGCCGGCTTCGATCTGCAGGCCGCCCGCGTAGGAGTTTTCTCCTGACAGCGTCAGCGCGCCTGCGCCGCGCTTGGTCACACCACCCAGGCCTGAAATGACGTTTGCCCAGGTTTGCGCGTCGATGCGGTTGTAGACGAGCGCCCCATCGTTCGTCACGCTGCCGGACCCCAATTCGCCCGCGGCACCGCCTGTGCCGACCTTGAGCGTGCCGCTGCCGATTGAAATACCACCGGCCAGCGTATTCGGGCCGTTGAGAATGACGGTGCCGCCTTCGAGAATGGCCAGCGTGGCGTCACCCGTGCCGCTCTGCGTGAGAGCGCCACTCACGGTCAGCGTGTTGCCGCCGTAGACCTGCAACTGCATGCCATCCTGCATGTCCACATTGCTGACCACAATCCCGCCGCCGCGCGGGTTGATTTGCAGATCACTAGACGGCCAGATGCGGTTGGCCAGGTCAGCCTCGGATGTCAGCGTATTCCCATTCCACCCGTTGCCGTTCTCGAACTTCAGCAGACGGGTCTTGTCGCCGCACCAGGTCATCCCGTTTCCAATCCAGAACCCCAGCGTGATCTCGCCGAAATAGGAGTCTACGCCGCGCGCCGTGAGCGGCCGCTGGCGAACACAGGTGTTGTCCAGCCGAACATTGTCCCCCGGATTCGGAATTCCATTGTCCCAGTTGTCCGGATCGTCGATGGAATCCGAAGTTGTGCTGGCGCCGTTCCAGACGTGATCCTCGCCGTTCCACAAATTGGTGCCCCAGTTCCAGGTGAGCACGGCGCTGTTGGTCACTGTCATCACCATGCTTGTGTTGACGCCGCTGACTGGCTCGTTGCCTGCCATCGACCAGCCTGTGCAGACGTAATGGTTGTTGCCGTCGATGTCGAAGGCGATCGCCGTATTGGTAATCACTGTTCCTGGCGCGTAGGTGTAGTTGCCGGGAGGCGGCGTGCAATTCCCGTGCGGCGATTGAATGACCAACGTGTATCCGCCGCTGCCGGTGACGGCGTTCGTGGCGTTGCCACCGTCGCTGGCAAAGGCGATGTTGGCGCTGTAGCTATTCGTGTCGGGTGGCGTGAAGCCGACGACCACATTGGTCGTGACCCAGCCTGCGAGATCGAACGTTGTATCCGAAAGGATAGCGAATGGCGCGGCAGGCTGGGCGATTGTCACGTGAATCGGCACGTCGCCCCAGTTGATGAGGGAGAAACTGGACTGGACTGTGGTGCCGGTTGCGACAGTGCCAAAGTCGATGCTCTGCACATCGTTGGCGTTGACCCGCAGCCAGCCCGGCCAGATCGCATTTCCGCTGACCGCGCAGTTGGTGGTGCCGCCGTTGCTGGTGAACGTGATGCTCTGCGAGAACGGCCCAGCCCACGGCGGCGTGAAGGTGGCCCAAACCGTGCCGGTATGCCCAGCCGGCACACTGTAGGTTTCGCTTCCCGGGACGATGGCGTACGGCCAGCCAGTGCCAGCGGTACCTGTCAGCGTCTGCCCTCCCGTGTTAACAACCGAGAACGCCATCGACGTCGCCTGCCCGACAACGACCGTGCCATAATCCAGGCTGGCAGGCGTGACCGAGAGCGCCGGCGGCAGGTTGGTGATCCAGAGCCAGGTCAGCACGGCATTGTTGGTCTGCGTCATCACCAGGCGATTGGTCGTTCCCGCCACCGGGTCGTTGCCGGCCAGCGTCCAGCCGGCGCAGACGTACTGGGTTCCGCCGAGCATCACCGACGAAGTCACGCTGTTGGTCAGGAGGGTTGCCGACAGGTTCGTGTAGACGCCGGGAGCCGGTGTGGCTGTGCCGTGATCGCTGCCAATAGTCAGGGTCAGGATTGAGCGGACATTGAACGTGTTCGTCACCGACAGCGCCGGATAGTGGTTGAGGTCCCCGGCCTGCGACGCCACGATGGTAACCATCCCGCCCGCCGTGAAGGATACATTGGTGCCGTTGCTGATCGTCGCAGGACCCGAAGACACGGCAAAGGAGACCGGCAGGCCGGAACTGACCGTGGCCTGCAGGACCAGGTGATTGGTGATCACTTGTTCGGCAATGGAACTGAACGTAATCGTCTGATAGCCCTGACTGATGGCCACCGCACATGTGCTGGTGCTGCCGTTGAAATTGCCGTTACCGGTAAATGCGGCTGTGAGCGTGTGACTGCCGAAAGGAAGGGTGGTGGCACAGAAGAGCGCCGTGGCGCTGGGCCCGCTCCCGAAGAGGGCGTTGGTGCTCAGGGGCGTGCCTGCGTCCAGGAAGACCACGTTGCCCCAGGGCGTCGCCGAATTGCCGATGTTCGTCACCATAGCCACGACGTTGACGGGTTGCCCGTAGGGTGATGCATTCGGGTAGGCGCTGACCGTCAAGGCCGTGTCGACGGGCACAGTGGTCGCCCGGAGGCAGGCCGCGAAGGGCGACACCTTGCCGCCTGCGAACGTGAAACCTCCGCCGACAAAGAGGTTGGTTGAAGGGTCCATCGCGAGCGCCAAGACTCCGCCATCCACACTCGACGCGATTGACGACCATACGCTGCCGTCCCACTTCGCCAGGTAGTTGGCCACTTCGCCGTCTGCTATGGTAAATATGCCGCCCACATAGAGATCGTTGCCACTGACCGCCAGCGCACGGACGCCGTCATATGACCTGAACACCAAACTCAAGCCCGCACCCAGGGCCGACCAACTGCTTCCATCCCATTTGGCGATCTTCCTGATTGAGGCGCCGCCGGCCGTGTAGAAACTGCCCCCCACATACAGATTGGTGCCGCTGACCGCCAACGCAAAGACGAAGTAGTTCACGCCGTTGGCGCCCCCTGATCCCAGGGAGGACCACGCGCTGCCATCCCACTTAGCCACGTTATTGGCTGCGTTTCCGCCGGCCTTGGTGAAAAAGCCGCCGGCGTAGAGATTGGTTCCGCTGCTTGCCAACGCATAGACGGTGCCGAGCACGCCAGCGCCCAGACCTGACCATGTGCTGCCGTTCCACCGGGCCATGTTGGTTGCGGCGCTGCCGCCCGCCGTGGAGAAGGATCCGCCGACATAGAGGTTTCCAGACCCGTCGTACGCGAGCGCATTGACGGTGCCCCCCACTCCGGAACCCAGGGCTGTCCACGCGCTGCCATCCCACCTGGCCACGCGACTGGCAGCGCTTCCGCCTGCGTTGGTGAAGGCGCCGCCGGCGTAGAGGCTGCCTGATCCGTCCCATGCCAACGCATTGACGGTGTCGTTCATGCCCGACCCCAGAGGCGACCACCCGCTGCCGTTCCACCGGGCCACGCGATTCACGATGCTCCCGCCTGCGCTGGTGAAAGACCCGCCTGCATAGAGGTTGCCCGCCCCGTCGAACACCATGGCATCGACGGTGCCGTTCAGTTCGACCTTCGTGGGCGCCCACGCGCTGCCATACCACCGGGCAAAGTTACCGGCCGGCTGCCCGCCTGCCATGTAGAAGCTTCCACCCGCGTAGAGATTGGCGCCATTGATTGCCAGCGCATAGACGCCACCATCCACGCCCGACCCAAAAGCCGACCAAGCCGTGCCGTCCCACTTGGCCACATAGTTCGCCGGCACTCCGCCCGCGCTGGTGAACACGCCGCCCGCATAGAGGCTGCCCGATCCATCCGCCGTCAGTGAATACACCCAGTTATTCACGCCGGCCCCCACGGTCGACCATGCCCTGCCGTTCCATCTGGCCACGTGGTTGAAACCATACTGAAAGCCGGACGAGGTGTAGATCTGGGTGAACTCCCCGCCGACATACAGGTTTGTCCCGCTGACGGCCAGGGCGTGGACCTTGTCGTACGGCCCCCCTCCGCCCAGCGCCGACCAGGCTGCACCGTCCCACTTGGCCAGGTTGTAGCAGAGATTTGTGCCTATATAGGTGTTGAAGTAGCCACCCGCATACAGGCCGCCCGCACCGTCCACTGCCAACGCATAGATGCCGCCAACCCACGCCCCCAGCGGCGACCAGTTGCTGCCGTCCCATTTGGCCACACCGCTGGCTGCATTCCCGCCGGCCTTGTTGAAGTAGCCGCCGGCGTAGAGGCTGGTTCCGTCAACCGCCAGCGCGTAGACCACATTGTCCATTCCCGATCCCACCGCCGACCACACCGTCCCGTTCCACCGGGCGATGTAACTGGCGGCCACGCCGCCGGCTATGGTGAATGTGCCACCCGCATAGAGATTGCCGGCCCCGTCCAGCGCCAACGCATTGACAGCATTGTTCACGCCCGGCCCCAGCGGCGACCAGTTGCTGCCGTCCCACTTGGCCACGTTGTTGGCTGCCACGCTCCCGGCCACCGTAAAGGTGCCACCGGCATAGACGCTGCCCGCACCATCCACGACGACGGCACTGATCCCGCCATTGACGCCGTTAATTCCGCCCAGGCTAGTCCAGTTCGCGTCGCTGTACGTGGGGTCGATCCGCACGGGATACACGGCCAGTGCATCATCCACCACGATGGCCAGTCGATTGGATGCCGACACCGTGAAATGGGCGGCGAGTGCGCGGTTCTGCGCGTCCACGGCCTGCAGGCGGGTGTAGGCCAGTTTGCGTTCGGAACCGTCGAGCACGAGTTGCACACCGTCGCCGGCTGCTTCTGCCCGGGCGCCGGCCAGCGCCAAGTCCACGCGCAGCGCGCCGGCACCAGCAGGACGGTCCGGCACCACGAAATCCTGTCGCACGCCGCCCACGCTCACCGAGTACTCTTCGGTCAGGCCGGGACGCACCCAGCGCGCCAAATTCTCCGTTGTCCGCACGTCGCCCCTGGCTGCCAGTGCGGCGGGGTCGCCACGCTCCCTTCCCACGGCTTCCGCGCGCAGACAGAATCGGGCCGACGGCTGATTCGAGACTGTGGAGGTCAGCCACAGCCCTTTTGGCGTGGCCTGCCCGTCGAGGTTCTGGAATGCGCAGCGCAGCCACGCGCCGTCAACCGTGGCCTGCACGGCCAACCCGTCGCCATGGTATTGCTTTCCGGCCGCATCCCCGAGTTGGCTCAGGGGGATGGCATGGGAAACGCCGCCATCGCCGCATCCTGTCAATCCCGTGCCCGCCTCTGCCGCGACGCGCCCCACCAGAAGGAGCGACACCGCGACAACCAGATTGACCCTGCGCACACCCCGCGTCATTGTTCTCATGCCCGCCGCCCCCTTGTCCCGCGCATGCCACTCAGTCCCATTGCCCATAATTACGCATAATACTATCATATGGGGGGGGGTGCTGAAGCCTCTTTCTCAAGTTAGAAATTCATGCGGGCAGGGTCGGTAAGCAAGCGCCCTGACAGCCATCCTGCCCACCTTGTCCGGCCTGCAGGGGCGAGTTGCTGTGAACAGGACAGCTTTCCCCGCTGCTGGCAGACTTTTCACCGAGTATTACGACTGCCAACCGGTTTCTGCGGGTGTGCCCGTGTCAGCCAGATAGCGAGTTCTTCTTCATTTGCCGGCTGCCACCGCGCTGCTTGTCCAATCTCCCCGATGGTATCCCCACCCGGGGGCGCGGGCGTCCCGCCCCTGCCGCATCCTTGACACACGCCACGCAGGAACGTACCGTTGTCACGAAATGTGATCCTGTGTGCTTGCGAATCGGAAACCCGGAAAGTCTGAGTGGCGGTCGAGATCACGTTGGGCCGAGATCATGCAATGAAGATGATCATCTTTGCGATGGCTTTCGCGTTCGCCGGTTGCTCCAGACCGGTTACGCCGGCGCATCCGGAAGGACTGGGCCAGACGGGGATGACAAAAGCGGAGGCGAAGCACTGGCCGCCAGATAACCCATTCTATCCAATCGACGGAGTCGTCATTAGGGAAGTGTTGCTCGATACGTCTGATCATGATGAGTTCCATGGAGACGGGACAACTCTCAAAGTCTACAGGGTGTCCGTTACTCATGGCGTCAATGCACTGCTCGCCAACAACCGAATCCGGCACAGTCGGATTTGGGTTGCACGCCCATTCGACGAGAAGACAATGGAAGCTCTGGAGTTCTTGTCGAAGTGGACAACCACCACGAAAGTCGCCCCATTCATGCGGCAGATGCTATCCAGCGATGATTTGTATGTTGCATACGATACACTGCAACGCGATACCGATTTGAAGCGAGTCACCGACGCGGCACTGTGGCTGTTTGCGCCAAGCCAAAATCTGCTCGTGTTCATTCAGGTGAATACATGATCGCAAGAATAACGCCCCACTACGGCCTGGTGCTGACCGCTGCCAGCATTGGACCGCTCGGAGTTGCAGGCATATACGCAGCGGCAGCACAGGCCTGACGTTCGATGAAGATGAGGGAAGGGGAATCGAGGGATGAGCGCCATTGTATTGCTTCTGCCGTTGCTTTGCCTGGTGTTTGGCATTGGCGGGACCGTCCTCTGGATCTGGATGATTGTGGACTGCGCGACCCAGGAGAAGTCCGAAGGAAACGAGAAGCTGATCTGGATCCTGATCATCGTCCTGACCCACTGGATTGGCGCGTTGATCTATCTTCTTGTACGGCGACCCAAGCGCATGCAGGAACTGGGAAGATGACATCGAACCACCGGCTGCTGTCGCAGCTAACCGCGCGCGGCATGTTTTTACATCTCCCTAACAGCCCAACAGCCTTCAGCCTGCAGCTGTCCGCAACAGGTGGTGATCTTGACGTGTATCTACGCTTCTGGCACGCTGCCCACCATGACATCGCGGCTTCTTGCCGGTTCCGGCATGCTTGAGGCCTATGCGGGCTGGTGCCGAATGAAAAGCGATTTCTTATCAATCGGTTTCGACGGCGACGTCGTCTACGAGATGTGCTTGCCCCTGCGCGGCGGCGGCAGCGAAGCCAACCTCGACCGCACCGCCGCCCTCAGCCTGCGCCGCACCCAGGAACTCATCGCCGGTGGCCGGGCGAAGGCGAGGCGGCCGTAACACTTGCAAGCGGAGGTCATGCGCCCGGGCACAAGTT
>Ga0073936_10006853_pt1 | contig 14887 bp, 15 predicted proteins | sample AliMusrvi5mmetaG_FD_87041 | JGI IMG/M metagenome (GOLD analysis project Ga0073936, IMG submission 87041) | Freshwater lake bacterial and archeal communities from Alinen Mustajarvi, Finland, to study Microbial Dark Matter (Phase II) - Alinen... | ecosystem: Environmental > Aquatic > Freshwater >... | reverse complement strand
GTCGGTGCCGCCGCCAAAGAAGCTGATGCGCAGGGGTGCGCGGGAAATGATCATGGGGCGGGGCTCCGGGGGTAAAGTTTCTCCTCGACTGCCTGGCAAAGGAGGTAGCCGATCGCGAAGTGGGTTTCCTGGATGTGCTGCACCTTACGGCTGAGAACGCACCCGGCCACTCCGGCGATGGCCTGCTCGAGGGCCGCGGCGCAGGCTGACACGGTGGCCTGCTTCACCCGCGCACTTTCGGCGAGATACCCCTTGATCAGGTTGGCGAGAGAATTTGCCATGAGTTACGCAGTGGCGAGATGCCTACCCGCCCCCGGTTTGTCCACCGTGAACGGAAATGAATTCCCCGGCCTGCGCCAGCGATGCCGGGGTGCCAATGTCAAGGAATGGCGCCGAGACGGGGTGAACCAGGATGTGCCGGCCGGCGGACAGGAGCGCCGGAAACACCTCGGTCTCGAAGGACAGCGGAGTTTTCACCGGGAACTCCCCCAGTAGGCCGGCACGGAAGAGGTAAACCCCGGCATTGATGAGGGCTGCCCCGGGGCGTTTCTCGGCAAACCGAAGCAACCCACCGCGCGCATCGGCTTCGAGGGTGCCGTAGCGGGCCGCATCGTCGACCTGCAGTCCGAGCACGGCGGCATCCCATCCGCCTACGGCAAATTCGCGCAGGAAGGGTCGCAGATCGGCATAGACCAGCGAGTCGCCGTTCGCGACCAGCCAGACGTCCGGGTGCAACCCGCTGGCCTTCACGGCGAGCAGAAAGCCACCGGCAGTGCCGCGCGGTTCGTCTTCTCGGACGCACGACACCGCGAGCCCGCGCACCCGGCCGGGGACAAAATGCCGCTCGATAACCTCGGACAGATGTCCGGTGGACAACACGGCGGCCTGAATCCCCTGGGCTGCGAGATGAAACAGCACATGCTCAAGAAACGGGCGTCCCGCCACCTGCGCCATTGGCTTAGGGAGGCCGGGCAGCAGGTGGCGGATGCGCGTGCCCAGCCCTCCGGCCAGGACCACGGCAGCGACTTCACCATCCGACGAGGCCGAGAACTCAGACATTGGCATAGGTGCTGTTGCGCAGGATGGTATAGCCCTTGATTAGTTCCGTGATGCCGCGCTGGAGCGACCACGCGGGCTTGAAACCGGTCGCCGCGATGCGGGCGTTCGAGTCGATGTAATCCCGCTTGTCGGGGTCCTCGCCGATCGGCGCCTCGAGGAAGACGAACTTGGGCACTTGCTTGCGGATCTCCTCGCAGAGTTCCAGTTTCGAGAGATTGGCGTCGTCCAGGCCCATGTTGTAGGGCTGGCCCTTCATGGTTTCGAAATGCTCGATGGCATGGATAAACGCGCGGGCCACGTCGCGGATATGGATGTAGTTGCGCTTGAAATGTCCCTCGAAGATCACGACGGCGCGGTCGGTCACCGCCCGGTGGACGAAGTCGTTCACCAAGAGGTCGAGCCTCATCCGCGGCGACATCCCGAAGACCGTGGCCAGCCGGAAGCTGATGCTGTTGCCGTGGGCCAGCACGGCCTGCTCAGCCTCGACCTTGCTGGTGCCGTAGAGGGAAATCGGCCGCAGCGGGGTATCCTCGGTGCAATGTTTGCCCTTCTCTCCGATGCCGTAGCCGCTGTTAGTCGTCGGCATAATGACCCGCTGCTGCGGGGAGGCTAGGCGGCAGATCATCTGCACCGCCCCGGCATTGAGACTCTGCGCCCCGGGGCGGTCCCGCTCGCACAGCGGCGCGCCAACGAGCGCGGCGAGGGGTATGATGAGGTCGGCCTTGGCCACGAGCGGCCGGACAAGCCGCTCGTCCCGGCAATCGCCGCGCTCCACCTGAAAGGTGTCGTAGGCGCAGCAGTCCGCCAGGCTGTTGGGCCGGAACATAAAATTATCGAGCACGGTGACCTCGTGGCCCTGACCGAGCAGCGTGGGGACGAGCACGGAGCCAATGTAGCCCGCTCCGCCAGTTACCAGTATTTTCATGGGATATAATTGGGATTCACCGAGAGAGAGGGATTCGCGCAACCACCGTGTCGGCGATGGCCAGCGCGGCCGTCGCCGCGGGGCTGGGCGCATTGATGACATGCAGAGCGCCCGGTCGCTCGACAAACGCAAAATCCTGGACGAGTTGGCCACTTGACTGCATCGCCTGGGCCCGAACACCCGCCCCGCCGGTTTCCAGATCGGTCGGCTGGATCGCGGGGATCAGCCGCTGCAACGAACGGCAGAACAACTCACGGCTGAAGGATCGCTTGAGCTCCTCAAAGACCAGGGACCGGTGACGGCCGATGAAGCGCCAGAGCCCGGGAAAGGCCAGCGACTGTGCCAGGTCGCGAAGATTGATCCGGCTCTTGGTGTAACCCTCCCGGGCGAAGGCGAGGACCGCGTTTGGCCCGGCCTCGATGCCGCCCGTGATCATCCGGGTGAAATGAACCCCCAGGAAGGGAAACAGCGGGTCTGGCACAGGATAAACCAGGTTTCTCACCAAGTGCTGCGCCGACGCCCGCAGTTTGTAGTATTCACCTCTGAACGGCACGATCTGCACATCGCCGCCATGCCCGGCTAAACGACTGACTCGATCGCTGTGAAGGCCGGCGCAGTTCACAATGAAATCAGCCCTGATCTCCGCCTCGCCAGCTTCAATTACAAAACTGCTGCCGTCGCTCCGGATGGTTCTCACCCGGGCGTTTGTCCTGAGTTCCACACCCGAGCCACGACTCTCCTTTGCCAATGCATCGCATACATCCCGATAGTTGACGATTCCCTCCTGCGGCACGTGCAGTGCCGCCAATCCGGCCGCATTGGGCTCGAACTCCTTCAATTCAGCGGCCTCAAGCCACCGGAGTCCGGACAAGCCGTTTTGACGGCCTCGTTCTTGCAGCAGGCGCAGACGGCCGATCTCCTCCTCACTGGTAGCGACAACCACCTTGCCGCAAATCTCGTGGCGGACATGATGCTCACGGCAGTAGTCGACCATCTGGCGAATACCGTCGACGGCCAGCCGGGCCTTTTCCGTGCCGGGTTTGTAGTAGAGACCCGCGTGCAGCACTCCGCTGTTGTGGGTGCTCTGGTGACAGCCAAAGTCTGCCTCCTTCTCCAATAGCATTACCTCGTGGATTGGGTGGCTGCGTCGTAATTTCCGCGCCACCGCCAGTCCAACCAGACCGCCGCCGACGATGCAGATTTTCATGATCCGTTTCCCAGTCTCAAGTAAAAGTCCGCCAGATCAAGACAACGCCAGACGCCGGCGGGCAATTCAACCGCTGTCAATCCGGTCTCGATCAGCGCCACTCGGATGCCTGCGTTAAGTCCTGCTTCCATGTCAGATAGAGCGTCCCCGATCATCCAGCTTTGCAGCGGATCTAGTCTGTGCAGGGACTTCATCTCGTTGATGAAACGAGGCGAAGGTTTCCGATACGCCAAAGGCTCATCAGGACTCTCCGTCGCGATGCATTCCCCGGTGAACCCATGCGGTAGTTCGAGCAGCTCACTCATCCGCCTGTTGCAGCGATGCACGTCATCGAGGGTGAAGTAACCCCGTCCCACGCCGCTTTGATTGGAAAAAAGGAAAAGGAGATATCCATCGCGCACAGCTTGATGGAGTGTCTCGCGCACGCCGGGCAGCAACTCCACGCCAGCAGGATTCGCCAAATAGGGGCGGTGCACGATGAGGGTGCCGTCACGATCGAGGAAGAGGGCCTTGGCACACATCGGCTACAGGATTATGCCGCCGCCACGGGGACGTTGGTGAGCTTATCGACGAGGATGAAGCAGCCGGTGCTGCGGTTGCGCTTGTAGGAGTCGAAGAGCAGCGGGATGCTCGTGCGCAGGTGCAGCCGGCCGATGCCGTTCAAGGCGATGGCCAGATCGACCTCCTTCCGGTGCAGCGTGTTGATGTCGACCTGGTAGCGCACCACCTTGATCACGCAGCGTGCCTCCCAGGTGGTATTGCGGATCAGGTAACGCGTGGCCGGCTGCAGCGGCGACTCGGAGAACCAGCAGACCATGGAAGCAATGAACCCGCCGGCACCAGTGACAAGATAGGTAGACATCAGATAATCCAACCGAGCTTCGCCCCGTCGCTTCTAATAAAAGCGACCGGATGATCGGTGGTCGGGTTATTCCGCATGGAAGGCGGAGGCGGCAGAGGCCGCGCGTGACACTCTCACCTTGGGGTGAGTTTTAAAAAGGCCTTGGCCACCGGCATGAGTGCCCGGGCCTTGTCATGCCAGGCCTGCAGGTACTTCAGGCGCGTACGCAGGGTCTCGGTTTCAGCAGCCTTCAAATCGGGTAGCGAGCGGCTCAAGCCTGTTAACCGGGCCTTGCCCGAGTCGAGTTGCCGCTGGAGGCGCTGCTCAAGGAAGCGGGTGATCAATTTGCGCAGTTCCACGTCAGGAGTGAACCGTTCCGCCCGCTCAGTCTTGACGGAGACCTCCTTCACGGCCCCAACCTCGCGCAGCACCCGCAGGCCCTGGCTGATCGAGCCTTTCGAGATATCCAGCCGGGATTCGATCTCCGCGAAGCTCAGCGGCTCGGGGGAGGCAAAAACGATCCCGTAGATTGCCGCCACGGACTTCGGCACGCCGAGGAGATCCGCTGCGTCGACAAAGAACCCCACCATCGCCGACTCAAAGGCCACGATGTCCGCCGGCCTATCGCCCTGCACCACGAGTCCGGTCGCCGCACTGGGCTCGACGGCAACGTGGCTGGAGCGGGACATGGTGGAAAAATTGCCGACGGCCTGAGTATATTTCAATTCATAATGAACTAAACTTTCCCGCACCGGTATTCGACCAATCTCCAATCGGCAGGTTACACCCAACAAACTGGGTTCCGCCGTCCTTTCGCGGCGGGGCACCGCGGCTCCATCTAAGTCCAATGCCGGCGCGACGGGGACGTGTCGCATGGCAGGGAACATCAACCTCAAGGATCAGGCTTCCTGATCCGGGCGCTTCGCCCCGTGCGTGATCTTCGCGCCCTTGCGCGTGGGCTCGTTGAAGTACTCCTTGTACGACTTGTCGTAGTACTGGGCGTAGTAGTAGCCGGAAACGTCGAGATCGAGGCCGTTCAAGATCGCACCGCAGCAGGGCACATTGGCGTCCGTTAGCTGCTTCGCGCAGTACTGCGCGGCATTGCGATTCACCTTGTTGAAAAAGATGCTGAAGAAGGAACCGTCCACGAGCGGCAGCACGATCAGGGCATCCGTCACCGCGGCCAAGGGCGGCGTGTCGATGATGATCCGGTCATACTGCTTGCGCAGCTCAAAGATCATCGTCTCAAAGACCTTGCTGTTCAGGATCAGCGTGGGTTTCTTCGCACGGCCGCCCGTCGGCAGCACGTCCAGGTTCTGGCGGTGGTTCTTGATGATGACGTTCTCCAGGGACTGCGTCCCCTCACAGTAGTCGATGACACCCTTGTTGTTGTCGACCGCGAGCAGCTTGTGGATGTTCGGCTTCCGCAAGTCGCAATCGATGATCAGGGTCCGATCGCCGTGGGAGGCAAAGGTCAGGGCGAGGTTTGTCGAGACAAAGGACTTGCCCTCACCGGGCACCGTGCTCGTGACGAGGAAGCACTTCGCTTTCTTGGTCTCGTTTTTGAGCTGCAGACCGGCATGGATGCCAAAGAAGGCTTCGGCCGCCCGCCGGTCGCTGTGGTTCTCGACGATCATCGCCTTGTCCGCCGTGTCGAGGGTGGCGATCTTCGGAATGATGCCGATCAGCGGCAGGCCGACGACTGCTTCGATGTCGAAGCTGCTTTTGACGCGGTCGTCGATGTAGGCGACGAAGAAGGCAAAGGCGAGGCCGAGCGTGATGCCCCCGAGAAACCCGAGCGAAAGGTTCAGCAGCTTGTTCGGATAAACGGGCTTTTTCGGCGGAACCGCCCGATCGATCACGCGGGCGTTCTGGGTCTCCATGGAGCTGGAGACCTTGGTCTCGCCCATGCGGCCAACCATGGATTCGAGCAGCTTCACGTTGATGTCATAGTCCCGGGCCTGGTTGCTGTAATCGACCGCCACGCGGTCGAGCCGGATCGACTCCTCCTCGGCGATCGCCAGCGAGCGCTTGGCCTCGGTGTCGTTGCGCAGGGCGTTCTGGTAGGAGGACTCGATGGTCGCAGCCGCGTTGTCCACACCCCGCTGGAGTTCGCTTGCCGTTTGATTGAGCTGGTCGAGGGCGGCCTGCATCTTCGGGTGCTTGTCGCGGTAGCGGACCCGCAGCTGCGAGACCAAAATCTTCTGGGTGGAGAGCTGCTGCACCAGGGCCGTGATCCCCGGCTGGCTGCTGATGAAATCGAGGCTGAGGAGGTCCCCACCCTTGGCCTTGATCTCCTGGATCTGGTTCCGGCGGATCTCGGCATCCTGCCGGCGCGCGTTCGTCTGGGTGACGTAGAGGTTCAGTGCCTTGAGCTTCTCCGTGACGACATTCTTCCGCTCATCGAGCGACACGAGGTTGTTCTTCTCACGGTAGGCCTGCAGGACGAGCGCCATGTGCTCAACCTTCAGCTTCTGCAGCTCGGCGGGACCCTTGAGGTCATCAACCGCGCGCAGGGAGTCATCCACCCGCATGCGGGAATTATAGTTGATGTACTCCTCGACAAAATAGTTGGCCACCGTGGCCGCGATCTGCGGATCCGGGTGCACATACTGGATCGCAATCACGAGGCTCAGGCGGGAGAGGATGATCTTGCGGTTATCCTCCAGGATCTTCTCCACCGAGACGGGCAGGCCATCCTTCGACGGATACGGGGCAAGGAAGGCGCCGAGGCCATCGGCCTTTAGGCGGGCGGCGACCTTGTCGATGATCGCGGCACTCTCCAGCACCTTGACCTGCGTATTGAGGTCCTCTGCGGTGCGCACATCGTTGTCCTGCACGCTCTGCACCTGCATGACAACCGGGTCGTGCCGCAGGATCTGAACGCTCGCATCGGCCTGGAATTGCTTCGTGCGGCTGAAGGTGAAGGCCACGGTCGCCGAGAAAATGACCAGAAAAACCGTGATGATGTACCACATCCGCTCACGCAGGATGAGGACGTAGTCGAGGAAGGCCCGCTGGGGGCTATGCGGCTCGCCGTAGCCATAACCGTAGCCATACCCCTGGCCGTAGCCGCCGTATCCGCCGCCGTAGTTCCCATAGCCAGCGCTGCCCCGCTGGTATTGCGGGGGCGTCGTTGGGCGGTTCGGAGGCGGTGTAGAATCTTGGCTCATGCTAAAGTGTTCGGGAGAACTGGACGGTTAGTCTGAGGAGTGCGCTCCGGCCACAGGGTCAAAGCAGCTTCTCGGGAACGTAGATGACGTCGTCCTTGATCAGGATCCACGACTGCTTGGCATCCCCCTGGATCAACTCGTCCGCGTTGATGGTGTATTTCTCAACCTTGCCGTCCACCGTGCGGGAAAGGCTCACATGCTTGCGGTCCGCGAGCCGGGTAAAGCCGCCAGCCCGGGCAATGGCGTCCAGAAGCGTCATCGGCTGCTCGGGCGTGAAGACGACCGAGCCGGCCTGACCGACCGAACCGAGCACATTGACGCTCGTCTTGGCGTACTCGGTGACAGTCACCGTGACCTGCGGCTTGACGAGAAAATCCTGGTCGTAGCGCGCGCGGATCAGCTCCTCCGCCTCACGCAGGGTCTTGCCCTTCAGGTTCACCTGCCCGATCAGCGGGAGGGTGACCGAGTACTCCTGGGAAATCCGGACATCCCGCTGCAGGTCGTCCTCCTGGAAGACGAGGACATGCAACAGATCCGAGGGCTGGAGGACATAGTCAGCCGTGGCCGTGGCCTTGGGCTTTTCCTCTTGGGCAAACGTCGCAGTGGAAAGGAGGGACCAGACTAGAATAAGGAGAACGAGCGGGAGTCGCATGGGGACAGTTCAGCAGAGATTGAAACGCCCGGGGGCAATTTCAATCCCGCAGGAACAAAAGTTGTGTCGACTTAGTAACGAACCGCCACCGACACGCCGAACACGCTTTCGCTGAACGAAAGGTTACTGATGTTCGAGGAATTGTCCTGGTAGCTGTAAGTCGCGCTGCACTTGACGTGGGTGCTGTAGCTGTAGGTCACCCCCGCGCCCAGGCGGTAGTAATCATCCCGGCGGGACGTGTCCACGTACTTGTAGTTGCCGATGAAGAGCGAGGCATCCGCGGTGAGGTCGCTGCTCATGGCCGAGGCCAGGCCGACGCCGCCCTCAAACACCTTTTGGTTGTCGCCCGTGGCGGCATTGGAGAAGTCGTTGCGCACCGTGAACTGGACCGTCGACTTGTCCGAATAGAGGTAGTCGAGCTTGGCGTCGGCACCGATCCCGGACTCGGTATGGCTCGCGTGGTAGACGCCATTGACCGTGCCCGCCTTGATGTTGCGCTGGTTGTAGCCGACGCTGAAGGAGCCCTTGAGCATGGGGTCGAAATCACCGCGGGCGCCGACGCTGAAGTAGTTGTCGGTGCTGTCGAGGCCAGGGGCGTCGACCGAGTTGTTGCGGTAACGGTAACCCACGCTGGCCTGAACCTTCGGCGCCACCTCAAAATAGGCGTTCAGCGGCAACGACACGGAGGAACGATCAGCATAGCCCGCCACATCATAACGGTAGTTTTGGTAGTCAACCCCGACCGACACGGCCGATTTCGGCGAAATCTCGAGCTCAAGCGTGGGGGTAATGTTCGTGATGTCCGTCTGGAGGATGTGACCGGTCAGGTGGGTATCGCGGTTATTCTGGGACTGCTGATGAAAGCCGGCATCAAGGTTGAAGCGCAGCTTGTCGTCGCTGTAGGCCACATCGTACTGCGCATTCGCCAGGTTGGTGTTCTGCCCGCTGGCATCGAGGTAGGACACGAAGTCCTCGCTGAAGACGAAGACATTCTTCGTCATCGAACCCGACCCCATGTCCAGCTCCACCCCGGGAATGATCTCGAGGATGCCGGACGACTTGGTGTTGGTATTGGTGAGGAAGATGTTGCTGTCGTACTTGAGGCCGGCGGTGCCGGTGAAGAAAAAGCCCGTGCCCGGGCTAAGCTCCGTGGCGTGGACCGTGGTGAGCGCCGCCGTCAGAAGTGCGAGAATCCCAGCAAAAGACTTGGTCGTCATTGTGTAGTATTTTGTATGTTAGGTGAAAGGGAGCGGTTCTGCGATCAGGTCGACGGGCTATTCGGAGTTTGGACCGGCGTAGTGGGAGTGACATCCGGAGCGGTCGGTGCGGTCGGACCGGTCGGAGCGGCCGGTGCACCCGTGATCGCACCCGCGGCAGCCGGAGCAGCGGCAACCGCGGCTTGCGTGATCGTATTGGAAAGGCTCGGGGCCGCCGAAACCGCCGCCGCGGCCACCGAGGCCGCAGCTGCATTGGCAGCCGCAGGAGTCGCCGCCGCATTCACCGCCGCTGTAACCGCCGCTGTAACCGCAGCGGAGGTGATGGAAGCCGCCGCAGCCGAGGCGGCCGCAGGGGTGGCCGCCGCAGAAACCACCGCAGCAACCGCCGCCTGCGTCACCGCAGCTGCCGTCTGGGGGGCCGCCGCGATCGAGGCGGAAACAATGGCCGAAGCCTGGGCCGGGAAGGCATTGACCGCGGCCGTCATGATGGCCGCCGCGTTGGACGGGTTGGCCGCAATCGCCTTGGCGATAATTGCCGCAGCATTGGTCGGGTCAGCCTGGGCCTGCGTAATCACGGATTGAACATCGGAGGCAGGCTGGGCAGCGACATAAGTGCTGCTGGTGGCAAAAACGGCCAAGGACAGGAGGGCAATTTTGATTTTCATGGTATTAATCAGTTAACGGTAAACGGGTAGTCAGACTCTCAAAGGACACACAGGTTAGTGCTTGTATTGGATTTTGACACACAGACTCAGCAATAGTGCAAATAAGGCCAACTCCTTACTTATTGTGGTGTGTTGGGACGCTGGTCGACCACTTTTTTAATAAATTTACAACTAACTTGCCATTGAGCCGTTGCAGTCGCTCTCGCCGAGGGCGCCGCCGAGCATCCCTGACAGGTTTTCGCTGACGTAAACAAGGATCACTCTGGAGCTAGGGCGCCTGCCGCCGTGTCGTTCGACTCCGGCGCCGCGAAAAGCGTAAATCGTTACTCGAAAATCGTAAATTGGCCCCCCAGTCTGGCAAGCCATGAGGCTTCTGATCACGAACGACGACGGCATCGAGAGCGTGTTCCTGCACGAGCTCGTCCGGGCCCTGCGGACCGCCGGCCACGAGCTCTTCGTGGTGGCCCCCAAGCACGAGCAGAGCTGGGTCGGCGCCGCGAAGTCGCGCAACCGCGGCGTGCACGCCACCGCCGCCGACCGTGGCCTGGGCTGCCCCACCTGGATCGTGGACGGCACGCCGAGCGACGCCGTGAACATTGCCCTCGACCACCTGCTACCCTCCGACGCCTGCCCGGAGGCCGTCCTCTCCGGCATCAACGTCGGCCTCAACGCGAGCCTCGGCTTCATCATCGCCAGCGGCACGATCGCCGGCGCCTGGGAGGGCGCCCTGCACGGGCTCCCCGCCATCGCATTCTCACAGGATCTCACGGAGGACATCTACAACCGGCTGAAGGAGCGCGGCGGCCAGCCCGACGACCAACTGCTCGCCTCGCTCGCCACCTCCGCCGTCCGCGCCGCCCAGATGACGCCCGATCTCATCGCCGCGACCCCGCCGCGCCGCTTCCTCGTCCATAACGTCAACTTCCCCTTCCCGCACCGCGCCCACGCGCCCGTGCAGCGCACCGTGCCGGCCCAGGTCGTGGTCCCGCGCCTCTTCAGCCCCGCAGGCGACGACGGCACCCACCGGCTCATCTTCCGTCTCGGCGACGACCTCTCACCGGCCTCTCCCCTCACCGACCGTGCCGCCCTCGCCGCCGGCCAGATCAGCCACACGATCCTGGACTACACGCAGCTCGGACAGATCTGAGACCAGTGCCCGCCGGAAGATTTTCGGATTTCGGCATTTCGCCCACGGCATTCCTTCCCCAGGCTCGGGGGGAATGAATCTGGTCATGTTCGACATGGACGGCACGTTGACGGACACCTTTTCCCTCGACGCCAACTGCTACGTTATCGCCATTGAGCAGGCGCTCGGCCTGGACGCCGTGGTGACGGACTGGGAGTCCTACCCGCACGCGAGCTCCTCGTACTGCCTGGAGGCGATCGTGTCCCGCGCCCGCGGCCACGCGCCCACCGCGGACGAGTCCCGCGCCGTGCAGGAGCGCATGATCACGCTCATGGAGGAGCTCTACCGCCGCGAGGGCCGCGCCACCACCGAGATCCCGGGCGCCGCCGCCTGCCTCCAGGCGCTGCAGGCCGCCGGCTGCGCCGTGGCCATCGCCTCCGGCGACTGGCAGTCCACCGCCCACCACAAGCTCACGACCGCCCGCATCCCCTTCGGGTCGCTGCCCGCCGCGTTCTGCGACACCTCCCACGTCCGCACGGAGATCATGCAGGCCGCGCTCGAGCGCGCCCGCGCCCACCACGGCGGCGTGAAATTTGACCGCGTCGTGTACATCGGCGACGGCGCCTGGGATGTCCGCGCCTGCCGCGAGCTCGGCTGGCCGCTCGTCGGCGTCGGCCGCGGCGCCCACGCCGACCGGCTCCGCCGCCTCGGCGCCACCCAGGTGATCCCCGACTACCTGAACTACGGTGATTTCCTTGTGGCCGTGGATCGCGCCCAAGCGCCAAGGCCAGCGCAGACCGCATAAGCCGGTTCGTCCCGGAGGCGTGGAGTTGGGAACACCCGACGGGAGCTTTGTTCACCACGAAGCGCACGAAGGACACGAAGCCCAAGCCCGTCTTCGCGCACTTCGCGGCCTTCGCGGTGAAAATCAACCTCACGGCATAACCCAGCCGCCAAGAACTCGAAACCCGCGAGAGCCGAGCATGCCTGGGCTTCATGCCCTTCGTGCGCTTCGTGGTAATACCGAGACCACGCTTGGCCGCCCAACTCAAGCGACCGTCCCGCCCATTTTCTACTCGCTACCCGCTACGCGCTACCCGCTACTTTTCGCATGATCGAGGTCCGCCAGCTCACCCGCGTTTTCCGCACCTACAAGAAGCAGCCCGGCTTCTGGGGCGGCGTGAAGGGGCTCTTTCACCGGGAGTTCGAGGAAACCGCGGCCGCCAAGGACATTTCCTTCGACATCGCGGAGGGCGAGTTCGTCGGCTTCCTCGGGCCCAACGGCGCGGGCAAGACCACGACGCTGAAGATGCTCTCGGGCCTGATCTACCCGACGAGCGGCACCGCGCGCGTCGCCGGCTTCGACCCCACCCGGCGCGAGAACGCCTACCGGCGCATCTTCGCCCTGGTGCTCGGCCAGAAGAACCAGCTCTGGTGGGACCTCCCCGCCATCGAGTCCTTCAACCTGCTCCGCGCCATCTACGGCCTGCCCGCCGACCAGTTCAAGGCGTCGCTCGACGAACTCGTCACGCTGCTCGGCGTCAGCTCCAAGCTGAACGTCATGGTGCGCGAGCTCTCCCTCGGCGAGCGCATGAAGATGGAGCTGATCGCGGCGCTCATCCACCGCCCGCGCGTCCTCTTCCTCGACGAGCCGACCATCGGCCTGGACGTCGTCTCCCAGAAGGCCGTCCGCCAGTTCCTGCGCGACTACAACCGCCGCTACCGCGTCACCATCCTCCTCACGAGCCACTACATGGCCGACATCAAGGAGCTCTGCGAGCGGGTCATCGTCATCCACAAGGGCGCGAAGATCTACGACGGCGCCCTCGGGCGCCTCGAGAACGCCGGCGGCGCCCGCAAGAAGATCATCACGTTCATGCCCACGCTCGCCGACGGCTCGTCCGGCGCCGCGTTCCCCGACACCTGGCAGTCCCGCCACGGCACCACCATCCGGGCCGACGACGGCAAGTTCACCCTCTGCGTGCCGGGCGACAAGGTCGTCGCCGTGTCCCAGGAGATTCTCAGCACCGGGCCCGTCGCCGACATCACGATCGAGGACGTCCCGCTCGAGGACGTGATCGCCGAGCTGTTCCAGTCCCAGGCCTAGCGCGGGATCATCCGAAAACCGGATCGCGGAGACGCGGAGGCAGGGAAACGCGGAGGAGTGCAAAATTCTTCCGTGCCTCCGCTCCTCCGCGCTTCCGCGATGAGATCTTAGCCCAGCTCCGGCCACCCCGGGGCCTTGCCCGTCAGATCCGTGATGAGTTTCCGCGTGCCCGCCAGCGAGGCCAGGATCGCCGCGCGCAGCGACGCCTCGTCCAGCCGGGCCTCAAAGCGCACCAGCGCCAGCTCGTCCGGGGCCAGCAGTTGCTCCACTCGGCGGCCGTCGGGAAAGGAGTCCAGGCCCCGCCGCCGGCGCCGCTCGTGCAGGAGCCTCAGGTTCGCCTCGACGATCGAGCGGTGCAGCCAGCGCTGCGCCGCGACGAACTCGCCGCGGGTCAGCTTGCCGAGCATGGCCGCGCCGTCGACGTAGGCGCACTCGGCGAGCGCGATCGCCTCCGCGTCGCTCAGGTGCGCCAGCGGCACCTCCTGGACGGCGCGGGCGTAAAATTCCTCCCAGGCCGGGCCGCCCTTCAGCAGCACGTGGCCGCCGCTCATCACCAGCGCAAATTCCCCGAGCCCGCGGCTGACGAACGCCAGATGGCGGTGCAGCCCCAGCCCGAACGCCAGTTTTCCAAGCCACAGCCGGCGGTACGGCACGATCACGAGGTCCACCTCGCCGCCGGCAAACCGGGCCGTGACCTTGTGCACGCCGCCAAACACCGGACGCACCGCGTAGGCGTGGAGCGGAAATCCGGCCAGCTCCGCGGTCCAGACGCGGTCGAGGTAGCGCCCCGGCTGCGTGGTCACGAGTTCCAGGTCGACGTCCGACCAGTCGTCGGCCGGCTGCGCGGTGCCCAGCTCGGTCCGCGCGCGCGAGCCGAACAGGACCGCCACGCGGATGTCAGCCTGGTCCCGCACCCAGGCGCGCAGGGCGTCCGCCAGCGTCACCATTGCCGGAGCGAGAGCAGGATCTCGGTGCCCTCCATGCCGGGTCCGGCGTGGATCTCGCCGTGGTGCAGCCGGAGAATTTCCTTGGCCAGGAAGACACCCAGCCGGCCCTGGTTTGGCACGGCGCCCTCGACGGGCTCGGGCAGGATGCCCTCGAGCTCGAGCTGGCGGCCCTTGAGCGAGAACAGCGCCATCAAATTCGCACCGGAGCCGGTGGACCGCACCTGCAGCTGCAGCTCGCGCGTGCCGAGCTCGCCGCGGTTCTCGGTGATCGTGGCGATGAGGGCGCGCAGGGCGAAATCCAGCAGGCGCTTGCTCGCCTGCAGCACGACCGGTTCCGGCCCGACCTCGACCCGCACGCCGAGCGAGTGCCCGATGGCCTGGGCCAGCTCCCGCATGTCGGTCGGCGCCAGGTCCGCCTCGTGCAGCGCATGCATCAGGCCGACGTTCCTGTTCAGCGCCTCGAGCTTCAAAATGTCCGCCTTCACCGTCTCCAACAGCGGCGCGGTCAGCGGCTGCTCGGTCGTGCTGTGGCGGAAGGTCGCCAGCGAGACGAGCGCGTTGCCCAGCTCATGGTTCAAGGTGAGCGCCAGCTCGCGGAGCAGGCCCTGGCGGTCGGCGCGCTGCCGTGTGGCCGCATCCTCCACCTCGGCACTCGCCTCCTCCCAGAAGGCCCAGACGCCGCCGGTCTCCGCCACGAGCCCCGCGCTCGCGCGGAACGGCTGGCCGGCCGCCGGGGAGATGCGGCAGACCTCGCGGGTCTTCCGCGCCTGGCCGATGAGGTCGCGCACCACGAGCGGCACCGTCCGCGGCACGCCCTCGTCGGAACCCAGCACCAGCGTGCTCGGCAGGTACTTGGCGCCGAGGCGGGCCTGCTCGGCCAGCTGGTTCAGCCGCGCGAGGTGGGCCGACTTGGCCAGGAAGTGCCGGAGCAGCCGGGCAAAGAACACCGCGCGGGTCCGGTCGGCATC
>Ga0073936_10006851_pt1 | contig 14899 bp, 5 predicted proteins | sample AliMusrvi5mmetaG_FD_87041 | JGI IMG/M metagenome (GOLD analysis project Ga0073936, IMG submission 87041) | Freshwater lake bacterial and archeal communities from Alinen Mustajarvi, Finland, to study Microbial Dark Matter (Phase II) - Alinen... | ecosystem: Environmental > Aquatic > Freshwater >... | reverse complement strand
CATAATAGAGGCGACGTGTGTCATACGGATCAAGACAGCCTCCTCCGCCGTAGGCGGTATTGCCCAGCATTTCACGCAGGAAGCTGCCATCAGCCCCCCAAAGCGTGGTGCGCTTGCCGTTGTAATTCGCCTCCGTCACCCAGAGCTGCCCCTTGGCATCAATCGCCAGGTCCACCCGGATACCGGGTGTGGCGATGCGGGTGGGATCCCAAGGGCCCATCTTGTATCCGCCGGGCGTGCCGATGGTGCGCAGCACTTTGCCGTCCTGCGAGAAGACCCGCACATTGAGGCGGGCGGGATCCTGATCAAATACATAGATCGCGCCCTTGGCATCAACCGCCACGGTGCCGGGGCGGTTGACATCCAAAGGCAGACGCGTGGCTTTGCCATCCGCGGGATTGACCGTGACGACATTGGTTCCAGAGACGGCGATCAACATACCGTCAGGCAATGCCGCCAGGCCGCCAGGGGCAGGCAGGTGAAACTCATTGGCAAGCTTTCCGTCCGCCAGATTCCAGGACTCAATACGATCCGTACTGATCGGATCGACCGGATTCTCTCCGCCCAGATACTGGAGTGCAGCGACCCCATAAACACGGCAACGGGTGGGATCAAGAGTCATACCGCCACGATCCCGTCGCACTCCTTGAAGGCCACCCGCACCCTCACCCTTGCTGGTCCATTGTTCGACGACACGCAACCGGACAGCACGGGTCTTAACCTCGCGCCCGAAATCGACGTAACCATCCATATAGCGCGCATCGCCATTTTGGTTGGCATCCGGATGGTAGTAATGCCGGGCAGCCTGCTCATAGCTGGCAACCTGTTTCCAATTGTTCGAGCCAGCCATATCAATGGGAGCACCATCAGGACCTTCGAAAACATCGATCTGGGTTTGTTTACCATCAATTTCCTTGATGGCCAGACCGCGTATCACCTGGGGACTCTTCCATTCAAGCTGATAGATTCCCGGATCAACAGGACTCAATGGCTTTGACCGTTGCGCATCCCACTCGCCAAGGGCGCTCACCACTCCGGAGTTCACGCGGACGATTGCATTGGTAAGCGCAGTATATCGACGACGCAGGATTTTCATTCCCTCCAGTTGTCCCTTCCAACCAGAGCTGGAAACGCCTGGGGCGGGGGTAGCCGTGAGCGAAAGATCTCCGCCATCAGCAGTGACAGAGGGCTCTTCGTTCAGGATGTCATCAGCCTCACTCTTCGCCTTGTTAAAGGTGATGAGGAGCGCACGGGTGAGGGAATTGGTAGGGGCGGGAAGGACGGTCCAGCCTTTGCCCTTCCCGTGATAGAACTCAACCCAATCCTCCTTGTTTTTCGGATTGGGCGGATATTTTCCTTCGGCCTTCAATACACTGAACCGCAGCTCATAGTCCCCTTCAGGATGCGGGAAAACCAGAGTACCAACAGGAACGGGCTTGTTAAAGGCCAACATCACATACTGCCGACTCGAGGGCATGTCGGTACTATCGATATAAGTGAGACCAGAACCCTGACCAGGCGGCGTTCCGGCAATACGGAACATCCTCACAAAGTCCGTACGCGAATCACTTTCATAGGGGTTATCACTCTTATTCTTGGCGCGGTAGAATGGCATGCATTTTTCGATATCGACATCATCCGCCGTAACGGCATTGCCCAACCAGTTGTCACTGGCGAGGATGCTCATAAAGAGTTTGCCACCCGATATCGCAAGGCCTCGCATACCCCGATTGCGCGACGAGGTACTGGCAACAGAGATAAACGTGCGACTGGTTTTGGACGTATTGTTCACCTGCCATACAACCTCAGGGGTGAACATGTTTCCCGGTGCGCCACCGTAGACGTTCATGGCATCACCGGCAAGAAAGGAGGGACCGGTCCATGCGGCAAAGTTCGCGTGGCCCCAGAGTTTACGTCCGGCGAGATCACACTCTATCAGACTTACACCGCTCTCGGAACAGGGAGAAGCAAGATAAACGCGATCCCCTGCGGCACAGACCGCGTTCGGCGAACTGTGATCGGCCATCCAGCCCCCCGGACCACTCTCACCATTCAGCCAGGGCGTATTTTCGGGAGCGTTAGCCTCCACGTTCGGGTAAGGCGTCGTCTGGTACGCCAATTTAAGAACGGGGCCCTGCAAATTCACCGAGGTGTAGGTACCAGGCGATACATAGGCCCCATTGTAGTTCTTGAGATCCCAGTAATCCGTCACTTCCCCCTTTAGCCGGGGTTGTCGGCCCAGCAGATTGCTGACGCGCCGACCGGTCGCGTCATTGATGACCAGCGACGCACTCCCGTCGACAGTCATGGCAAAGGGAATCTTGAACGGAGGATGGTCGGACACCGGCTTGAAATCAGGAACCGAGTCATTGCCGAGATCAGCATAGATATGGAGGGCACTGATCACGGCGATCTTATCACTGGAATCGAGTTTACTAGCCGTGAGCTTGATGCCACGCGTGACGACAGGCTCGGCAAACAGAATAAGACGTCCGGCGGGATCCACCGTTTTCCAGCCGCGCAATTTGAACCATTCATCCGGAGTACCGATGGCCGGGTTAATCCCGACGGGTCCCTTGAAAGCCTGCACCGTAAAGTCTTTGTAGTTTCCTTCAAGATAGAGGGCCGCGATTTTGCGTGGCTCGTTCCAGGAAAGCTGGAACCAGGAAGGGGCGACATCAGAAACCGCCACCCGCGGAACATGCTTTTCGTTGTCAGGTCCAACATTTTGCCAGAAATTGAAGCCATCCGTGACATAGTGGGCATACTGGGTAAAAGGCGAACCCATCGTCGGGTGGCAGGTATACTCACTCTCCGCATTCGCAATGGCTGCTGGCGTGATGTTGCCGAAACGGTTTTTGCAAAGACGGATGAACGGCAGGGAATAGGTGGCACCGCGGTTTACCCGTTGCGTCAGCAACAGGGCCTTGACCGTGGTCCCGGGCGGAAGAGTAGCAATCCTGAGGGAGCCGCCAGTCCGAGGATTCGGAGGTAGGGCCGTCCATTGATTGGTCACGGGCACACCATCCGCTGGAGCAGTCAGGTCGGGTTTGAGCATCGACATCGTCGCCACGTCCATAGCCAGTAACGTACCAACCGGGACGGCCTGCTTTAAGACGAGCAGGAACTGAACCTCGCGGTCTTTCGCATCCCCACTTTCACCCCGTATCTGCCAGGCTACCGGTGCAGCCAAACCCATAGCTCCGGGAAACGCGGCACCGGCCTTGGGCAACTCCACACCATCCTGATAGGCACGACTGGCCTTGACGTCAATCTCCGCCGCCGTGATCGAGGATTCCAACAAATTGTCAGCGGGAATATTATCGGTAGCTCCGGTGCAATATGTTGCGCCCAGGAGCAAGGTTCCTATTCCAAATGCGACCAACGAATTAGCATTCATAATCTCTCCATAATATTAACTGGCTCATGATTGTCTTTAAATGATGAGACCATTAATAACATAAGGCGTTCCCGGTAGCAGGTTCAATTTTACCCGACCTTTTTTCACAGACAACGACACGGCCTTGCCGCGTCCGGTTGCCAACAGCGGGTAAAGGATCACTTCACGATCCGCTTCCCAACCTGCAGGTAACATCCACTCGCGCTCGCAACCATTCATGCTAAAGGCCAGAATCCGCCGCTGTCCGCTCCACGTGTCAGGCCAGAAACGGTCATATCCCTGTCCATAGACAATGGCACCCTTCCATGCCCGGAAACCGCCTGCAAGCGTCCACTCCGCCCGGGTGCCATCATCCCACTCCGCATAAATCCGGTGATGGAGCAGTTCCACCTTATTTCCCCCTGCCTTCATGGTGACGGATACCAGCTGATCGCCATGGAAACACCAAGGATCCCCATAGCCACCCCGCTGACGCAAGTCATTTCCGTATTCCGAAGCCCGTAGACGGGCGCTCATTTCCCACGGATTTGTGGGAGGGAAGGTGACTTCATTGATATCGATGCCGTTGACTCGCAACAGGAGACGGCCCCCGCGCGGCGAGGAAAAGCGGATGAACAAATTCCGGGGACCGGCTTCTCCGGATTCAATGGTAAACTCCACGCCGTTCCCAATGGCCAGATCGATGTCACCCACATGCCGCCCATCAGTGCCCCACGGCTGATCGATAATCTTCGCTGATCCGAGAACCTTACCCGCATGTGCGGGATACAAGCGTCCGCCTTCTTTACCCGGCTCCTCGATCGTCAGCGCGTCCACCCGTACCCGCCCCTCGGCCGCATCCAACCGCTCCACACGGGCCCCGCCCGGCAACCGCGTATGCCCTGCCCCGATATGATGAAGTTCAGGCAGAACCGTCATAAATATGTTTTGCACCATCTCCGGCACAGTGGCCCAATCCGTGATTCCTTCAATGGCGGGAGAACGCGCTCTCCCAAATACGTTTTCCGGCGCGGGCTCCTCGGCTCCCCACACCAGGTGGGCGCCGAACTGATTCCCATACACATGCATTCCTTTATTTCCGCGACCATAGCCACCGCCGATGGAACTATAGTCGTTGAAAGCCAGCCCCCCATGTCCCCAGCCACACGTGGTCGGAATTTCCTCCATGTGATCTGCCGATTCGGTAATAATCTCCGAGCCTTTGGAGCGGATGTAATTCAAGATCCGCGTACGTCCCTCGACCTGTGTCTCCAGGCTTCCACCAAGTGCACCGTCAGGATATCCCGGATGAATGCACCACCCTGACGTGCCCAGCACATCCAGATAGAGCAACGTCGGCGAATAAGGCAGATGGGAGTAGAAATCATCAACGATTTCCTTTGCCAGACCGGACTCCCACAACCGCCAATAGTCCACGTAGGCAAACATGTGTGAAGCATCAAACCCCGGTGTTGCAGGATTGACAGGAATGGCCTGAGGAACAAAGGGCAGCCCCCTCCAGGGCAGGTTGTTGATCCCTTCGGGCCTCTTATAAATGCAACGAGCATCCCGCAAGCGTTCAAAAAAGGCACGCGTTTCAGGATAGAGCGCAAGCCCATCATTCACATCCGAAATATTCAAGTGAAAGCTGATCGAGGCCTGATGATCCCGGAGCATGGCTTCCATGAAGCGCGCCAAACGGTCCCAACTGTGACCAACCCGGAAGGTCGGACGACTCCAGTACGGCCAGGTGCCATCCCATGACAAACTGCCCTCGTCGGCACCAACTGCTCCCAGCAACTGAACTACCTGAGGAATCGCGTGATCCGTCATGTTAGCCACAGCCGCAATTTTCACCGCGGCATCTTCCAAAGCATCAGGCCCATCGAACAGGTTAAGTTTGTAAGTGACGTATCCCTTTGAAATCCACCCCGGCGCATGATTCATATTGCGGGCTCCATGACACAGGGAAGACTTGGCTCCAGGCGTAGCGTCACGTTGCCATTCCGGACAGGCACCACCACGCCCTCGCCACGGCCAGTAGAAGTTAGCGGGTAAAACATTATTCCGGTGAAGGTCTCCCACCCCTCCGGCAGCTTCCACTCACGCTCGCCTCCCTCCACGCTAAACGCGAAGAGACGCTGCCGGCCACTCCAGGTATCGGGCCACAGGCGGTCACCGTCTTTGGCAAAAATCGTCATCCCATTCCAGACCCTCAGGCCGTTCATATCCCAACGTGCCTCGGTGCCGTCATCCCATTTCGCGAAAATCAGATCATGGACGAGCGAAACCCTGTTCGCACCTGCCTGCAGAGTCAGTTCCACCAAATGGTCACCGTAGAAGTGCCAGCTCTCGGTATTGGGAAGGTTGAGCTCAGAACGATCGCCCGCGTTGACAGACAGGGACACTCGCGCGCCCCCCTGGGACGCATAGCGCAGGAAAAGCTTGTACCGGCCGGCAACAGGCACCGTGACCTTGAAATGAACGGCGTTAAAGAGTGCCTGATCCAGGCCCACCACCGTTTTTGCACCCACCGCCCAGGCGTCGTCTTCGATCCGGCAACTGCCTGTTAATTCGGCGGTCGTGGCATCCACGACCTGAAACACACCCTTATCATCAGTGATGGTCAGGGCGTTGATCCGGGCGCGTCCGCAATGCTCATCGAGCCGGCTGAAGTTGGGCGTACCCGGTAGCCGGACATCCCCGCGCCCGATGTGGTAAAGCTCCTGAATCACCGTCAGGTAGAACCCTCGCACAAGGTCCTCGGCAAGGCCCCATTCGCGAATGCCATCGTACTTCCGGCTCTGCAAGGGCGAGTCTAAGTTGGGGGACTGCGAAATCAGTTCTGGAACTCGTTCTCCGCACTGAATGTGGTAGCCGCCCTGATTGCCGTAAACGTGCATTCCCTTGCCACCCCGGGTCTTCTCCATGGAACCCATACCGTAACCCGAGCCGATCTGGCTGTAGTCGTTCGCCGCCAGCCCCCCATGCGACCAGGAATAGTTCGCTTGCAGGTCCACCAGCCTGTCCGGCGACTCCCCGGCCACATCCGAACCACATGCCCGGATATAGTCCTGAATCTGTCGCATGCCTTCGAACTGCGTCTGGCGACTATGCCCGAGTTCTCCGTCCGGATAACCGGGATGGATGCACCAGCCCAACGGACCGAAGACATCGACATAAAGGAGCGACGGGACAAAGGGAAGCTTTGAGAAAAGCCCATCAATAATCTCCTTCGCCAGGCCTGAGTCCCAAAGCTGTTTGTAGTCGACCATCGCGAACATATCGGAGGCATCGCGTTTCTTCCGACTATCGGGGGTCTCTTCGTAGAGCGGGATCTCACGGGGTACATAGGGCAATCCGAACCAGGGCTGGGCATCCCGCCCCTTCGGACGGCAATAGATGCAACGGTTGTCCCTGAGTTTCTCAAAGAAGGTTCGCGTCTCTTCCGTGAGCGCCATTCCCACATTCACATCGGTGATATTGACGTGGAATGACATCTCAGCGTTCCACTTATCCCGCATCTTGAGCATGAAGTCGCCCAGGTACTTCCAGTCGTGGTTGATCCGGTATGTCGGCCGGGCCCAATACGGCCAGGAGCCGTCCCAAGCAAGCTTCCCTTCGTCAACGCCGACAGCACCGCTGAGAAATACAATCTGCCGTACGGCACCGTCGGTCAGATTGCACACGGTCCTGATTTTCTCCTCGGCTTCGTCCAGCGCCGCCGGACGATCTGCGAGCGACATTTTCCAGATCAGGGATCTTGCCCATTGGGGGGCTTTACTTATTTTCATCGATACAGACCCTTTATTTTTGGAGCGCCAACCTCGCCACTTCCTTGGCGGACAACGCGCGGTTATAGATGCGCACCTCGTCCAGCAAACCCGCATAGTACCCATACCTGTCGCCTCCAAAGGTGGCGCTGGGATGGACGGTCATAGTGCTGACGAGGCCGGTCTTCACTAACTCGCCGTTGAGATAGAGATTCGGTTGGCGGTTCTCGTAGACGACCGCCACGTGGGTCCATCCGGTGATTGCCCCGGTATAGACGAGCAGCGAAGGAATGTAATTGCCGGCATGCTCAACCACACTGATCCCATTGTTACCAATCGAGAGACCTGCGCCTGCGTGTCCATCCCCATAGACATTACCCAGCGTGGGATAGATGGCATAGCGCTGATCGTGCGTGTTGATATCGACTCCATCTGTGTGTTCGGTCGACTGCAGCCGCGGCGCAGAGGGCGAAGCCCACAGTGACATGGTAAACGAATTGGTCACCTCCGCAAACACACCCGCTCGCTGATTCACCTGGGCACCAACCCCATCAAAACTCAAGCCGCCCTTGATGCGACCCGCGCACCGGCTGACTCCGCCGGTAATGGTCTCATCCAACTTACCCGGGGAGGAATCCCTGGCGATGAGACCTTCATCCTCGTCAAATTTCCACCACCCGATCAAACCGGAGGTATTCTCCTTGCCCAGAGCGTTGAGCCCCCGGTACGCCCACGCCACGAGTTCGGCATTTGTCGATCCAGAGGCCCGGGTGACATACTCCGAAAGGCCTTGGTACGCTCCGGATTGGTGCAGGAAAGTGTCAAAAGGCTTGGCTTGGCCGTCATACCAATCCGAGATCACGCACAGGAGCGGGCCGGCAATATCTGTCCGCCCGAGGCCCGCATCGGCGGCAACCTTCTGGTAGAGCCGACCCAAGCTGTCGGCCAGAGGGCTTCGGTCCACCTCCGGCTGTTCCGTCAGCCCCTCCACCTGGTGCACGAGTGCCGCTGACAGCGCCTGCGCCAGACGTCCCGGAGGCTCGACCGCCAGACGGTCAGCAAGAGCCGCAGCCGACTTCACCTCCGCCGCTTCCCCGAGCGCCTTGACGGCCCCGACGACGGCATCCCCTGAGTCTTTCCGAACAGCCCTGCAAAGCAACAGGAGCATCAATTCCGGGTCTTCCGCCAATTGGGCTTTCGCGGCCTGAACCTCACGTGAGTTTTCTGATCCCAGTTTCGCCATGGCAAAGGAAAGCTGCGAAGCCTGCTTCTTTTGCTCCTTTAATCGCCGTAACAGATCGGCCAGTTTGCCGATGTCTGGATGGTCGCCGTATCTGGCCGCCAGGGATGTACCGAATTGAATAGCTTCCGCAAATTCCGCAGATTGTTGCAGGGCTAAAACCCGGGAAAGGCCCTGAGCGAAATCCTCGCCAGTGGCGACCGGTTGGCCCGACGGCGGGGGAGTGGCCAGCGTACTTGGAGCATCCGTTGCCGCCTCGGCGACGCACAAACCCAGACAACACCCCATCACTATGACGATGGTCTTACGCATACTACCCTTCTCTAAACTTGAAAAAGGTCACGCGAATTTCTCGTGACCTAGTGCGATGAATAAAATGGATGTTTCCACTACTCCAAATCAAACTCACCCCAGAGTGCAGGCTGCATCTTCAGCTCCTCGACCTCATCTGCAACGATGCCTCCAGCCTGGTTGCTCCAATAGACTCTCAGGCTGGTATCCTTACCATCCGGGTCGCTGAAGGTCACGCCCAGATCGCCTCGCAATTTCAGGCCGGGCTTGAGACTGACCCCCAGGTCCTTCAACGGGATCGCCGCCTCAACGACATAAGCCTTGGGCCCAACGGCCTTGGCCTCGATCTTGATGTCGTCAATGATCTTCGCGAATTCCATCGTATAGCCACCCTTGCAGGTGCCCGAGTAGAAGGTCTTGGGTGCCCTCTCGTCGGAGATTTTCCGGTACATCACCGCGACGTTCTTACCCTGGAGCTTGCCGATGGAAAGGCGCAAGTCACCCTTTACGCCATCCGGGCGCTTCTTGTCGGCGCCGGGATCAACTCCCAGTTGGAAGTCAACCGTGTCACCGCAGGCATAAAGATTCTCATAACCCGTCGCACCGTTGATCCAGGGGGTTGAATCCTCGACTTGCCAGCCCACATACATGTTCTGGTCATCATGGGCCAACCATGACTGGACCTGGGCGTTCTCCTGCCCGAAGGACACCGCCTGCGCACCGAAGTCCGCCGCAGGATTACCCGTAAAGGCCACGGTCTTCTTGTTCACCTTGACGTTCTTGCCCGAATCACCGACAGCCAGGTACCCGGCCTTGAACTGATTGGCCTTCACAGTATCCCCGATGTCGATCTTGATCTTGCCGTGGCCCAAGCTCTTCACCGTGTTCAAACCGTTCACCTTACTGATGATAAACGCGGTCTTCCCGTGCTGGATATACATGGTCCCGTCGTTCGCAAGAATGACCGAGCCACCAAAGTCTTCGGCCCCCATCCCGGGCGGTACGGCATTCATATTCGCCCCCGGCACGGACTCGTCGGGCCACTTGATCTTCATTGGATCGCCTTGGAACAGACTGGAAACATAGTAACCGGACGAGGACAGGAGATGCCACTCACCCTTGTCGGTACCGATGACGAACAGGTTATCCAATGGCGCCGGCTGTTTCACCGTGCCGACAATGTCATAGGCGCCACGAATCAGGCCCCGCTTGGCCGGAGGCGCCGCATGGCCGCCATGGACGCCGACGTAACAGTTCGGATAAGCAAAAATTTTCTTCCCTGACGCGATATCCAGGCAGACAAAGTCACTGTGCTCTTCCCCGTAAAAACCGTTGTACATGGTGTAACGGTTGTCGGCAGAGATCATCTCCTGCTGGGCGCCCATTCCCCCGCGGCGCATTCCCGGCGGATCGGACGGAAACGGCAGTTTGACCGCCTTGGTCAGATCGTATTCGGGCGCGCCACAGGCTGTCCAGCCCGTCACATCGATCCGATAATTTCCACCCCCGAAGCTCAGCACCTGGTTCATATACATGTACCAGCCATCAATCCAGCCCCCCGCTTCAAGGTCATACTGCTTCACTTCGTCGGGCTGCTGCTTCTGATCATCATTTTTGTCGGACCACACGGAGAAGCTCTTGGGATTTTCGGGCAAGTCAGGCTTATTGTTTTGTGAAATGATGGTCCGCAGTTTCCAGATGCCTGGGGAAAGCCGCTCAAAAATCTCCACCGGTTTGTGGGCCATCGTCCAGCCGGCGCCAACCGCGGCATACATGCGCCCATCCTTGCCTGAACCGAATCGTGCATTTTCCCACAACCCACGCGAGATGACGGCGACACATTCAGCGTGACCGGACTCGGGGTTGATCTTCCATTCACAGCCCTGACCAATTACCGTGAAGGGGTCGGACGGGCAAATCGCCCCGCCGCTTGCACCATAGCTGGTGGGACCGAATAACTCCTTCACAAATTTGCCGGTCGCCGCCTCCCAGACCGAGATGCGTCGCGGCATGCCGTCATTTTCCATCACCCAGAGTTTGCCCTGGCCATCAATCTTGAGACCGGCAATGGACCGCATACCCGTATTGTCCCAAGGTCCGAGCAGATTACGCCCGCCCTGTTTGCCGATGGAGCGAAGCTTTTTGCCGGATTTATCGAACACCGCGACCTGATTTTCAGGATCTCCGAGCCCCAAAAAGATGTTGCCATCTTTGTCGGCAGTTACGCTACGGAGGTTCTTCAAACCATCGATTACCGTAGTGAGGTTACCCGTTGTCGGATCCACTACCGAGACACGACTATTACCCGAGACGAGATAGAGTTTGCCATCGGCGCCCACCTTGAGATCGCCGGGGTCCGTGATTTTCATGCTCTTCAGGAGTTTGCCATTCGTTCCATCCAGCATCACCAGCGTGTCGCCGGATTTGGTCGACCCGTTGTTGATGGAGCCATAACTGACAAAGATTTTGCCGGCAATGGCGGCGAGCCCGCTGGCGGCCGGCTGATTCGTCATGCCGGCGGGATTAAACTGCATCAGGATTTTGCCAAGCTCGAGCGTGGCTTCTTCGGCACCCGCCCAGTTGCTGTAATCGCCGTTTTTGATGTCCAACCGGTAAAGCATTTGCCCTTGGCCGGCATCGTAAATGTACGCGATTCCAGCGTCAGTCGTCAGGAGTGGCGCACCGCCAAAGCCGCCACGTTTGTGGCGCCATTTCACATTGCCATCGAGATCCGTACAAACAACCGCCTTACCGGCCTCTGAGGCGGCCCACCCTAGTAACATAGTCTGCCCATCGGAATCCACGGCGACGGGATCTCCCATATCACCACCCCAGTTACCACCGGGTGAATCGAATGGCGCTTTGCCGGCATTGCAGGCCCAGCCTTCCAACGTGAGGCTGATTCCTTTGTTCCATATGGCTTCCCACGTGTAATCGCCCACAGGAACGGGATCGCCGGGTTTCCTGTCACTGGGTGTAGCGAGACCGTCCCAGAGAATCTCCTGTTTTCCCTTGGTCATGAACTGTGCGTTGACCAGGTTCCGGACCACCTGCCCGTCAGCATTCTTGATGATCATCGATACGAAGCCGTCTTCCGGCATATCCACATCAATCTTCGCAAACCCCTCTTGCTTATCGACCTTATAGAGGCCCTTCCAATCCACCACCGGAATGCCATTTTCCATCTTCACGGGAAAACTCCGGGTGTCGGAAAGCCGTACGGACATCGGAGTCACCTTGCCGGCGGCCTCTAGATTCGCTAGCCCCCAAAGAGAATAGGCACTAAACGCGAAAACGCGATCGGGCGTGACATTAGGCCGGAAAAGATCCTTGGTTGACACACGCATCTTTGAGGCGGTGCTGAAATTCGGCTCGTAGGTCATGATCAGCGTGTCGCCGGCCTTCGGGGAATGTCCGTCGGCGGTGAGAAGCTTCCAGGGGATGGCGATTTCCTGAACGTAGCCTTTGCCGTCCGGATTCTTGGTAAACGCCTGCTGGGCCCCTTTTTTGCAAGCATCCTTGATTCCGCCTTCATTGGCTCCCAGATCATAGGCCAGATCGATGAGATTGCGCCCATCCTTACCGGACCAGGCGGTGACGTGGGTGGTTCTCTGGTTTAGAGTCTTGTTATCGCCGCGCGGGTTAGGGACCACACCCGAGGGCGCTATGATGAACCGCACCTGAAGGCAGTCACCCTGGAAGCCCATGTCAGAACCACAATAGCCCGGATTGTTCATCGGGGTTGTGTCGGTCCAACGTGTCAACAGATACAGGTTGTCCGCATCGTACATGGCACTTTGCCAGGAAGCAAATTGGTCACGATAGTCCTCCACATCGGAGCAGATGAACATGGAGCCTGATAGATCCCAGTCATCGAATTTACCATCAATGACGACTTTTCCCGGAGCAGGCAGAATTCTGAAATCTGTGTGCTCGGTCTCTGTAGCCATGGCGCCATGCGACAGGCTCCATGCGGCGAAAACAAGTGCAACCCATCGTCCGGTGCTAATTGCAAATTTTGGCGCCGGAATCATATTCATTCTGGTTGATTTTAATGTCAGCATAGCATTTATTTCCTCAATGACTTTGACTCTTAACCTACTTGATACAACTACACGATACAGGCAAAAATAATGTGGTCAATATTTAATTTGTTTCTTCAGAAACTAAATACCTTGTGATGTGCTGGAGCGGGCAATAAGCCGATGTTGCAGCGCAATACGGGTCGCAGACGATTCACCACGTAACAATCGCACGACCAAACGAGCCCCTTCTTCCCCCATCTGATCAAGCGGGGGACGCAGGCTCGTCAAATGGGCCTCGCGGTTGAAATCGTCGAATCCGACAATCCCATAGTCTTTCCCAGGGACAAGCCCCTTTTCCGTTGCAGCGCGCATGAATCCCATGGCAACACTGTCGTTCGGAGCAATCACACCTGTGCCGGGCTTAAAGTCGGTATTTAATAAAGAACAGCCCAGGTCATACCCGTATTTGCGTTGATCATCACCGGTACCGGGAACCTCCTGCCGGATTTCCGCAGGGAAAACGCGAAGGTCGTCCTGTCCCATCACCGCCCGTGCGCCTGATAACCTCGCCTCCGCCCACACGGCGGAAAAGGGTCGCAGGAAAGTGAGGTGGCTGTAGCCGCGATCGCGTAGATGTCGAGCCGCCAGCATTCCACCTGCCGCGTTATCGAGATAAACCTGGGGTACAAGAAACGGAACGGGATCATATTCCAAGGAGACCAAAGGGACCCCGGCTTTTTCACACAAGGAAATCGCCCCTTCCTGATCGACATCCCCAATCACCACCACGGCATTTACCCCATGGGACAGCAGTTGCTCCACAGCCCGGGACGTTAGAAGGTCTTTTTCCCCTGGCTGCACAAGGTTCATGAAACGTTGAGTCAAACCCTGTTCAGCGGACAAACCATGTTCAACGGCCGCAAGTATTTTGCCAGCCCATTGCTCTCTCCTCAACTCGGGCTTATCATAATGGATGATACTCGCGACGATTCCCACGGTCGCTTGTAGTGGCGCTCTTGTGCCTCCCGAAATCGGAGCAAGCTCAGCTTTGTCATGTGAGACCTTGTCGCGCAGGTGAGCCACGAAAGTTCCGCGCCTGTCACTGGCCAAAAGAAGCCCCTCTCCGATCAACGCCCCCGCCGCCCGTTCCAATGTGGCCACGGCTACGCCATATTCCAAAGCCAGAATTCGCCGGGCTGGAATCATTTCTCCGGGTTGCCATTCACCGGCGGAAATCCGTTTCCTCAAGCCCTCGGCTACCCGTTCGTAAGGGCGCTCTCTGATCTTCATAATGTCCTGCCTCCTTGTCAAAATAGTCCAACTGCATGATACAGAGGAAGTTCATAACGTCAATGGTTTCCCCAAAATCCTCGCCTAAGGAACTGATACCGATATGTCGAAACGAGAACACCCCTTGTACGACGGCTCCGGGGACGCGTCGCCCTACCCGAAGATATCGATAACCTATATAGATTTCATGGTAGGGCGAGGCGTCCCTGCCGAGCCGTGTCAATACAGGGATGATTATCCGCCATAGGCTCCCTCTTCCGCTCTTAGGCGAGGATTGGGGGTTTCCCAGGGCATTCCCAGTTTATGCCACCTTGCCGCATCTCCAAATTACGCTACCGTGGTAGTACTGAAAAATACGGACCGTTTCGGAAGTATTTTGTCGGAACCTGTCAGTTCAATAGCCGAACTCAGCCTGATATCTTCAGACGAACTGCCAATCATCAGCTCAACCTTACCCGCTTCAATGGCCAGCTTCATAGCCTTGTTGTGGAAGGCCAGACATTCGGTCGGCACCGACATGACAATCCGCTTGGATTCGCCTTTTTTGACAAAGACCTTGCGAAAAGCCTTGAGCTCTTTCATCGGGCGCGAGACGGATGCCACCACATCATGGATATAGAGTTGAACCACCTCACTCCCATCACGGTCGCCGGTGTTTTCCAACGTGAACGAGACCGTGAAGGTGCCCCCGCATGCCACAGAGCTGCCGGAAAGCTCAAGCGCTTTATAAGAAAACGACGTGTAACTTAAGCCATGGCCAAACGGGTATTGAGGCCGGGCGCGTATGCCCATATAGCAGCCCAACATCCCCGTCGGACGGCGGTCATAATGGACCGGAATCTGCCCCTCGTTTTTGGGAAACCCAACCGGCAGTTTACCGCTCGGATTATGATCTCCAAAT
>Ga0073936_10006849_pt1 | contig 14900 bp, 11 predicted proteins | sample AliMusrvi5mmetaG_FD_87041 | JGI IMG/M metagenome (GOLD analysis project Ga0073936, IMG submission 87041) | Freshwater lake bacterial and archeal communities from Alinen Mustajarvi, Finland, to study Microbial Dark Matter (Phase II) - Alinen... | ecosystem: Environmental > Aquatic > Freshwater >... | reverse complement strand
TTTAATTTCCGGATAAAAACAGGAGTGATACCCAAAATGTATTTAGAGACGTTTTTAAATTTTTTATCTCCTTTTCAAATAGAATTCTTTAATACCTTATGTTTTTGTGGAAAAAAAATAAAAGCCACAAAGTATCGAAGGCACTAAGGTATCACAAAGAAAACACCAAACAAGATTGAATATTCAAATTTATTCAGCTTCCTGGTTCAGCGTCTTTTGTTCCCTGAGATAACCTATATCTTCCAAAAGATCAGTCCCATTGGCGGCAGCTACGGCAAGGCGGTCACATTTTTCATTGCCCAGAATGTCGGCATGACCTTTTACCCATACAAAATTCACCCTGTGAAGTTGATAAATTTCGTAAAAGCGCATCCAGAGGTCACTGTTTTTCTTTCCCTTGAATCTGGTCTTGATCCATTTCAAAAGCCATCCTTTTTCCACTGCATCTACCACATACCTGGAATCCGTATAGATTGTCACCTCCGCATTTTTGAGCTTCAGTGCTTCAAGTCCTGCAATGACTGCCATCAATTCCATACGGTTGTTGGTGGTCAGCCGGAAACCGGCGGATAACTCTTTCTTATATTGTCCGTGCAACAACAGCGTTCCGAAACCTCCGGGTCCGGGATTGCCAAGTGAGGAACCGTCCGTGTACATGATGATTTTGGGAGACGGTTCTTTACCCGTATTTTGTTTGCTGCTGTTCATCATGGTAAGAATTTCACGCAAAGAATGCGAAGGATACCGCAGAGGTTGCAAAGCGTAGCCTTATGGTTTTTTTCTTTGCGATCTTCGCGCTGACTTTGCGTTCTTTGCGTGAAATTTTGCATTTTCAAAAATGTGGATATAAAAGAACCTATTGGACAATCGTCATTTCATTGACGATGTTTTTTGCACCGGCATATTTGTCGATGATCCACAAGACAAAACGAATATCCACGTTGATACATTTCTGCAGGTCGTTTTCATAGGCGATGTTGCCGCTCATTGCTTCCCAATTGCCATCGAAAGCGATCCCGATGAGTTCACCGTTGGCATTCATAACAGGGCTTCCTGAGTTTCCACCCGTGATATCGTTGTTGGTGGTGAAGCAGGTATGAAGCGATCCGTCCTTGTCGGCATATCTTCCATAATCGGCCGCATGGAACATATCAACCAATTTTTGAGGAAAATCAAAATCCGCATCCCCTGCTTTGCCTTTTTCGGCGTAGCCTTTCAGGGTGGTGAAATAATTGTAGTGCACACCATCCCTTGGGTTATAATCTCCCACAATACCGTATGTCAGCCTCATGGTTGAGTTTGCATCGGGATAACTGATTTTGTCCTTGTTCATTTCGTTCAGTCCGGCTACGAAAAGTTTCCTGCCGCTTTCAAGATCGGCTGTCGATTTGCGCACATCTTCGCCGATGACCTTCATGGTTTCCATCATGGACAACATGACCGTGTAAACCGGATCCTTGTCCAAAACCTTTTTTGTTGGATTCTTCAGGAAGGCTTCCATCTTCTGCTGGTCGGGGAAAATGCTCTTTTTGTAAAGTTTTTCGCAATAGGCAGCAAAATTGCCCTTGAATTTTTTATTGGCTTCCGCGAAGACACTTGGCTGATATTTTGCAACTACATTGTCGGCATACATTTTGAACAGTACAGCGGCAATTTTCTGGTCGGTAGCGGCATCAAAGTCCTTATAGAAACCATCTACGGAAGTTTTGAATCTCTCCGTGGCAGTTTTAATTTTTTCTTTGTCACTTCCCCTCAGGGCATCATAAAGCGAACTGATTCCCATGGAGAAACGGAAGACTTCGGGGCCTCCTAAAAGCGCTTCCCTGGCGTAATTCGATGCAAATTTTTCATCAACAGTCTGGTAGGATTTCGCAATTTTGTTGAGGCAATCACCATATTTTGCTTTTCTGGCGGCATCTGCATTTGCCCATTTCGTAAAATCCTTCTCGATGGCCAGTTTCTGATCCATCACCTTCAATGCCGTAAGACCCATGTTCTCACCGATAGAATATTTGTAGTAGTTGGAGCTACCTGCAAATTTCGATGCATACTGGATCCGGTTTTTTTCACCTTTGGCCATGTAATCCTTGATGATGTCGAGTTTGGCCTCCCTGGCCTTGATGCGGACGACATTTACCACTTCCATGGTGCTTTTCAGTCCGAAAGAGGTCAGGTAGCGGTTTGTGGTTCCCGGATAGCCCATGACCATGGCATAATCGTTCATCTGAACACCTTTCAGCGAAACAGGAAGGTGATGTTTGGGATGGTAGGGAACATTTTCCTTGGCGTAATCGGCTGGTTTCCCATCGGGCGAACAATAAATCCGGAACATGGAAAAGTCGCCGGTATGGCGCGGCCACATCCAATTGTCTTCCTCTCCTCCGAATTTTCCGATCGACTGCGGGGGTGCTCCTACAAGCCGGATGTCGCGGAATGTCTCAGTCACAAAAAGATAAAAAACATTGTTTTCAAAAAGAGGTCTGATTCTTGTTTCATATTTTGTATCACCCTTGGCTTCTTTTTCGATTTCCGACATGGCCTTCATCATCTTTTCCTGACGTGAAGAAGCCGACATGGTATCTGAAATGCCTTTCATCACCTTGTCTGTAACATCCTCCATTCTGATCAGGAAGGTAACGCTCTTGCCGGGATTGGGCAATTCCTGGTCCTTGCTCAGGGCCCAGAATCCGTCCTTGAGGTAATCATGCTCAACAGAACTGTGTTTCTGGATCTCTCCAAAGCCGCAGTGGTGGTTGGTAAGCAAAAGACCATCGGCGGATACAATCTCGGCGGTGCATGACCCGTGGTCCAGCGCAACGACGGCATCTTTCAGGCTTGAGCTGTTGATGCTGTAAATCTGTTCAGCGCTCAGTTTCAGTCCAAGAGAATGCATCTTGTCGATGTTGAGTTTCCCAATCAGGGAGGGTAACCACATCCCTTCATCCGCTTTTACCTGAATGGAGAGGAAAAGTACAAAGGCCATTAGGCCTGCTAAACTTTTTTTCATTTTTAATTTACTTGTTTTTATGAGCCATATAAAATAAAGGTATATAAAATCCATCAAGGACAAATTACCTTTGAAAAATTGGAGCAGTAAAATTAATTTTATTTAAACACAAAAACCGGACGATCAGCGCGTAAAAGAAGGTAAGGAATTCATTTATTAAATTACTCCCAGTGACTTCCCGACACGGATAAAAGCTGAAACCGCCTTTTCCAAATGAACCTGCTGATGCGCTGCTGATAATTGTACCCTGATGCGGGCCTGTCCCTGCGGCACGACGGGATAATAGAACCCAATGACATAAATCCCCTCTTCCAGTAGTCTGGCCGCAAAATCCTGCGAAAGTTTGGCATCGTAAAGCATCACCGCACAGATGGCAGATTTTCCGGGTTTGATATCAAACCCGGCTTCGATCATTTTTGACCTGAAATAATCCGTGTTTTTATGAAGCTTATCCTGCATTTCTGAAGTTACAGCCATCATCTCAAACATTTGTATTCCTGCATTCACGATAGCCGGCGGAAGAGAATTGGAAAACAGATAAGGCCTTGACCTCTGCCTGAGCAGTTCGATCACTTCTTTCCTGCCTGTGGTGAATCCGCCCAGCGCTCCGCCAAAAGCTTTTCCTAGAGTTCCGGTTATGATGTCGACCTCTCCGCGTATGTCGAACAATTCGGTTACTCCTCGGCCGGTTTTCCCAACTACCCCTGCTGAATGACATTCGTCGACCATGATCAGCGCATCGTATTTTTTTGCCAGCAGATTGATCTGATCCAGGGGAGCCACATTGCCGTCCATTGAAAACACCCCGTCCGTGACGATAATCCTGAAACGGCAATCTTTTGCCTCAATCAGACGTGCCTCCAGATCCTTCATATCGGCATTGTTGTACCTGAACCTTTTCGCCTTGCACAGCCGAACTCCGTCAATAATGGATGCATGGTTCAATGAATCGGAGATGATGGCATCCTCTTCGGAAAACAATGGTTCAAAGATTCCGCCGTTGGCATCAAAACAGGCAGCATAAAGGATGGTATCCTCCGTTCCGAAGAACGAGGCAATTTTTTGCTCGAGGGTTTTATGCAAATCCGTCGTACCGCAGATAAACCTTACGGAAGACATTCCGTAACCGTGAGACTTCAATGCTTCCGTTGCTGCCTGAATTAGGGCAGGATGATTCGAGAGCCCCAGGTAGTTGTTGGCACAAAAGTTCAGGACTTCCTGCCCTGAAGCCAGACGAATAACGGCATCCTGAGGTGATACAATCAGCCGTTCATTTTTATAAAGTCCGGCTTCACGGATGGACTGAAGCTCGGATTGAAGGTGTTCTTTGATCTTTCCGTACATAACTGAATGTTTTTTAATGAATTCGGGAATTTGATCCTGAAACAGAGTGATCATCATACAAAATTATGCTATTTTTATGATCGCTTTTCAAACTTTCCTCATGTTTTGAAACAAAGTGGAATAAATGAAAAATTAAAAGGAAAATTTTAAACTGATGAAGAAGAAAAAAAGTAGTTTCCCGTTGATAATCGGACTGGTTGTTGTCGTGATTATTTTGCTCCTTATTGGGAAAAAATTGGGTTGGTTCGGAAAAGAACTTACCCTGAAAGTGTCAACAGAAAAAGTGGACATCCGTGATATCACCGAAATTATTACCGCCAATGGGAAACTTAAGCCCCAGATAGAGGTGAAAATTAGTCCCGAAGTGCCGGGAGAGATCATAGAACTTCCCGTGAAGGAGGGGAACAGGGGAAAAAAGGCCAATTGCTGGTAGTAATCCAAACAGGTATTTATTAAATCAGCCTAAGCAGGATTGAGGCCTCCCTCAGCACACAAAAGGCCAGGCTGGCTCAGGCAGAGGCCCAGTTGATACAGAAAGAGCTTAATTATAATCGCTCGAAACAACTGCTTGAAAAGAAAACGATCCCCAAATCTGAATTTGAGACGATGGAGGCAGACTATAAAGTTGCTGTCTCAGAGGTTCAGGCAGCACGCTATTCGGTTAAAAGCGCTGAATCAAGTGTGAAGGAAGCTTCTGAAAATCTGACCAAGACAAAAATTTTCTCTCCGATCGACGGGACTGTTTCTAAGCTGAATGTAGAAAAAGGGGAAAAAGTAGTAGGAACCAATCAGTTTGCAGGAACGGAACTCATGACAGTTGCCGATTTGGCCACCATGGAAGTCAGGGTGGAAGTAAACGAGAATGATATCGTCAAAGTACAAAAGAATGATACGGCCAACATCGAAATTGATGCCTACCTGAAACGCAAATTCAAGGGAGTTGTGACCGAAATTGCAAGTTCAGCCAATGTGGTTGGCACAACAGTGGATCAAGTTACCAATTTCAATGTCAAAATTTTATTGCTTGCCTCTTCCTACAAGGATCTGCTTGCCAAAGATTCCCTTAAATATCCGTTCCTGCCGGGGATGTCTGCAACAGTCGAGATTCTGACGGATACGCGCAAAGGCATCATCTCTGTTCCTATCCAGGCAGTAACAACAAGGGGTGACGATGGAACCATCAAAAAAGCAAATGACCAACTGGAAAAAGAAGGAGCCAGTGATACCTCTGCCAAGGAAGTTACACCAAAAGAGCCTGAGCAACACGAGGTCGTTTTTTTAATCAGAAACAAGCAAGCCTGGAAAGCCAGGGTCAAGACCGGTATTCAGGACAATACAAGGATTGAAATAAAAGACGGACTGAAGGTGGGGGATGAAGTAATCGTCGCTCCCTATGGTCTGATCTCCAAAACGCTGAAAGATTCCACTGCCGTCGAGGTCGTGAAAATTGAAGAACTTTACCAGGTGAAAAAATAGGCCTATCTCGCTATATAAATAAATCCTTTGATGATCCGGGCGGTTCCACCCGGGTGGAACAAATAATAATAGATTCCTGCTGGAACAAGGCAATGGGTATTTGTGCCCCGGTTTTGGATGCCGGCCCATTCGTTCTGATAATCATCACTCTGGAAAATGATTTCCCCGCTGCGGCTGTAAATTGTCAGCGACGACTGTGGGTAGACAGATAATCCTGTTATTACGAACTGGTCGTTTATTCCATCTCCATTGGGTGATATCATTTGGGGTAATCCAATTGACGGGTCTTTCAGGTCGACGGAAACCATGGCCGAATCGCACTGGTTATTCAGATCACAAATTTTATAGTAAAACCTCTCCCTCACGATGCGGCGGACCTGCGGCTGATAGGTTACGACCCCCTTCGGAGATTTAGTAATCCGACCGTATTGTGGTTCTGATATTATTTTCAGGCTGGAAGTGTCCAAATCGTTCCCGGCATCGTGATCGTTTTTCAATAGATCAATACGGATGCCTTGCAGCCAGTTGGTGGAAACATAGTCATCAACCGCAACAGGAATATGGGATTCCACTACTACGACAGGATAGACCTTGTTGTTGGTGCATCCTTTTAAATCCGAAACCTCGACTGCAACATAATAAAACCCGGGATACTTCCAGGAAAGCCTTGCCTCATTTTCTGTCTTTCCTGATAGCCAGGTTACCATTTCCGTTTCGGTACCTTTTTTCAGATCCTGGTTTTCCATCACTTTCCAGCTGTATGTGTTTCCCTGCATCGGTTTCACCCCAAACTTTACAGGTACCCCAACTGCAAATTTGCTGGCAGTCTGGGCAGTTCCCTGCAATACGATCAATAACAGCAATAAAAATTCAGGGATGCGAAGCGGCGACCCGGTGATTTTCGGGAAAGTCATTTAAGTTCTTTCAGATTTGATTGTTGAGGGTTTTGATTTAAGTCAATTTTACCACTATGGACACTAAGGATGCTCAAAGGACACCAAGTTACGAGGTTGTTAATATATACTTTGCGCCCTTTGTATTTGACTTCGTGTCCTTTGTGGTGATATCTTCAGGGCAGAAATCCCTGCACCGGAGTTCCGGTGCTACTTGTGATAACCGGGCGAGCAAGAATAATCTGGGTTGCTACATCATTGGCATAGCCATCCGGCTGCCCATCTGCATAGTGAACATCCTCATCCCCATCATCCGTAACTCCGTTGATGGCTAGTGTGACGGGAGTGTCTGCAACACCTTCATAATTGTTGTTTTTTATTTTAACCAGGATGTAGGTGCTAATTCCCCCATCTGTCTGGCCGTTGGCAGGTGCAGGGATTTTATTGGCTGGCTTCCATTCGTCGCCGGATTTAGTCATTGAATTGGTTCCTGAAAAGGTGGTGGTTTCCGACCATTCCACGGAACCAATGGTCTGGGCTCCGGCAAGTCCGGAAATTTTGACGGATGGTTTCCATCCTCCCGAGAAGTTGGCGGCAACCACTTTAAAAATCAATTCATTGACACCGTAATCGTAAATCATTTTTGTACCGTCAAAACTGACGGAGGCAATATCCTTTGCACAAAGAGAATTTGTTACTGCCATATTCGAACCATCCAGTCCCAAATCTGATGTGACTTTCACGTTGGTCAGGTCGAGGGTGAATGCGCTGAAAGGATTGACTTTGTACGCCTTCAGGTTCATCGCTTCACAGGCAGTTCCGTTGGTTCCCTTGTAACTGATCACCAGGAAATAGGGTTTGGTCTTTGCTGCAGTCACAGATTTACTGCTCCATTTGATGGTGATCGACGAGGTACCCGTCGCCGGATTGTGATACCCGTCGCCCGCATCGATGTATTCCTTGTTGTTCGGGATGATACCCAGCAGAACCGTGAGGGATCCTGCAATAAATCCCGGATTATCGGTTACGTACCAGTCAAAACTCTGCGGGTTGGTGTAGGGAGCTGGGATGTTCACTGAATAGTTGTAAATTTTCCCGGCCATAGGATGCAAAGGTGTATCACCTGTACCGGCAGGCCGGGGAATAGTCTGACCGAAAACAGTCATGTCAAATCCAAAACTCAGGATGACAAAAAGAAGGGTGCGGAATATTCTTCCAAAGAATCTCCGCTGACGATAAAATGCACTCTTCATGGTAAATAATTTATTGGTTTATACTTCTGATCCGTTTTGTTATTCAAGCAATAAGTTCATGCTCCTATTCCTCTTTTCATTTTTCATTTTTAACTTTTCATTTTTAGTTAAAACTTGCTCAGGATTTGTGGACGAAGGGCTACAATCACCTCAATCTGCTGTCGAAGCAATTCCGGTGTCAGGTTTCCGGCTTTGTCTTCCAGCCAGAAAATAATCCTGTAGTTCTTGCTTTCACTGATTGCGCTCCCGAGATCAATACTAACTGGGTGGAGCGAAATCTGGCCGGTCATGTCCTCCAGAACGGTACCGGTCTCATCGGCGACCGGATTGAAAGGCGCCGTTGCAGACCAGATGCCCCAATGGAGAATCAGATCGGAAGGAGGTGTAACATTGTCGTGGAAATTGGTTTCGGGAAGATCGAAGAGGCTACTGTTTTTTTGCAACCTGAAAAAATTGGTACGGGTTGGAAAGATGTCCCCGGAAGTTTCATCCCATACTGCCTGTTCAAAATGGTCTGGGCACAAAGTAAGGTTGCGGTTGTTCAGACTAAGAAAACTTGGCGGCACAGTATCGGCGACCTGTTTCACATGAATAGTCCTAGTAATGGATGATGTTTCGGAACACTGATTTCCGTTCACGGTAGGGAAGGAGACCCTTACCTTGTATATGCCTGAATCTGCAAGGGATAGCCTGGTGAAATTGAGTTGTACACTCTGGCTTCCTGAAATTATCTGGTTATCAACAACATTCCGCCAGTCGTTGTTCCCGAATTTTTTGATCCACTGGTAAGACAAAGGGACATTTCCGGAGGTGAGGACGCTGAATTGGAGATTGGTTCCTTCGTTCACGGTGTAACTGGCCACACCCGACGGGGCTATCGCGGTAATCTCGTTGACTGTCAATAAAGCGGATTCCGAAATGACCTGATCGGTCTGATCACTCACGGTAACCTGATACATCGTTCCGTCGGGTGCCTCCTGACCTACCCCGATGTTGTAAACGGGCAGTTTCACGGAATCTGCCACCCCGAAAGGTGAAAATGCTGCATCTGTGGGTCTTTTCCTTTTCCAGAGATAGTGTATTTTGCCGGCCGCTCCTTCCACCACAACAGAAAATGTAACCTTGTTCCCCTTGCAATCTGTCAGGTCAGCCGGCTGGACTTTGATTTTCAGTTCGCCACTCAAGTTTGACTGACTGCCATCCCGGCAGGAAACCGATGGCAGATCCCTTCCTGAAACAGATTTCTGAGTCAGTATCAGCAGGAGGATCATTAGGGTGATTTTGTACATGGCCGCATCCTCTTTGGACAAAGATTTATCTGCCGGCTGAAAAATGAATTTTCGGCAACCAGAGTTTTTAACGAGAGATTAACTGGAGATTATGGTGTTAGGCCCGGTGGCTTTCCTTCATCAAAATGATGAGACAAGGCTATTGGAAGGTAATTCTGTCTTTTGTAATCAAGGGAATGCTACTTCCGGACCATCCTGAATGTTTACTACAAGTTACACCGTTTTGGGGAGAAAAAAGAAAAATTGCAGAAGAAAATTGCAGGATTGAACAATTGCCACTTCGAGTCCTTCGTGCAAACCTTTGTGTCCTTCGTGGTAAAGTATTTTAAATTTTACCACGAAGGACACAAAGGTTTGCTCAAAGGAACACAAAGGCTAAAAACTCCGAATTTTACCTTCTTGCTTCGAAAAAGCTTTTGAGCAGCGCTTCGCTCTCATTGGCAAGAACACCTGCTGTTACCTGCGTTTTGGGATGGAGTGCCTTGGGCGCAAATTTCATGAATCCTCTTTTAATGTCGGAGGCTCCCCATACGATCCGGTCGAGTTGTGCCCAGGCAAGCGCTCCGGCGCACATGACGCATGGCTCCAGCGTAACATAGAGCGTGCAGCCAGTAAGATATTTTCCGCCAAGCCGCCCGGTGGCAGAGGTGATGGCCAGCATTTCAGCGTGAGCTGTCACATCCGAAAGCGTTTCGGTCTGGTTGTAGGCACGGGCGATGATTTGGTCCTGGCAGACGATGACGGCCCCTACCGGGATTTCGCCCTCCCGGGAAGCCTGTTCGGCCTCTGCCAGTGCCCTTTTCATGAAATATTCGTCGTCGAAAGGATGAATCATCTTTTTGTTTTGTAATTTAGCGACCTTAAAAATAAATCGCTCACAAATGTACAGAAATCATACTTGCGGCGAAATACGCATGGAAAATTCCGGCAGTGAAGTACTCCTCGCCGGATGGGTTCAACGGGTCAGGAATCTGGGTGGCATGACCTTCATCGATCTGCGCGATCGCTACGGTTTGACTCAACTGGTAGTGGATGATCAATCATCTGAGCAGGTTAAAAATGTTGCTTCCACCCTTGGCCGTGAGTTTGTGGTTCAGGCACGTGGGATCGTCAGGGAACGCTCCAGCAAGAATCCCAAAATGGCTACCGGCGATGTTGAACTGCATATCTCAGAACTGAATGTGCTTAACGCCGCCGCCACTCCACCTTTTACAATCCAGGATGATACCGATGGCGGCGACGAGCTCCGCATGAAATACCGTTACCTGGATCTTCGTCGCGAAGCGGTACGAAAAAATCTTGAACTTCGGGCAAGAATGGCCCACGTGGTCAGAAGTTACCTGGCCGCAGAAAATTTCATTGAGACAGAAACTCCTGTGCTGATCGGGTCAACCCCGGAAGGTGCCAGGGACTTTGTGGTACCTTCCAGGATGAACCCTAACCAGTTTTATGCGTTGCCGCAATCCCCGCAGCTTTTCAAGCAACTGCTGATGGTGGCCGGATTTGACAGATACTACCAGATCGTCAAATGCTTCAGGGACGAGGACTTAAGGGCTGACCGTCAGCCCGAATTTACGCAGATCGACTGCGAGATGTCCTATGTGCACCAGGAGGATGTGCTGAACATGTTCGAGGGTCTGACCAAGAATATTTTCAAGGAGATCAAGGGAATCGATATAGTTGATTTCCCAAGGATGCCTTTTTCGGAAGCCTTCGAAAAATACGGGAACGACAAGCCGGACCTCCGTTTTGGCATGATGATCCACGAACTCACCGACCTGGTCAAAGGGAAAGAATTCAAAATTTTTGAAGATGCTGATTATGTAGGTGGCATCTGCGCCACTGGTTGCGGCGAATACACCCGCAAACAACTCGACGGATTGACCGATTTCATCAAAAAGCCACAGATTGGAGGAACCGGACTGGTTTATGCAAAAGTTAACAGTGATGGTACAATCAAATCCTCTGTCGATAAATATTATTCAGCCGAAGATTTGCAGAAATGGGCCGAAAAGCTGGATGCACAACCCGGCGACCTGTTGCTGATTATGTGCGGAACCAGGGAAAAAACCCTGCCTGTTATTTCATCCTTGCGTCTCGAGATGGGCCGCCAATGCGGACTTCTTGACAAGGAAATATTCAAGCCACTCTGGGTGGTCGACTTCCCTTTGCTGGAATGGAACGAAGAGACGCAGCGCTTCTTTGCGATGCACCATCCATTTACTTCACCGAAGCCTGAAGATATTGCCTTGCTGGAAACCGATCCCGGAAAGGTGAGGGCTAATGCCTACGATCTTGTTATCAATGGTGTTGAAATTGGCGGTGGTTCTGTCCGTATTTTCGACAGCGCCCTTCAGGCGAAAATGTTCAGCATCCTCGGTTTTACCAAAGAGGCTGCCGAAGATCAGTTTGGCTTTTTGATGAACGCCTTCAAATTCGGCGCACCGCCGCATGCCGGCATTGCGTTCGGTTTCGACCGTCTGGTCTCCATGTTTGCGGGTCTCGATTCAATCCGTGATACCATTGCTTTCCCGAAAAACAACTCGGGCAGGGATGTGATGAACAATGCTCCATCACCGATTGCACAGGCACAACTGGATGAGTTGTATCTAAAGCTTGTAAAACCGGAATAAGCGAAATACCATTTTAACCACAAAGGTCACTAAGGAATTCTTAGTGACCTTTGTGGTTTTACCTTCGGGTCCTTTGTGTTTAATTTTTTTTTATAATGCCTATTGGAGCCTGCGATCTCAGAGCTCAATCTCACCCTTCAAATTATTCCTGAGGTAATATTTGGTCTCCTCGGGGGTGAGATTTTGCCCCAGCAGAAACATCAGTTTGGTTACCGCGGCCTCCACGGTGCTGTCAGCTCCGCTGATCACTCCGGCTTTCTGAAGTTCCATGCTTGTTTCGTAATGTCCCATCACCACTTTCCCGCCCGGGCACTGGGATACATTCATCAGGATGATGCCTTTTTTGGAGGCCTTTTTGATTGCATTGATCAGCCAGGCAGAAGTTGGCATATTCCCGGAGCCATATGATTCCAGAACAACACCTTTTATATTGGGTAATTGCAGGATCGATTCAAAATATTGACGGTTGAGGCCCGGAAAGATCTTGATGATCATCACCTGGTCGTCTATAGCTGTATTAATTTTCAGTACCCCCTTATTTTTGGGATAATTGATCTTGTCGAAGTTGAATACAATATTCACACCAGCCTTGGCTAATGCCGGATAGTTGTGCGAGGCAAAGGCGCTGAACTGAGCAGAATCCTTTTTGGTGGTACGGTTCCCACGAAAAAGCTGCGAATCAAAATAGACGCACACTTCCGGGACAATGGATCTGCCATCTTTTTTTGCGGCTGCAAGTTGAACAGCCGTGATCAGGTTTTCCTTTCCATCTGTTCGCAAGACCCCTATCGGAAGCTGGGAACCCGTCATGATCACTGCCTTGTCGAGGTTTTCGAACATGTAGCTAAGGGCAGACGCGGTGTACGACATGGTATCTGTACCGTGCAGGATCACGAATCCATCGTATTTTGTATAATTTTTCTGAATGGTACGAGCCAGTTGGGCCCAGATGGCAGGCGTCATATTGGAGCTATCGATGGGCGGGTTGAAGGTGATGGAAGAGATGTCGTATCCCAGTTTATTCAGTTCGGGAATCTCGTCCATCAGCATTCCAAACTTCATGGGGGCCAGCGTTTTAGTAACAGGGTCTTCCCGCATTCCAATGGTTCCGCCGGTATAGATAATCAGTATGGCTGCTTTTTCGCTCATCAACTTCAGGATTTATTCAGGTGAGGATGCTTTGTACAAATGTAGGAAAATAAGGACAGGAGATATATGATTTGAGACATGAAAATGTGGCTTCCGGACGACACAGATCGGGTGCGGCGAATTCCGATTCGTCGATTTGATTAAGTTGATTCAGATAAGAAGGCCACCTCTCATTCAGTTCAATGTATTGGCTTTATGTCGGATCTCCCTGTCTTTTGATTCTTGTCACTTTTTGTCGTCACAAAAAGGTTCCAAAAAAGACTTGACACTCCGCCTGGCGGCTTCGCTCAGACAGCCTTTTGTCTCAATGGAAGGGTTTGGTTGACGCTTCGCGCTCTTTGATTAAAAATATGTGATGAAATTGGCGTGTGTTTAACCGCGAAGCGGTGGCATTTTTGTAGCCAGGGGTGGAGCATAGCGGAACTCCTGGGCAGGGAACGCCCGGAGATCCGCCGTCCGCGTGCCAATGCAGATGGCGCCTGGCATGCCGGGATCGGACGGAAGAATAGAATATTGAAAGATGTATTTCCCGAATAAGGGATCCGGGAAGGTTGAATTAGAAAAATGGTTGATTTGTAAATCTATTTCAGGATTAGACACTCATCCAAGTCGTCCTCTTCGTCCCGGTCATCCGGGTCGTTTTTCTCCCCTCCTTTTCTAGAGTCCGAACAGCTCCTTCGCATTTTGCGAAGTTACTTCAGCGATTTTCTCGACTGATGTTTGGTGAAGTTCTGCAATTTTATTGGCCACAATCACTACATAGGAACATTCGTTGCGTTTGCCCCTGTAGGGAACAGGAGCCAGCCAGGGGGAATCGGTTTCGATCAGCAAATGTCGTGGGTCGATTTGCTTTACAGTTTCGCCAAGATCCGAATTCTTAAAGGTAATGATACCATTGATCCCGATTTTAAAACCTAGCTCGATGATTTGTTCGGCTTGCTCCAGGTTTCCTGTGAAACTGTGGAAAACACCGCGTAATTCAGGGGTATATACTTTCCGGAGTTGTTCCATCGTTTCATCGAAAGAGTCCCTCACATGAATGACGATTGGAAAATTTCTGCTTTTGGCCCAGCCAATCTGTGTGGTAAAAGCCTCGATTTGCTCCTCCAAAAAAGATTTGTCCCAGAATAGATCAATGCCGATTTCCCCGATGCCATAAAATTTTCTTTTGCCTAGCCAGTATTCCAGGATCAGCAACTCTTTGCGAAAATCTTCCTTTACGGAAGTCGGATGCAATCCAAGTAGCGGAAAAAATAGACCGGGTAGGGTATCCGTCAGATCCAGCAACGGTTTGACAGACGAACTGTCTATGTTTGGCAGCACAATACGCTCAACACCTGCTTCCAGAGCCCTGGTAATAACTTCATCCCTGTCCAGGCTGAAATCAGATGAATAGATATGCGAATGACTGTCAACAAACATATGACCAAATTTTGAACAAAGGTAAGCAAGCTGACAATCAGTTAGGTTAAGGGAATGTTATATCTGTGGAGTTAAAAGTTACGAGATAGTGAAAAGGAGGGGAGGACTTATATGACTAGGACGATTGAATGTGCTAATTTGCTGATGTGCTAATGTGCTAATGAATTCGACTGCGGGGTGTTGTTGCGTAATGGTGAACGGGTGTGGTGAATTCCGAATCGCCGTTTTTAATTCAGACAGAATGAAGATAAATCTGGTAAAACATCAACCTTCAAAAGGATTGAAATTAAGCCAAACGAATCCGTAGGGATGTTGCCAATTGCACCCGTAGAGACGCAAGGCCTTGCGTCTCTACACCGCACCCATCCAATATTGCCGGTATATTTTTTGGAATTTGAATAGATCGTAATTGGGCGGCCACACAGGGTCCGCCC
>Ga0073936_10006848_pt1 | contig 14900 bp, 9 predicted proteins | sample AliMusrvi5mmetaG_FD_87041 | JGI IMG/M metagenome (GOLD analysis project Ga0073936, IMG submission 87041) | Freshwater lake bacterial and archeal communities from Alinen Mustajarvi, Finland, to study Microbial Dark Matter (Phase II) - Alinen... | ecosystem: Environmental > Aquatic > Freshwater >... | reverse complement strand
TACGGTGGCAGACGAATGCAACAATCATGTATCGTGTGATGTGGTATACAGCGGTGGTGACAAGACGGATCCTCAGCTCGTTAACCCGGCCATCACCAGTGCCAGCCTGAACCAGAGCCTGGTCAACCAGTGTCTTTCCACGGCCGAAGCCTTTGATCCCAATACGATCGAGACAGCAGTCGGTGCATTATACTCTGACAACTGCGGCGAAGCAGTAGTAGCAATCTGGACAGGAACCACAGCAGGCAGCAACACAAACTGCAGCTGGACATTCACCTATCATTTTTCGATAGCAGACGCCTGCGGAAACAGTGGCGGAACTTGTGATGTTGAGTACACTGGTGGCGATACTGAAGCCCCCACATTTACTGTGCCGGCAACGGCTACCATTTACAAGACAGAGACCTGTCTGTTTGATGCAGATCCTCTGTATACCGGTATACCAGAAGATGTCCTTGACAATTGCGATGCAAATCCTTCAGTAAGTTATGTAGACGGACCTGTGACCATTGGATCAATCCCTGAGGCTATTGAATTTACAAGGACCTGGAGGGTTGAGGATAACTGTACAAATGCCAGGGAGCAGACTCAGCTTATCAAGATTTTTGATAATACAGCTCCGATCCTGATCGATCCGAATTACACTAGCGCCAGTCTGAACCAATCAATGATCAACCAGTGTTTGAGTACAGCCGAGGCCTTTGATCCTACTTTACTTGAAAGTGATATTTCATGGTTGTATACTGATAACTGCGGTGCCTCTGTTACGGTAGTCTGGACAGGAACAACCCCCGGAAGTAACACGAACTGCGGCTGGATGTTCACCTACCATTACAGCGTGTCAGATGATGCAGGTAATGGGGAAACATGTGATGTAGTATACAGCGGCGGCGACAAGACCGATCCTGAGCTCATCAACCCGGCCGCTACCAGTGCCAGTCTGAACCAGACACTGATCAATCAGTGCCTTGCAACAGCTCAGGGCTTTAATCCCAGTACGCTCGAGACAGCAGTCGGAGATCTTTACGGAGACAACTGCGGCGAAGCAGTGACGGCCACCTGGACAGGAACAACACCCGGCAGCAACACAAACTGCGGCTGGATGTTCACCTATCATTATAGGGTAGCAGACGAATGCGGCAATGATGTGACCTGTGACGTAGTATACAGCGGCGGCGACAAAACCGATCCTGAACTGGTTAACCCGGCCATCACCAGCGCCAGTCTGAACCAGAGCCTGATCAATCAGTGCCTTGGAACAGCTGCCGGTTTTGATCCTAATACGCTCGAAACAGCCGTAGCGGCTCTTTACGGAGACAACTGCGGCGGAGCGGTAACAGCAACATGGACAGGAACAACCCCCGGTAGCAACACAAATTGCAACTGGATGTTCACCTATCATTTTACGGTAGCAGACGCATGCGGCAATGATGTGACATGTGATGTGGTATACAGTGGTGGTGACAGGACAGATCCTGTTATTACATGTCCCGGTAACCAGATTCGTTGCATAGATGCTTTCCCGATGATCTACACTGTCGTTGGTACTGAGTTCGACCCTGTTTATACCTTTGATAATTGCTCTGTTGCAAGTGTAACCTATCATTTGACAGGGGCAACAACAGGAACAGGAACCGGACTGAGCGGTGTTATCTTTAACCCTGGTGCAACCAATGTAGAATGGACAGTCCTGGATGCCTGCAATAACACTGCAAGCTGCAGCTATACCGTTTCAGTTGTTCAGAAACCGACTCCGGTTGTTACTGGCCCAGCAAGTGTTCTGACAGGAACTTCTGCAACCTATTCAACGGATTATGTGGCTGGATATGCTTATGTCTGGAATGTTACAGGAGAAGTTTCCTTTACGGGACAGGGGAGTACCTCTATCCATGTAGTTTGGGGAGCTCCGGGCCCTGGTACAGTTTCTGTCACGGCCCTGAACATTGCCACAGGATGTATCGGCTATTCATTGCCGGTGGATGTAACAATAACCATGCTTACTTACAAGGTTAGCGGTTACTTTACTTACAACAACACGGCAAATACACCGCTGGATAATATCCATCTTGACCTGAAATCCGGATCATTAACCGTTGCCTCTGCAACAACTCAGGCAAACGGGTACTATGAGTTCCTGAACGTTGAACCTGGCACTTATACTGTATCAGAAACAACAAACAAGCCCGAAGGCGGGATCAATACAACCGATGCTTCTGCTGTTAACAGCTGGTGGGTTGCCGTAAATCCGATTGAGAGGGTGAAATGGAACGCCGGTGATGCAAACAACAGTAACGAGATAAATGCAACGGATGCTTCATTGATCCAGGGCCATTTTGTTTATGGAACTGATTTCCCAAGAGGTGTCTGGACATTTGCAAAACAACCGGATGTATCTTCATTAAATCCGCCTGTGGGACCCAATACTCTTATTGTTACCGGTGCCGATGTAGTTCAGAATTATTATGGATTGTGTGTCGGTGACTTTAACCGCAGCAATAATCCTCCCGCTGGAAAGGTTCCTTATGAAGGGAAATCCGGTCTTTCAATAGAATATTCAGGAGTACAGCATGTTGCCCCGGATACTGAATTTGAATTGCCGGTCTATGTTACTTCCGCAATGCAGGTCGGTGCAATATCCCTGATCCTGGATTATCCCGCTGATCTTGCTCTGGTTGAAGGTGTCTATCTTACCAATGGCAAGAGCGGTTCTTCCAATCAGGACATCCCCTTTAATGTTAACGGGAATGAACTGAGAATCGGCTGGACTTCAATAAATCCGTTGGAACTTTCATCTTCTGACCAATTGATTACAATAAAAATGAAAACTCTTACTACATTTGTAGGAGGACAATCAATTAAGATGATGCTTGTTTCAAATGTTCTCAATGAACTGGCGGATGGATTTGCAACACCGGTCGGCAATGCTGTACTGAGTACCAATGTAATTGAAGCCTCAGCAACCGGCATTAATGATCAGTCTGCAGGCTTATTGTCGCTTAACAATCATCCGAATCCTTTCACTGACTATACCGTTATTTCGTATTCATTGCCGACTGACGGAAAAGTTGTTGCCGAACTCCATAATCTTATCGGAGCCCGCGTTTCAACTTTGGTGAACGAGGTTCAGAAACAAGGAAAACATGACCTCCGTCTTGAAGGTGCAGTTCTCAGTCCGGGAATTTACACTGTGACGATTCAATTTACAACTGGAAATACTGTCGAATACAGGACAATTAAGATTGTCCGTAACAGGTAGTGTTATTGAACCGGGGGCGCTTTGGGCGCTCCCCGGTTCTTTTCTTTGAATAAAATGAAATCCTGAAACTAATAAATACGAATAAGTATGAAAAATTTCCAGATCGTCTTATTTTGCTTTTTGTGTTTTCTCTTTATTGATGCGAGATCACAGAATGCGCCGGTTACTTCTGCGCCGACAATAACTAATGTAACAGGAAGCACGGTTACTGTTCCAGTCACGGTATCTGGTTTTTCAAATATCATGGTCATTTCTCTGACCCTGGAGTATGATCCTACAGTTCTTACTTTCCAGAGTGCTTCTGCAAACAGTGTTTTCGGAGGTGGCTTTCTGGCCAACAGTTTAGCTTCAACAGGAGGAAAGAGGAAGATCGTGATGAGTTACATGGGCTTGCCGATCAGTTCACTTCCGAATGGCAGCCACCTGGTCGACCTGGTATTTGCTTATACGAATCTTAACGGGAACGCATATTCCGAACTGAAATGGAAGGATGACGGGTCGTCATGTGAATATGCTGATGCCCAGAATAATCCTTTGGTGGATACGCCCACATCATCCTATTATATTAACGGGCTGGTAACAAGTCATATCTCACCACGAACAAAGGCGGAGGTCATTGCTGCCCCCTCTACCGGGGTAACAGTATCTGTCCCGATTAATGTCTGGAATTTTAATAGTATCGGGTCTTTTTCCCTGACCCTGGATTATAATTCAGGAGTACTTACGTACCTGAATGCAACTCCGAACCCTTCCGTAGCAGCAACCCTTTCAGTTAGTGCCGCATCAGGGCGCATTCTGATCGGCTGGTATTACACAGGCCCTGCTGGTACCTCTCTTACATTGGGTGACAGCACCACACTCCTGTCTTTGAATTTTACCTATAACGGCGGAACCTCTCCGCTGACTTTCTATAATAACGGTGGAACCTGTGAATATACAGAAGGCGTTACAAATGCCTCCCTCTATGACCTGCCCACCGAAAATTTTTATATTAATGGAAGTGTTTCTTCAAACAGGACCTTGAACGTAAAAACATACCTGCAGGGGTTGTACAATAACCTGACGCACTCGATGGACCAGGCCAGAAATGCTGTTGCTCCGCAATTCTCGGGTAATACTGCTGACCAGGTATCAGTTGAAATTCATGATGCTGCAAATTATTCGCACATCTTCTATACCGCAAGCGGTGTAAACTTAAGTACTACCGGTCAGGTCTCGGCAACTATCCCCGCCGGATACAACGGTCAGTATTACGTCACCATCCGGCACAGGAATTCAATAGAAACAACAAGTGCCTTACCGGTCTCCCTGAGTGGAAGTATTACAGGCTATTCTTTTGATGCCGCTGCGAAAGCCTATGGAAATAATATGGTTCAGGCAAGTGATGGTGCATGGATGATCTATGCAGGTGATGTCACTCAGGATGGTATTATCGACGGTTCCGATATGGCGCCGGTTGACAACCTGGCATCATCCTTTGCTTCAGGCTATATTCCTGAGGATTGCAATGGTGACGGATTAATTGATGGTGACGATCTGTCCATCGTGGATAACAATGCAGCGCTGTTTATCGGATCCAAAACACCATAACAAGAAAACCTAACCCCTATGCCCGCTAAAGGCGACCTGAGAAAAATAAAAGCAGCCCTGACTGTCTTGCTGATTATTTCCTCAGGTTTGATTTGCGGTCAAAATGCCCCGGTTACAACAGTAGGTACAGCCACCGGAAATACTGTTGTTCCTGTAACAGTTCCTGTAACGGTTACGAACTTTGTCAATATCGGGGCAATGTCTCTCACCCTCGATTATTATTATCCTTCGGTTCATCTTGTGCAGGCAGTACCACTGTCTGCACTTTCATCTTTTGCATATGGTGAAAGCGACCTTGGGAACGGATATCACAGGATCTCGATGGGGTGGTATGGAACCGGGCTGACCCTTCCCGACGGGAGTGTGATAGTCAATTTGTCTTTCACCTATATCAGCGGTTTTTCTCTATTGCAATGGTACGACAATGGGGAATCCTGTGAATATGCCGATGCTTTCAGTCATGTTCTGAACGATGTTCCAACGTCAACCTACTATCTTAACGGAGCAATTTGCGGGGAAATCGGCCTTCCGGGTGCAATTTCAGGACCCGGAAATGTATGCCCCGGCCAGACCGGAGCAGTCTATTCTGTTTCACCTGCTATCAATGCGGCGAATTACTATTGGACAGTTCCATCCGGTGCGACGATTGTCAGCGGGAACGGCAGCAGTGCGATAACCGTAGATTATTCTTCAAATGCGGTATCGGGTTCGATCACAGTATATGGTTATAACCCATGCAGTAACGGCCTTCCCGGGAATACGCCGGTAATTGTTCATTCACTGCCTTCGTTGACTTTGTCCGGGGGCGATACCGCCTGCGGGGCAGGATCTACAGTTCTTACTTTTGCTCTTACAGGTATTCCGCCCTGGTCATTTTCATATTCAGCCGGCAGTTCAGTTTATTCTGTTTCGGGGCAAGCAACATCGCCCTATACAACGACTGTCAACGATCCCGGAACCTACATGCCGGTTTCAGTAGTTGATGCTTATTGTAATGGGAATACTTACGGATCTGCGCTGTTTGTCATTCTTCCGAAGCCTCCGGTTCCGGCAATTACCCTGGCCGGAGAGCAACTAATATCCAATGCGGTTTCAGGAAATCAATGGTATCTCGGCAATTCGGCCGTTCCTGGAGAAATCCTTCAGACATTTACCCCTTCGGTAACCGGATATTACCATGATGTTGTGACTCTCGGTAACTGTTCTTCAGACCCTTCGGCAGAGATATATGTTGTTGTTGACGGAGTGAACCCTGAAGAACTTGCACTGATGGTAGTCAATCAGAACCCGGTAAAAGATGTTTTACGGCTGAGAAACCCCTATGATGGAGCTGTAAAAGCCGACCTCCGGGTGATCTCCCCTGAGGGCAGACCGGTTGTCGAAAAATCCGGCTGCATAATTGGCGCAAAAGCTGACATGGAAATTGATATCAGTAAGTGCCGCCCCGGCCTCTATTTCCTGATGTTAAGGGTTCAGAATAAAACGGTAACACGCAAGTTGATTGTCTATTAACAGAACACACTTCAGGACCCTTCCTGTTTGTTAAAGAATTTGACATTTTTTAACAAAAAAACTCAAAATAGTTATATAAAATCAGGAAAAAATCGATATATTTGCAAGTACTTAATGACGCTCAATCCACACAGGAACGCATTAGGTGTTTGTACTTCATATAATTATATGAAAAGAGGCCATTCTGGGGTGAATGGCCTCTTATTTTTTTGGAAATGTACCTGTTATTTTATTTCCCAGGTATCACCGGAATTGAGCAGATCATCAACATTTCTGATCTTTGAAGTTGCCTTTGCCTGGGAGATCTGTTCTTCCACCATATCGTCATATGTCGGGAACATGGCAGACCTGATCACGCCGAAAACCATCGGGAAATTAGGTGGTGCCAGTTTAGCCAGCATGGTGTGGATTCCCGGGTCAGGATTGTACTGATCATGGACCAGGATATCATCAATGGTGATCCCGTTCTTACCAACCTCAACTACTTCAAGAAGCTGGTCTTTCAGGATAAGTCCTTTTTCGTGATTTTTTCCGAATACCATGGGTTCGCCGTTCTTCAGAACAAGCATTGTCTCGTCTTTCACATCTTTCCCGATTACATCAAAATGGGCTTTGTCGGCAAATATGATGCAGTTCTGAAGGATCTCCATAATGGAGGTTCCGTCGTGTTTTGCTGCTTCAAACATGGCTTCCGTCATCATGCTGATGTTGTTGTCAGGAACCCTTGCGAAAAACGTTCCCTGAGCGCCCATAACGAGTTCCCCGATGTTAAAGGGATGTTCAATGGTTCCCTGGGGGGAGGTTTTCGTTACTTTTCCCATCGGGGTGGTAGGGGAATATTGTCCTTTCGTCAGTCCATAGATCTGGTTATTGAAAAGGATAATATTGACATCCACATTCCTGCGGATGATATGGATAAAGTGGTTTCCGCCGATAGCAAGCGAGTCGCCGTCGCCGGTGGCAATCCAGGTACTGAGTTTCGGATTTGCGATTTTGACGCCGGATCCGATAGCCGCAGCGCGGCCATGTATTCCATGGATGCCATACGTGTTCACATAATAGGGAAAACGGGATGAACACCCGATCCCTGAGACCATGCAGAAATTCTCCTTGCGGTAACCGATTTTTGGAAAAACCCGCTCCACTGCACTGAGAATAGCATGCGCGCCACAACCCGGGCACCATTTTACCATTTGATCGCTTTCGAAATCGGCTTTGGTCAGCTGAACGTTCGAACGTTCAACAGTCATATTAATAAAATCATCCATGTTATTTCTCCTCCAGAAGTTGGTTAAACTTTTCGGTTAATTCATTGATCATAAACGGCAGACCCTGCACTTTATTGAACTGGTGATAATTTGGAGTCGGGTGTGTCATCCTCAGATAGTTGACAAACTGTCCGCTGTTCAATTCGCACACTACGATTTTTTTGAAGCCGTTAAGGACTTCAGCTGTATTCTTCGGTAGTGGCATGATATAGTGGAAATGGGCGTGACTGACCTTCTTGCCGGCTTCCTGCATCACCTTGACGGCTGAGTGAACAGCGCCATAGGTTCCTCCCCAGCTGACAACCAGGAGATCACCGGTTTTATCACCATCAATATCCTGTAAAGGAATGTAATCAGCAACCTTCTGAACCTTGTTGTTCCGGTTCTCGGTCATGACCTGGTGATTCATCGGATCGGTTGAAACGATACCGGTTACATCCTCTTTTTCGAGTCCGCCGATACGGTGGCGTAAGCCTTCGGTTCCGGGGATGGCCCATTTTCTGACCAATGTTTCCGGATCCCTGCGGTAAGGTTTGAAGTTTTTGTCATTTGCTTCAGCAAGCGGGGGATTGATCGGCGGCATATCCTTCATCTTCGGGATCTTGAACAGGGCTGAGCCAAATCCAAGGTAACCATCAGTGAGAAGAATAGTAGGTGTCATATGTTCCATAGACAGCTTTGCTGCCATGTAGGCATAATTAAAACAGTTCTCTGATGAAGAGGCGGCGATCACGATTACCGGACATTCACCGTTACGGCCGAATAAAGCCTGGTAAAGATCAGACTGTTCTGATTTTGTAGGTAAACCTGTGGACGGGCCGCCTCGTTGTACATCAACAATGATGAGCGGAAGCTCAGTGATCACGGCAAGGCCGATGGCTTCGCTTTTCAGGGAGAGACCTGGGCCAGATGTCGTTGTACAGGCCATTGCACCTGTATAACTGGCGCCGATCGCGGAACAGATCCCTGCGATCTCATCTTCGGCCTGGAACACTTTTGCGCCAAGTGACTTGTGCTTTGAAAGTTCCATCATGATCTCCGTAGCCGGGGTGATGGGGTAGGACCCAAGGAAGAGCGGGCGTCCTGATTTTTCAGAAGCGGCAAGCAATCCCCATGCAGTGGCAACGTTTCCTGTGATGTTCCTGTACCTGCCTTTTTCCATTTTTGCCGGGGCAACCTGGATTACGGATTCAACAACCTCAATGGTCTCTGCGTAATTGTAACCTGCCTGGAGAACAACCTTGTTGATCTCAACCAGTTCCTTTTTCTTTTTGAATTTTTCTTCAAAATACTTGAAAGGAGCTTTCAGGTCGCGGTTGAAAATATAGTAAAGGATCCCAAGGGAGAACATATTCTTGCTCCGCTCAGCGGTCTTGTTGTCGATACCTAAAGTGGCAAGACTGTCTTTCGTAAGTGTGGTGATTGGCGCTTTTACGATCTGGTAAGGTGCCAGGCTGTCATCCAGCAACGGATTCTGTTTGTAACCGGCTTTTTCAATGGATTTGTCATCAAATGCATCCTGATCCAGGATGATGGTTGCGCCCTTCTTAACCCACTTAAGGTTTGCCCTCAGGGAAGCAGGGTTCATGGCAACAAGTACGTCAACCATGTCGCCGGTGGTAAAAATCTTGCTGCTTCCCATGTGCATCTGGAAGCCAGAAACGCCCGCAATGGTATTCTGTGGGGCACGGATCTCGGCAGGAAAATCAGGGAACGTGGCTAAGTCATTCCCGGCAATTGCAGCGCTGTCGGAAAACAAACTCCCGCTGAATTGCATACCGTCACCGGAATCGCCTACGAATTTGATCACAACATTGTCTCGTTCAATAACTTGGGGCTTTTTCTTCGTCATGATGATGAAATTTTTTAGATGTGCAAAGTTACCATTTTACCGGGTATTCAAAAGAATTATCATGATTTTTTTGATTTCAGGAAAGCCTGTTTTCATGGGGAATTGCCAATAACAGCAAGGGGAGTTTTTTGATCCGTCGCTTTTGAATTCTCAAAAATTTGTATATTTGCAGGGCTAAAAAGATTACTAACCTGTCCGCCTGAGGCGGGCGATAAAATCCAAGTCATGGCTTATAAAATTAATGAAGATTGTACTGCTTGCGGTACTTGCATTGATGAGTGCCCGGTTGAAGCAATTTCTGAAGGTGATATCTATAAGATTGATCCTGAAACCTGCACAGATTGTGGTGCTTGTGCTGATGTTTGCCCGGTAGAAGCAATTCACCCGGAATAATACCATCCAGAAAAAATAATGTTGAAGGGCAGCCGGCGGGTTGCCCTTTTTTATTAGTAAACGACAAACTACGAACTACGAACGACAAAGTGGTTATTGGTACTTCAATAGCTTAAGTTCGTGGCCGTCGAAAACAGCGTAGGTGAAATTCGTGAGCCAGTCGCCCAGGCTGATCTGCCGGCATTTTTCGGTGATCTTCTGGTCCCACGGGTAATGAAGGTGACCGTAAATAAAAAAGCTGATCTCCGGGTGGAGCAACAATTCTACAGTGGAATGAACAGTCAACCGCTCGCTGATCATATTCTTTTCGTACTCATTGCTGTTGTTATTTGCCATGGCAGCTTTCCTGCTCCTGCGTGACCAGTATAATCCAAGCCAGATACCGATATCCGGATGCAGGATCCTGAAAAGCCACTGGTTGAACCTGAACTGAAATACCTTTTTTATGAATTTGTATCCATGGTCGCCGGGTCCGAGACCGTCACCATGAGCCAGGTAGAAGACCTTCCCGCCAAGCGTGAGGATCTCCGGGTCGCGGTGTAGCGCGATCCCAACTTCCTCGGACAGGTAGTCGAACGCCCACATGTCATGATTCCCCCTGAAAAGATGGACACGTATCCCCGAAGATGTTAATTCCGCCAGTTTGCCGAGCAACCTGACATAGCCTTTCGGAACTACGGTTTTGTACTCAAACCAGAAATCAAACAGGTCGCCCATCAGGTAGATCTCCGCGGCATCCTGTTTTACCTCATCCAGCCATTTTACAAAAAGTTTCTCCCTCTTGAGACTGCTGTCATGATCGGGGATCCCGAAGTGAAAATCAGAAGCGAAATAGATCTTTTTTTCCATCTTTCTTAGTTAGTGCAAACTTACGAAAATTAAATGGCGAAATAGCGAGATGGTGAAATGGCGAAACAGCGAGATAGCGGGTTAAAATAATTATATAGTAAACTGTTAAAATTCGTTAATTTTTCGTTATATTTACGTTAGAATTCAAAAAACCGGTCCAATGAAAAAATATTCTTTACTCTGCATGATGCTTGTTATGTGCAGTTTCATGCTGCCAAAGGCTTCTTTCTCTCAGAAAGCCTTCTTTAAAGCAGTCAATGATACCGTTGACCTCTATCCCGGAATCCCAGTCACGATCGACCTGATGGCCAATGATATTTTCTCGCCTACGGATACCTTTTCTGTTCTTTCAGGCTATCCGCTGAATTGCGGTGCGGTGACCACCACTGCTAAAAACGGGAGTGTCTATACCTATACAGTTCAAACAACCCAGCCGGGGTTTAATGGGATCTGTAATGGAAGTTATATGCTGCGGCTGTTAGGGACCTCCACATTCGATACCTCCACAGCAAAGATTTTGTTCCGCATTCATGATGAATGTTTTGATTCTCTTTACCTGAATAACGTCAATGCCATGTTTGACGCCTCCGGCAGCCATTTCTTCGACTACATCCGGGGCGCCCGGTTTGAAGTGCCCAAATTCGGAGGGAAGTCTACTATTTTTGTTAATACGCCCTGGATCGGGGGATTAACCTCTGACAGTGTCCTTTACCTTGCAGCACAGCGTTACGGTCAGGGACCGAACAGCGGACCTGCTGCATCAAAAACAGATTTCTATATCGGCCCGGTAATGGATTCCTCAGCCTATTCCATTCATACAGACTCAGCCTGGAGATATATGTGGAACCTTAAGAAATCCGAGATCGATTATCATATAGCCCACTGGAATCAGCCCGGTTACCAGCCGATCCATGACATCCTTACCTGGCCGGGAAACGGCAATACTGCCCTGGGACAGGCAGCGAATCTCGCACCCTATTATGATAACAATGCCGACGGTCATTACAATGCTATGGATGGAGACTACCCCTTGATCCTTGGTGACCAGGCCTTGTTTTTTATCATGAACGATGACCGCAATATCCATTCAGAGACCCAGGGAAACAAAATGAAAATTGAAATTCACGGGATGGCCTATGTATTTGATCTGCCGGGAGATTCGGCATTTAATAACACGGTGTTTCTGAACTACAAGGTATTCAACCGCTCACTGCGTACCTATTACAATACATACATTGGCAGTTTCACTGACTTTGACATTGGATGGGCCAATGACGATTACATCGGTTGCGATGTACAGCGTGGAAGCTATTTTGGATACAATGGCAGGCCTGTTGACGGCACAGGACAGTCTTATGCTTATGGTGCTCACCCGCCCGCCCAGTCAGTCACTGTCCTTGGCGGGCCCCTAATTGACCCTGATGGAAAAGATAACCTGAGGACAGAGAATGGCGGGATCAATCCCGGCGTGAACGGCATTAATTTCGGTGACTCAATTGTGGATAACGAACGCTATGGTTTGAGCGGATTCATCTATTTTAATAATCCCACATCTGGCGTGCCCAACTGGATGCAGGACCCCATCTATGCCCCGGACTACTATAACCTCCTGCAGGAAAGATGGAAAAATGACTCACCCATGATCTATGGAGGAAACGGCTATTCAATTTCAGGGATTGGTGGGGGCTATGGTCCTCGTTGTTATTATATGTTTCCGGGCAATTCCGATACCCTGTACTGGGGAACAAGGGGCATGCCTCCGAACGGACCTGTTTTCTGGACTGAGATCACCGCGGGTAATCCACCTGCTGACCGAAGAGGGCTTGGCTCCATGGGACCTTTTACATTCCATCCCGGCGATGTGGAAGATGTTGATCTTGCATTCTGCTATGCACGTGATTACAACGACACCAGCAGCTATCCTTCCATCGGGAGACTGGGATCCATGATCGATGTTATTCGGGCAGCCTATAAATCAAACCGCCTGCCCAACGGTGAGTCCTTTAACGGCGTTAATGACCATGGCAAGTCAACAGGCAACCTTGTCAGGCTCTATCCAAACCCGGCCAGAACATACGTAACCATCGATTTCGGTCACCTTGTTACGGAATCGGTAAAGATCCGGGTGGTTAATTCAAACGGAAAGGTGGTTTCTTCCTTCGAAACAAATCCCCGCTCCAACAGGATGATGCTGAATACAGCCTCCTATGCCACTGGTCTCTACATTATTACTATTGATTCAAAGGATCTGAATGTAACTGCTAAACTGTCGGTCAGCCGGTAGGAAAAACAAAGCAGTCATGATGCCAGGACAGAGGCTTACGAAATCCTCAGTTTTGAGATTTGAGTTTTGACTTTTAAGTTTAGTGAAACTTCGGCTTCGACTTGTTGTCAATAAAAACCGTTACCCGCTGCTGATGGAAAACCACATGTTTGTTGCCCGGATACCGGGCTGAGAGTGCCGTCAGTTTCTGGTAATAATCAAGATCTTCATCCATGCTCAGCACCGGCGTTGCCCCCAGGGCAAAGTTCAAAACGATCAGTGAGGCAAGTGATTCATGATGCTTGTCAATGAAATCCTTCTCAAGGGCCTTCTGATCATTGTTGATCTTCTGAAAGGCCGAATCCGCAGAAATGGAAAGCTTGTAAAAGTCAGGAGTTCCTTCAGCACCATGCAGAATGGCTTTCAGGGAATCCACTTTTATTTTATTCCTGTTTGAAAGGTTATAAAACTCTTTCAGCAGCATGGTTCCTGCTGACCCTGACACCTGTATCCCTTCCGGGATGTTTTCAAGTTTCCCGCTGATCTCAAGTTTCTCACCGGGCTCCATAGAAAGCAGGAGCTCTTTTCCTGTTCCGAACTGAAGGATGTAGAACCCTGCTTCTTTGACCTTTTCATTCAGGGTGAAATTCCCGGAAGCGTCAGCAGTGACGGAATCCAGATTCAGTATCTCTTTTGGGTCCATCTCTTTCAGCCTTACCTTTTGTCCTGAATGGGACGGGATCTTACCGGATATTGCGAATCCTTCGGGGGAATGGCCGGTTTGGCAGGAGAAAATCGCAACAAGCGGGAGGAAGAGTAATATTTTAATTAAATGTTTGCTGAGCATAATCGTTTCGTTTGTGAAGATGTTTGTTTTTTCACCACAATAGACACAATAGGGCACAATAGTAAAATAAAGTACTGTTAACCTAATGTGTTCTATTGTGCCTGTTGTGGTGAATTAATTGTTAATCAACGATAAACTGTATCTGTTCGTCTGTGACGATCTCTTTAAACTGAAACTTCAGAAAGAGATTCACAATAGTGATCACATCTTTCTGGCAATAGCGAATGATTCGGGGCAGGTCTTTCTCATCATAGTAAACCCCGGCAACATCGCTTCCATGGATATCATCCTTTGGCGTCGGAATGTTAAAAACCGCTGCCAGCAGCTCCAGGGAGGTGTAATTCTTGAAATCCCCGAATTTCCAAAGCTCCATCGTGTCAAAGTGGTTGACCTCCCAGGGCTTTTTCATACTCAGATCGAGGATTGAGGGAACAGGAACACCCATGATCAGCATGCGGCGGATCATGTAGGGATAATCGAACTCCTTCCCGTTGTGCGCACAGAGGTACTGAACTTTTTTTCCTGCAGCTTTCGTCAGCATCTCAGCGAATTCGGTAAGGAGCTGTTTCTCATCATCTCCGGCAAAGGATTTGATCCAAAGCGTCCCGTTTCTCAGGATGCCCGTTGAGATACAGACGATTTTTCCGAATTCGGCATAAATGCCGGCCCGTTCAAAAACCTCCCCGGGTGTCGGGGCATTCTCTTCAGAGCCCCGGGTATTCCGTGTGAGTATCCCAGCCTTCTTATCCCACAAACCCTTAAAGGGACCCGGCAACTCATCATAGGTTCGCACCATAGGGACCGTCTCAATGTCCAGAAACAGGATGGTGTCGATGTTTATGTTATCCAGCATAATATGAATGTGCTTGTTTACTTTTTGCGGTCTTTGCGAAATACTTTGCGGGTTTTGCGAGAAAAAAAGTGTCACGCAAAGTGGTTAACGCAAAGTGCGCAAACTGCCATTATTGTTCGTTTTTTAATTTCATGAGAACGATTTTATCAATTGGAAAAGTAAACTCGTCTTCATTAATATCCTCAATGACTCCCCATCGAAAGCACTGCACCCCGTC
>Ga0073936_10006838_pt1 | contig 14910 bp, 7 predicted proteins | sample AliMusrvi5mmetaG_FD_87041 | JGI IMG/M metagenome (GOLD analysis project Ga0073936, IMG submission 87041) | Freshwater lake bacterial and archeal communities from Alinen Mustajarvi, Finland, to study Microbial Dark Matter (Phase II) - Alinen... | ecosystem: Environmental > Aquatic > Freshwater >... | reverse complement strand
GCTAACTGCTTACTGCTTACTGCTTACTGCTTACTGCTTACTGCTTACTGATCACTGCTTACTGATCACTGATCACTGATCACTAGTTCGCAGGTCCGGCATGGCTCGATATCGCCGTTGAACGCGTCATGGATTCCGAGAGGAGTCGCTCGCTGGCAAAGGCGGGGACCACGTCATCGAGTATGGTGAGCAAATCGCGCGTTTCTCCGAGACTGGCCAGTTGCTGCAGACGTTTCACCAGGCTTTGCATCTGGGCGGGGGTGAAATAATCGGGACGATGCACCACGGATAAACCGGGGCAGAATGCGGGTTCCAGCACTTCGTCATCGGTGGTGAGCGATTCGTGAAGTCTTTCCCCCGGGCGCAGTCCAGTAAAATGTACCTGGATCTCTTTGTCCGGTTCAAACCCGCTCAAGCGGATCATATCATATGCCAGGTCAATGATTTTGATCGGGTCGCCCATCTCCAACAGGTAGAGCTTGCCGGTGAAGCCGGTGGCGCCGGCCTGCAGCACCAGTTGTACCGCTTCAGGGATGGTCATGAAATAGCGCGTGATGCCCGGATGCGTGATGGTAACGGGACCGCCATGTTGGATTTGTTCTTTAAAGATGGGCACGACACTGCCGCGACTGCCCAATACATTGCCAAAGCGCACTGTGACATAGGCGGTCGCGGGATAGAGTTCCGCAGATGCGCGGACAATCTCTTCGCACAGCCATTTCGTCGCGCCCATCACGCTGGAGGGGTAGACAGCCTTATCCGTAGAAATCCCCACCATGCGCTCCACACCGAAGCGACCGCAGCAATCTGCGATGCAGCGCGTACCGAGTACATTATTCTGCACTGCTTCGGGCAGATTGGCTTCCATGATCGGCACATGTTTATGGGCAGCGGCATGGAAAACGACCTGGGGATGAAAAGCCTGGAAAATCTGGTTCATGCGCACGTCATCGGAGATCGAGCCGACAGCAATATGCAATCGGTCGCGCAGTATGGGGAATTTATTTGCGAGCTCCTGGTAGATCAAGTGGAGTGAGTTTTCCCCATGCCCAAGCAGCACCAGGGTGTCGGGATCAAAAGGCAACACCTGTCGGCATAACTCTGAGCCGATAGAACCGCCGGCACCGGTAATCAATATGCGTTTTCCGGTGAGAAAACTGCCCACTTCAGCGAGATTGGTGCGGACTGGAGGTCGGCGCAACAGATCTTCCACGCTGATATCTTCCAGATGCGGCAACGGAGAGTGGGTGCCATGCAGCGCGGCATGCAGGTCAGGCAACACTTTCACCGCGACTTTTCGGCGCCGGCACGCGAGGACATAGTCGCGGATAGCAGCGCCGTTGGCATCCGGCATGGCGATAAACACTTCATCAACTTCTTCTTGCGCGAGCATTTCATAGAGGTGATGGTACGGACCGAGGACGCGGACACCGCGGATATATACCCCGTGCTCCTCAGGGTTTTCTGACAACATCCCAATAATTTCGTAGACTGCCGACGCCTCATCATGCAAGGCGGTGAGCGCTCGCACGCTGCCCGCCCCCCCCCCGCCGATGACCACGCGGGTACGCGTACCGTCACGCTGGAAGATCTGCAAAGCGCGACGGCCATAACTGCGCCCAAGATTACCGAGGCGTAACCCGATGCGCACACCCCCGACGAGGATGATGCCCATCAGCCAGAAATCGAGCAACACCGCGGCGGGGAAAGTGTATCCATCAATCAGGCGTTGCAGCAACGCGAGACTAATCACGCCAAGTGTATTGGAGGCAATCACTCCCCACAGCACGTCGAGACTGGCGAATCGCCAGGCATACCGGTACAGGCGGAATAGTGAGAATGCGGAAATATAAACCAAAAGTGCGAGGAACAAACTCAATCGGTGTGGGAAGATCAGTCCGTGGCAAATCGCAGATAATGAGAAGGGTTGATATTTAGGGTTTAATGCGACCAGCAACGCGAGGAGAAGTGCGAAAACATCCGCACAAAGCAATACCGCAGCATTAGATGAAAATCGTTTTGTGTCGGGCAGATATTTAGCTGGCTGAACCATAACCACCGTTCTCCACATTCACGCAGTAATCGTTTCATCATGCGGCACAAATGTTATCCGAAAGGAACCACATACCCTATTCATATTATAACCTTACCTTGTCTATATTGTCAAGGTAATAGTTGAACTTGACGCCAGCCCGAACGGTTTGGTAAGATACCAGGCATTCATGCACCATGAACCATGCGGGAGCCTCCGACTCGACTTGAAGTTTTTCTCATCACTCCCGGGTTATTGTTGACGCGTTATGTCGAAGCTGAAGACAGCAGGAAGAATATGATGCAGAGCAAAATTGTGATCGCGTTCCTTGCCTTACTCGCCATGTCTGTGTGCGGATTTGCACAGTCAATACCGACGGTGCTTTATCGCTTGGGTGCGGAAGATGTCGTGACACTGAGTGTGTTGAGACACACAGAATTCTCCGGGGATTTTGTCGTGGCTCCTGATGGGACGATCGATATTCCCGGCGCGGGGAAAGTGCTGGCCACCAATAAAACCGTCGCCGAACTGCAGGCAGAGATTGTCACGCGCTTGTGTGAGCGACTACGCGCGCCGGAAGTGACGGTGACGCTCCATTTCCCGCGGATGCAGCGGATCTATGTCGTGGGGATGGTCAAACAACCGGGCATCTATGATACGAAACCGACCTGGCGGATCACCGAAGCGCTGGCCGCGGCGGGCGGACTTGCACCTTTCATGTCAGCCACGCCAACGGCGGATGGCCTGGTGCCTGGGCCGGCGCCGAGGGACTATACCGTAACGCTGATGCGCGCAGCCACCAACAAACAACTCACCATGCCTCTCCCCGATGTATTGGCGATGAAAGAAGGCGCGAATCTACAAGTCGAAGCGGGCGACGTGCTGACAGTCAGCGCGGTGCAACTTGTGCCGATATATGTTATGGGATCGGTGAAGGCGCCAGGGATGTTCGAGATTCGCGCCGAACAAGGAGTGCGTGAAGCGCTGGCGCTCGCCGGCGGGTTGTTACTCCCGGAGGGAGATATCATCATCACGCTCAAGCGCGGGCAGGAAATTAAGCCAGTGGATTTGAACGCGCGCATGCTGTTGCAACCAGGTGATGTGTTGATGATTGCACCCGTGCGTAGCATCCATGTCACAGTTACCGGTCATGTGCAAAAACCGGGCATTTATGACCTGAAAGCCGGTGAAAGCCTGGTGGCTGCCATCACCCAGGCAGGTGGCGTGACGGATGATGCCTCATTAAATCATGTGAAGGTTTCCCATGCCGACGGCCATTCCGAGGAAGCGGATGTCAACCTGACTTTTGTCGCGGGAAATGCGGAAAAACAGGTGCAACTGACGACCGGCGATCTGGTGATTGTGCCAGAGAAGTTGCATGTGACAGTCACCGGGCAAGTACAGAAACCGGGCAGTTATAGCCTCAAAGTCGGTGAGGGATTGATGGCCGCCATCACCCAGGCAGGCGGCGTGACAGAAAAGGCCTCGTTAGCGCATGTAAAAATCATTCATCCCGGTGGACGCACCGAAGAAGTGGACATCAACTCGGCATTCCTGGCGGGAACCGTTGAACAGCCGGTAGTATTAAGTAGCGGCGACCTGGTGGTGGTGCCCGAGAATAATCGTACCATCGCCGTGTTGGGCTACGTGAAACAACCCGGTTATTTCACACTGCGCGAAGGAAAGAACTGGACACTGACCGATGTGCTCGGGTTGGCAAATGGTCCGGTAGATCAACGTGCTGGCATCACGAGTGTTGCGGTATTGCGCGCGGATGCGACAGGGAAGCAAACTCGCATGATTATCGATCTTGATAATTACCTTCGCAAAGGCGATACCAAACAAAATCCCCTCATTCAGCCCGGAGATGTCATTTATGTTCCCGAGACGAAATCGCCGAACTGGACGGTGCTCTTTCAAGGCCTCGAGGCAGGCGCGTTAATGTTATCGGTAGCAAAGAGGTAGTGAAGAAGAATCATGGCTATACAAGAACAGCAAAATTGGCAAAACGGCGTCCCCTCGCCAGCAATCCTCCCCACGGAACAGCCGGAACAGGATGCAATCGAGTTCGGCGAGTTATTGATGGCGCTCAGGCGCCGGCGCTGGCTGATTCTGATGGGCACCTTGCTCATCTTTGCGCTGGGGATGGTGATGACTTTCCTGCAGCATCGCAAATATGAATCGACATGCAGTATCCTGATCGCCGCGACGAACAACAAAACTACCGAGAACAGCAACCTCCCATTACTCGCCGACTTGCAAGCGTTGACGCAGGGACGCTCGGTTGACACTATGGTAGAAATCCTGTCCAATCCTGATTTACTGCAGGAAGCATTCAACTCGTTGCCGCGCGAAGGTCGCATCAAAGGTTTTGTGCATCCCGATTTTATTTATGACGGAAGTGACGCCACCAGCAAAACAGTCTCCGTCTCCTCGAAGAAAAATACCGATGTCGTTACCATCACCGTGCGTTCGCGCGATAAACAAATCTCAGCGGATTATGCTAATGGTATTGCCAAAACTTATCTCACAAAAGACCTCGAGCAAAACCGTCAGGCAACCAGCCTTGCACGTACCTTCGTTGAATCTCAACTCGCGCAGGCACGCACAAAATTTGAGGATGCGAGCAATGCACTGGCCGCATTCATGGAGCGCACCGGATTTGTCTCCCCGGATGAGCAACTCACCCAATTAGCCTCGAACCTGGCGGACTTACAGGCTGAGATCGATCGCACTGGCGCGGATACCTCTGCCGGCCAGCAATCCGTGGCAGCACTAAAAAAAGAATTTGCTCTTACCCCGGCCACCGTGGTGACTGAAACGGATGTGAGCAATAACCCGCGCATCAGTGCGGAATTAGCGACACTCGACGCGCTAAACGATCAGCGCGATAGTCTGTTGCAGGAATACACCGCACATTCTCCTGAGGTGAAAGCAATAGATGCGCGCATTTCGGCGGAACAGGACCACCTGAAACAATTACAGGCCACGGTGATCGATCGCACAGTGCATTCGCGCGCACCGATGCAAGATGAATTGGCAAAAAATTATTCGAGTAGCCGCGTAGATGTGGTGGCCAAGCAGGCACGAGTGCAGGCATTGAAGGCTAAATACGACATGCGGATGCACGAGCTCAAGCAATTGCCGGAGCAGCAAAAGCAACTTGCCCTGTTGATGATGGACGCTGATATTGAAAAGAATACCCTGGCAATGCTGGCGGAACAGCATCAGACGCTGATGATCAGCGAGCAGTCCACCTTGCCGAATATTCGCGTGGTCACTATCGCACGCGCCTCGAATATCCCTGTCTCCCCCAAGGTGATGCTCAACGCTCTGCTCTTCCTGCTGTTGGGCATTTTATGCAGCATAGGAGCAGCCGCGGTGGTGGAACGGTTGGATGAATATATTCACGACCAGGAGACCGCCGAACGGATGACCGGCCTGACGGTCATGGGCGCGATCCATCAGATCAAGGAAGAGGAACCGAAGATCATCGAGGTGAATGATCAGCGCTCGATGCTGGTGGAGCGGTTCCGCGTATTGCGCAACAATATCTCCTTCTCCTCACTCGATCGCAAGATGCGCATGATCGCCGTGACCAGTTGTGGACCTGGTGAAGGAAAATCTACCTGCAGCACCAACCTTGGTATCGTGATGGCCATGGACGGCAAACGCGTGCTGGTTATTGACTGCGACCTGCATCGTCCTTCGCTGCATAATCTACTCAAAACTCCACGCGGCATCGGGTTTACCAATGTGGTGATGGGTTCCTGCGCACTCGCTGATGCTGTTGTCACCACGGAATACGAGAATCTTTCCTTCCTGCCTGCAGGTATTTTACCGCCGAATCCTTCCGAAGTACTGAATGCACAGCCCACACGCCAACTGCTACACGAACTGGCCGGGATGTATGATATGGTGATTCTGGACTGCCCACCCTGCGCCAAATTGAGCGATGTACAGATCATCTCCACCATCGTTGATGGCATGTTGCTGTTGATCGGGATCAACCAAACCTTAAAAGGCGAATTGGCCCACTCGTACCGTGCACTAGCGCAGGTGTCTGCCCCCATCATGGGGATACTCATCAACCGCATGTCACTGCACCAGCATCACTACGGGTACTATTATTACTACTATAGCAAGTATGGGAAGAACTACGATTACCACTACGATTACCATGAAGATGATGGTGACCCGAAGAAAACAAAAAAAGGTCATAGCAGCACGACGAAGGGTGGCAAAAAGGGCTCGTAGTACATAGCGCCTGTCCCAAAGTCCACGTTTCGCAGATCGCGGCGAGGCTTCGGTGTCAGGCTAAGCGGGAATTACACACTATATCGAGGCGAGATAAACGTGTAATTCCCAACACCGCCTGACACCGAATGATCGGTGCGAGATGCAAACGTGGACTTGGGGACAGGCTCTATTTATTGCATCAGCAAAGCAACCATCAGCCCGAAGGGCTTGAATTCGTCAGCCCAGGGCAACGCCCTGGGTATGGTAGCAAAGATTGGTTTTCGCCCTGTAAGGGCAAAATTCGTCAGCGTTTCCCATAGAATTCTGCCCTTACAGGGCGAGACGGTGGATTGATACTGCCACCCAGGGCGCTGCCCTGGGCTGACGAATTCAAGCCCTTCGGGCAAATTGGCTAGCCTGCATTATTCATAACTATTTCGAATAATGCCCAGCTAGCCCGGCAGTCCTTACGTTTCATGAATAATCCGGGCTAGAATAAGTCCCGACAATAATCTGGTATCTGTTTTCCACACCAAACCCTATCGCGTGCTTATTGAGCAGGAGCAGGAAGAAATGCCGAACCGGCCTAATATCCTCCTCATCACGACTGATCAACAGCGTACCGATAGCTTGAGTTGCTACGGCTCGCGCTTTACCCACACGCCGAACCTCGACCGGCTGGCCGATGAAGGCGCTCTTTTCGAACGCGCCTACTGCGTGAATCCGGTCTGCACGCCGGCGCGTGCCTCCATTTTCAGCGGTCGCTATATCAGCCGTCACGGCGCCTGGAATGTCGGCATGTCCGTGCCCGCGGAGGAGCTTTTCATCTCCCATCGCCTGGCGGCCCTTGACTATCGCACGCATCACATCGGCAAAGCGCACTTCCAGGCATTCGGCGGCTCCGCGCAACAGTCAATGGAGACGACCGGGCACTGGGAAGAATGGTACCCTGCTTTCGCTGGCCCCTATTATGGCTTCCAGACCGCTGAACTTGCCTTCGGGCATAGTTCGTATGGCATCACCGGACATTACGGCGCCTGGGTGCGCGCGCAGGTCACCGCAGAAGAATTTCGCTCCTTCGGCAATGTTACCCCCCGTTCGTCCTTCTACTTTGGTGGGGAAGCGTATGATTGGCGCCTGCCCCTGCGCTTCCACAACAGCATCTGGACGCCTGACGGGACTGTCGCCTTTCTCGAACAGTGGGCTGCCGCCCGACCCTCTTCGCTAGCGGTAGGCTTTGCAGATAGGCACGCCCCGCATTGCGTGCCGGTCGAGTTCACCGAGCGTGTCGCTCCGGAGGATGTCCCATTGCCGGATTATGACGACGGAGAGCTCGATGACAAACCGGCGCATTTTCAGCACGCGCGCATCGGCACATTGGAGCAAGCGCCGACGCGCGGCGAATATGCGATGGCCGGGCAAGGGGGGGGAGCCGATTTTCGACAGGTAAGCGAAGAGGATGCACGGCTCGGGCGTGCGTATTACCACACGCTGGTGCGCCTGATTGATCAGCAGATGGGACGCATACTCGATGCGCTGGAGCGTACCGGCCAAGCGGATAATACCCTCATCATCTTCACCACCGATCACGGCGAACTGCTGGGCGATCATGGCTTGTGGATGAAAGGACCATTCCATTACGAGCCACTAGTGCGCATCCCGATGCTGCTGCGCTGGCCCCACGGCTTCGCCGGCGGGCAACGCCTTTCCTCTCTCATCAACCAGGTGGACCTGGTGCCTACCATCCTCTCCGCCATCGATGCACCATGTCCGGAAGAATGCGATGGTTTCAATGCCTTGCCGCTGTTGCGCGGGGAAGCCCCCACGATTCGCGAAGCGACACTGATTGAATGCGTGGATGACCCGCGCAAATTGCGCCTGAAAACAATTGTGACTCACAACCGCAAGCTCACCTGGTATGCCGGACAGGACTATGGCGAACTCTATGATCTGGAGTGCGACCCGCGAGAGAAAGTGAATCAGTGGGATAATCCTGCCTATGCCACCGAGAAAGCACGGTTACTCGGCCAACTATTGGGGATGATGGAACCGCTGGAGAAACGGGCGCCCAGGTATGCGTATGCGTAGTAAGGCTACATTCCTGCTCCTTGATCCTGCTCCTACTCCTACTCCTGCTTTGAGTCGGAATCGGAGTAGGGAGTAGAGATTTAAATAGGAGCAGAAAAAGGAGAAGGAGTAGATGACGATATACTTTGATCATGAAAAGCTAAACGTTTATCAAATCAGCCTGGAGTTTGCTGCTTGGGCTGGCACACTGCTGGAATCTGTTTCCCACAAGGCTGCCGTGAAGGACCAACTAGATCGTGCTTCAACGAGTGTCACCTTAAATATCGCTGAAGGCAATGGTAAGACGTCTATGTCAGAACGTCGCCGCTTTTTAGGAATTGCTCGTGCATCCGCCATTGAATGTGCCGCATCCCTCGATATCTTCGTTGCGCGTAAGTTCGCTTCAAATGCAGACGTTATCCCGGGTAAAGAGATGCTGCGAAGCGTTGTTTCTATGCTTTTCAAGTTAGATAGTCACCTTGCAACACGCGTGTGTGAAGAGGGTGTTGACTACCAGGTGAACGATGAGTTTATGCTCACGGACGAATAATTATTCCTGCTTTTTGATTCTCCTCTTACTCCTGCTTTGAGTAGGCATTGGAATAGGGAACAGGATTGGAGCAGGAGTAAGAGCAGGATCAAGGAGCAGGATGCTTAGCTAACTACATCATTCGCAGAAAGAAGGCTTATTATGACGACTCTCTTATTAGCCAGTGGAGGAATCCCCCAGGCGCAGATCGTGCTCCCGGAAGGCGCATCGGCGGCTGAGGAGTATGCGGCCGAAGAACTGCGGCGGCATCTGTGTGCAATTGCCGGCACAGGGCCTTATGCCTGGGCTTCGAGCCGCGCGCGCGGCGCCGACAGCGGTCCGGTAATCTCGCTGAATGACCGCACTTCGGCGGCGGAAGCCGGCATTGATGTGGCCGGGCTGGCGCTGGGCCCGGAGGCTTTCCATTTGGAGACGCGCGGCAATACGCTCTTTGTGCTGGGTGGAAGTGCACGCGGGCTGTTGTATGGCGTGTATGATCTGCTGGAGTCGCTGGGCTGCCGCTGGTTCACCCCGGAATTAACCCACATCCCGTACCGTCCTACCTGCGTGCTGCCGCCGATATGCAAGACATCGGCGCCCGCATTCGAGTTCCGCGACATGTTTAACTGGGAAGGAAGCGATCCCATCTGGTGGGCACGCAACCGCATGAATGGCTGGTATACCTCGGTGCCTGAGTACATGGGCGGTCAGGTTGGTTACGGCCTCTTCGTCCACACCTTCTACACGCTGCTGCCCCCGCAGGAGTTCTTCACCGAACACCCCGAGTATTACAGCGAGATCGACGGCGTGCGCCGGCATGAGCAGGGACAGATCTGCCTGACCAATGATGACGTGCTGCGGCTGGTGACCGAGCGCGTGCTGGAGCGCATGCGCGCTTACCCGCGCGCTACCATCTTCTCCGTCTCGCAGAACGACTGGGAAGGGCCGTGCCAGTGCCCGCGCTGCGCGGCGGTAGTGGCGGAGGAAGGGTCGCAATCCGGCCCGCTCATCCGTTTCGTTAACGCGATAGCGGAAGCGACGGTGCGCGAATTCCCCGATAAGCTCATTGACACGCTGGCCTACTGGTATACTCTCGATGCGCCGCGCCATGCTGTCCCCCATCGCAATGTGCGCGTGCGACTCTGCTCCATTAACTGCTGCCAGGGGCACGAATATGGCACCTGCGACCATAAGGAGAGCGCGCGCTTCTTGCGCGCCCTTGATGATTGGGGACGCCTCACCAAACAGATGTATATCTGGCATTACTGCACGAATTTCCGCAACTATCCGCTGCCCATGCCGGACTTCGACGAAATTCACGACAATATCAAGTTGTATCAACGGCGCGGCGTCTACGGGGTCTTCATGCAGGGGATGGGCGAGGAAGGCGGCGGCGCGGAGTCGATGGCACTGCGTGCATATGTCATCAGCAAATTACTCTGGAATCCCGACCAGCCCGTATGGCCGCTTATTGACGAATTTCTGGCGGCCTATTATGGCGCCGCCGCGCCGCACGCGCGCGAGTACCTGGATCTCTTCCATGCTCGCGTGCGGGAAGAGCGCACGCTGCATCCGAGCCTTTACGATCGCGCCACTTCCCCGCTCTTCGACGGGGACATTCTCCCCCGTGCGGAGGCGACGCTGGCTGCGGGAGAACAACTGGTGCGCGGGGCGGAGCGCCGGCGAGTGCGCCTGCTGCGCAACGGCCTGATCTTCGCGCGGTTGTCGCGCAATGCCACGCGCTTCCAACTTGACGGCGATAGCTATCGCTCGGAGGCTTCACCGGTTGAGCGCCATGCGGTGGCGCAACTGCTGCGCGATTACCGGCGGATGGGCATCCGGCGCCTGCGTGAAGGGGAATCATTCGACGCCACTGCGCTCCAACTCAACAGCCGTTTCGCCGAACACCCGGTGCTCTGGCTGCGCGATGGGGATGACGCGGTCGCCATCGTGCCCAATCTGGCCGGCCGCTTGCTGGAGTGGCATGCGCACGACCGGCAGTGGCTGGCGCCGCCGGACCTGGAGAATAACTACATTGCCTACCCGATGTCCGAAGGGTATACCGAAATGGTGCAAACCGGCGCCTATACCTTTTTCGGCAATACAGAGCGTTATCGTCATCGCCGCAATGGCAACACGATTGAAGTGGTGGCGGATCTTGCCTGTGGTCTGCGCTTATCACGGCGCTATCGGTTATGTGATGGCGTATTGAGCGTCGAGAGCCGGTTGCGCAATCGCGGTACGGCCCCCGTGCAAGTCGCCTGGGGCGCGGGTTTGCATCTGCTTGTGTCGGGAGCGACCACCTTCGTCCTCACCCCGGAAGGCGTCACCTCGATTCCCTGGTCTACCTTGCCGGATGGCCTGGGCGCGGCACGCATCCTGGAAGGAGGCCATTGTCCCGCCGGCGCCTGGTGGGCTGATGTTGATGGTTACCGCGTCACAGTGTCTTTCACCGGCCCTATCACCCGCGCCATCCTCGGCAAAATCGAGCGCACCGATACCCTGGCACTGGACCTGCGCACCGAGAGCCATCCACTGCCGCCGAATGAGCAGGTGATCGTGCGGCAGGAACTACGAATAGAGAAAAGGATGAAGGATGAAGGATGAAGGATGAAGGCGAAAGACCATTCAGCGCGCTTCAGCGTGCTTGCAGCTGTTGGCCACCTCCTTCAGGGGGTGGGCTGAAACCGGACAAATCAGACCGATCAGTCTGATTTGTCCGATTCGTCCGATTCGTCCGATCAACAAGTCCCGATTCGCTCTCCTAAACCGGCCAAGCCGGAACCAATAGACCGATCAACAATATCGAGTGTGTAACTTCCACAGTTGATCTGGTCTTGTTGGTACCTACGGGAAGCAAAATGCAAAAAGAGAGCCGTTAAGCGAAAAACGGGGACTGGTACACATTTTCCACATTTCCCTTCTAAACGCGAGACAGCTTCATTGAAAATGTGATACCTGTCCCAGCTTTTCGCGTCGGTTTTGGTTTGCCGCTCTCTTATGGCTATAATCAGGCTCTAATGTTGCTCTGAACGACAACTCAGGATCTTACAAGGTATTCCAAAATACATCACCGGATCACGATTGCAGAAAGGCAACTCAAATTTACAACATGTCGTAGACCATGAGGCTCTCGAATGGTTGTCGTTCAGAGTAACATTAGAGCCTACTTCACCACCCGCGGAAAGACCGGCTTTTTCTCAATACCGCGCTGCCCGCGCGGGATGGCGAAACATGCGTAGATGCCCCACCCGCGGCCGGCAGCCGTGTCGAAAGCAATCATTAATTCATGCCGGCCGGCAGTCATCGTCAGATCGATAAACGACCGTCCGGGCAACGCGGGATTGATCACCTCGGGGTCCGCGAAAACAGACTGCCCGTCAATAAACACGCGGCAACCGCCGTCATACCCCAGATAAAAGCGCCACACGCCGTCACGCGGCGCCTCGATGGTATTGCCCAGGTAGAGAATGCCATCCTGTGCCCCATATTCCGCATATACATTCAGGAAATCCGTTTCTTTTTCTATGGCGAGTGTGTGCCAGTCCAACGGCGCAGTCAGCGAAACCACCGGAGCATCATCCACCGCGGCGACTTTCGCCTGCAGTGCGGATACCTGCCAGGAGCGGATGGGCGGCGACACCCATTTGCCGCGTAGGTCAACCGGCTTCACCAGCGGCATCACCAACCCCGCATTGAAGTATTGCACCGGAGGAGTGCGGAAGGTCATTTCAACTACACCGACTCCCGCCACCGGGTCCGGGCATTGTGCCGGCAGACCGTGGATTACCAGGCGATCAGCTTTCTGCGTGACATTCAGTTCCGGACCATTGGGATAGAGCCGCGCGGCAGCGAGCTTGCCTTGCACGGCGCCGAAAGCCAACTCTTCACCAGGCCAGCGGCTGCACCAGAAATAGAGCCGTTTCCCTTTACATGTCCAGTTGCCCAGCGCAGAGACCAGCGAAGGCGCTCGATCAACCGCTCCGTAAATAATCTCCACGTAGCTGTCCAGCCACTGTCCGACGGCCGTGAGGCGTTCGACCGCTTCCGGGGGGACGGAACCGTCCGGCAGCGGCCCGATGTTAAGCAGGAGGTTGCCGCCGCCGGCGGTGCAGATGCGCAGCATCTCCAGCACTTTCCTCACCGAGAGCCAGTCCGTTGGAGGAGTTTGCTGGAAGCCCCAGGAGCCGTTGAAAGTCATGCACGCTTCCCAGGCGCGCGCGCCGGCTGCCGGGGTGATGTGCTCTTCCGGAGTGCCGAAATCTTCCGGCAGTTGCGAGCGGTCATTAATGAGAATGTCCGGTTGCAGTTTGCGCACCATGGCATTCATCTGGTAACTCTCCCACGCTTCCGGACTCGTCAATGGCCAGGAAACATCATACCAGAGGATATCGATTTTACCGTAATTGGTCATCAATTCACGCACGCACCCGCGGGTGAAATCGACGAAGCGCTGCCGCGCGGCCTCATCGGTGGCACAGCGAGCGCCATCGGGGTGATGCCAGTCCATTAACGAGTAATAGAGCCCGACGCGCAAGCCGGCTTCCCGCGCCGCCTCGACATACTCGCCCACCAGGTCTCGTCCCGGACCGCGCCGCACCGCGTTATAGTCGGTCTGTTGTGTATCCCATAAACAGTAGCCTTCGTGGTGCTTCGCGGTTAACACCATATATTTCATCCCGGCGTGCTTCGCCAGCGCCGCCCACTCCCGCGCGCAACCCGGTTGCGGATGCCAGCTATCCGCCAGTGGTTCATACGCGGAGAGCGGAATGCGCTCCAGGTTCATCACCCACTCGTTGCGTCCGAGTTGACTATACAACCCCCAGTGGATGAACATCCCGAAACGCGCCTCGCGCCACCAGCGCAAACGCCGCGCTTGCGTCTGCGCGACGCGCGCAAGATATGCAGTGTGATCAGTTGATTGAATAGTTGCCATGTCATTCCCCTTTACGAGTTCAAAGTTCAAGGTTCAAAGTTCAAAGTCAGGTGTGAAGATGCTATTGCATCATCTTGTTTTTCGTTCCAATGCTGTTCACTAAGCTGATGCACACCATTCAGCTATAATCTGCGAGTGCGGCAGCTTTGGAGTGCGGTGTGCGCACCGCTTTCACTTAATGGCAGTCGGGGACTGTCCAAATACCTGTGACTTAAGCTCACTGCACATATACCTGACACCCAGTGTCTTTACTCGTTCACCTAACCCCCCGGCCCCCTTCCCTGGAAAGGAAGGGAGAGAAACAGGTGGATAAACAAACGCTGCATGCAAAAACCAACCTGCCAACTCCCCCTTCCTTTTCAGGGAAGGGGGCCGGGGGGTTAGGTGAACGCGCGAGGGCTTAAGTCACAGATATTGGGACTGTCCTCGAATCCGGCGCTCGCTCGGAAAAACCGTAATGCGTTCGGGAACTATCCTCTTGTCTCATGTAAACCGGTTTCCTCCTGCAGTCCTTTCAATCCGACCGGCATAAATCCCTGCTCCATGAGCAGCATTTTTTATCCCAAACAACATTCTCTTTGCGATATCGCGGACAAGGGTAAAGGAGAAGACCAGATGACAGCGAATATGTGCACATGGAATTCATAGATTGTCATACGGCATTCAGGAAATCATAAATCATAAATCTTAAATCCTGAATCCGCATTCCGCATTCCGCATTCCGCAATCGAAAAAGGAGTCTACTATGTGGCCTGTCCTGAAACATTACGACCAGCAGCATCTCCAGCGCATCGCGCTGCCGTTGGGCGGCATCGGCACCGGTACCGTGTCTCTGGGGGGGCGCGGCGATTTGCGCGATTGGGAGATCGTGAATCGTCCGGCCAAGGGATTTATGCCTGCTGCGCAGCATGGCGGTTCGCAGTTCCCCTTTTTCGCCATACATATGAGGAGCGCCGATAACACTACCGTCACCCGCGCATTGGAAGGCACTCTCGCGCTGGCTGATTATGAAGGGGCATTCGGCTGCACCACGCCGAACCATGGGCTGCCGCGCTTTCGCAACTGCAGCTTCTCTGCCGCCTATCCGTTAGGGCAGGTGCACCTGTC
>Ga0073936_10006837_pt1 | contig 14910 bp, 10 predicted proteins | sample AliMusrvi5mmetaG_FD_87041 | JGI IMG/M metagenome (GOLD analysis project Ga0073936, IMG submission 87041) | Freshwater lake bacterial and archeal communities from Alinen Mustajarvi, Finland, to study Microbial Dark Matter (Phase II) - Alinen... | ecosystem: Environmental > Aquatic > Freshwater >... | reverse complement strand
CGCGAGATCGGCCTGGCCGAGACCGCGGCGGCCGTGGGCGTTTCCGCGGGCCATCTCGCGCGCGTCTTCCGCGTCTCGACCGGCGGCTCCGTCGGGGCGACGCTCGCCCGCATCCGTCTCGAGCGCGCCCAACAGCTGCTCTCCGACAGCGACCACCCGGTCGGAACGATCGCCGGGATGGTCGGATTCGACAGCCGCCACTACTTCAACGCGTTCTTCCGTGCGCGGTGCGGCATGACGCCGTCGGCCTACCGCGCGCAGGCCCGGCACCGATTCAAGAACCCCGACGGCGTCGACGGGGACCCTTGGGTATAGCACATTTCCGATAAGGCGGACGGACGTCCAGGGGGAGAGCGTCGATCCACGACAGAACAGACACCATGCCCCAATGGGAAGCCCCTCTTGACGCCCTTCCGTTTACGGGTGTAGTATCAAGTTGAATTTACACATGTAAACATATCGCGCTCGTGCCGGGAGGTGTTCCATGAAGGGTCCCTTCGACAAGGTCGCCGAGTCCGAACTGCAGATCCTGAAGGCCCTCTGGGCCAGCAAGGAGCCGTTGTCGTCCTCGCAGATCGTCGCGGCGGTCTCGGCCGTCACGACCTGGGAGGCGACGACCATCCGGACCCTGATCCACCGCCTCCTGATCAAGGGCGTTCTCAAGGCCGAGAAGCGGGACGTCCAGTACTACCGCCCGACCGTCACGGAGGCCGCGTTCGGCAAGCACCAGACGGCCCGGCTGCTCGACACCTTCTACTCCGGCAAGGCCGCCAACCTTTTCTCGGCCCTCTATCAGCAGAAGCAACTGAGCGCGGCGGACCTCGCCGAGCTCCGCGCGCTACTCGTGAAGGAGATCGGCCATGAGTGAGGCGCTCGTCCGGCTCCTGCTGCTGTCCCTGGCCGGCTCCCTTCTCGCGCTGCTCCTCTATCTTCTGCAGCCGCTCCTCGAGCGGATCGTCACGCGGCGCATCCTGTACGTCCTCTGGATCATCGTGATGGTGCGCATGGTGGTGCCGGTCGGCATCGCCAGCGTCGGGACGGGCGCGTTCGTCCCGCATGCGACTCCGACGTCCGCTGTCACGCAGTCGGCGCCGACGGCCCCGGCCGCAACTTCGACGCCCCATCCGACCCAGCCCTCCACGACGGCCACGACCGTACCGACGAAGTCCGAGGCGACGCCCACTCCGGTGGGGAGCGCGGTCATCGGCGGGGGCACGTCGACGGGAGGTGGAGCGATCGTCGCACTGTTGTCGAAGGTGTCGGATGCCGTGGACGGAATCGTCCGGTCCGTCCTGGTTTCGGTGACGCCGCTGTCAACGGTGCTGCTCGGCATCTGGCTGCTCGGAGCGCTCGTCGGACTTTCGTTCGGCAGCGTCCGCCACCGCCGCATCCTGCGGGCGATCCGCAGGGAAGCGCGTCCGGCTTCACCGAAGGATGTCGCGCTGCTGGACGCATGCCGGGCCGAGTTCGGAATCCGGCAGCCCGTCGAGATGATCCGCGCCGCCTCGGTGCCGACCCCGATCCTGTCCGGTATCGTCCGCCCCCTGCTGTGCCTGCCCGAGCGGGAGTTCACGGCCGAGGAGCTGCGGCTGGTGCTGCACCACGAGCTGATGCACCTGAAGCACCACGACCTGCTGGTCAAGCGGATCGCCCTCTGGGTCAGCGCGGTCCATTGGTTCAACCCTGCGGTCCACCTCATCCGCCACGAACTTACCCAGGCGGCTGAACTGGCGTGCGACGAGTCGGTCAGCTCCCGGCTCGAGAAGGTCGACCGGAAGCGCTACGGGGAAGTGCTGCTGCAGCAGGCGGCACAGCGGCCCTATCCGCCGTTCTCCGGCACGCAGTCCCTCTCCGAGTCCGGCCGGAGGCTCGGCCAGCGGCTGAAGGTCATCGCCCAGATGAAGGCCGCGCCTCGCCGCAAGCGAGTCGCCGGACTGGCCGTACTGCTGTTGCTTCTCGTCGTTCCGCTGCCCCAGTTCGCGCCGATCGCCCTGACGGGTTGCACGGCTCCTGCCGGATCGGATCTCCTGAACGACGTGATGGCGGCGACTGGCTTCCAGTACAAGGTTTGGACCTGGGGCATGTCGGAGTCGGATTTTCTGGCGCAGAACAAGACGGAACCGATCGTCACGCTGGGGTCCATGAAGGGAATCGTCATATACTCCGACACGAATCGGCATGCCTATTCGAGGCCTTCCATCACGATGTTCCCCGTCTTCACGTTCAGCGACGGGCAACTTTCGAATGTGAAGCTCATCGCCGAATTTACCGACGTCGACTCCTTCGCAGCCGCTGCGAAGAGACTCAAGGTGGTGCTCGACGGGTTGCCGGCTCCACGAAACGGCAGCACGGATTTCCTCGAAGTGGTTCCGCCCGTGACCGGAGCAGGATTGGGCCGAGACCTTTGGGCCGGGACCGACGGCAGTTCGATGGAGATCGGCACGTACGATTCATCGGGTTCATCCACGAACGGTACGAAGTATTCGATCGTCATCGCACTGGGTACTTCGAATCTCCGCACCGCTACAAGTCAGGACGTCGAAGCCGCGTGGAAGGCCGTCGGGCTCGATGTCGTCCGGCAGTCGACGGAACGTGCCGATCTCGCACTCGATGGGGTCGTCCCTGTTTCCTACACCTGGACGAACGCGATTCCGGCGGCTGTCCACGTCTACATCTGCGGTTCCGCGGAAAAGCTGGCGACCGTCGTTTCCGCCTACGATTCCCATGGTGCCGGTTCCGACCCGAACTGGTCGGAGAATCCGACCTTGGTCATGCGCATGACGGAAGCGAATCTGATGATCGTCGCGGCGTGCGGCGGGTCCGTTGAGGACGCGAACGATTTCTTCCGCCTGATCCAGGTCGGGTTGAACCGTCTGGACAATGGAGCTAGTCCGACGTCCATGGCTACGGGGACGACGACCCCCGCTCCGACCCCGCACACCAGCTGACACGCGCACAGGTGGATCGGATCGGCGTCGGCTTCTTCGCGCTGACCGTCTATGCCCTCGCATATCCCGATTCCAACGGGTACTCTGCCGGACTGACATACCCGGCTTCCTATGCGATCCAGGAAGGCGGGACGGTTTCGTTCACATATTCCGAAGAGCCACCATACAAGAATCCGGAAGTGGTCTATGTCCTGTCGAAAACGGTCACCGATGCGTCCGGAACCTCGGTGACTTCCGCCATCCCCGACCCGAGCCCCGTCAAGGACTGGTCGATTCAGAAGGGCACCCTGACGATCGACGCCGAGTCCTCCTTCTCGTCCGGTTTGAACGTCGACGATCTGGTCGCCCGACTGGGTACGCCCATCTCCGACAAGACGGCGGCGTACGATGTGGCGCCGATCGGGAAGTACCGAGCCCGGACGATTGCATATGATGGCCTGACGCTTGTGTTCTTCAAAAACCAGGACACGAAGACGCCGGCCCTCTGGGAGATGCGGGACTGCGCCGTTGCAGAGTCCGGTTGGTCGACGCCTCGCGGGCTGGCCATCGGCGAGAGCGACCTGGACGTCATGCGGAGTTTCGGAACCGGCGATTTCCTGCTCGACGCAGACCTTTCCAACGGCGCATTGCAGGATTTGAAAGTCTATGACCGTCGGACGGTCTTCGAGGGCACGGGAGTGCCTGCGATCATCGAGATCTCCTTTCAGGACGGCAAGGTTTCGGCATTCGAATTCCGTCCGCCTCCAGGCGACGTGTAGAATTTCGTCACATCTTCCACCCATACCTGATCTGGTACATCATCGTTTTCCTGGAAATGGAGCGTCCGCCCTCGGTTCGAACTTGTAAGAAATCCTTACAGGTTGAATCGGGATCCAATTCTCCTTCTTGATAGATATTCCGGATATGCATCGTGCACCCCCGCCATGGAGATGGTATGAAGATCGGGTGCCGGATGACTCGCCACGGTGGCTGAATCAAGGTCGTAAAGGTGGGATCGACCCCAGGCATGAGCTTCAGGAATCGGCGTCATTTCATGTCGATTCGGTCTCTCGTCCACCCCACATCACGATTCCTTACATTTCGCGCGTTCCGGTGCGCGAGTACCGCACTCCTCGCGGGGCCCAGGGTGTACGATGGCGGCATGGGACCCGCGGCGACCGCCGCGGGCAGAGAAGAGGAGGCCCCGACCATGACGAACCTCAAGAAGCTCACCTTCCATTTCCTCGTCGGCAGCCAGGATCTTTACGGCGCCGACGTGCTGAAGTCCGTCGACGAGCACGCGCGCGAGATGGCCGCCTACTTCAACGCCGACGCGCGGATCCCCGGGACCGTCGTCTTCGTGCCGGTCCTGCGCAACTCCGACGGGATCGCCCGCGCGATCCAGGCCGCCAACACCGACGCGTCCTGCGCCGGCGTGATCACGTGGATGCACACGTTCTCGCCGTCCAAGATGTGGATCCGCGGCCTGTCGACGCTGCAGAAGCCCCTGCTGCACCTCGACACGCAATACTTCCGGGATATCCCGTGGGGCACGATCGACATGGACTACATGAACCTCAACCAATCGGCGCACGGCGACCGCGAGCACGGGTTCATCCTGTCCCGCATGCGCATCCCGCAGAAGGCCTTGGCCGGGTACTGGAAGGACGAGACGCTCCTCTCGCGCATCGGCGCCTGGATGCGGGCCGCCGCGGGCGTGGCCGAGGGCCGGAAGCTCCGCGTGCTGCGCATCAGCGACAACATGCGCGAGGTCGCGGTGACCGAGGGCGACAAGGTCGAGGCGCATATCAAATTCGGCTGGTCGGTCGACCACTACGGCGTCGAGGACCTGATCGCGGAGGTCGAGAAGACGACCGAGGCGGAGATCGACGCGCAGATGGCCGAGTATCGCGAACGCTACGCGCTGCAGACGGAGAACGTCGCCGCGGTGCGCTACCAGGCCCGCGAGGAGGCCGCGCTCAAGCGCTTCCTCGAGGCCGGAGGGTTCGGCGCCTTCCACACGAACTTCCAGGACCTGCAGCAGCTGAAGCAACTGCCCGGCCTCGCCGCGCAGGACCTCATGCGGCAGGGCTACGGGTTCGCCGGCGAAGGCGACTGGAAGACGGCCGCCATGGTCCGCGTCGTGAAGGCGATGGGCGAGGGCCGCACGGGCGGCGCGTCGTTCATGGAGGACTACACGTACCACCTCGAGCCGGGCAACGAGCTGGTCCTCGGAGCCCACATGCTCGAGATCTGCCCCTCGATCGCGGCGGAGAAGCCCGCCGTCAAGGTCGTGCCGCTCGGCATCGGCGACCGCGATCCGCCCGCGCGCCTGACCTTCCGCGCCGCCACCGGACCCGCCGTCCTCGTGTCGCTGGTCGACATGGGCGAGCGGTTCCGCCTGATCGTGAACGACGTCGAGTGCGTCGCGCAGCCGCACGACATGCCGAATCTGCCCGTCGCGGCCGCGCTGTGGAAGCCGCTGCCCGACTTCGCGACGTCTGCCGAGGCCTGGATGTACGCGGGCGGCGCGCACCACTCGGTGCTGAGCTATGCGGTGACCGCCGAGGAGCTGCGCGACTGGGCCGAGATCGTCGACGTCGAGTTCGTGCACATCGGGAAGGGCACGCGCATCGAGGACCTGCGCCGCGACCTGGCGCTGAACGACGCGCTCTGGAAGCTCAGGTAGGGAGGGGACGGAGATGGACCGACTCGTCGAACAGGTGCTGGAGGCCAACCTCGCGCTGCCTCGGCACGGACTGGTGCTGTTCACGTGGGGCAACGCGAGTGCGGTCGACCGCGCGCGGGGACTGGTGGCGATCAAGCCGAGCGGCGTCGAGTACGACGCGCTCACGGCCGAGACCATCGTGGTCGTCGACCTCGAGGGACGCATCGTCTCCGGGTCGAAGCACCCGAGCAGCGACACCGACACGCACCTCGCGCTGTACCGCGCCTTCCCGGACATCGGCGGCATCGTGCACACGCATTCGAGCCGGGCGACGGCCTGGGCGCAGTCCTGCACCGACCTCCCGGCCTTCGGCACGACCCACGCCGACCACTTCCACGGCGCCGTGCCCTGCACCCGGCCGATGAACCGGTCGGAGATCGAGGGCGCGTACGAGTGGAACACGGGCGCCGTGATCGTCGAGACGTTCGAGCGGCGCGGGATCGACCCGCTGTCGGTTCCCGCCGTGCTCGTCGCGAGCCACGGACCGTTCACGTGGGGCCGGGACGCCGACGAGGCCGTCCACAACGCCGTCGTGCTGGAGGCGTGCGCTGGGATGGCCCTCGACTCCCTGCGCGTGCGTCCGGACCTCCCGCCGATGGACCGCGCGCTGCTCGACCGGCATTTCCTCCGCAAGCACGGCAAGGACGCTTATTACGGGCAATCCAAAGGAGGCAGACCATGACACGCACCGCAACGGAGATCCGCGACGACATCGACGCCGGCCGCACCGCAATCGGCATCGAGCTGGGCTCGACCCGCATCAAGGCCGTCCTGATCGGCCCCGACCACCAGCCGCTCGCCTCCGGCAGCCACGACTGGGAGAACGCGCTCGTCGACGGCGTCTGGACGTATTCGCTCGACGACGTCCGGAAGGGCCTGGTCGCCAGCTTCGCCGCCCTCGCCACCCGCGTGGCGCAGGACTACGGGACGACCCTCGCGACGACCGGCGCGCTCGGCGTCAGCGCAATGATGCACGGCTACCTCGCGTTCGACGCCGCCGGGGAGTTGCTCGCGCCGTTCCGCACCTGGCGCAACAACCGCACCGGCGAGGCCGCGGAGGAGCTGACGGCCCTGCTCGGCTACCCGATTCCCCAGCGCTGGAGCATCGCCCACCTCGGGCAGGCCATCCTCGACGGCGAGCCCCATGTGAAGCGCCTCGCGCGGCTGACGACGCTGTCCGGCTACATCCACTGGAAGCTGACCGGACGCTTCGTCCTCGGTGTCGGCGACGCATCGGGCATGTTCCCCGTCGACCCCGCGACCCACGGCTTCGACGCGCGCCGCGTCGAGAAGTTCGACCGCCACATCGCGGCGCACGGCTATCCGTGGAAGCTCGCCGCCTTGCTCCCCGAGGTCCTGGTCGCCGGCCAGCCCGCCGGGACGCTGACGCCGGAGGGCGCCGCGCTCCTCGACCCTTCCGGGACGCTCCGGGCCGGCATCCCGATGTGCCCGCCGGAGGGCGACGCGGGCACCGGCATGGTGGCGACGGACAGCATCGCCGTCCGCACCGGCAACGTGTCGGCCGGCACCTCGGTCTTCGCCATGATCGTGCTCGAGAAGGAGCTGTCGCGCGTCTACCCCGAACTCGACCTCGTGACGACGCCGGAGGGGAACCTCGTCGCGATGGCCCACTCCAACAACTGCTCGTCCGACACCGATGCCTGGATCGCCCTGTTCGGTGAGGCCGCCCGGGCGCTCGGGGCGGACGTCTCCAAGGCGACGCTGTACGACGTGCTGCTCGGACGGGCCCTCGAGGGCGACGCCGACGCCGGCGGGCTGCTGTCCTACGGCTACGTCTCCGGCGAGCACCTGACCGGCTTCGCGGAGGGCCGCCCGCTGTTCGTGCGCGCGCCGGACAGCCGCTTCACCCTCGCCAACTTCATGCGGGCGAACCTGTTCTCGGCGCTGGGCGCCCTCCGCATCGGGCTGGACCGCCTGTTCGTGGACGAGTCCGTGGTCGTCGACGAGATCCGCGGGCACGGCGGCTTCTTCAAGACCCGGGAGGTCGGGCAGCGGATCATGGCCGCCGCGACCGGCGTGCCGGTCTCCGTACTGGAGACGGCCGGGGAGGGCGGCGCCTGGGGCATCGCCCTGATGGCGGCCTACCTCGTGCGGAGGTCGGAGGGCGAGACGCTGGACGACTATCTCGACCAACGCGTCTTCGCCGGTCGGACGGCGACCGTCGTGCGGCCCGAACCGCACGACAGGGCGGGTTTCGACGCGTTCTTCGCCCGATATAAGTCAGGACTCGAGATCGAGCGGGCCGCGGTCGACCACCTGGAGTAGAGGCGGAAACCGACGTCGGCCTCTGGACGAGCGTCCTCCCATGGAATACAGTAAGGGGGAAGGCGCGGGTTCCCCGCGACCCGCAAGCCTGCCCCACGAGGAGGGATTCACCATGGGATTCTGCTGGACCACGATCCAGGTCGCCGACCTCGAGAAGTCGATCGCCTTCTACCGCGACGTCGTCGGGCTTCCGCTGGTGCGGCGCTTCGTCGGCGGCCCCGGCGTGGAGCTCGCGTTCCTCGGCGACGGTCCGACCCAGGTCGAGCTGATCTGCGCCCCCGGACGGAAGACGCCCGGACGCGTCGAGGGCGTGACGCTCGGATTCGAGGTCGCCTCGCTCGAACCGCGGATGGCCCTCACCGCCGCCCACGGATATCCCGTCGACAAGGGTCCGTTCTCCCCGAACCCGTCGATGCGCTTCTTCTATGTGCGTGACCCCGACGGCGTGGAAGTCCAGTTCGTCGAGAACCTGAAGGCGTAGATATGAATTTCCGCGCCCTGTTCCTCCTACCCGCCGGAGAGAAGGAGGGCACGCTGAAGGAAGCGCGCGGCGTCAATCTGCAGCGCGTTTGGATGACCGCCGGGATGGTCGCGGCGCTCGACCTGGCCTACTTTCTCTGGTTCCTGTTCATGCCGGAGGGCGCGTCCCCGGTCGAGCGGCAGTGGGGCGAGTCCATCCAGACGATCCACTTCGTCTCGCTGCTCGTGATGCTGCTCTTCTTCGGCGTCGCGACCTGGCTGCGGCGCAGGAAGACGGGAATGGGCGTCCAGTTCCTGCTGGAGGCCCTCTTCCTGGTCTGGGTGCTGTCGCTCGGCATTTCGCTCGCCACCGCCGACCAGCGCGTCACGAACAACATCACGCCGTTCCTCGTGGCCTGCGTCGCCGTCGGGGCTCTCTTCCACCTGCGCCCGCCCGTCGCGCTGACGATCTTCGCGCTCGCCGCCCTCGACTTCTCGCTTTCCCTGGGCCTCACGCAGGACGACCCCGCCCTGCTGCTGTCGAACCGGATCAACGGCATCACGACCTGCATCCTGGGATTCGGGATCTCGTACGCCTTCTGGAGGTCCTTCCTCCAGCGCCGGATCCAGCGCGTCCGCATCGAGTCGCAGGCCGAGGAGCTCGCCCGCGTGAACGGGGAGCTCGCCGAAATGGCCTTCCACGACCCGCTGACCGGTCTCCCCAACCGCCGGCACCTCGACGAACGCGTCCGCACCGAGGCCGCCGCCGCCCGCCGCCGCGGCACGACGTCCTGCTGATCGAGCTCGACCTCGACCTGTTCAAGAACATCAACGACCGGTACGGCCACCCCGCAGGGGACGAAGTGCTCCGGCGCGTCGCCGCCCTCCTGACCGCGGCCGTCCGCGCGTCGGACACGGTCTCGCGGCTCGGTGGCGAGGAATTCATGGTCCTGTGCCCCGACACGACCCGCGCCGGCGCCCACGCCCTCGCCGAGAAGCTCCGCGAGCGCCTCGCGTCCGCCGCCTTCGAGGTCGACGGGCACGTCCTGCACGTCACGGCCAGCTTCGGCGTCTCGGTCCTGCCCGTCGAGGAGGGCCGAGACCCCATCCAGGGCTACGGCGAGGCCGACAAGGCGCTGTACCGCGCGAAGAGCGGCGGGCGCGACCGTGTGGAGGAGGCGCCGTAGACGCCGGACGGCCGCCGTTCCTTGCCCGGGCCGGGCGCTCGGGTCCGTCGTGTGATAGGATGGGCGGGTAGGGACCGAAAGGGATCGACCGGGGGTGAAGCGCTCCCGGCCGCGTTTCCGCGTACCCGTCCGGTCGGAGGGAGACCCATGGAGGACCTGTTCCAGACGCTGTCGAAGGACGCGGGCTATCGTCGCCTGCTGGCGGAGCTGTCGGCGCGCCGCGGCCCCGTCAACGTCACGGGCCCCGCCGACCCGCAGAAGGCCTTCCTGTGCGCCGCGCTCGCCGCGGACGCCGGCGTGCGTCCCGTCGTCCTCGTGTCCGACGAACTGCGCGCCCGCGCCGCCGCCGAGGACCTGCGCGCCTTCACCGACCGCGACGTGCTGGTCTTCCGGCCGCGCGAGCTCGGACTCGCCGAGACCGAGGCCTCGAGCCACGAGTCCGAGCACGACCGCATCGGCGTCCTCGACCGACTGCTCGCCGACGCGCCCGACTACGGTGCCGTCGTCGTCGTCGCCTCCGCGGCGCTGCAGAAGCTGCCGCCCGTCGCCGACTTCCGCGCCGCCCGCCTGACCGTCGCCCCCGGCGACGCCTTCGACCCCGTCGACTTCGGCGCACGCCTGACCGCGCTCGGCTACGAGCGCGTCCGCCTCGTCGAGGGGCCGGGGCAGTTCGCGCTGCGCGGCGACGTCCTCGACGTGGCGCCGGTCGGACGCCCGGGTTGCGACGGGCCGGAGGGCCGCGCCGTGCGCATCCGCTTCGACGGCGACACGGTCGACCAGGTCAAGGAGTTCGAGATCTCCGGGCAGCGCTCCGTCGAGATGCTGCGCAGCCTGTCGATCCCGCAGGCCCACGAGGTGCTCCCGCCCCGCAGGGCCGAGGGGCTGGAGGCCGCCCGCGAGGCCCTGCGCGAGGCCGCGGACGGGACCGGCGCGGGCGTCGAGCGGACGCTGGCCGACCGCGTGCTGGAAGAGGGCCGGCGCGCCGCGCACGACGCCGTCGCCTCGGGCGCCGACGCGGCCGCGGCCGACGCGATGCGCCGCACGGCCCGGCGGGACGCGGACCGCATCGAGGGCGGGGCGCTGTTCTCCGGGATGGACCGCTGGATCCCGCTGCTGTGGGAGGAACCCGCCAACGTGCTGGACTACGCGGCCGCCGGCGGCGCGACGCTGTTCGTCGACGAGCCGATCCGCGTGCGCCAGCGCATGGACGCCGCCCAGGCCGACCTCGCCGAGCGCCTCAAGACGCTGATGGAGAAGGGGCAGGTGCTGCCCGTGACGGCCGGCGTCTCGTTCCGCGGCGCGGGCGCGATGATCCGCATCGACCGCATCGCCCGCAAGGGCCTCGCCGTGTCGCTGTGTTCGATCGGCTCGTCGGGCAACGGCCTGCCGGGCGGCGCCGAGGTCGCGATCCCCGGCCGCGCGTCGGAGCACTACCGCGGGCAGGTCGACAAGCTCGCCGCCGTCGCGAAGGACCGCTCCGCGCGGGGCCTCCGCACCTGGATCTTCGCGGGCAGCCCGACGCGCGCCGCCCGCCTGTCCGAGGAGCTCGCCGCCGCCGGCGCCGACGCCGGCCGGGTGACCGTCCTTGACCGCACGCTGACGCTGGGCTTCGAGTCGCCGGGCGCCGGCATGCTGTGCATCGGCGGGCACGACGTCTTCGGCGCCGACCGCCCGCGCCGCCGCCGCCGGCACGCCGGCATGAAGATCGACCTGTTCAGCGACCTGTCGCCCGGCGACCTCGTCGTGCACGAGGCGCACGGAATCGGGCGCTACGAGGGCCTGACCTCGCTCGAGGCGAGCGGGGCGAAGCGCGACTACCTCAAGATCGCCTACGGGGGCGAGGACACGCTCTTCATCCCGATGGAGGCGCTGGACCAGATCCAGAAGTACGTCGGCGCCGAGGGCCGCGTGCCCAAGCTGTCCAAGCTGGGCGGCAAGGAGTGGGAGAAGCTCAAGGACCGGGCGCGCGAATCGGTCAAGAAACTCGCGGCCGACCTCGTGAAGCTCTACGCGGAGCGTGCGGCGGTCAAGGGGCACCCGTTCGCGCCCGACACGGTGTGGCAGCGCGAGTTCGAGGAGAACTTCCCGTTCGAGGAGACGGAGGACCAGCTGCGCAGCATCGAGGAGATCAAGCGCGACATGGAGTCCGAGAAGGTGATGGACCGCATCCTATGCGGCGACGTCGGCTTCGGCAAGACCGAGGTGGCGTTCCGCGCGATCTTCAAGTGCGTGACCGACGGCAAGCAGGCCGCCATGCTCGCGCCGACGACCGTCCTCACGCAGCAGCACTACGAGAACCTCGTGCGGCGCCTCGAGGGCTTCCCCGTGAAGGTCGGCCTGCTCAGCCGCTTCGCGACCGAGACGCACCAGAAGGAGGCGCTGCGCGGCGCGCGCACGGGCGCCGTCGACGTGGTCGTCGGGACGCACCGCCTGCTGTCGAAGGACGTGCAGTTCAAGGATCTCGGCCTGCTGGTCGTGGACGAGGAGCAGCGCTTCGGCGTCGACCACAAGGAGGCGCTGAAGGTGATCCGCCCCGACGTCGACGTGCTGACGCTGACCGCGACGCCGATCCCGCGCACGCTGCACATGTCGCTGTCGGGCATAAGGGATATCTCGGTGCTCGAGGAGCCGCCGCACGACCGCATGCCGGTCCAGACCTATGTCATGGAGTTCGACGAGGAGATCGTGACCGAGGCCATGCTGCGCGAGATCACGCGGCGCGGCCAGGTCTTCTACCTGTTCAACGACACGCGGCGCATCGCCGACAAGGCCGCCGAGATCGCGAGGCACCTGCCCGGCGCCCGCGTCGTGTACGCGCACGGCAAGATGGGGGAGCGCGAGCTCGAGGACGTGATCTCCGCCTTCACGCGCGACGAGTACGACATCCTCGTCTGCACCACGATCATCGAATCGGGCATCGACATGCCCAACGTCAACACCATCGTCGTCGAGGACGCCGACCGCCTCGGCCTCGCGCAGCTCTACCAGCTCCGCGGGCGCGTGGGGCGCAGCGACCGCCAGGCCTACGCCTACGTCACCTACCGGCGCGACAAGGTGCTGACCGAGCAGTCGGAGAAGCGCCTGTCCGCGATCCGCGACTTCACCGAGCTGGGGGCGGGCTTCAAGATCGCCCTCCGGGACCTCGAGGTCCGAGGGGCGGGCAATCTCCTCGGAGCCGAGCAGCACGGGCACCTCGACGCGGTCGGCTACGACCTCTACTGCCGCATGCTGGAGGAGGCCATCCTCGAGGAGAAGGGCGAGACGAAGGCCGTGACCGCGCAGGCGGCCGTGGACCTCGCGATCGACGCCTACCTCCCGACGGCCTACGTGCCCGACGAGGGCCAGCGGATGGACATGTACCGCCGCATCGCGACGATCTCGACCGCCGAGGAGCGCTCCGACGTGCTCGACGAGCTCGAGGACCGCTACGGCGACCTGCCCTCGCAGGCAGGCACGCTGGCCGACATCGCCTACGTGCGCGCGGCGGCGGGGCGCCTGGGCTTCTCGCGCGTGTCGCAGAACGCGGGCGGCGTGCTGCTGGCGTTCGCCGAGTCGCGCAAGCCCGACATGGGGATGCTGTCGAAGGCGATGAACCTGCCCGCCTTCAAGGGCCGCCTGCTGTTCAACGCCGGGACGAAGCCGTACCTGCTGTTCCGCGGCGCGGCGTCGGACAAGGCGACGGCGACGCAGGCCGTGCGGGGATTGCTCGAGGCCTTGGAATCGGCCTGACGGGAAGGGGAGGACGACATGAGGATCGTGGTGCTGGACGGGTACGTGGTGAACCCGGGCGATCTGGACTGGGGCGTGCTGTCGCGGCTCGCGGAATCCGGCGGATTCGCCGTGCACGACCGGACGGCGAAGGAGTTCGTCGTGGAACGGATCGGCGACGCCGAGGCCATCTTCACGAACAAGACCCCGCTGCCCCGCGAGACGCTCGCCGCGGCGCCGCGCCTGAAGTACGTCGGAGTGCTCGCGACGGGCTACAACGTGATCGACCTCGCGGCGGCGAACGACCTCGGCCTCGTCGTGACCAACGTGCCCGGCTACGCTACGGAGGCCGTCGCGCAGCACGTCTTCGCGCTGCTGCTCGAGGTAGCGAGCCGCGTCGGACTGCACGACGCCTGCGTCCACGGCGGCGAGTGGGCCGCCTGCAAGGACTTCGCCTTCTTCCGCGCGCCCATGTTCGAGCTGGCCGGCAAGACGCTGGGCATCGTGGGCTACGGCACGATCGGCCGGGCCGTGGCGCGCGTCGCGGCGGCCTTCGGCATGCGGGTGATCGCGAGCCGGACGAGGCCCTTCGAGCCGGACGGGTTCGCGACTCCCGCGACCTTCGACGAGGTGCTCGCGCAGTCCGACGTCGTGACGCTGCACTGCCCGCTGACCGAGGCGACGCGGGGGCTCATGGACCGGTCGGCGTTCGAGCGGATGAAGCCCGGGAGCCTCCTGATCAACACCGCGCGCGGACCGGTCGTCGTCGAGGCGGACCTCGCCGATGCGCTGCGCTCGGGGCGGCTCGCCGCCGCCGCCGTCGACGTGCTGTCGCGCGAACCGGCCGACCCGGACGACCCGCTGCTGACCGCGCCGAATTGCTGGATCACCCCGCACATCGCCTGGGCGCCGCGCGAGACGCGGGCGCGCCTGCTGGCGCGGGCGTCGGACAACCTCGCGGCGTTCCAGGCCGGTCGGCCCGTGAACGTCGTGCGGAGCTAGGGAATGGACCGGAACGACAGGATCCTGGGCGGCGTGGCGGGCGTGGTCGTCGGCGACGCGCTGGGGCTGCCCGTGCAGTTCGAGACGCGGGCCGAGGTGCGGGCGCATCCGATCGTCGGCATGCGCGGACACGGCACGTTCGACCTTCCGGCGGGCTCCTGGTCGGACGACGGGTCGATGACCCTGTGCACCGCCCTCGCCCTGACGGAGCGCGGGTTCGACCCCGCCGCCCTCGCGGACCGCTTCGTGCGCTGGTACCGGGACGGCGACGTGACGCCCTTCGGCCACGCCTACGACATCGGCAACGCGACCGACACCGCGATGCGTGCCCTGGAACGCGGGACGCCTCCGCTGTCGGCCGGCCCGAAGAGCGTGTACAACAACGGCAACGGTTCGCTCATGCGCATCCTGCCCGTCGCGCTATATGCGGCGAACCTGCCCGACGCGGAGCTCGTGCGCACCGTGTCGGACGCCTCGCGCATCACGCACGGCCACCCGCGCAGCCAGCTCGGCTGCGTCCTCTGCGCGCTGCTGGTGCGCGAACTGCTCGCCGGCGCCGCGCCGGAGGCCGCATACCGAGCGCTGTGCGACGGCGCCGCGGCCGCGGTCGCGG
>Ga0073936_10006832_pt1 | contig 14917 bp, 10 predicted proteins | sample AliMusrvi5mmetaG_FD_87041 | JGI IMG/M metagenome (GOLD analysis project Ga0073936, IMG submission 87041) | Freshwater lake bacterial and archeal communities from Alinen Mustajarvi, Finland, to study Microbial Dark Matter (Phase II) - Alinen... | ecosystem: Environmental > Aquatic > Freshwater >... | reverse complement strand
CGCGGTTTGCGGCTGCGGATGAGGACCGGCGCTCGGCGTTTGAATTGCAGACGTCGGCGAAGGAAATTGCGGAGTTGGTGATGATTACGGATTTGCTGCGCAACGATCTGGGGCAGGTGTGTGAATTCGGATCGGTGGCCGTGGCGGAGATGCTGCAGCTTGAGAGCCTGGCGCAGGTGCATCACCTGGTGTCCACCGTCACCGGCACGTTGCGGCCGGGGGTGGATGGAGTCACGGCGTTGGCGGCGTGTTTTCCCGGCGGCAGCATTACCGGCGCGCCGAAACTGCGGGCGATGGAAATCATCCGCGAGTTGGAACCCTCGCCACGGGGGATTTATTGCGGGGCGCTGGGGTGGCTGGGATTGAATGGGGAAAGTTCGTTCAACATCGCCATTCGCACGCTCATCCGCGACGGGGACCGCCTCGTCTATCAGGTTGGGGCGGGCATCGTGGCGGATTCGGATCCGGAAAAGGAATACGAGGAAACCCAGCACAAGGCCGCGGGCATCCGCCTGGCCATCGAGCGCTGGCAGGGAGCTCAGAGGCCCTTGAAGCCGTTGTATTCCTGATAGGTCCCGATCGGCACCTGAACCGGCCGCCACTCGTGGTTGAGGCGGCGGTATTGGGTGATGAATTCCGAGGGGTCGGCAAAGTTCTTGGTGTCGGCGGCGAAACTGGTGCGATTCATGCCGATGTGGATGTTGTAACGGATTTCGAAGTGGAGGTGGGCGGGATACATGCCGCTGTTGCTGCCGAGCTTGGCGATCTGCTGGCCGCGCTTCACCTGCGCACCCACCGTGGTCATGATGGTCAGCAGGTGGGCGTAGAACGAATCGCAGTATTTCACCTGGCCGCTGACTGAATCGCGGTAGGCATGGCGGACGATGACCACATTGCCCCAGGTTGACTTGACGTCATAGGCGAAGGTGACAATGCCATCGCCGATGCAGTAAATGGGATCCCCGAGGTCGGTGTTGCCGCCGCCCCGCCCGTTCCAATCCTCCCCGAAATGCAGCGGCGAACGCAGCCGCAGGCCCCGTGACTTGTAGTAGCCGGTGGCGTCGGGCTTGCCGACCGGGAAGTCGAAGCCATCCGCCAGGTTGACCTTGGCCAGGCCTTCCGCCGCCGCCGCACCCGCGCTGCCAATGAGCAGCAGGGGGGCGACCAGTGTGAGGAGCATTTTGCGTGCCGCGCGAGTCAGATTCATTCTCAAGCGGGGACTCTCGACGGTTTGTCCTCGCCGCGCAAGTCCTAAATTTTCGCTTGACTATTAGGTAAAGCGAGATAGCGCCGCCGCGCGCCGGGGCATGTGCGTCAAGTTAGTGACGTTTTGGGGATTTTCGGGACCAATTTTACCACTGAGGCACTGAAGACCACTGAAGCCACTGAAATAATAACGGATTTCTTCCCAGTGGCCTCAGTGGGGCTCAGTGTTTCAGTGGTTTTCTTAGACACGATTTCCCCAGAACTCCGTGGTTTCTCGCCCCTGTTCGCCTTAACCTGACGTCCATGACCGCTGGGGCGCGAAACGCACAACCCGCCTGCCGACGGGCGGCCAGGCGGGTTGTGGAAGTGGAGAGGATTTGGACTTATTTGGTGGTATCGGCCAATGCGGCGGGCAGCGGAACGATGGCGGATTGCATGCCCATTTTGGAAAGCAGGCCATAGACCACGGCACCGACGAGGAAGGCGGCGACCGGGGCTGCGGGCACCGGGTAAATATTGAGGACGGGCATCACCCCGACGATGGCCCCGAGCAGCCAGGAGATCCAGCCGGCGGGATTGAAACCGGCGCGCGGGCCGCTCCACTTGCCACCATTGATCAGGTATTCCACCACCATCGCGCCGAGAATCGGGCCGAAAGTCGCGCCGATGATGACGAACACGATGATCGCCTTGCCCGCCAGACCGGTGACGGCCAGCAGGATACTCACGGCGGCGCCGATGCCTACGGAGACGAAGGGATTGACGTTGGGCAGGGTGGTCTTGAAGCTGTTGGCGGCGATGAACGAGGAGAAGCACGCCGGCGGGAACGCCGCGATGGCCAGAAGGAACATGATCAGGCCCGCCGCACTCTTGCCCATGATCACCGGAATCAGGCCCGGCGTCTGAAGGATCAAGCCGTCTTTCCCGGCGGCAGCCTTGACGGCATCAGCACACAGGCCGGGTGAGCCGTAGGTGCCAGCGACAATAAGCATCGAGATGCCCGCCGTGACGATAATCGCCAGGGCAATGCCCACCAAGCCGCCCATGCTGACGTCACCTTTGTTGCGCCCGTTGCTGGCGATGTCCACTCCCGCCGCGCCGGCGGTGGCGAAAAACCCGACCACGAAGGTCAGCATGAAGGCCAGCACCCCGAAGCTGCCCAGCGCCGTCGGTGCTTTCGGTGCGGCCGTGGCAGTCAGGGCGATAAAGGCCTGTGAATCAAACCTGCTGAGCCCTCCGGCGGTCTTGGCCAGCAGCAGGAGCAAGATGACCAGCGGAATGAGCGGCAGATAGGTGGCGACCTTCGCCACGTATTGGATGCCCTTGAGGCCGACGATGGCGGCCAGCACGCCCCACAGCACCATGATGCCTTTGACCGCCAACGGAATCGTGGCAACATCCATTGGGTTGATGTTCGCGTCAGGGAAGCAGAACATTCCGATTAGAGCCGACGAGAAATAGACGTTGACGCCAAGCCAGCCGAATTGCAGCACGCCCATCAGGAAGCCGGGCAGGAAGAAGCCGCCTTGCGCGCCGAACAGGGAGGTGCCGATGATATAGAGCGGCAACCCGGTGCGCATGCCCAACATGCCGGGCACCATGTAAAACAGGAAGTGGCAGACCAGCGCGGCGACGACCAGGCTGAGGAGGGCCCAGCCAATGCCGCATGACAGCAGTCCGCCTTGGTTAGGCGCGTTGACGGCGTCCTGCCAGAACACGAACCACAGGAAGATACCCGCGTAGGTGGGGGCGATGTTCTTGTACCAGGGGGCGCGGTTGGCCTGCGGATTGGGCGAGGCACCGGAGATGTAGGACGGGAGGGGACTTGGATTGCTCATGGTGTTTTGTTAGTTGCGATGAAACGGACACGAACCGGTCAGCCGTGCGGATTGGGACAATCCCTGACAGCTTGGTTAGGGAAAATCTGGCGGATGGGCCGCCCGCCTGTCAATCACAAAGCGCATCACAAAGCGCGGGCGGGGTACGGCGGGGCGAACTGGTACCTTTGGCGGCGGCTTGGGAGCGGACGGTCTTGGTCATGGCGCTGTCCGGGGTGTCGGCGCCGGTGGTTGATTCGGCGCGGCGTTTTTCGGCGACGACGGCGTCGCGTTGTTTGTTGAGGTCGGGGATGCGTTGCCGTAAGGAGTTGATCTCAACACAGAGAATACCCCCTTTCGCCCGCAGGTGTTAAAGGTCGTGTGAATTCGAGCGACTGGCTATTCCTCAGCCACCGACCGCCGCCACAGGGACGCACAACGGGAGCCTTAGGACTCCTGGCCTCTGAAAACGTCACTAACTTGACGCGCCCCTTCAGATGCCGTTGCGCTCGCTGCCGCCGGTGCTGAGGAAGCGGTAGTAAACCTCGAGCATCAGGGTACACAGACAGGTGCGATAGGTTTTGTCGCTGACATATCCTGGCGCCGCGGCTCGCACCTTTTGGCCGCCTCCCGGAACTTTCCACGAGCCATCGGCGTCCTGGTTGTTGAGCACTTGGTCGCGGAACATCGCGTTGTATTGTTTCCAATCATTGCCGCCGCGTTGCATCATCGCCTGCGATTCGTAATAGTGGCCGTAAAGGTCGCAATTGGCGCCGTTGTAATCAAACCTGGTGTTCTCAAGCACATACTTCGCGGCATGTCGCACCTCGGCACTGCCGCCCTTGCCCCACATCTGGTTGCAGAGCATGCCGACACCGGTGAGGGTGAAGTACTCCGCCACGCCGGAGTTGGGGCCTGCGTAGCCGAAGCCGCCGTTGACATTCTGGCAGGCGGCAAGGTATTTGAGACCTTTGTTCACGCTCGAGTTCATGCCCTGGAATTTGATGCCGGTGTGGCTGCACGCCCGCAACGCCTGGAGCTGCCAGCCGACGACCGACACGTCGGTATGGCCGCCGGTCTTGGCATAGGCATAAGCCCAGCCGCCGCTGTCATGCTGGTGGTCGATGATGAATTGGCCGGCTTTGGTGGTGACTTCATCAAGATAGGGGACGGGTTGCCCGACCTCCTTGCAAAAGACCAGGGCCTCGCCCAACGCGTAGGTGGCGATGGCATGCTCGTAAGACCAATGATTGGCGGTGAAATTGTCGGCCATGCGACCGTCGTTCCTCATGCCGATGTTGACGAGATAGAGGATCCCATTGAGGCAGGAATCGCCAAACTCCGCAGAGGCCGGGGTTTCGCAGTGGCCGAAGTAGGCGAGCAAGGCCAGCCCGGTCATGGCGACGGAACTTTGTCCGCTCCAGGAGCCGTCGGTGTTTTGATTGGCCTTGAGCCAACGCAGGCCCTTGACGACGGCATCTTCACAAGCCTGGGTGCCGCCGTTGGTGGTGATGCGGTCGAGTCGGTCTCCCCTTGAGCAGCGCTTGCGGGAGTCTGGCGGAATGAATCCGAAGGGGACTATGCCCGGTCCATCGCCTATCCCCACGCCGATGCCGCGACCGCGGCCAAGGCCACGGCCGTTGCCGTTGCCGGCCATTCCCCCGCTACTCCCGCTGGCAAGCATGGACCCCAGCGGTGTCATTTTGCCGAAATGATCGGTCTGCTCCGGTAAAATGTATGACGCTTGATTGTTCGTTGTCACGACGTGTCTGATTTGGTTGAGCGGCACAATCGTCCTGAGGTGTTGCTGGTGGACCGCGACATTGGCGCTGCGGGCGCCGCTGTCACCTCCCCTGCGGATGGGAGGAATGACTGGGTCAGCCGGCGGCGGCTGGTGAATGATCTGGAAAATCGTGAAGGCGCCAACGGCGAGCACGACCAAGTGCAGGATGATGGCGATGGAGAGGGCGCGGCCTCCGAGCTTGTCCCAAAGGGTCAAGTGGGCGGTCGGTGGGGCAAATGGTTCGGAATCGGTGGGTGAGTTCATGTTGGGTTCTTAGGGTTGGGGTTGGATTGAATTGGGTTGAATCGGATCGTGGCGGGATCAGTCGGGCGCGACGGCTTGGAAGGTCACCTGGCTGATTTTGGCGCGGGTGAGCGCGTCGAGGGTGTCGATGACGCGCTCATAGCGGGCGGCCTCGTCGGCGTAGATGGTCACCACCACGTCGGATTGGGCGGCGAGACTGATGTCGTGGAGTTGCCTGAGGTTGTTGGCCAACTCGGGCAGGGCCTTGCTGGTGGGTGAGTCGAGCGGTTCGTCGTTGAGCAGCACCTGGCCATCGTCCTCGATGCGGATGGCGATCTCGTCGCTGGGCGGCGCTGGCGTCCGACAGGGCAGGGTGGTGTTGTGGGAGCCCTCGCGCTGGACGCTGCCGGCCAGCACCATGAAAAAGAGCATGATGACGAACACCACATCGACCATGGGGGCGATTTGGAAGCCGAGGTTGACGGCGGAGGAATGCCGGCGGGCGGAGCGTGTTTTCATGGATTTATTTTCTTGTTGGATTCACAAACGGACCATCGGGAGAAAGCGAAAATCTGGAACGCCAAGGTCATTGGGTTATTGATTGCCTCACTTGTAGCACTCCGGCCCGCGAAGCCAAGAACTATTTTGAAATATTTTGTTATTTCCCGCGTATGGGCGGCCCCGGTGGCCTCAGGGTTCGCTGGGGAAGGGATTGGCGGACCAGCGGGTTTCGACCTCCTGCGGGGTGAACACCTCGGAGGGTGTCAGGCCTGGGGGCGGTGCGGGCCCGAGCAAGGCCAGGGTGGCCGCGGCGGCGAGGGTGAGGGCGATGAAGCAGGCCACCAGCCAGGCGCTTGTTGGGCCGGTGGGTCGGATCAGGCGGCGCACCCGGCACTCCAGCGCTGAGTGCCCCGCCATGGCCAGCAGGGGGCCGCGGGGAGGGCGCGCCTCGGCACAATCGCACAGCAAGGATGCATAGTCCCTGGCTTGCGCGCCGCCGCGCAAAACCGCGGCGTCGCAGGCAAACTCACATTGCACGGCCAAGCGCCGCGCCATCCAGGCCACCGCCGGATTGAACCAGTTGAGAGCGCACGCCAACTCGGCGACCCAGCGCCGGAGCGGATCGCGGCGGCGATGATGGGTGAGCTCGTGATCCAACACCATCCGCCGGGCACCCGCGCTCCAGGCGTTCCAAGCGTCCGGCACAAACACGACCTTGCGCCACACGCCCGCCGCCACCGGCCCGCGCAAGCCCGCCAACCTCCGAATCTCCACCCCGTTCACCACGGCCACGCGCTCCGAACGCAGCCGCCACCGCGCGATTTCCCGCAGCGCCAGCAGCAAGCGCTGCAACGCGACCCCGAACCCGCAGGCCCACACCAGCCACAGCAGTTTGAGCCACGCCAAGCCAGTCGCGCCATGGCCGGAACCAGCCGCGGCAGCGGGCAGCAGCGGCACTTTCGGCAGGCACGCGCCGAGTAGCGGGAACACCGCCACCAACGCCAGACACACGGTGGTCAAACGCGGGTCGCGCGCCGCATCACGGCGTCCGGCCAGCCACACCGCCGCGGCCGCCATCCCGGAGAACATCAGCATCGCACTCATCGCAATTCCGTCAGGGGTCTATCAACTTGCGGATTCTTTCGATTTCCTCGTGGCTCAACTGCTGGTCCTGCGGATCCAGCAGCGAGGCCACCAGCTTCTCCGGCTTGCCCTCGAAAAACGTTGCCAGGAGCTGCTTGAGCGCCGTGCGCTTGGCCCGCTTCTCCGGCACCGCCGCAGTGAACACATAGCGGCGCGATTCCTTGGCGTGGTGCACCAGGCCCTTTTCCTCCAAGGTCGCCAGCAAAGCGCGCACCGCCGAGTAGCCCGGTGGCTCCGGCAATTCATCCAACACCTCCTGCGCCGTCGCCTTGCCCACACGGAACAAGATCTCCATCACCTGCCGCTCCCGCCGCGAAAGTTGGTCCTGTTCAAAGCGCTTCATCGCGGCAAGTTTACCCCCGCGCGAAAAAAAATCAACCGAAATGCGGTTTTTTTCGCATTTGGAGCTTGACGCCGGTTCCATTAAATGCTGTTTTTCCAGCACAATGAAACGCAAACTCATTCCAACACTGACGGGCATACTGGCGCTGGGCGGACTTTTCTCCTGCGGCACGCAGCCGGGGGGCGGGACGTATCAGCAGAGTTCTGCCGAGCCCCAGGGCCACAACGCACCGCTAGCCGCGGCGGATAGCAGGAGGGCGGGTTCGGAAATGAAACCTGCGCCAGCGCCAGCCGAGCGCCCAGGGCTGGCCACCGGTTGGGGCAACGAGAAGAGTTCGCCGGTGTACGCCCAATCGTTTGTTAGATCGTCGTCGAAGCCGGCCGGGGTGGACGCGATTTACTACAACAATCCGGAAGGGATTCGGGCGATGGCGCAGGCGCCCGAGCGGGTCGGCGGCATGCAAGAGGCCGCCGGCGGGTTGGTCGAGTGGGGGATCAAGGGCCGCGTCGGCCTGCTCAGCGCCTACAAGGAATGGGGTGCTGGCCGGCGCCTGGTTGCGGGGGCCGCCGACGGCACGTATTCGATCCTCATCAAGAACCGCTCGCGCAGCACCCTGGAGGTGGTGGCCAGTGTGGACGGCCTGGATGTGATGGACGGCGCGGCGGCCTCATACGGCAAGCGCGGCTATCTGATCGAGCCGGGCCAGACGCTCGACATCGACGGGTTCCGCACCAGTCATCACAGCGTGGCGGCGTTCAAGTTTTCCAGCGTGGCCAACTCGTACGCCAACCTGCGCCACGGCGACACCCGCAACGTCGGGGTCATCGGCCTGGCCGTGTTCACCCAGAAGGGCGTCAACCCCTGGACCTGGATGCCCGACGAGGTGAGCCGGCGCATCACCGCCCAGCCCTTCGCCACGCCGCCGCGCTGAGGTGTGACGTCCTCAGGTCGGCATCTTGATCATTTCCTCATACATCTTCCTAAGATCGCGCATTTCCTGGCTATCGAGCAAACTGAATACCGCCTGGAACAACATCCAGGTCAGCCCCAGGACGAGCACGGTGATGGCGATTTTCCAAATCGGCTTGAGTTGGGGATGGATCCAAACCAGCGGCAAGGCCAAGGGCCCGACGGTAACAAGCGAGAGCACGATTGTAAACGCTCCCAGATACCAGGGGCGGGCTTTCCCCACGGCAGCGCGCGATGGGCCGGACCCATCCAGGAACTCGCCGCAGTGTTTGCATTTGATCGCGGCATCCTGGATGTCTTCGGCGCAGTAGGGACACTTTTTCATGGTTTGGCGCGTTCCCGTTGCGGGGGGAACGCCGCGAACCTATGCCTCACCGCTGTTCAACACAACCCCCCATTCTCCGGCCCGCCCGCCCATGCGCGTCACGTAGCATCACGTAGTGACGTTTTCAGCACCAGAACCCGCGCTGCGCTGGGTGTGGAATTGGGAGTAACTTTTGTTTGGAGGCTCCGGGCAGGATGCCCGGACCACGTGGCGCGGGCATCCTGCCCGCCGCCTGTAACAGCCAAGTTAGTGGGGAGGATTTTCGGGGCGATTCTTACCACTGAGGCACTGATGACCACTGAAACTGAAATAATAACAAATCTCTCCTCAGGGGCCTCAGTTGCCTCAGTGTCTCAGTGTCTCGATGGTCTTCTTAGGCACGATTTTCCCCCGGAACCCCGCGGTTTCTCGACCCTCTTCTCCTGAACTTGACGCGCATGCCCGCCACCATGGGGCAACGATTTGACGGCTGAGCCTGCGGCGTCCGGCCGGAGCGTCACCCATGGCGGCCATAGCCCGAATAGGCCGCCGGTTACAAAAAAAAGAAAACAATTTCACAAAGCGCTTGACCGAGGTGCCGCAAGCGGTCTGTATCGCCACGTCATGAGCAACCCCCAAGCCGACTGCCGCCTTGTTGCCTCGCGCTCCGCGCTCTGGCCGCTTCGTCAAGTCGTGAAACAATTTTCTTGACCTTGCCCATCCGACGACTAGCTTCGCCCGAAATAATCATTCCCGATGCGTCATGCTTTATCCCATCCCTGTCCGCCGCTTCGCTGGCGGCGGCGGCGCGTCCGTCCCGGTTTTCCCGCCCATCCCCCCTCTCCAAAACGAACGAATCGATCCAAGCTAACAACCATATGAAACTGAAAAACACCAATAAACTCGCCCTTTGGGCCCTGGCCATCACGGTGACTCTCACCGCGGCGCACGCCGCCATCATCACCGTCCCACCCAATTACACCACCAGTGTGGGCACCACTGCCGATACCATCCAGGCCAACGCCGGCGGCACCTCGGTCGTCGTGGTCGCGGGCAGCACCCTCACTGGCAATGCCGCAGCCTCCCCCGCTCTGAGCATCAATGCGGGCGGTTATGTGGTGAGCAATGCGGGCACCTTGACGGGTAACACGACGGGCTCCGGGGTGGCAGTTAGCGCCACGACGGGCACGACCATCATTAACAATCTGGCAACCGGCAGGATGAATTCCGTTGCCGCCGCCCAGGGCATTTCCCTCGCCGCGGGCGTCGTCGGTGTCACTATCAACAACAGCGGCATCGTCCAAGGTGGCGACGACGCCATCCGCACCTTGTCCAATGGCCTGACGGTCGTCAACGCGACAGGCGGCCAAATCAGCGGCATCACCGGTTTGGGTTCGGATGGCATCCAGGCCGTTGACTCGCTTACGCTGACCAATTCCGGCACCGTGCAGGGCGCTGTCATGGGGGTGAACGCCGGAGCCACCGCCAGCATCACCAATGCAACCGGCGGAGCCATCACGGGAACCACCCGCGGGGTGAGCGCCACGACCGGGCTCACTGTGATCAATAATGGCACGATCACCGCCAGTGCGGCTGCCGGGTTCGGCGTGGCGGCGACCACGGGTGCCACCATTACCAACAGTGCCGGCGCTTCGATCTTCGGCGGCGCCGCGGGGGTACAAGTCACCACCGGCGCAATCATCATCAACAACGGCAACATCAGCAGCACCGCCGCAGTCGGTACCGCCAACAGTGACGGCGTGCGACTCACCGACGGCACGGTCACCAATACCGGCACAATCACCGGCGCCGACCGCGGGGTTCGCTTTACGGGAACCACTACCACCACCCTCCTCACCAACAGCGGTGCCATTTCAGGCGTAGTCGGTGTTGACTACGGCGCGGGAGCCAGCGGCGTGAACAACACGCTCACCATGACCGCAGGCACCATCAGCGTCCTCGGCACTGGCACGAATGCGGTGGTCTTTGGCGCGGGCAATGACGTCTTGAATCTCCAAGGCGGCATCATCACCGGCGCTGTGATCGGTGGCACGGGCACTGACACGATCAACTTCAACGGTGGCACCGCCACGATCAACGGCAACGTGACCACCTTCGATAACATCGTCAGAAACGGCCCGGTGGGCACGGTGGCGACCATCAATGGCAACACCACCGCCGATTTCATCACGGTCACTTCCGGTGCCCTCTTTCTGAATGGCAGCGGCACCAACGCCGCTCCCAATGTCATTCCTTCCACCATCGGTAACACCGCCGTCGCTCTCAATGGGGGTGTGCTGGGCGGCACCGGCATCTGGAATGTCCTGGTCAACCAGACAGGTGGCAGCATCAGTCCCGGAACCGGGGCCATGGCCATTGGCAACCTCACCCTCGGCAACGATGCGATCGGCACCAAGCTCACGATCACCGGCGGCAATCTGCTTATCAACGTCAATGCGTCCACCGTCGTCCAGACCAGCGACCTGCACACCGTCAGCAACAACGTCAATATCACCCCCGGTGCCGCCACGATCTTGATTTCCCCCACCACCTTGGATGCTCCGCTGCAAAACGGTTCCACCCGCGTGATGCAAGTGGTCGGCACCCGCACCGGTCAATACGCCGCCGCCGGGTTCGTCTTTGGCAGCGCGCGCACGGATACAGGCCCGCTGATCGCGAATACGGTTGACGGCGCCTTCACGAGTTCCACCGCGTTCTTGAGCGTGACCAGCGGCAATGTCGCCCTGGCGCAGAATGCCAATGACACCTACGTGACGGTGGTACACAATTACGCCAATCCGGCCCTGCCACTGACCTCCTTCGGCAGCCAGTTCGGCATGGGCCTCAATACCATGGTCCCCGCTTCGCTGACCAACCCGATCCTGGCGGATTTCATGGGTTATTTGGACTATAGCAGTGCCGCTACGGTGGCGGGCGTGCTCAATGCTTATCAGCCAACGGATTTCCAGGCATCGCTGGCCTATTCGGTGGTCAGCGCCCGTGAAATCCACCGCATCGTGGAACAGCAGAACCTGGGGGATCGCATGTTCCCGGGCAACACCGGCGTGTGGGCCAACTACAACTACAACAATTACAACAGCGCCGGCAGTTCCAACCGCTACACCGTGGGGGTCGGCACCGCCATTGACACCTTCCATTTCGGCGCCTTGGTCTCCTATGCGGATTCCGACATCTCCAGTAACTCGACGGTCGAGTCGCTGGCCTACGGCGCTTATCTGGGCATGGGCAGCACCACCGGCTGGCAGGTCAATGGCTATATCGGCGGATCCCATAACAAGACGAGCACCAGCACCAGCACCCTCATCGGCTCGCCGGTGTTCAGCGTGATCGACTTCAATCCTGATGGCAACAGCTTCCAGGCCCTGCTCTCCGGCGCTTACATGATGGAGGAAGGCGCCTGCACGTGGGGACCGACCTTCGGGGTGGAATACACCAATGCCAGTTTGGATGGCAGCGCCTACCCGGGCGGCACTCTGCCTGGCATGTCATACTCCTCGGACACCTTGGAAAGCCTGCGCTCACTGGTCGGTCTGCGTGCGGAGTTCAACATGGGCTCCAAGATCCACCCCTACATCAGCGCCCAATGGGCTCATGAGTTCGACGGTACCAGCAGTGGCTATACGGCGAGCTTCGCAGGCACCTCGTTCAATGTGAACTCACAGATCAACCTCGCCTCGGATTCCTTCATCCTGCGCGCCGGCCTGGTGATTGGATTCACCGATACGTTCTTCGGTGACGTCGGGTACCTGGGTGAATATTCCACCAGTGGCAACAACACCGATTACAACGGCCTCAACGTGGGCCTGCACGCGTCGTTCTGATCCGCAACGCGTCTGATTCCACAAATCTCCGCTCCGCGCATGGCTGGCCCGTGCGCGGAGCTTTTTGTTAGAACGGGCGGCGTTGTGAAGTGCGGCAGACTTGCGGCAGGGGGGTGTTAGGGTCATTTTGGCGGTTCTTGAACCTGGAATGAGAAATGAACCGCAGATAAACGCAGACGAACGTTAATTTTAAGAGGTTTGAACCCAATTCGCATCTAACCCGGTGGGTGAGGCCGCGAATCAGCACAACTCTTTGATTATCTGCGTGAATCTGCGTCCATCTGCGGTTCCACTTTCTTGAAACACGGGCGGGCCGCCCAATACAGTTCGCTTAGCCCATTGCATTGCAAGTGATGGCTCCCCGGGCAGGATGCCCGGACCACAGCGGCGCGGGCATCCTGCAGCTCGGCTGAGCTCGCCGAACGCCCGCCGCCATTCTTTTCCTCCGCTTTCCCGCGGCGACTATACGAACAGTATTGGGCGGCCCGCACGTGCCCCTCTTGCCGCGGCTCACTCTTCCACCCGCTCGCGGTAGATTTCGATGGACTTGGCTTCAAAGCGGCGCAGCGCGTCGCGAAACTCATCGGCCGCTTGCTGGCGCTTGACGGCCTCCAAGGCGCTAAGGATTTCAGGCTTGGCTTGCTCGAAGGTGGCAGGCTCGGCCGACTTGCGCGCGGTGACCTCGATGAGGTGCCAGCCCAGCTTGCTTTGCAGCAGTTCGGGTTGATTGAGAGGCATCGCAAACAGCGGTGCGGCCAGCTCCTCCGGCAACCGCGCGCGGGTGATCCAGCCAAGCGCACCCCCGCGGTTCTTGGTGACCGGATCATCGCTGACCTCGCGGGCCAGCGTGGCAAAGTCCTTCTTGCCTTCGCGTAGGGTGGCAAGCGCGGCGGTGAGCGTCTTTTTCACCTCGTCGGGATTGTGCTCGAGGGTGGGCAGGAAAATATGGCGGGCTTCGATGCGCTCGGGAGTGGCAAGCTGGCGTTGGTTTTGCGCAAACCATTTGCGCGCCTCGTCCTCGGTGACGCCGATGAGCGGGGCGAGGCGCGACTCGACATATTTGTCCTGCTGGATGCGCGCGGCGATGCGCTCGCGGAGGTCTTGCTCAGTGGCGATGCCCTGCGACGCCATCGCGGAGTCCAGCTCTTGATGGTTAGAAAACCCGGCGCTGAAGCGGTTGAGGCGTTCGTTGATTTCCGCGTCGCTGACTTTCAGATCGGCCGCGTTCGCACTCGCTTTCGTGCGCAGCAGTTCGTGATCGATCAAGTCATTGAGCGCGGCAAAGCGGACGAGATTGCGCTCTTGCGGGCCAAGTCCGGCCAGGGTCTTGCCCTCCCGCCAGAGCCGTTCCCGCAGCGCGCGCTCGAGCTGGCTGCGGTGGATGTTGTAGGCCGCGACCCGCGCGACGATCAGGTCGCCCGGGGCGGCGACGACAGGCGGGCCGGCCTGCTCGGGTTTCCTGAGGCGACGGCTCAGCGGGCCGCCGCAAAAGTACAAGTCGCAGAGCAGATAGGCCATGACCGCGCCATAGATGGCTAAACGCAGCGCCGTTCTACCGGAGGGTGTCATGCTGGGGAGGGGAGAAGTTATCAGGGGAGAGACAGAAGACCGCTTCGCTGTAAGACAGAAGACCGCTTCGCTGTAAGACAGAAGACAGAAGACAAGAGGAAGAGGATCGGTCGGATCGGACCGATCTCTTGTCTTCTGTCTTCTACTCTTCTGTCTCTATCTGATTTCCACGCTGGTGCCGGGGCGGATGAGGGTGGGCAGGCGGATGGCGTCCCAGTTGGCCAGGCGGATGCAGCCGTGGCTGCGGGCGCGGCCGATGGTTTCCGGGGTGGCGGTGCCGTGCAGGCCGATGCCAGGCTTGGTCAGGCCGGCCCAGAAGATGCCGACCGGGTTGTTCGGGCCGGGCGGGATCTCCAGCGAGTCCGCATCGCTGCTGCGTTTGCCGGTATCCAGGAGCTGTTGGTCGTAGCGCCAGATCGGCAGTTCCACCGCATTTCTAACCTCCCAAGTGCCGTACTTGATGAAGCGCTCCTCGCCGGGGGTGATGGGAAACGAGGCGATGAGTCCGCGGTTGGGGCGGCGCGTGGTGATGGTCTGCACGTCGCTGCCCGGTTCGGCCACCACCAGCGCGGCGGGGGCGGCCTCGAAGATGCGCACCTGGTTGATCTTGGTGTCCACCACGGCATGGCGCAGGCTCATGACCTCATCGGCTTTGTAGGCGATGCCGGTGACTTTCTCGATGCAGAACGGGTCCACGTTGGGCACGATGATGGACTGGCGCGGCTCGAGGTTGGCGATTTTGCGGCTGCCGTTGAGTTCCATCAGATACTCCTCACTGCAATGATAGCGCTCGGCCATGAATTCGACGTTGCTGCGGTAGCTCATCTTCTTGCTCTTGGCTTGGCGGGTGTACTTGGTGGGCAGGTTCGGATTGACCCAATCCTTGACGATATCCGGCACCACCGCGACGGCCAGCGGGCTGGGAACCGCCTTGCAAGCGGCGCTGAGCACCTCGACCCAACTGTCCAGCGGATAGCCGTTGACCTCATTCCAGGATTGCACCGCCAGCTCGGTGAAACGCCCGGGCTTGCCGTCAATGATGCCGGGACCGAACAACGCCTCATCAAGGAAAATCTGCAGGCTCAGGGCGTCGTCGCCGGTGGGTTTGACGTTGGCCGGCACCTTCGGCTGTGCCGGCGTGATGGGCGTGTCCGGCGCATCCGGATCGACCCGCGCGGCGCGGCGCACCGGGCCGGG
>Ga0073936_10006831_pt1 | contig 14921 bp, 13 predicted proteins | sample AliMusrvi5mmetaG_FD_87041 | JGI IMG/M metagenome (GOLD analysis project Ga0073936, IMG submission 87041) | Freshwater lake bacterial and archeal communities from Alinen Mustajarvi, Finland, to study Microbial Dark Matter (Phase II) - Alinen... | ecosystem: Environmental > Aquatic > Freshwater >... | reverse complement strand
GTGCAGCTCGTACGCCAGCAGCGCCGGGTGGCCGCGCATCGCCGCGGCCAGCCCGCGCCACGCGGTCGCCTGCGCCCGGATCAGGTCGGGCCGGGCGTAGCCCTCGTACGTCGTGGACTCGCGCCACCACCGGGGCGTGCCCTCCCAGGAGCCGGGACCGGACCAGATCACGCGCAGGCCGGCGGCCTCGGCGAGGGCGAGCATCCGCTCCATCTTTGCGAGGCCGGCACGGTTCACCCGCGTCGGTGAGTCGAGCAGGCGCGCGACGGACGCGAACACGCGGATGACGTTGCCGCCGACCGCGCGGATCTGGCCGAAGTGCGCGCGGACGCGGCCGGGGTCAAACCGGGTCCAGATCTGCGGCGGCCAGCCGGTTTCAGGGTCGTAGTAGTTGCAGCCCCACGGGGTGAACGCGGCGCCGCCGCCCTGTTCGCGGAATCCCCAGCCCGACGGATGCACTTGGATGATTTTCATGGCCGAAATTCCTCCCGCTGCCACGCAGCTGTCCGCAGGATGCGCCGCGGGGCGGCGGGGAGACAAGGCAATCCCTCCCGGCGGCGGCCGGAAATGGGCTGGCGGAGCTGGCGAGGTCGGGGCACGCTCCGCGCCGATGAAACCGCCCGCGCTGCCCGAGGAGACGCTCCGCCGCGTACTGCGCCTTGCGAAGGGCAACGGGCTGAGTGTGCTCATCATCGCCGGCCTCGGCACGCTGGTTTCGCTGGCCTTCGGCGACCTCGTCGGTGCGGGCGTGGGCCTGGTGGTCGCCTACGGCGGCTGGATGGAACTGAACGGCCGGCGGACCCTGCTGCGCGGCGACGCGGCGGGCGTGGACCGGCTGATCCGCGCGCAATGGATCGTGCTCGGCGCGATCCTGGCGTACTGCGTCACGCGTTTCGCGAGCTTCGACAGCGACACCGCCCTCGGCGGCCTGACGCCCGACATGCGCAGCCAGCTGACCGAGGCGGGACTCGACGTCGCCGCGATCCTGCCGCTGGTCCGGCTGATTTTTTACCTGACGTACGCCACCGTGGCGGTGGTCACGCTGCTCTACCAGGGCGGGATGGCCCGCTACTACTCCCGCCGGCGCGAGCCCGTGGGGCAGGCGCTGGCCGCGCGACTGCGGCCGGTGGTGCCGCCCGCCGCGGCGGCGAGCCCGGAAGACTGGGTGACGTAGGCAATTGTCGAGTCACCGAAGGCGGCTGGTGTAGGGCGGGGTCGCCGACCCCGCCTGTGGGACATCGCGCGAACTACCAGCTTAGGTCCACACATTCGCCCGAGTACGGCCAATCATTGGGATTGGCCACCAATCCAGCCCTGACCGGGTTGTCGCGCACATAATCCCATTTTTCGGAGTAACTGCGAGGGGACCGCAGGAGATGGTCGAAGAACTCTGCCTGCCACACTGGACCCACGGGCGTCCCAGGCCGCACCAGGCAGCGCGAGGTCCATTTTTTCCAGTCTCTCATGAAAGCACGGAGCGGTTTGGCGGCAGGAAATGGCGTGGCGAAGAAATGCACATGGTCCGGCATGATCACGTAGCGGCCCACGGCCCAGCCGTGACGCTCCGGAGCCGACCCCCAGGCCTCAACCAACACCCCCGCACATTCTCCCGCGGTGAGAATCCGCCGCCGACCCAAGGTACAGGTGGTGAGAAAATAGACCGGATGGTCGGACCAAACATTTGAGAGCCTGCACAGGTGTTCGCGCCCGGGCATCCACCCAAACTGAAAATCCAACATGCGGCAGCGAGCCGGCACGTGGTCACACGCACATTTGTTTGCAGGCGCTAGGCGGGGTCGGCGACCCCGCCCTACATTCACTCACTTCCCGGCCGTGGCGGCGGCGGGGATGCACAGGGTCGTGCTTTCCTGCTGCTCGATGGCCACGCGGGCGCGCATGGCGTCGCGGTAGCCGTTCACGGACTCGAAGAACGCCGACATCATCAGCATGAGCCAGTACATGCCGCGCTCGGTGAGCTGCCAGCCGCGGTCGTCGCGGCGGGCGGCGCCGAGCAGCTCGAGCGTGCGCAGCTCGCCCCAGAGCCGGCGGAAGAAGCGCGGCCCGTGGCGGCGCAGCGCCCACTCGCGGTCGAGCCGGAGGCCGAACATGCGCATGAGCAGCTCGTACCGCATGAGCTCGCCGGGCCGGAGCCGGTGCATCGTGGTGATGCCCGTCAGGCCCTGGGCGATGCGCTGGCGGTAGGTCTCGAGGGAGAACGTGGTCGTGTAGAGCGTGCCGTCGAGGAAGCTGAACGCCCCGCTGCCCACGCCGACGTAGTAGTCGGCGTCCACGATGTACTCGTCGCTGCCGTGCCCGCGCCGCGTGAAGCACCACGCGGAGGACGGCGTGAACTCGGGCTGCAGCCGGCGGACGATCACCTTGAAGAAGTCCCGCAGCCGCCGGTGGTCCGGCAGCCCCATCGCGCCGGCCATGCGCCGGGCCACGGTGGGGGAGGTCATGAGCGGGTAGAACGACACCTGGTTCGGGCCGAGCCCCTGGAGGATGTCCAGGTCGCGCTCGAGCGAGGCGATGCTCTGGTGCGGCTGGTTGAAGATCAGGTCGACGTTGAGGGTGGGGAACATCCCGGCCGCGGCCCGGAGGCGCGCCTGGATCTCCGCGCTCGAGCCGTACTTCTCGTACCGGTCCATCTCCTTGAGCAGCTGGTCGTCGAAGCTCTGCACGCCGACCGACAGCCGGGTGACCCCCGCGGCGCGGAGCGGCTCGAGGATCTCGGGGCGGAGGTCCTTGGGGTTGGTCTCGACCGAGATGTCGCGGACGCCGAAGAGCTCCCGGACGAGCTCCATGGTCTCGACCAGCTCGGCTGGCTCGGTGGTGGGCGTGCCGCCGCCGAAGTAGGCGCCGTTGAACCGGTAGCCGGCCGCGTGGTAGGCGCGGATCTCCTTCCGCAGGGAGGCGAAATACCGCTGCGCCTGGCCGTGCTGGTGCTGCACGCGGTGGAAGGAGCAGAACGGGCAGAGCACCTCGCAGAACGGCACGTGCACGTAGAGGTAGCCGCTGCCCTGGCGCGGCGCGGGCGGGACGGTGCCCGGGGCCTCCTCCATGTGCAGGAACCCCCGGGTCCGGAACCGAAAGGCCCTCAGCAGGAAGGCGTCGATGAAGGTGAACGGTGACATGGCGGAGGTGCGGGTCCTATTGAACCCGCTTTCGGGCCGGTCGGCACGGTGCAGGTTGCCAATCTCTGCGCATATCTTGTCCTGCGGGGCTTTGCGAATTGTGCGGACCGGGGGACGCGGTATCGAGAAAGGCGGGCCGGCCCGGCCGCCGCCCGGCCTGCTCCCACCGCCATGACCCCGCGCGAACGCTTCATCGCCGCCCTCGAACGCCGCCCGCTGACCGGGCGGGTGCCGCACTTCGAGCTCGTGTTCTACCTCACCATGGAGGCCTTCGGGCGCGTCCATCCCCTGCACCGCAACTACGAGCAGTGGCTGCAGATGGAGCCGCGGGAGCGCGAGCTGCACCGGCGCGACATGGCGGACCTCTTCATCACCACGGCGGAGCGCTACGAGCACAGCGCCATCTTCCTCCACGCGAACCCGGCCTCGGAGGAGGAGCTGTCGCGCCTGGTGGACCTGATCCGCGAGCGGACGGGCGACCGGTACTTCCTGATGGCGCACGGCGACGCGACCTTCGCCGTGCCGAACGGCACCGAGATGGAGGCGTTCTCGGTCCAGCTGGTGGAGGAGCCGGAGAAGCTGAAGGCGCAGACCGCGGGCTGGGTGCGGAACGCGCTGGCCTACGCCGCGCGGATGCGCCGGCCGGGCGGGCTGGACGGCTTCGCGCTCTGCGCCGACTACTGCTTCAACACCGGGCCGTTCCTCAGCCCGGCGAAGTTCGCCGAGTTCGTGACGCCCTACCTCGCCGAGGTGACGAAGGGCTACCGCGACCTCGGCTACTACGTGATCAAGCACACCGACGGGAACATCATGCCGATCCTCGACCAGCTGGTCGCGACCAAGCCGCACGCGCTGCACTCGCTCGACCCGCAGGGCGGCGTGGACCTCGCCGAGGTGAAGCGCCGCCACGGCCACGAGGTCTGCCTCATCGGCAACGTCCACTGCGGCATGCTCGACACCGGCACGACCGAGCAGATCGAGGCGTCCGCGCGCCACGCGCTGCGCAGCGGCATGCCGGGCGGCGGCTACATCTTCTCCACGAGCAACTGTGTCTACACCGGGATGCCCCTCGCCAGCTACGAGACCATGCTCAACATCTGGCGGCACGAGGGCAACTACCCATGACCCCGCGCGCGCGAGTCGAGCGGGCCCTGCGCGGCGGACACGGCGACCGCGTGCCGTTCACCATGTATGAGTGCATGATCCCGCAGTGCGCGGCCGAGCGGGCGATGCGCAACCGCGGCATGTGCATCGTGAACCGCCTGCCGGTCTTCCGGACGCACCGGCCGAACGTCCGGACCACGCAGCACACCTACTGGGAGAACGGGCGGCGGCTGACGCGGACGCGGCACGAGACGCCCGTGGGCGAGCTCACCGCCCTGACCGAGGATGTCGGCTTCACCACCTGGCGGCACGAGCTGCTGCTCAAGCGGCCCGAGGACTACGCCGCGATCCGGTTCTTCCTGCGGGACGAGGTCTATGAGCCGACCTACGCCGAATTTGCCCGGGCCCAGGCGGCGTTCGGCGAGGACGCGATCTTCCGCGCGGCCTTCGGACTCGAGCCCATGCAGGAGCTGATTTCCGGCAGCGTCATGGGCATGGAGCAGTACTGCGAGGAGTGGGTCGAGCGGCGCGACGAGGTGCTGAGCCTCTACGCGATCCTGGTGGAGAACCGCCGCCGCATCTACCCGCTCGTGGCGCAGTCGCCGGCCAGCCACGCCAACTACGGCGGCAACGTCACGCCGGAGATCATCGGCGCCGCGAACTTCGCGACCTATTTCGTGCCGCACTACCAGGAGGCGGCGGAGATCATGCACCGCCACGGCAAGCTCATCGGCTGCCATTTCGACGCCAACACGCGGATCCTCGCGCCGGCGATCGCGGGCACAGACCTCGACTACCTCGAGGCCTTCACGCCCGCGCCCGACACCGACCAGACCCTGGCCCAGGCCCGCGCGGCGTGGCCGGACAAGGTCCTCTGGATCAATTTTCCCTCGTCGGTGCACCTTGCGCCCGACGCGCAGGTGGAGGCGACGACCGTGGACCTGCTCGAGCAGGCCGGCACGCCGGACGGGCTGCTCGTCGGCATCACCGAGGACATGCCGCCGGACCGCTGGCAGGACAGTTGCCGCGCGATCATGGACGGCCTCGACCGCCACGCCCGCGAACACCCCGAGCGCTATGCGACCTGAAATTCACCACGAAGCCCACGAAGCTTCCGCCGCACGGCGGGAGCTTTCGCTTCGTGGCTGACTCACCTCCTCGTCATGTGCACCTCGCGGCAGCTCGTGCTGGAAACGCTTCAGGGGAAACCGGGCTCGCGGGTGCCGGTGGCGCCGCTGACGGTGCATTTCTGCGCGCGGGTCGCGGGGGTGTCGCTGCACCGTTTCACCAGCGATGCGCACGTGATGGCCGACGCGGTGATCCGGACGTGGGAGCGGTTTCGGCCGGACGCGGTGTTCATCTCGGCCGACACGTGGGTCAGCGCCCAGGCGATGGGCGCGCGGGTCGGCGCGCTGGCCGAGGACCAGCCGTGGGGCGGGCTGGATGAGCCGCGGGTGCGGACGGCGCTCGACGTGCGGGGCATCCCGCCGCCGGACCCGGAGACGCAGGGGCGCTATCCCCTGATGCTGGCCGCGCTGCGTCGCGTGGTGGCGGCGCTCGGCCGCGATGTCGCGGTCGTGGCGTGCTTCGACCAGTTTCCCTTTTCCCTGGCCGCGGCCCTGATGGGGATCAACGAGCTGATGCTCGCGCTGGAGGACGACCCGGCGCTGGTCCGGGCGCTGATGGCGCGCTGCGCCGAGTATGGCCTCGCCTACGGCCGCGCGCTTGCCGCGGCGGGCGCGGACCTGCTGACGGGCGGCGACTCGCCGGCCGGCCTGATCGGGCCGCAGCGTTACCGCGAGTTCGCGCTGCCCTACGAGCAACAGCTGATCGCCGGCCTGAAGGCGGCGACGGGCAAGCCCGTCACGCTCCACATCTGCGGTGACGCCCGCCCGATCCTCGCCGACATGGCGCGGAGCGGCGCCGACGGCCTGGAGATCGATCATCGCACCGACCTCGGCCTGGCCTGCCGGACCGTGGGCCCGGGCATCGCGCTTTGGGGCAACCTCGACCCGGTGAGCGTGCTGGCCCAGGGCGACCCCGCGGCCGTGCGCCGCGCCGCGGATCAGGCGCTCGCCGCCGCCCGCACGGCGGGCCACACGCGCTTCGTGCTCAGCTCCGGCTGCACGCTCGCGGTGGAGACGCCGTTTGCCAACGTCGACGCGCTCATTTCCTCGGTGTCACACTCGGCGTGACACCGGCGTTGGACGGCTCCACGGGAGAAAAGGCCGCAGAGACGTTGTACCGCTCGGCGTGAGCGGATCCTCGTGGCTGAAGCAGGACAACCGCCGGCATCCCGTGCTCTCGCCCGACCAGCGCGAGGTGCTGTTTACGTCCGACCGTTCATGCGTGCGCGCCATCTACCCGGCGCCGGCCGATCCGTGAGACGTGGGTGGAGGGTTTTATACCGCGAAGGGCATGAAGCACACGAAGCCCAAGCCTCAGCCTTCTCGCGCCTCGCGGCCTTCGCGGTAAAACGGATTGGAATCCAACCCGTGGTTACCGCGAAGGCCGCTATGACCGCAAAGTGCAGTCTGAGCTTCGTGTCCTTCGTGCTCTTCGCGGTGGACCCAAACTAATCCAAACGTCCTAGCGGGCGGCAGTGTTGGTCGTCGCGGTCGCGCGATTGAAGTCGAGCGTCACATGCTCGTCGCCGTATTGGAGCGTGAACACGCCGGTGCCGCGGCGCGCGTTCATCCCCGGGCCCTCGAAGAGCGGCCACTCGGCCAGGTTGGCCGTCACCCCGTCCACGATCCGCGCGCCCCGGTGCGTGAATTGGATCCGATGGCCGCGGCTGGTGGTGTAGTCCGCGGTGAGGGTGGACTCGTCAAACTTCGGCCGGAGCTGCTGCATGCGCGCGCAGAAGGCGTCGAAGCTCGGGTATTCGCTCGCCGGCACGGCCTCGAGGATGACGGCGGTCCGCGGGTGCTGGAGCACCCGTCGCTCGTAGTCAGGCTCGTACACCCATGTGCCGGGCACGCTGGTCCAGACGGCGAAGAAGATCTGGTCGGCATGGACGAGGATCCAGCCGCCGGCCTCGCGGCGCTCGGTGAGAATGTGCGGAAAGAACCCGTTGATGTGCTGCCGGGCGGCGTCGGGCGGGAGATTGTAGAGGTCGACCACGGTGTTCTCGTGCTGCCAGACGTCCTCGTACGGCGAGCCCTCGACCCACTTGTTGGGGTTCGCGTAGTACGGGCGCTGCCGGACGATGTCGGCGAGCACCTTGTCCACGGGCGTGTCGAAGTAGCGGCTCAGCTGCTCGGCGGAGTAGGAGGGGTTGATGAAGAAGCACGTCGCGCCGTCGTGCGGCGACTTCCAGGTCAGGTCCCAGCGGTGATTCTCGACGTCGGTGAGGTCGCCCCAGGACGAGCCGACCGCGAACGTGGGCGTCATGTAGGTGTACGTCCAGGTGGGCTCGCCGTCATGGATGCGCGGGCCGCGCCGGGGCGCCTTCAGCTCGCGCAGCACGTATGTCCGGGAGCGGTCGTTGGCCAGGCGCTCGATCAGGGGCAGGCACTCGAACTCCTGCTGCGCGCCGAGCGCGATGTAGTAGCACTCGGCCAGGTCGAGCCGGAGCGGCGCGCCGCCGAAGTAGAGGCGCCCGAACTGCGTGGCGGCGCCGGTGTGCTCGCGGGTGTGGGTGACCTGGTTGTACTTCTCGCGGCTGTGGGCGCCGACCCAGTCGCCGGCGAGGTACTTGGTCGCCCAGTCGGCCAGCAGCACCTGCATCATCATCCAGGATTTTTGCCGGATCCGCTCGTCACGCGCGTACTGGTGCAGCGTCGCGAAGCAGAGCAGGTACATGTGATGGTAGTTGGGCGAGTCGTACTCGTACATGCCGCGGCGGACCGTGGCGTCGATCCACTGTTCGATCCACTGGGCGGCGTCCTGCTGCGACTGCCCCGGGGTGGAGCCGTCGGCGAGCCGGGGACCTTCGGGCCAGGTCTGGCCGAACAGGTACCGCGCCGTGCGGTACTGCAGCATGTGGTTGTCGGTGAAGCCGAAGTCGCGCGTGAAGCTGGCGGCGAGGCGGGAGTGGATCCGGTCCACGAGCGCGGGGGCGAGCTTGGGCCCGAGGCGCAGGACTGCGTCCATGAAGGCGTAGACCTCGAAGCTGCCCCACGTCTGGCTGGTGTCGGCCACGGCCTCGGCGAGGTAGCGCTGGCCGGTGGCCGCGTCCTGGCCCGTGGCGATCTTCACCACGCCCAGATAAATCCGCATGCGCGAGTCCGTGCCCGGCTCCCAGGCCTGCTGCGCCATGATCCCGCGGGCCACCCGGCAGCGTTCCAGGAACTGGATCCGGTAGGAGTCGGCGGCGGGAGCCTGTGCGCGGACCGCCGGTGTCAGCACGGCGAAAACGGCTGCGACGAGAAACCGGCCACCCCGCGGGAGAGCGATCATGGCCACAGTGTCAACGGGTCGCGCGGGCGGTGCAATCCCGCCGGTGGCGGGATGGAGATTACGACGAAGGGCACGAAGCGCCGGAAGGCGCGGTCCGCGCCCAGTCATGCCGGCCGGCGGCGGGCCGACCTATTGTTCGCGCGGGGCGAGGCTGACCGTTCGCGACGCACCCCACCCCACGGGGGCCGCATCGCGGTCGGCCGCGCCCAGTGAGTTCCAGCGGCATTCACGCGCCGTGAGCGTCCGCGCCGCCACATCGTAGGTCACGACCTGGAAGGAGAGCCGGGACTCGTTCTTGCCCGACTCCCGGCCCTTGATCGGGGAGTCCACGCGAAACACGTTGAGCGCGAGGTCGGCGTCGGGGCCCTTCCAGGTGTAGAATTCCTGCCAGTTCGCGTTGCCGTGGAAATAGCCGACGATGTTGCGGTGCGCCTTCAGGAAGGCCGCGAGCGCCCGCTGCTCGACCAAAGTGTCCGCCTTGATGGTGCTGCCGTCGGCGCAGGAGTCGGCGACGAGGTTCTCGAATCGGTCGTGGCTGTTGATGCCGTGGTCGCCGTTCGGATTGGTCAGGTGCTTGGCCTCGATGTCGGGCTGGTCATGGCAGAAGAGGAACACGGGGGTGGCCGCGGGCACGCCCTGCAGGTCGCGCTCGATCCAGGCGCGGGCGACGCGATCGGGCCACATGGTGAGGAACACCAGGTGGGCGCCGGCCAGGTCCAGGGAATAACTGATCTTGTCGGTGGCGTAATGATACGTGTCCTTCGTCCGCGGCACCGCCGGGTGCATCATCCGGTTGTAGATCTCCACCATCGCGGTCGCATCCGTCGCCGGCACCAGCCGGCTGGGCGAGCCGATGGCATTCGAGACGTCGTGGTTGCCGGGCACGAGGAGCAGGGGCGTGGCCTTTCCGGCGGCATCCCGCAGTGCGAGCAGCCGGATGAAGCCCGTCTCAAACTGGTCCCACGAAACCGCCGCGCTTTGGATGTGGAGCGGATAAAGTTCCTGCCGGTTCGTGATGTCGCCGGTGACCACGACAAACGCGATCGGACCCACGGGTTGGCCGGACCGGCAGCCGCCGTCGGCCGGCAACGTGGCGGCGGGAAGCGCGTTGATCTTCCGGACCATCGCGGCGTTGACGACGCGGGCCTCGACGTTGACCGCCCCGCGAAAATAGCTGCGATTCAGGCCATAGTGGACATCCGAGGTGAAAACAAAGGTGACGGGCTGCCGGGCCGGGGCCGGCCGGCTGGCGTGGACGACCGGATCGTTGGCGCGCGTCCCCACCGCCAGCGCCAGGGCCGCCAGCGCCAGGCTTGGCCTGCGTCCGGTCCAGAGGGTGCGCAGCAGTTTGATCATGGCGTTGAGCGTCGCCCGGTCGCGTTGCGAGACGAGCGAAAACCTCGCAACAATCCGGTGGCGGGCCCCGCGGCGTCGCGCCGCGCAATCACGGGAAACAGGCCCGGGCGATTTTCTGTTCGGTTCCGGGCCGGGCGCGGTTTACTCTGGTGAGCCGCATGAACGATGACACCGACCTGCTCCGGCGCTATGCCGAGGATGGTTCCGAACCGGCCTTCGCCGAGCTGGTGCATCGTCATGTCAACCTGGTCTACGCCGCCGCGCTGCGGCGGACCGGGGGCGACCCGCACCGGGCGGAGGACGTGGCGCAGCAGGTGTTCACCGCCCTGGCCCGCGATGCGCGGAAGCTGGCGGGCCACCCCGTGCTGTCCGCCTGGCTCCACGCCGCCACGCGCAACGCCGCCATCTCCCTTATGATCTCCGAGCAACGCCGCCAAGTCCGCGAGACCGCGGCCCTTGAGACGGCTCCGGCCGGCGCGCCGAACCCCGAATGGGACCGGCTGCGGCCCTTGCTGGACGAGGCCATCGACGAGCTGCCGGAGGCCGACCGCGCGGCGGTGGTGCTGCGCTTCCTGGAGCGCCGGCCCTTTGCCGAGGTGGGCGTGGCGCTGCAGGTGTCGGAGGACGCCGCGCGCATGCGGACCGACCGGGCCCTGGAGAAACTGCGGGTGGCGCTGGCCCGGCGCGGCATCACGTCAACCGCCGAGGCGCTGGGGGCGATCGTGTCGGCCCAGTCGCTGGTCGCCGCGCCCGCGGGCCTCGCCGCCGCGCTGGCGGCGCAGGCGGTCTCGGCGGGCGGCGCCGGCCTGCTGGCTTCCCTTATGACCACCAAAATCATCACCCTTGCGGCGGTTGCTGTGCTGCTCGCGTTTACCGCCGGCACCTATGTCGGGATCAGCCACCGCAACCGCCCCGAGACGCCCCCGCCGGCGGCGGCGCCCGCGAATGACGACCTGGTCGCCGCGCTGCGCCAGGACAACCGTAGGCTGGCCAGTGAAGTGGCGGCCCTGAAGACGGACGTCGCGGACCTGAGCGAGGCCAAGGCCAGGGTGACGGCCGTCACGACGAGCAAGCCGCCGGCCAAGCTGCCCACCTTGGGCCTGGCCCATTGGGAGGTGCAGCGGAACATGATGAACAACCTCCGGCAGATCTCCGCCGCGCGGCACCAGTACCGGATCGATCATGGGCAGTCACCGGGCTCGATCGAGCCGCTCGTCGGCCGCGGCCACTATATCAAGGCGGTGCGCACGGTGGGCGGCGAAGACTACACCGGACTTTCCATGGAGGAGGGCGCACCCCTCACCGTGACCGCCCCCGACGGCACGACCATGACCTATGACCCGTCCGGCGCGACCACGACCAAGATTGATTATCCCCCCGAGGTGGCGCGCCTCGAGGAGCTGGCCCCGAAGGTCCAGCCGCTGGTGAAAGCCGCCGTGACGGCCTACCAGGCGGCGCACGAGGGCAAGAATCCGCCCAACTCGGACGCGTTGCTGCCGTACTTTGCCACGCCCCAGGACGGCGCGGATTTCGCGGAGTTCATCGAGCTGCAGAAAACCGTGGGGCCGTGAGTCTCGTCCGCTGACCGGCGGCGGGACCGGCCGGCGCGTCGCGGTTGCGCGGGAGGAGGGCGCCGGCTGAACCCCGGCGGCCGATCATTCGGCCATTCGCGGATTGCCGTGCACCCGGCGGCCGCCAAGCTGCGGCCGTTTCCGCTCAACCCCTGCGCGGCTTCCACCCCATGCTCACCCCGGAACAGGTCAAGGCCTACGAGAGAGACGGCTTCGTGCTCGTCCCCGATGTTTTCTCGCTGCGCGAGATCGAGATCCTGCTCTCGCACGTGACCCGCGACGGCCGCGTCACGAAGCACACGGGCGACATGCCCGACGCCGCGGGGCGCTCGAGCAAGCTCGCGCTGTGGATGGACATTCGCGACGACGTGTTCGGCGCGGTGTCGACCAGCCCGCGGATCGTGGAGCCCGTGCGGCAGCTGCTGGGCGAGGACGTCTATCACTGGCACAGCAAGGTGATGCTGAAGGAGGCGCGCGTCGGCGGCGCGTGGGAGTGGCACCAGGACTATGGCTACTGGTATGGCGACGGCGCCCTGTATCCGCGGCTGGTCTCGTGCATGGTCGCGCTCGACCCCGCGACAAAGGCGAACGGCTGCCTCAAGGTGATCCCCGGGTCGCATTTGCTCGGGCGGTTTGACCACGGCCGCGTGGGCCAGCAGTCCGGCGCGGACCAGGAGCGGGTGGCCGCGGTGATCGAGCGGCTGGGCGTGACGTACTGCGAGGCGCCCGCGGGCAGCGCGCTGTTCTTCCACGGCAACACCTTTCACGCCTCCGAGGCGAATCTCTCCGAGCGGCACCGGCGCGCCTACATCTGCTGCTACAATGCGCTCTCCAACGTCCCGTACGGCGGCAAGGGCCACGGCCGGCCCGATCCGATCGCGCTGGCGCCCGACGACGCGATCCTAGGTTTCACGGCGGGCGTCGCGGCCCGGCCATGGCCGCAATGACCCCGGCGGAGGACGCGGCGGTCATCCGCGCCGGCGTCACGGCCGCGATCCGGCAGACGCTGAAGCCCGCGGCGACGGAGAAGGCTTATCCCGGGCATTTCACCATCGTGGCGGACGGCCACTGGTTCGGGCAGGAGAACACCTGGCCGGGGCTCGACTCGTGGCAGATGGCCGGCGCTTACCTGCTGCTCGGGAAAACGCGGCTGGTGCGGGACTACTTCGACTACGTGCAGGCTTCGCAGCGGGCGGACGGCAACATCCCGTACGCCATCGTGCCCGCCGACCCGCCGCCGGAGCACCTCACGACCTACAACAAGGGCATGCGCTACCCGGAGGACGTCTTTGTCTTCGACCCCCGGCGCGAGGGCTACGCGGCGCGGCGCTGGATCGGCTCGTGCAGCCACTGGATCGCGGGCATCAACCCCCTCGGCACGCTGGCGGCGGTGAGCTACGTGCTGCTGGGCGGCGAGTTGTTCGCGGCGACAGCGGACGCCGCCTGGCTGGAGTTGAAGCTGCCGTCGCTGGAGCGCGCGGCGAGTTACCTGCTTTCCCGGAAGAGCGCCAACGGCCTGATCGCGGGCGCGGGATTCTACACCGAGATGCCGCCGCGCCACCAGTGGGACGGCGTCGCGCAGTGCTACGTCGTGCATGTGCTGCGCACCTGCGAGCGGCTGAACGCGGCGCTCGGCCACGGCCCGGCGGCGGCGGAGTGGCGCGCGGCGGCCGAGACGCTGGCGGCGCGGTTCCGCGAGGTGTTCTGGCGCGGCGACCATTTTGCGGAGTACGTGCACCCGGAGCGCGGCGTGGTGGACCTCCACGGGTTGTCGGACGTGAACTGGGCGGCGGTGGCCTATGATGTGGCGACGCCGGCGCAGGCGGACGCGCTGTGGCCGCGGATGATGGGCGAGCCGGCGTTCTGGCAGGGCGGGATGCCGACGCAGACGGTGACTCGGCCCTTCGCATATGAACCCTGGGAATATTTCTCGGCGCACGAGGACGTCGGCTTTGAGATTCCCGTCGGCCAGACCTACGACGTGGCCGCGATGGGCCGCGTGTGGTTCCTCGAGTGGCAGGCCTGCGCCCGGCGCGGCGAGAACCAGAGGCTGCGCGAGTCGGTGCGGCGGGTATGTGCGCGGGGCCTGGCCGACGGCGGGTTCTGGCACGAGCGCTACCATCCGCTGCCCGACGGCACCCTCGACCACACCGGTCCCCGCGGCTACGGCGAGTATCCCGCGATCCTCGTGCGCGCCGTGCTGGGCAACCCGGCGGTGTTCGCGGATTGCGGTCTCTGACTTCGGCCGGACCTCTACGCCACGGCCGGCTGCGGGAGCAATGTGAGAGAAATGTGGGAGCGAGCTTGCTCGCGACTTTCTGCGGAGGGTCGCGAGCAAGCTCGCTCCCACATTGCCCCGTATTGCCGCTGACGCAGCCGTTATTTCGCGGCCGGCGCGGCGGGCTCGGTGTGCGTGTTGGACTGCCAGGCCAGGAGGCGCCAGGCGCCGTGCTCCTCGCGCCAGACGGCGAGAAAATTGAGGTCCACGGGAGGTTTCTCCGCGCGGCCCGAGTGGATGAGCACGCGGCCGAACATCAAAACCACCCCGGGGGCGGCCGGCTGAAAGGTGCGCTCCTTGTACTCCACGCGGTTGTAGGCGGTGTTGGCCGCGAGGCGCGCCTTGATGTAACTGGCCTTGTCATTGAGGTGGCCGCTGGAGTGGGCGTAGCGCAGCTCGTCGGAGAGGGTCGCGTCGAGCCGGGCTTCATCGCCGGCGAGCATGGCGGCAACGCGCGCATCATCCGCGGCGCGGACGGCGGCGATGAGCCCGTCATCCGCCGCCTGGAGCGTGCCCAGCGCCAGCAGGAGGACAGGCCAGAGTCGAAGCAGGGTTTTCATCATGGGGTGAGGGATTCCGCCGTGGGCAACTATCCTTGATGGGCGACGCGGTCGGACGGACCTACTTGGCCGGCAGCTTGGTGGACTGGTAGGCGAACAGGCGCCAGGTGCCGGACTCGCGCCGCCAGACGGCCAGGAAGCGGATGGCGTAGTCAACGTGCACCGCGCCCGCGCTGGCCTTGAGGTGGGTCCGGCCGGACATGATCGCGACGTCGTCCGACACGGGAGTGATCCTGAGCTCCAGATAATCGTAGGCCTCGTACGTGAGATCCTTCGAGCGCACCGCGGCGAGCAGGGCGGGCTTGGACTGCACGCGGCCGTCGAGGTGGCCGTAGGTCAGGCCGTCGGACAACAGCTGGGCGAGCCGGTCGGCGTCGCCGCGCAGGGTGGAGAGGACACGCGTGGCGTCGGCGGCGCGCACCTCCTCCTCGACGCTCGCGGCCCGCAGCCCGAGGGCGGGCAGCACCAGCAGGAGAGACAAGGCGGCCAGGCGGCGCATGGCGGGTCAGCGTTTGAC
>Ga0073936_10006829_pt1 | contig 14927 bp, 7 predicted proteins | sample AliMusrvi5mmetaG_FD_87041 | JGI IMG/M metagenome (GOLD analysis project Ga0073936, IMG submission 87041) | Freshwater lake bacterial and archeal communities from Alinen Mustajarvi, Finland, to study Microbial Dark Matter (Phase II) - Alinen... | ecosystem: Environmental > Aquatic > Freshwater >... | reverse complement strand
TACCTGGCATGCCCGGGGTGCCGGGGGTGCCTGGAGCTCCAGGAAGGCCCATTCCTCGGGGCACTTGCCAGACCGGCTGCACCGTCATGGCTGGCAGGCTGATAATGCGGGTGATTTCTTGCGTGATTCGGCTGGAGTAGGGATTATCCGCTAGCTTCAATGTAATTATCACCAGCTTGGGCAATTGGTTCGTCTTGGCCCCTTCCCACTCATCCACCAACTCGGGAGGCCTCTTGTTCGAGTCCCAGAATTGCATCTCGAATCCCTTCACGTGCTTTGCCAGGACGATCGGGTGCTCCTTCTCGTCGGTGTCCATGTCCATAAGCAGGGGATTCTGCCGGAGGACCAGTTGCCGTGATCCATCCGGCCCCGACTCGACGGAGAAGGTCACGCGGCGCACGTCCAGGTCGCCGAATTTGCCGCTGCGCGGGAAGGACTTGGACAAACGGGCGACGAAACTTAACACTGCTTTATCGCCGTTCTCGGCATCAAAGTAATAATACGGCAAGTTGGCCGCAAAGGACTGCGCCGAGCAGAGGGAATCCTCCAGCACGCGGATCGTAATGCGCGCTCGCTGCGTCGAAGCCGCAGCCTCGAGGCCGGTCCTGGACGCGCGCAGGATTGCGGTCCAGCTCGAATAGATTGCGGCCAGAACAAGGGACAGGATGCCGATGGCGATCATCATCTCCACCAGCGTAAAGGCGAAGCAGGGGGTGGCACGTCGCGGGTTCATTACCTTGGTCGGCCTGGGACGGCGGACGATTCCGGGGAAAAGACATAAATACTCATGCTATCCACCGGTTGATGAGCTCCGCGGCGGCGCACCACAATGTCCACCTGCCAGAGCCCATTGGTCAACGCTTCGTAGGTAGCCGTTTCATAGGAATAATCCGGATAGAGGTTCCCGAAGTCGCCGGACTCAGTGCCTTCGGAAAGCTTGTTAGTCGTGCCGACTATCTTGGCCGCCACCATGCCGGCATCCAACTCAGTCCGCCGCAGCCCTCGCGCGTTGCGCAGCACGCTCGAAACCATCGCCAGGATCGAGAAGATGCACATGAAGAAGATGCCGCTGGCGATCATGACCTCCATGAGGCTGAAGGCGGCTCGGGGGTCCCGGGAACTGGGGAAGGTGATGCGTGATGCTTCTGACACCTGCAAGGCTGCTACCGTGGACGCGTCGACCCTCCGCAGTGATGCTACAGAGGACGGGTGGTGCGGGGCGCCGGCCGGCACTTGGGACCTGTCGGGTTGCAAGCGGCAGTTCATCGCCGGACCCACTCCCTGAGGGGGTCAGCCACGACATTCACCAGACCGGTCGTTATCTCCAACTCAATTCCCATCCGATTTCGCCCGTCGAACAGAATCATCCTCATTTCGTCAGAGATGCCGTTCGGGTAGAAACGGATCCTTACCTGGTCGTAGTCGTTGAACTCCACGCCAGACATATTGACATCCAGCGTCTCGATGATGACTCCTTCGGAGAACTGTGCCGACAGGCCGGACCCGGAAGCCGCTGCAGCACCGAGGGGCACTTCCCCGCCGTGTGCGTTGGCAGCAAGCGGCGCGCTGACGCCGCCGGCCAACTCCACGCGGTTCTCCTTGGGATGGAAGATCACCTCGGAGATGGTGCCCTGCATAATCGCGCGGGCACGGGCATGGCTGCAGACTTCCACAATGTTCTTCACCGCCTCGCGCAAAGGTGCTTTGCGCCAGACCTTGTAGACAATCGGCACGCTCATGGCCATCACGATGCCCATGATGGCGACGACGATCATGATTTCGATGAGCGTGAAAGCGGCCGTGGGGGGCGGGGGGGGCGTGGAGCGTGGAGCGTGGAGCGGGATGCGTGATGCGTGATGCGTGAGACGTGAAGAGCGATGGCGGGGCGTGGCCTGTGGTCCGTCGGCGCACCAAGCTAAGGGTGACGACGACTTTGGACTTCGGACTGTGGAATTTGGACTCATCTACTCACCGCGCGATATTGGCCGTAATGGCGAACATGGCGGAGAGCACGCTCAGCAGCAGAAACCCGACGCCAGCCGCCATGACAATGATCATCACCGGCTCGATCATGTTGGTCATGATGCGCAACGCGATGCTCAACTCGTTCTCGTAGGTGTCGGCCACGTTCTTCAGCGCGCCGGGCACATCACCGGTGTCCTCGCCGATCTTCACCAAATCCACCATGAGCTGGGGGAAGATCTTGCTGCGAGCCAGCGGCTGAGCGATGGTCTTGCCGTCGGTCACTTCCTCGCGGGTCTTGGCGATGGCCTCCTTCACGATAGAGTTGGGGATGATCTGCTCGGTGATCTTGAGAGCGGTCAGCACCGGCACGCCGTTTTCGAGCAGAGTCGAGAGCGTGCGCGCGAACTGGCCGAACAGGTTCAGCTTGATCACTTTGCCGACGACCGGTGCGTTCATGCGCCAATGATCGATCTTGCGGCGGCCCTCCTTTGTCGCCTGGAACCGCTTGAACAAGATCACAGCGGCGATTACCACGGCGACTATCAGCCACCAGTAATTCGCGAAGATATGGCTGATGCTGACCAGGATTTGGGTCATCATGGGCAAGGGAACCTTCATGTCTTCGAAGATGGACATAAACTTCGGCAGCATGTAGGTCATGAAGAAGAACATGATGCAGATCCCGACCACCGAGACGAACGCCGGATAAATCAGCGCGGAGGTAAACTTAGATTGCACCTGGGCAAACCGCTCGAAATGATCCGCCATGCGCCGCAGCACCTCGACCAGCGCGCCGCTCGATTCACCCGCTCGCACCATGTTCACATACAGATCGGAGAAGATCCGCGGCTGCTTGGCCATGGAATCGGACAGGCTCCGCCCCTCCATCACGTCCTGCTTCAACTCTTTGCTGACATCGGCCGAAATACCCTTCGATTCCAGGTGGGTCATGCTGTTGAGCGCGACCGTCAAGGGCATCCCGGAATTGAGCAGGTTGGCCAACTGTTGCGTGAACGTGGCTAATTCCTCGAGTTTCGGCTTGCGCTTCTGGGCCATGGCCGCCCGCAGGGTGGGGGGTAACAAGGCGCGCCAATCCGTCTTGCGCCCCGCCACCTGTCGTTCGGCTGCTGCTGCGGCGGCAATCGCCCCGCCCTTGGCCGCATCCACCGCTACCGGGAAGAGTCCAAGGCGCTCAATCTGGACCAGGGCCGCCGAACGGTCGGCGACCTCTAACATGCCCTCGACGACTTCACCGGAGCGACGTCGGGCCTTGTAAGAGAATTGCGGCATAAAGCGGAGCTGCTTACATCTTCAACAAGCAACATACCAAAAAGTTGCGTTATTCCAAGTGGCAATTTCCAGCAGGGACCACGGGACTGGTGGTGGAATGGGGGCCAGGTAACCGGGACTTGGGCTCTCTTTTTCGGCTGCCCGCTGGGGCAAAGCCGCGACCGATTGGTGAAGGGAGTTGCCGCCGCCGGGGTCGTGCCCCTCTTGGCACTGCACTGGTCGTGCCTCAGCGAGCCAGATCGAGACACTCGCGGACGGCCGAAGCCAGCTCAAGTGGATGATACGGTTTCTCCAGGAAATTGATGCCTGGGCGCAGGACAAAATCATCACCCACTACGTCGGCGCTGTAACCGCTCGTAAAAAGCACTTTTAGTCCCGGGCATTGAGCCCAGAGCTTCTCTGCCAACTCACGGCCATTCAACCGGTATGGCATCACCAGGTCGGTGAGCAACAAATCAATCTGGCCGCGGCATTGTTCCCAAACCTCCAGCGCTTCAGGTCCGCACTTGGCCTGGACCACGTTGTAGCCATGGCTCGCCAGTAGATTGCAGGCTAATTCGCGAACCGGCGCGTCGTCCTCAACCACGAGGATGGTCTCTGTCCCGCCTCGTACGGTAGAGTCTGAGGAGGCGGAGGGTGTAACAGGCTCAGGCATGCGGTTGCTGCAAGGCAAGAACACCTTGAAGGTCGTGCCTCTGTCCACCTGGCTCTCCAGCTCGATCCAGCCCTGGTGCTGTTTGACGATGCCATGAACGGTCGCCAACCCCAGCCCCGTACCTTTGCCGGGGTCTTTGGTCGTGAAGAACGGTTCGAAGACGTGGCTCAAGTGCTCAGGTGGTATGCCGCAGCCGTCATCACTCCAAGTCAAGCAGACAAAGCGGCCTTCCCGCGCCTCGGCGGGCTCGCCAGGTGGGCCCACGCCTCCTTCGCACACCGAAATCCTGATGAGAAGGGTGCCCCCTTTAGGCATGGCATCCCGCGAGTTGACCGCGAGATTGAGCAACACCTGATCGATCATGCAGGCGTCAGCCTCGACCAGCGCCGGCGTTGGGAAATAATTCACCTCCAGCGCAATATGTTCGCCCACGAGGCGGGTCAGCATCTTGGTCATGTTGCTGACGACATGGTTCAGGTCCAAACGCCGCGGCTGCATGACCTGCCGTCGGCTGAACGCCAGCAATTGCCGCGTCAGGGCGGAAGCTCGTTCCGCTGCCTGTACGATTTGTTCCGCGGAGCGGGCGGCTGTACCGGTCAGATTGCCGTTACCTCTCAGGAGCGACGCGTATCCGTGGATGACCGTGAGGATGTTGTTGAAGTCATGGGCTACGCCTCCCGCCAATTGGCCAAGGGCATCCATCTTCTGGGACTGGCGCAATTGCTCCTCCAACCCACGTTGTGCCGCTTCGGACTCTCGCAAGGCCGCCTCAGCCAGCTTGCGTTGGGTGATATCCCGAACATGCAGCAACGCCGCCGGTCTTCCCGCGTAGTCGATGAGACTGACGCGCGCTTCTACTGGCACGGCCCAACCATCTTTCGTCCAACTTTCCCCCTCGAACCATTTGAGCTTGCCTTCAGTGAGGGCCTTGAAGCCGCGGGCGACATCCGTTCGAGACTCGGGCGGGACCAACTCCAGCACATTCTTGCCGAGCAATTCCTCCTGGGTAAATCCGTGTAATCGGCAAGCGGCCGGATTCACATCGAGCACTGTGCCGTCAAGATCCTCAACGAAGATCGCATCGGGCGAGCTTTCGAAGAGATCGCGGAAGCGCTTTTCGCTGGCGCGGTAGAGATCTTCGTGCCGGACAAGCTCGGTTTTCGACTCCGCGTCCTGCAATCCCGGTGCGGCCTCCGGCAATGACTCCAAGTCCAAGAGGCCCAGTCGTTCCTTCGGGACTGACGGCCCCTGCTCGGGCGAGGCCAAACCGCTCCCCAAAGGGGTAATGGCCATTGAATTATTCATCTTTGCAACTTCCCCCCCTAAGTAACCGCACAATTACGATAACTTCAACTACAAATCATCAAACCTCGTGTGGCATCAATCGGAATAATGCGCCACGTGTGCACGGGCGGCCGTTCCGATCGAAGAGCAGGCCCCCGACCAAGGCTATCCTCGAACTCCACCTTAAGAGCTTGTTTGAAAACGACCACCGAGACCTGTCGCGGCAGGTTTGGAGTCCCGCCTTTAGGCGGTTTCTGCGCCGCGCCGCCTAAAGGCGGGACTCCAAACCGAGTTTTCAAACAAGCTCTAAGAGCTAGAGAGCTTGATCACCTCGTTGGTGCTGCCGCGGCGGTAGCCCTGGAGATCGAGAGTGACGTGCGCATAGCCAATCTGCCTAAGCGCTTCGGCCACCTTGGCAGAAGTCCCATCCTCCAGGAACTTCCGCATCTCAGCCGGGCCAACTTCGATACGAGCCAAGTGAAGAGTAGTTGATAGAGCGGAGTTGATAGTTGATAGCAGTTCCGATTTCCGCAATTCATGGTGGCGGACGCGGACATCGTAGAACCCGAGGTCGCGCAGGAGGTCTTCGGCCTGCTCGATCATCTTCAGCTTTTCAGGGCTCACGGCCTCGCCATAGGGCACCCGCGAGCTGAGGCAGGCCATCTGGGGTTTGTCGGCCGTGGGCATGCCGAGCTCGGCAGAGAGCGCGCGGATCTCGGCTTTGGTTAAGCCGGCCTCTTTGAGAGGGGCGCGCACCTGGAACTGCGCGGCGGCTTGGGCGCCGGGACGGTAATCGCCAATGTCGCTGGCATTTTCTCCGTAGGCGATGACCGCTAAACCCTCGGCTTTGGCCAGCGGGGCGAGTTCAGTGAAGAGCTCGTGTTTGCAGAAAAAGCAGCGGTTATCCGGGTTGGCCAGGTAGCTGGCGTTCTCGAATTCGCGCGTACGGAGGACGCGCACAGGGAATTGGAACTGGCGGGCCAGGGCGAGGGCCTGCTCGAATTCACGACGGGGCAGGCTGGGCGAATCAGCAATCGCGGCCAGGGCCTTACCCCCCAATAACTGGTGCGCGACAACAGCAAGGAAGGCCGAATCCACGCCGCCAGAGTAGGCGACGAGGCAGGAGCCGTAGGAGCGGAGGATTCCGCGCAACCGTTCAAGTCTTTCCGATACCACGGGTACAAAGTGGCATTTGACGGGGGGGAAGTCGAGGCGTGATACGTGAAGCGTGATGCGTGATGCGTGAGACGGACAGGGGCTCGCATCTGCCGGGCGTGGAGGTCGAAGGGGTCTTATCTACACTACGAAGCGGGGTTCGTAGATGGGACCGCAGCCGTGCCGACGCATCAGTTCGATGAATTTGGCCAGGCCGCGCTTTTCGTCGGAGCCGAGGTGATAGTGGATGTGCCAGCCCAGGTAATCCTTGCGGAAATCATAGGTGTACTCCGTGCGGGCGCTAATGATGGTATCCAGCGTGTCCAGCCCGAAGTCGCGCGCCTCGCGGAGGAGGCGCCGTAACGCGGTATTCTCCACGCCGCGGCGCAACGCCCAGACGGCGTAAACAAACGGCAGGTTCGTCAGTTCATGCCAAGCCTCGCCTAGGTCCCAGATCTCTTGCTCGTGCGGGCCGAGTGCGAGATCCAATGCCGGGTCGCCAATCAGCATGGCGTAGTCCGGGAGGGCGGCGAAGTCATAGCTCGCCAGGGGCTTGAACTCCGGCTTGAGACCACGCTCGGCGAGCAACACGCGGAGCAGTTGGACACTGGTGAGCGAGGCGGTGTCACAGAAGACTTCGGTCACCTGGCTCAGCGGTTTGCGATGTGCCAGGAGGACGCTCTTGACCTCACCCAGGGAGGCAACGGCAATGCCGTCCAGGATGTCGTAGCGGTCGTTAAGGAGGACTTCGACTACGCTGACCAGCGCAGCGTCCAATTCGTCACGCTGGAGCATTTTCGCCAGCCGGGCCGGCGTGGCGTAGACGACTTCGTCCTCTAGCCCGCGTGTAAGCGGAACCGTGTTCAGGTAACCGACCGAACCCACCCGGAAGGGGGCCAGGGAGTGGTCGAGGGTGCTCTCGCGTTGCAAATCAACCGCGCGTTGCTGGCGCTCCAGGCGATGAGCCGTCTCCTCCACCGTTTCGAGCGGAGCCATACGGAGTTTAGGGATCGGTTCTGGCTGCATAGGGTTCGACAGACGTCAATAGCCTGCCGGGCAGCCGGACTTCTCAATTCTCGCGAAGACGACACTCAATCTCATGCGCCAACCTTAACGCTGGAACTGGAAGGCCGTCAAACCTTGCTGTTGTGTGGGATTTCAAAACCGGACGGGGTGCTGGGCAGCCATCTCGCGCAGTACCAGTGCCATGCGGGCGGACCTCGCCAGTACCACTGTGGGCCGGGCCTCCAGTCAGATACCTCACTAGGCGCAGGGCGCCTTCCTTGACTCACGGAGAAGATGTGTTATCTGGGCATATTAGCAAATGTGGGAATGAACATGAAGATCGATTGTGCTGCGCTCTGGCTGGCTGCCTGGGCGGCAGACGGGCGACGGGGATTCAAGTTTTTGTGCTGGGGCCTGGTTCTCAGCGCTGCCCTTGCAGGGCGAGCGGCCAAGGCTCGGGAGGAAGTGGGGCGTGTTTTTCAGGAGCCGTTACGAACGCTGAACGGCGAGGCGGTCCCGGCCGAAACAGCCGAACTTCAGAGCGCGGTGGCGGCGTTTGCCACATCGAAGTCCAACGGGCCGCCTGATTGGAGCGCGCTGACGGGGTTTCTGGCGGCCCATCCGCAGTCGCCCTGGCGGGCCTCGTTGCTGCTCAACCTCGGGGATGAGTACTACCAGAACGGCTATTTTTCGCGAGCGCTGGTAGCGTGGCGTGACTCGTGGTTGGCCGGGAAGGCGGCCACCGAAATGACGGCTCAGGCGCTGGCCGACCGGGCCGCGGCGCAATGGTTGAGGATGCTCTGCCGCGTGGGGCGGTTGCAGGAAGTGAAGGCGGGGTTGGAAGAGGCCGGCGACCGGCGTTTTCGCGGTGCGACGGCCGAGATGATCCAGACCTCGCGCGAGAGCTTGTGGATGATGGAGCATCATCCGGAGAAGACCTATAGGTGCGGCCCGCACGCGCTCGAACGGATCCTGCTCTACACGCGGCCGCAAGACCCCCCGCCGATGGCGCTGGTGCAATCGGTTTCGGGCACCAACGGGATTCCGCTACAGGACGTAGCGGCCCTGGCCAGGCAGGTGGGGCTGGAGTACCGCGTCGCCAAACGGACCGGCAACGCCCCGATCCCGCTACCCGCGGTAGTACATTGGAAACTAGACCATTACGGCGCCGTGCTGAAATCCGAGGGCGGGCGCTATTTGTTGGACGACCCGACGTTCGGCAACGGACTGCTCTGGGTCGCGGCGGACGCGCTGGATTCCGAAAGCGACGGCTACTTCCTGATTCCGGGCAGGACCCTGCCGCCCGGGTGGGTGACCGTGGACGCGACCGAAGCGGCGCAGGTATGGGGTCGCGGCTATCCGCCGGGCGACCAGCCGAACTCGAACGGGCCAGGCAACCCAGGCGCGCCAACCAATGACGAGGACAATCCGGAGCCCGGCGAACCTCCAGAAAGCTGCGGCATGGCCCGGTGGAACGTTTACCTGATGATGGCTGACTTGAACATTTCCGATTCGCCGCTGGGTTACGCGCCGCCAGTCGGCCCCAAGGTTAACTTCAATGTCCACTACAACCAGAGGCAATCCGACCAACCCGCCGTCTTCACCTATGCCAACTTAGGCCCGCTGTGGTCGTGTGACTGGATCAGCACGCTGACGTTTGATACCGCGAATGCTTACTATCACCGCGGCCGGGGTGGGGTCGAGCAGTTCTCGGGATTTGACCCGGCGACTCAAACGTATCAGCCCAGCGTGCAACAAGCAAATCGCCTGCTCAAGTTCAGCAACACGCATTATGAAATCGCACGGCCCGACGGTGGGAAACTGGTTTTCGATCTGCCGGACAATCCCATCGCGCCGACGCGCATCTTTATGACGGCTGTCGTGGATCCGCAGGGCAACGCAGCCTTGTTGACTTACGATGCCAGCTTCCGCCTGGTCAACATCAGTGATGCGATCGGACAGGCAACCACGCTCACCTACGGCACTGGTTCGCAGTCCTTGCTGGTTAAAAGGGCGACTGACCCGTTCGGGCGGTATGCCACGTTCGATTATGACGCGTCGGGGATGCTGACCAACATCACCGACGTGCTGGGTTTAAGTTCCGGGTTCAGCTACGCAGCCGACGAGACGCTGCGGACGATGACCACCGGCTACGGCGTGACGTCATTTTCGGTGGGCGTGGTCAACAATAATCACTTCGTCGCGGTGACGGAACCCGATGGGGAACGGCAGCGCGTCGAGCAAGGCAACGGACAGACTCCTGGCATTGCCTTTTCGGAACCCGCGTCGCTACTGCCGGCCGGCATTCTGCCGTTCAACTCTTACCTGGACGGTCGCGACACCTACTATTGGGATCGCAAGGCAATGGCGGAAGCGCCGGGCGATTACACGCGGGCGCGGATTTATCATTTCATGCACCAGGACATCAACACGCGTTCGCCGATCCTCGAGAGCGTGAAGCAGCCCCTGGAGACGCGGGTGTGGTTCAACTACCAGGGCCAGAACAGCAGCGGTTTCTACAACTACGGCATGTACGGCGGCGCGCCTTCGAAGGTCGGAGTGGTGCAGGCCGATGGCCAGACCCAGCTTTTCCAGACGAATTTCAATGCGCTGGGACATGTAACCCGGACCATGGATCCGCTTGGCCGAACCGTGCTATACAAGTACGCCGGCAATAATATTGACCTGCTGGAGGTCGGGCGTGTGACGGCGGCGGGCGAAACTCAGCGGCTGGCGACGTTCACATGGAACGGCATCCATCGGCCGCTGACGGCCACTGATGCGGCCGGACAGACCACGACTTTCACTTATAATTCACGGGGCCAGCCCGTCACAAAGACCGATCCTCGCAGCAGGATAACGACCTTTAGCTATAACGCCAGCAATTACCTGGTCGGGATTGACGGACCGCTGACCGGAACCTCGGACACGGTGACCCTCGCTTACGACGCTTTCGGGCGTTTGCACACCACCACCGGCGTGGACGGTTACACGGTGACGCTCGACTCCGACCCCCTGAACCGGCTCACCAAGGTGACGTTCCCGGACGGCACGTTCGAGCAGATGACCTACCAATTACTCGATCCTATTGTCCGCCGGGACCGCCGTGGACGCCTCACTACCTATAGTTTCGATTCCTTGCGCCAGCTCATTTCCATTACCGATCCACTGGGCCGGGTCACCCGTTACGACTGGTGCGGTTGCGGCGGGCTCACCGGGTTGACGGACCCGCTAGGCCGGCTGACGCAGTGGGCGCGCGATTTGGAGGGGCGGGTCACCGCCAAAGTCTATCCCGACGGCAGCCGGGAGGATTTTGCCTATGATACCACCGGCCGCCTAAAGTCGGTCAGCGATGCTAAAGGGCAAACCAAGCATTACGCCTATGCCCTGGATGGGACGCCGCTTTCAATTACGTATGGCGGGACGCAGGTCCCGACGCCGACCGTGCGCTATGTTTATGACAGGTACTTCCCGCGCGTAGTCCAGCGCGTGGATGGCGAAGGCACCACCACTTTCGATTACTATCCGATTACCGGTGCGCCCACGCCGGGCGCCGGGCAGTTGCAGTCAGTGCATGGGCCGCTGCCGAACGACGCGGTCACATACACCTATGATGAGCTGGGCCGGGTTATCAACCGTGCGATCAACGGCGTGGCCCAGAGCACCAGCTATGACGCCCTGGGACGGGTCCTGGGTGTGACCAATGCGCTGGGGTCGTTTGGCTACACGTATGTCGGGGCGACGCCGCGCCTGGCCCTGATGTCGTTCCCAAACGGCCAGAGCACCGCGTTCGACTATTTCCCGAACTCGGGAGACCGGCGGCTGAAGGAAATCTGGAACCAGGTAGCCGGCGGGAACACCGTCTCGAAATTTGACTACACGTATGATCCGGAAGGCTTCCTGCTTTCCTGGACGCAACAACGCGGCGCGGGCCCGGCCCGGGTGCTCCTCGCGGCCTACGATCCGGTCGATCGCCTGACGGGCGCCACGAACAGCAACCCCGTTGATGTGTACGCTTATAGTTACGACGCGGCCAACAATCGCTTAAGCGAGACCATCAACGCCGCTACCACGACCGCGTCCTACAACGCGCTCAATGAACTGACCGCCCTCTCCACCAGTGCCCACCCCAACCAGACCTATGAATGGGATGCTGAGAACCGCCTGGCCGCGATTAATTACCCGGCTTCGGGCCAGCGCACCGAATTCACTTACGACAGCCTGAACCATTGTGTGCGCATCGTCGAAAAGTCTGCCGGGGTTGTGACCAATGATCGGCGGTTCATCTGGTGCGATCAGGCCCTCTGCGAAGAGCGGGATGCCACCGGCGCGGTCACTAAGCGTTTCTTCCCGCAAGGGGTCAGTCTTGTATCGGGGTCGCAGGCGCAGGCTTACTACTACTCGCGGGACCACCTGGGCAGCGTCACCGAGGTGACCGACGCCGCGGGCAGTGTGCAGGCCGACTTCGCCTATGACGCGTGGGGCCGACAGAACCGATTGGGCGGCGCCATGCAGGCTGATTTTGCATTCGCCGGCTACTACCGTCATGCACCCAGCGGGCTGCTCATTGCGCCCGCGCGCGCGTACGACCCCGCGTTGGGGCGGTGGCTGAGCCGGGACCCGCATCTGAATGCAGAATTGCTGCCGGAAGGCCCGAACCTGTACGCCTATGTGCGAAACAGTCCGCTCACGCTGGTGGATCCAGAGGGCATGAGCTGCCGGGGAAAACGGGAGTGGTGGGACTGGCTGGGCATGGCGCAAGACGCCTTTAGTGACTGGTTGGATGGCCAGATGGCGGATTACAATAAGACGCTCAACAAGCCCGGCGGCGGATGAAGCGAACCCAGCAATTCTCATTATGACGATGGGCCGCAGGGTAGGGCGCGTCACTCCGTGCGCGCCGATCGCTCGCAGGCGTCCCAAGACCGGCGCGCACGGAGTGACGCGCCCTACCAACCTGACAAAATGAGAATTGATGAAGCGAACCCCTGCGCCCTTAACATGGATTGGTTATGAACAAATTGCTTTCACGTCTTGAACTTCGCCAGGATGGCTCCTTCCACCTGAGTCGTCTATTACTCGTCTGCCTCTTTCAGGTCGCGGCGCTTGTGCCGGGGCAAGCTCAACAGGTGTTTCTTTACGATCTGAATGGAAATCTCCAGGGACCAACGGCCCCATCTTCGGGCACGTCCCCCAACATTGTCTCCCCACCGCGGTACGCCCTGGCGCAACTTGGCGGGTCAGCCTCGTTTTCCGTCCTCGCTAACGGGACCTTACCCCTGGCATACCAATGGCGTCGTAATAGCGTTGACCTCCCCGGCGCCACTGGGGATACGCTGGCGCTGTCCAACCTTCTGAACGCCGATTTCGCCGCCTACCTGGTAGTTATCACTAATACCTTCGGCGCCGTCACCAGCGCCCCGGCGATGCTTTATCTGGACAGCAACCGCAACGGGTTGGCTGATTCCTGGGAACTCAGCTATTTCGGCTCGCTGACAAACTCCGCTTACGGCGACGCCGACGGCGATGGGGTGTCCAACCGTCGGGAGTTCCTGGACGGCACCAACCCGACCAACAGCGCCTCGGCACTTCTTACCCTCACGGTGAACGAGGGGGTCCAGGTTCAACCCGTGCTCGAGCGGTATCCGGCGGGCACGACGGTCACGCTGACCGCCCTGCCGGCAGGGGGGCTCGTATTCCTCGAATGGAGCGGGGGCCTGATCGGGGCGCTCAATCCGGCTTCGCTAGTCATCTCTTCCAACACGACGGTGACGGCCTTGCGGGGCAGCCGGGGTCTGGCTCCGGACTGGGCTCCTGCCTTCACCTGGGACGATGGCTCAGTATACGACCTGCTGGTACAGCCGGACGATCGCATCGTCGTTGCTGGACGTTTCTCGGATATCAACGGCCACCCGGCCCAGAGCCTCGCGCGCCTGAATGCCGACGGCACGGTGGACACGAATTTCCTGGCGGAGATGGGACTAGGGCCCAACGACAACAGTTTTGTCTTTGCCCTCGCCCGCCAGCCCGATGGCAAGCTCCTCCTGGGCGGCAATTTCACCAGCGTCAACAACTTTGCCCGGAATCGCATCGCGCGCCTCAACCCGGATGGCTCCGTGGACCCGACCTTTGATCCCGGCGGCGGCCCGAACTCTGACGTCCTCGGCGTGGCAGTGCTCAGCGACGGGCGCATCGTCGTCGGCGGCCGGTTCTCCCAGGTCGCCGGTATGAACCGCAGCTACATCGCCGTGCTCTCTCCGACCGGCACGCTCGACCCAACGTTCGCCCCGACCAACGGCTTTAATAACGAGGTTTACAATGTCTCCGTCCAGCCTGCGGACCGGATCCTGGTGAGCGGGGCGTTCACCCAATACGAGAATCAGCCCGCTCCGCATTTGGCCCGTATCGGCACTAACGCGGTCCTGGATCTTGCGTTCAACCCGGGCGGCACGGGTCCGAATGGAAATGTGCAGCGGACGGCGCCGCTGCGCGATGGCCTCCTCCTCTGCGTCGGCCAGTTTGACCACTACAACAACACCCCGGGTCGCGCGGTGGTCCTGGATGCCAATGGCCTGCCGCAAACGACCCTCACCAATACGGTCTTGCTCAACTCGACCGTCACTTGCTTCCTTCAGGATGCGGGAAACGGGTTTATTCTCGGCGGGTACTTCAACGCCCTGGGTTCCATCCCCGCGCACTTCCTGGCCCGCTTCAATCCCGACGGCACGCCCGACCCCGTCTTCATCTTCAACACGGCAAATGCCGCCAATCGGCAGACCTGGGCTCTCGCGCTCCAGAGTAACGGACGGCTGTTCGTCGGTGGCGACTTCTCGAGCTGGAATGGCGCTTTCCACGATCGGCTCATGGCCCTGAACTCGACCAATGTGGCTCCGATCACGAACCTGCCGCTTCATGCCGCCATGCGGGCCGAGGTCACGCGGCTGCTCCTCCAGCCGGACGGTTCGGTGGTGGCGGGCGGCAATTTCCTTGCGGTGGCTGGCCAGGCGGCGAGCTACCTGGCCCGGCTCACGCCACGAGGGGCGCTCGATCCAACGTTTGTGCCGACCAATCCCCCGAACGGAATCGTCTATGCAGTCCTTCGCCAACCCGACGGCCAGTATTTGGTGGGCGGGAGTTTCGGGCAGCCGGCCAACGGCTTGGCGCGCTACAAGACCGACGGCTCGTCGGACCCGGCCTTCCAGATCGGTTCAGGCTTCGATAACGCGGTGGAGGCGCTCCTCCTGCAAGCCGATGGGCGGATCGTGGTCGGCGGCTACTTTGGCCACGTGCAAGGGCTGGAGCGCTTTGCACTGGCGCGCCTGCTACCGACAGGCGCCCGCGACGATACGTTCCTGACTTCCGTCGGTGGGTTCAATGGCAGCACCTTCGGCGGAAGCGTGTACGCCCTCGCGGCTCAACCGGACGGGAAAATCCTGGTCGGCGGCGACTTCGGAGCGGTGCTCGGCGTGCCCCGATTGCGCGTCGCCAGGCTGTGGCCGGACGGGCAACTGGACACCAGTTTCGATCCGGGCAGCGGCGCCGATGGCCCAGTCAACACCATCGCCGTCCAGCC
>Ga0073936_10006824_pt1 | contig 14933 bp, 15 predicted proteins | sample AliMusrvi5mmetaG_FD_87041 | JGI IMG/M metagenome (GOLD analysis project Ga0073936, IMG submission 87041) | Freshwater lake bacterial and archeal communities from Alinen Mustajarvi, Finland, to study Microbial Dark Matter (Phase II) - Alinen... | ecosystem: Environmental > Aquatic > Freshwater >... | reverse complement strand
GTTTCAATAAGCTGGTCTACGTAGATAATGATGCCAGGATGCATGCCCAGGGAGAATTCCATTTTGGTGCCGCCAAAGAATATAAGGATGCCATCATTATCCACTGGAGTTGGGGACTTGGTCTGGGGATTTTCATAAACGGTCAGCTTTGCAGCGGGAAAAATGGCTTTGCCGGTGAATTCTCTCATATTCCTGTTGTTGAAAACGGGGATTTGTGCATCTGCGGGAAACGGGGCTGCCTCGAAACCATTGCCTCCTCCAACACCATTATCCGAAGGGTTAGGCAGGGTTTTGCAGACAAGGAAATTTCCTCGCTGATCAGGCAATTTGAAAACCATCCCGAGAAAGTGACTCCTGAAGACGTTATAAATTCCGCACGCCTGGGGGATGAATTTTGCATTTCGATCCTGAACGAAGTGGGAAATGCCATGGGGAAAGGACTATCCTATATTATCCAGTTACTAAATCCGGAGGTGATAGTACTCAGCGGGCCCCTTTCAAAGGCCAAACAATACGTTTTATCTCCCATCCAGCAATCTTTAAACCGCTTCTGCCTGGAGAAAATTTCGGAAAGTACCAGCCTGCTTATCTCAGATATGGGCGATCAGACAGCCCTTCTGGGAACTTCCGAGATGATCTTTCAAAAAGTATTTACAGAAATGAATTTTCACCCTTTCTAAGATATTAACATCTAAGTATACTAACGATAATACTGCAAATCTGAAAAAGATTTAAAATGCAATGGATGAAATAGCTGGCTTAAATCACTATGGATTTATCCGACTGTTAATGCCAAATTGATAATAAAGAGACTGTCTCGCAATATCGGATCAGTCTCTTTATTTTAAAATTTATTTTTCCTTTATTTAGTCTTAATTAAAATAATTTGTACATTTGCCTATATTCTGTAAAGACATTATTAAAGAATTGAGTTAATTATTTATTATTATTCACAATCAATTAGGAGGTAACTTTATGAAAGGCAGATTATTTTTAACGATTGCCCTTTTTCTGGGGCTTGGGCTTTCTTCAGCATTTGCACAGGAATGGTCGCCAGCCCAAAAAGAGATTTGGAAAAATGTGACTACTTACTGGGGAATAATGGCAAATGGAGATGTTGCCGGATTCCTGGAGTATTTTGATGCTGATTATGTAGGATGGGATAATGGGGATGTCCTGCCATCCAATAAGGAAGTGACTAAAAAATGGGTTGAATTTGCTTACCAGGGTGTAAAAGTCCCGGTTTATGACATTAAACCTGTTGCCATTAAAATACACGGCGAGTTCGCTTTTGTCGATTATTATTACTCCATGGTAAAAGAGAATAAAGATGGAAAGAAAAGCTTTGAAAACGGGCGATGGACAGACATCCTGATGAAAAAAGGGGATAAATGGGTTCTGATAGGTGACCACGGAGGCAAGGATAAATAAGATTAATACCGTATGTTCTCCAAAAAAGAGGGTGTCTCAAACGTTGGGATACCCTCTTTTGATTAAAATAATTTGAGTTCCAAACAAACCAATATTAATCCAACCATAAGCGAAGGCGAATCGGACAATTATAGTAAATTTGCAGTTATCCAAATCCCATTAAAATATGCTTCTCCAATTTGCCTTGGTCCTGGCGATGGTTTTGCAGGTTTTTGCGGCAGGAGTCGCCATAAAACTTACAAGGGTCACAAAATACAATGTGTCATGGATGCTCATCAGTGCCGGGTTCATCATTATGGCCGTCAGGTGTCTCGTTGAATTTCTTTCCACAATCCCTGATTTTGCACCACAAACTTTTCGCGAAGTCTTTGTCTGGCTCGGAGTTGCTGTCTCTTTCTCATTTGCAGCAGGTGTCTTTCTGATTCAGAAGATATTCAAATACCTGAAAAAAGTGGAGCAGGAAAAACGGGATATGGAAAAAAACCTGTTAAATGCGATCATTCAAGCTGAAGAAACTGAGCGTAAACGTTTTGCCAAAGATCTGCATGACGGCCTTGGTCCTCTTTTGTCAACCGTCAAGATGTCTCTCTCTTCACTTTCACGAATCGAAAAAGACGATCAGACCAAAAGAATACTGCACAATTCCGATGTGGTGATCGATGAGGCCATAAAAAGCATCCGGGAGATATCGAACAACCTGAGCCCGCACATCCTGAATAACTTTGGACTTAATAAAGCGATGCGTAATTTTATCAATAAAATAAATTACTCTGACTCAATAAAAATTAAGTTCTCATCCAATTTCGAAGACGATCGCTTTGAAAGCAACACAGAGGTTGTATTGTACCGTGTTCTTTGTGAGCTGATTAATAATACCATTAAACATGCCGGGGCCTCTTTGATCACTATATCGCTTGAAAAAATTCAGAAAAAAATTATATGCCGGTATACTGATAATGGCAGGGGATTTGATACAAGTCTTTCATCCTCAGCCTATCACTCCGGGATGGGATATTCAAATATGGTAACCCGTATCAATTCACTAAACGGTAGTTTTAATCTCACCTCAGAACAAGAGAAAGGGACCAAAGCTGTCATTTCTGTACCTTTTTAATTAAATTCATATTCAAATGAAAATCTTGCTGGTTGATGACCATACCCTGTTCCGCAATGGCTTGAAGATGCTGCTCGACACCTTGCCGGGATATGAGGTAACGGGGGAAGCCTCAAACGGAAGGGATTTTCTGGATTTAATCACAAAAAACGATTACGATATTGTATTTCTCGACATAGAGATGCCAGAGATTAATGGCATTGATGCGGCCAGAAAAGCCATTGAACATAAACCGGAACTTAAAATAATTACCCTCTCGATGTATGGTGACGAGGAGTATTACGATCAGATGGTAGGCGCCGGGGCAAAAGGTTTTCTTCTGAAAAATACAAATCTACTGGAAGTCAGGACCGCCATTGACACCGTAATGTCCGGAGGCAATTATTTTTCACAGGAATTAATGCAAAACCTGTTGCGAAACTACAAGGCAATCCATGAAACCAAAGAACCAGATGCTGAATTATCTGAACGCGAAATTGAAATATTACTCCTGATTTGTTCAGGACTGTCGAATCAGAAGATAGGTGATCAACTATTTATCAGTAAACGAACCGTCGAAAAACACAGGGCCAATATATTGTGTAAAACCAATTGTAAAAATACTGCTGGCCTCGTTATGTATGCCATTAAATATCAACTAATTAAAACATAGTAAGTATAAATACCCATCAAAAAATACCACTTATTACGACTTCTTTCCTCTGTATGAAAGCGTAATTTTGTTAGCGGTAAATTATTGAACATTTGATTCAAATACTCCAAAATGGGTAAATTATACGATCGGTTAAACCAGGATATCCGGTTTATCGAAGGACTCAACGGATGCCTGAATTGCGGCGTTTGTACTGCAATTTGTCCGGCAGCCGAATTTTACCACTATGATCCCAGGGTGATTTGTGCCACGGTTCAAAGTAAAGACGAAAAAATGATCGAGGCCCTAATTCGCAGTGAAACGATCTGGTACTGTGGAGAATGCATGTCATGTAAAACCCGTTGCCCCCGAAATAACACCCCCGGATTTGTCATCATGGCATTGCGTAAACTTTCCCAGGAGTTAGGCTATTTTACCGATTCCGAAAAAGGGAGGCAGCAATTCGCCATTAAAAGAGCAATAGGAGGCAATATCCTTCGTACCGGCTATTGCGTAAACCCTGACATTGTATCACCACAGATGCACCCGGAACAAGGTCCTGTATGGGACTGGATTTCAATGAATACCCCTGAAATTATGAAAAAAATGGGCTCCAACTACAAACAGGCTGGTGTGGGTGGAATGCGAGCTATTGCGCCGGAGGTCCTTGAGGAGCTAGATCGCATTTTCGAGGTAACCGGTTGCTATACCCTGTTTGATACTATCGAGAAACATTCGAAACACAAAGCCAATGAACTGGGGATTGAAATCTCGGATGAAGGAATCGGAAATGAATATTTCATGACAGTTTATACTGAAAATAACGGGTCACATAATGGTTAAGACGACCTCGATCCCTGGTGATCACAAGGAAGCGGGTCATAGCAGCAAATAAGTATTTCATTTACAGCTATATAATAAATTTTTAAAGTGGAAACTGAAGGTAAAAAAAGAGTTTGGGAAGAATATCAGAAAGAGATTGCTGACGACCACTATTTTTACGTTCGCAGCTGTATCAGGCAAACATTCTTTCCGGGATCTGAAACCACATTTCTCAAAATCCTGCAGAATGACCTTAAGAAAGATGTATTTGAGGATGCCCGTCACACCACTTGTACCGGAATAGGGTATCATACCGATATCGTACCACTGGAAACCACAATGACCGTAATTGCCCGTCACTTTGCATTGATGACCGAGGCTGGTTATGTGAATATTATCCCTTCGTGCGTCACCTCTTTCGGGTTATATACCGAAGTACTCGATACCTGGAGGCATTTCCCCGAAATAGAAGCCAAAATCAGGGAGTATCTATGGAAAGCAACAAAAAGAGAATTCAAAGTACCTGAAAATCTGGTTCATACATCTGACATAATTTATAAATTCAGGAATCGGATTAAGGATCTTTCAAAAGTTTCACTCATTAATAAAAAGACCGGGTTGCCTCTTAATGTAGTAGAACATATTGGGTGTCACTATTCCAAAATGTTCCCGCAATCGGGGGTTGGTGGGGCCGAGTTTCCTGCTGTTCTCACAGGAATGATCGAAGCCTGGGGTGGAACAGTGATTGACTACCCTGAGCGCCGTCACTGCTGCGGATTTGGGTTCCGGCAATATCTGGTTAAGGCCAATCGTGGCTATTCAGTCTCTAATTCGAAAAAAAAGTTTGAATCGATGCAGCCTTACCAACCCGATTTTATGGTGGCCAATTGCCCCGGTTGCTCGATGTTTTTAGACCGGTGGCAATATACTATTGCTGAAATGGAAGGAATTACCTATGACAGCAATGGCACCGGTATTCCGGTGTTAACTTATGAAGAGATGGCCGGACTAGTAATGGGTTATTCCCCATGGGATATCGGTTTACAGATGCATCAGGTCTCTGTTGAACCTCTGCTTGACAAGCTGGGAATCGAATATAAGAAAGAAGATAAATACCTTGGTTCCAATGGACAGAATATCGGGGAACCACAAAAACCAATGTTTTTAATTGTGTAAAAAATAAATGGCAATCAATAGTCAGCATATCGTCATTATCGGTGGAGGCCCCGCCGGACTTGAGGCAGCCTCGTGTCTTGGCACTGCAGGTTACCGGGTTACAGTTCTTGAAAAAGAAAAACAAACCGGAGGAAAACTCTTGATATGGGATAAGCTGTTTCCCGAGTTTCGAAATTCAGACAAAGTACTGAATCATCTCTCAAACGGATTTAAAACAAATCCTCCACAGATCCTGACCAATGCCGAAGTAGTCAGTGTAATTCCCGAAAATGGTCAACATCGCATAAATTTAAGAGACGGTCAGGCATTTCAGGCTGACACTGTATTGATTACTACCGGTTTTAAGCTTTACAATGCTGAAAAAAAAGAGGAATACGGTTATCAGATATATGAGAATGTCATCACCTCATTCGATTTGGAAAAGCAGTTAAAAACGGGAAATCCAATCAGAATAGAGGCAGGGTTAACCCCTCGAAGAATTGCCTTTATTCATTGCGTTGGCTCGCGCGATATAAAATCAGGAAACATCTATTGTTCAAGAACTTGCTGCATTACAGGTGTGAAACAGGCTATCGAAATAAAACGCCGGCTTTCGGATGCAGAGGTTTTTAATTTTTATATGGATCTAAGAATGTTCGGACAGAATTTTGAAGAGCTCTACATCGAAGCGCAGCAAAAATGGGGAGTTACTTTTATACGCGGACGGGTTTCCGAGATCGCAGAAAACAAGGATAATTCACTGCAGCTAAAAGCCGAAGATACCCTTTCAGGGCGTCCAATCAAGATGAGTTTCGATCTTGTCGTTTTGCTGGCAGGGATGGTTCCTGAGCCACGTACAGTGGAGATCGGGAAATCGGCCGGTCTTGAGTTTACTTCCGGCAATTTTCTGGCAGGTCTGGATTCCCATATTAGTCAGAATGAAACGAACACTCCGGGAATATTCATAGCTGGTACTTGCCGGGAACCATTATCGGTTGCAGAGACTTTGACCGATGCAAGGGCTGCGACGGTTAAAATGATCTCATGGCTCAGGGAGAATGAAACAAGCCATAAGAAACCTTTGATCAAACGCGATAATGACTGATAATGGCGAGTTCTATCTGGCAAATAAAAATCAAATTGTAACCAGGTGAAATCAAACAATTGATTGATAAATAAATGTGAAAGACTGGGGATATTCCATATTAAAAGGGCGGCAGATAGACTTCGAAAACAACGATTTTTCAATTGCCGAATACATCACCAAACACGAGCCATCGTTCCGATGGTGTATTGGTTGCGGAAGCTGTACCGCTACCTGTTCAGCTGCGCGGTTAACCGATTTTAATCCCCGGAAACTAAAATTGCTGATCCAGCGGGGCGAAATAAAAGGTCTTGCTGATGAAATAGCCAAATGTATGCTTTGCGGGAAATGCCAACTGGTATGTCCCCGTGGTATTAATACCCGTAACGTGATCCAGAATATCAAACGAGCCTTAAATACTTGCCATGCACTTTAACCTGTTTGTTGTTCCGTTCACAGCAGGAATGCTCATCCTGGTAATTCTGCTAACTGTCAGATATATCAAGTGGTTGAGTGACCTTGAAGCAGGGAACCGGAATGAGATTGGAGGGAACCTGTTTACAATAAAAACCCTTTACGCGATCCGCGAAGTCTTTATGGAAAGCCTTCTCCATCGCAAAGTATTTAAAACCAATCCATTGCTTGGATATATGCATATGAGTCTTGCTTTCGGATGGTTTTTGCTCATCGTGGTTGGAAAACTCGAAACATTCTTTTACACCGGAAAATTTGCCAACGAGTTCTACTACCCGGTCTTTTTCCGTTTTTTTGAACCAACTCCCCACAAATCATCTCTGTTATTGGCATTCAATGCCTTAATGGATTTTGTATTATTAGTCGTCCTTTCGGGAATCGTTATTGCCATTTTAAGAAGGTTCCGTCCCCGGATTGCCGGAATGAAAAAGATCACAAAGCATTCCCCCGGCGATCGGCTGGCATTAATCGCGCTATGGCTGATCTTTCCACTTCGACTCTTATCCGAAAGTGCTACTGCCGGTTATTCTGGAAACGGTAGTTTTATGACTCAATCTGTAGGAAATTTTATGGCACTCTTCCTGCCGGTTCATCAATTAGCTATCGTATTCTGGTGGATGTACTCCATCTCGCTTGGACTCTTTATGGTTTCAATACCATTTTCAAGATATATGCACATCCCCACCGAGATTCTACTAATCTTTTTAAGAAACTGGGGAATAAAAACCAAGGATCATTTCTCGGGCTTTTCCGAAATTGAGATTCAATCCTGTTCCAGATGCGGCATATGTATCGATACCTGCCAGATGAATTCTCAGGGGAAAAACAGTACCACTCAAATGGTCTATTTTTTACGCGATTACCGGTACAATCAGCTTCGTCCTGATCTCACAGACAACTGCCTGCTTTGCGGACGGTGCAATGAGGCTTGTCCTGTCGGCATCGATCTCACCCAGCACAGGTTATTGCAACGTAAAAAAAAGGAATTTGAACTTCCTTCCGGATTTAAATACCTTCCTGTAAATCAATCTGTTGAAAAAACAGATGTTATCTATTTTGCAGGCTGTATGAGTCATCTTTCTCCCGTTATCAGCCGGTCGATGGAGAAGATCTTCAAAACGGCAAAGATTAGCTATTTATTTTTGGATAAAAATGGCAGTGTTTGTTGTGGTCGGCCACTTAAGATCTCAGGACAGTTTGAAGCCGCACAAAAACTGGTCGCAAGTAACCGGCAACAAATTATTGCTTCCGGAGCGAAAATACTGGTCACTTCCTGCCCTATCTGTTATAAGAGCTTTAAGGAAGATTATCATTTAAATATCAGAGTACTGCATCACAGTGAATATTTACTTGAACTAATGCTGCAAAAGAAATTAGCGCTTCATCCTTCAGGTAAAAAAGTCGTCTACCACGACCCGTGTGAATTAGGCAGAGGATCAGATATTTACATCCAGCCTCGGATGTTGTTGAGCCACTTTATGGAATTGGAGACCATAGATCAGGAAAAGGAAAATGCCCTTTGTTGCGGTGGCAGTCTTGGAAACCTCTCCATAAACCCTGAGGAACGAAATGCCATCCAAATGGCTACAGCGGGATACCTAAACTCTGTGGATCCTGAAATTATTGCAACTTCATGTCCTATGTGCAAAAAGAGTATTGCCCAATTCTCAGCGACACCTGTAAAAGATATTGCTGAATTAGTCGTTGCCAACCTTGAAGCCTTGTCAGAAAGTCAAAAGTCACTGAAGCATCATAAAGTCGGGCAAACGATCGAGATTTGAAAGAAAGATCTGAATTATTCGGTTTAAAACCGGATATTATACTTCACCTTAAATCTCAATGCGCTATCATTCATGACATAACGCTCTAATGGTTGTGAGATATTTGAACTCCAGACAATAAAAATCTCGTTTCCCGGATTAACGATCCACTGAAATCTGGACTGGATTCCAAGCGTATTAGAGTCGTTATCGTATTGAAAATAATTATAAAGAGTAATTCTTGGACTAAAAAGAATGTTGGCATTCATCTGGAAAATGCGCGTTGTAAAATTCCCTGGGGGAAGAGTCACATCATTTTGCTGATATTTGATTCCCAGGAAGAAAGGGACGGCTACTTTATAATTCATTCCGAAATTGTAGTCTTTGCGCCTCCCATTGTAAAAATCTCCCCAGACATAAGAGCCATTAATTGCGAAGTTCCGGCTTCCGGCGGTCAGAAAACTCAGGGTCTGTCGATAAAACTGGTAGAATCCAGCCGGGATGGAGAAGGAGGAATAAATATTAAAGGGTTGTTCGAGATTTTCGCCATCCTGCAAAAGTGAATACGAAAATTCTTCTCCCGATTTAAACCTTAAATAAACAGGTGAATAGCTGATCGTTCGCGTTTCGATTACATTGGAAAAATTGGCAATATGATCAAACCCTATGCCAGAGCTGACTTGCAAAATTCCCCACCGGTCTGGGCGGGGAGCTATCTTAATACTTCCGTACGACTCTTTGATATTGGTTCGTGGAACATAACCCATCCCGGCAACAAAGTTTTCACCGATCTCATGATGCCCCAGTGTGAAATAAAGAAAATCGTTCGGGTAAGTAACCGATCCTCCCCATGATCCATCTTTACCCGAAAGCCCTTTGGTGTCCGACTTCAACCCAAACAAAATCATCGTAAGATTCTTATTGCCCCTGAATTTTGAGGTGGCCAGTTTCAAATCGACTCCACCGACGAGATTATTTCCGGCGGAAACGGCATTGCCATAGGTTCCAATCATTCCAATTGAGGAGGCTCCGCCAATGTTCCTGGAGATGCGGGCCACCGAAAAATTGGTATTCCCAGTCTGGTGATCGTCATTAACCTGCATCACCCCAACATTCCAGGGACCGATTGTACCGGTTAGTTTTCCGGCATAATTGATTTTTATGGGTAATCCATTGTTATTGAGTCCCATCCTGCGTGAAAAGAACGGGATTATCGCTTTGCCGTAAGGATTCCCGTCATTCCCTTGAATACCAAATGAAAAATGACTGGCCCCATCAAGAAAAAAATCCCTCCGTTCAGGAAACAAGAGGTCGAAACGGGTAAGGTTGATTTGCCGGTCATCTACAGCAGTTTCAGCAAAGTCGGTATTGATAGATAACAGCGATTTTAAACTGGGTGTAATCTGGTAAAACAGATCCAAACCACCCGTCGCGTGGTATTTGTTTTTTGACCCGTATTGGGTATCCATTCCGCCGATAGCATAAGGGGTGACGTCGAGACCAATCCCTTGGGTAATATGCTGAAGCCCTTCCATCAAACCTGCATCCGAGATCTGAAACCGATAGGTATTGATATTTGCCGCCGGCCAATAGGATGCTTCGAGTTTTCGCTTAATATTCCGGATGAATTTTATCCCCCAGGTTGAGATGTTTTTATCGAACCCCATTGTCTTAAAAGGAATGGCCATTTCAGCTTCCCATCCATCTGCAACTATCCGGGCCTTAGCTTCCCATACCCCATTCCAGTCTTTGTTAAAAACAGCCCCATTTTCGCTTACAGTCGCATCTCCAAACGAACCTCTTGGACCAATCTGAAACCAGTAACCGGTACGATGATCCAGAAAAGTATCAAGAATGACCTGGACCCGGTCGTCATTTCCCAGATTGGCATCCCGCGCCATTTCTTTGGCTGTGATTTTGGCAGGATCATCGAAACACTTGACACCAATATAGATTTGATTGGCATCATAACAAATATAAAACTCTGTCTTTTCGGAAATGGGTTGACCCGGATTTGGCTCCCGCTGATATAACTGGTCTATTTTTGCTGCATTTTTCCAGGCATCATCATTTAATCGACCGTCAATAACCGGTGGCTTTGAGACATAGACTGCATGAAATGAGGGTTGAGCATAACCAATGATCGGAACCAAAAACAAAAACAGGATTAGCTTTTTAAAATGATTCATCTGCCGGGTTTTCCACATTTATCTGCCTGAACCCAAATAAGTTGTTCTATTTCCGATTATCCCGGAACAGACCCGGTAGTTAATCCACTTAATTAATGCCCAGAAATTGTTGATTTGGTGAAAGTAGTAATAAAAACGGGTGTATGCTGATTGAAGCGGAACAAAAATAATTAATATGGTAAATAAAAATCGGAAGAAATCAGAACTCCATTCCGGGTAGTTCAGGATGGCAATCCGATTTCTCCTCTTTCCGAAGGAAAATTGGTTAGTTAAAGGAAGCTTCTGCCATAATTGGGGGGAGATTTTTTTTTGGAATATGAGGATAATCACATTATTGTTAAATATATTTGGTAGTTTTGATATGTCTTAAACCACTAAATAAAATATTATGCAAAAAAATCAATCACGAATTACACTCATATTTGGTGTTCTTGTTTTAGGGTTCTTTGTTTACAAAATATTCATAGAAGATAGTGAATTAAGTATTAAGGAAGCTGAAAAAACAAGAACGGAGTCTATTAAAACTGAAAGAGAATCAAAAGCTTCAAAGGTATCAACTTCATTAACTCTTAATCAAAGCCAAATAGATTACATGGAGAAAATGATTAAACAGGGTTATATTGCTTATGAATTAAGTTCACATGAAGTTTATATAAGTCCTGTATTATGGGCAGGAATGGATTATAAACTGAAACAAGATGTAACCGTTTCCTGTGCTGAATATTGTGCAATGAAAAACGGGAATAATTTGGTTTATATTGCTGTATTCGATAAACAATCAGGAAAAAAGATTGCAAAATATAGTCAATCCTGGGGTTATGAAGTATTATAAACAATATTCCTTTAAATAATAGAAGATGATATTGTTACAGATTATTACTCCTAATATCCCATGCCATGAGAGCACAATAACGGACTGGATACAGGCAATAGGGGCAATTATTGCCATCATTGGTGTTTTTGTTGGCTTTTATAAATTATACATTGACGGAAAAAATAAGCAGAACCAAATTAATGTTTTAACTGATTTAGCAAAAGAATCAAAAGAGCAAACAATTCATTTATCTGCGCAAGTTGATCAAATGATTGAGGGAAATAAACTCCAAACTAAATATCTGAGCTTATTTGAAAGAACCGTTTAGGCAGATGAGAAATCCTTAAATATTCAAAATGAGAAAAATGAATTGGATAAACAAAAAAGAAAAAATGAAATTAGACCAAATTTTCAATTAATTTTATTATCACCTTATGGAATTCTTCTTGGTGAAACTAAGATTGAAAAAGCATCTATTGATCTTCGCATTACAAATTTAAGTGGTAATGCAACATTATTAGAGTATATCGAATTAGGTGAGAACTCACAATCCATTGATTTACACAGATATTTAAATAAAGCATATTTTAAAGGAGACAGAATTGATATAAATATCCCGTGGCTTCATCTTAAAAAACCAAAATCAGAATTACTTATTCATTTCAAATTGATTTATAAAGATGAAGATGATAATAAATATTTTCAAATCTATAAAGGGACTTATAAAAGTATTATTGAAGAATCAAAACCAATTGAAATAATTGAATCTAACACATTGCAGTTATAGAAAACAGACTTATTTCAATTCATATAAGAACATAAGAACATTAAAAGAAACAGCCTGTTTTTCAACTAGTTCAATAAATCAACATCCTTTCTCCCGGCTTTTATGGTGGACTGCACCCGCTTGGATTCGAGCCTCCGTTCAACCGAAGCCCTGGTAGGATTGGTCTTTAGTCGTTTTTTGCGGGGGGTTAAGGCCCTCTCAATCAACAGATAAAACTTCTCAATTACCTTTTCCTTATTCTTAAGCTGGGAACGCTCAGTTTGGGATACGATAATCAGTTCACCCAGATTATTAATTTTATTGGCCAGTTTTGCCTGGATGACGCTTTTTTCATCTTCCGTTAAGAGGGCTGAAGTTGCAACATTAAACCGTAACTCAACTTTTGAGCTGACTTTATTGACATTCTGCCCTCCCGGACCTCCGCTGCGGGAAGCCTGAAATACAAATTCATCCTGGAAGTTTCTATCTCTGATGGTCATTATTCCAAATTATTCACAATTCTAGTCAAAAAATCGTTTGAGTGGTTTATTTTTGGGACAGAATTGGCCATAAGACAAATTCAATACCAGAAAATGTTTATTTTTAGGTAGTCGATTGCAATTCAAAATCTTAAACAATAAAGCACCCCGTTACAACAATTGAAGCATGGAGATCAAAATTGAACAAGGCTGGAAAGAGCAGTTAAATGATGAGTTTGAGAAACCTTATTTCGCTAATTTAACCGGATTTATAAGATCAGAATACGCCACACAAAAAATATATCCTCCCGGAAAACTGATTTTCAACGCTTTCGAAAAGTGTCCATTCGACAAAACCAAGGTGGTCATCCTGGGTCAGGATCCCTATCATGAACCGGGCCAGGCTCACGGGCTTTGCTTTTCGGTTCCTGACAGTGTGAGCTTCCCCCCTTCGCTCCAAAATATCTTTAAAGAGATAAAAAACGATCTCGATATTTCTGTCCCCGGTTCAGGCAATCTGGAACGGTGGGCAGAACAAGGGGTATTCTTACTCAACGCTACCCTAACGGTCAGGGCACATCAGGCCGGTTCGCATCAGAACAAGGGTTGGGAAACCTTCACCGACAAGGTAATTCAGACCCTTAGCGAGTCACAGGATCACCTGGTTTTTTTGCTTTGGGGCGCCTATGCCCAGCGGAAAGGAGAATTAATCAATGCCAGTAACCACCTGATATTAAAGTCCGTTCATCCGTCACCACTCTCTGCCCACCGGGGATTCTTCGGAAATCATCAGTTCAGCAAAACCAATGAATACCTGATCAATCACGGAAAAGAACCTATTAATTGGTAATGTCAGGCTAATTTGTTCAACAATATAATTGTCAGTTCTTTGGTCAGAATTTTACCGAATGCCGCCCCTGCTTCCGCCATATGCAAAGTTTTTAGGTGTGCCTCCAGGTGCTCCATGCTCTGCCAGTTTTCAATAAATGTGAATTTCCCGGGATTTGTAACATCCTGGTAAAGCTCATAACTGATACATCCGCTCTCTTTTCTGGTAGGTTCAATCAAACCGACACAAACTGACTTCAGATCTTCAGCTTTTTCGGATGATGTTTCTGCAATTGCAACGACATTTAGTGTACTCATAATCTTTTACTTAATATTTTATTTAACAACATTTAAATATTTTTCAGCCTCTGTAATCTGATCTGGTTTGCCAAGGTCCATCCACAGTGAAGATTGGTCGTTGTAACCGTAAATTGGGTGATTTGCTGCCAGTCGCAGGTAGAGTTGAATAATCGGAAAGCTTCCGGTTTCAGTAATCAGTTTAAATATCCGGGGCTCAATCAGCTGTATTCCACTAAAAGCCAATAAATTGCAAATAGGTTTATTCCCCGATAAAATCTCCTGTCCGGTTTGAATATTTTTCCAGCCGGAGAGCTGCATCGACTCATCAAAAGCGAGGTAACGTGCGGTGGAACGATCGCGCACGACAAGTGTAGCAACCCCTCCTCTTTCCAGATGATACTTCCTGAACAAGCTTAAATCGATATTGCTCAGAACATCCACATTATAGACCAGAAAAGGCTCCTCACCATTCAACCAATCCGCAGCCTTCAGAATTCCTCCACCGGTATCCAAAAGTCCTTCCCGTTCGTCTGAAATTGTAATGGCTGTACCAAAATTGTCATTTGCCTCCAAATAGCTGATTATCTGATCTCCAAAATGGTGAATATTGATTACCAGATCATTATATCCGGCATCTCTGACTCTTTCAATTGCCCTCTGAAGCAATGTTCTGCCTGCGACTTCAACAAGTGCCTTGGGCCTGTCGCTGGTCAGCGGATAGAGTCGTGTTCCCAGTCCTGCTGCAAAAATCATTGCCTTCATCTTCGAATATTTTCAATTTCCTAATAGCCTTCTTTAAATTCCCTTTGGCTTGCAAACTTGTTTTTCCTTCATGGCTGTCCGACCGCACTTTTTGCATTCAAACTTTGGCTCTTCAGGCTTCTCGTAACCCTCTTTTTTACAACGCTTTTTTGGCATCTCGTTATTAATTTACTGGAGTGAGTTTCAAAGACCAAATTAAATTTTTGATCTGATATGGTTTATAATCTGGCATGTCCGGAAGATTAACCATTATTCATTAACCATTATTCATTAACCATTATTCATTAACAATTAGTGATCCTGCTCCCGATGGTGAATAGCAAC
>Ga0073936_10006823_pt1 | contig 14934 bp, 12 predicted proteins | sample AliMusrvi5mmetaG_FD_87041 | JGI IMG/M metagenome (GOLD analysis project Ga0073936, IMG submission 87041) | Freshwater lake bacterial and archeal communities from Alinen Mustajarvi, Finland, to study Microbial Dark Matter (Phase II) - Alinen... | ecosystem: Environmental > Aquatic > Freshwater >... | reverse complement strand
GTTCTGGAACTGCTTCTCAATCGCGCCCTGGATTTGGGAGCGCGGCTGGCTGAACCAGGCGAGTTTACCCAGCGCGCATTTCTCTCGGGCCGGCTCGATCTCACCCAGGCAGAGGCGGTTCGCGACCTGATTGAGGCGCAGACCCTGATGCAGGCGCGCCAGGCCGCCAGCCAGTTGGGCGGCGCACTCAGCCGGCGCGTACAGCCCGTCAAACAAGATTTGGTGGAGCTCATCGCCCTGCTTGAAGCCGGGATCGACTTTGCCGAAGACGACATAGACGTCACGCCGCAAACCGAGATTGCCCGCCGCATCGAAGAACTGACGCCTCCGCTCCTTGCGCTTGAGGCGACCTTCACGCGCGGCCGCATCGTTCACGACGGCCTGACGCTGGCCATTGTCGGCCGGCCCAACGTGGGCAAGAGCTCCCTCTTTAATCGGCTCGTCGAGCGCGACCGCGCCATTGTGACCGCCACCCCCGGCACAACGCGGGACACCGTCTCAGAGCGGATCTCGCTCGAGGGCATTCCGCTGGAACTGGTAGACACCGCCGGCCTGCGCGCGGGTCTGCGCGAAGCACTGGAGGAGGCCGAAGAGTTGGGAATTGTCCGCAGCCGCGAAGCCCTGGCCGACGCGGCGCTGGTGATCGTCGTTCTGGATGCGACCCAACCGCTCAATGAGGAGGAGCGGCAGTTATTCGCGTCCGTCGAGGGCCGCCCGGCGATTGTGGCCATCAATAAGAGCGATCTTGCCCCGGCTGCCCTGGCCCCATCCGAATGCGACGGACTGCCCCAGGTGACCACTTCCGCGCTCACCGGCGAAGGCATTCCCGCACTGCGCGAGCGTATCCTCACCCTGGCCACCGGCGGCGCCGCAGCCGAGCCTGGCATGCTCACCAGCCTTCGCCACCGCAACGCCATCGCCACAACGCTTGCAGCCCTTTCCGACGCCGCCCAGGCCAATGCGAACTCCATCCCCCATGAGATGATCCTGCTCGACCTTTATCGCGCTCTTTGGGCGCTCGACTCCCTCACCGGCCAGACCACCTCCGACGACATTCTCAATTTGATCTTTGCGACCTTCTGCATCGGAAAATGAGATTGAGTGTCAAGGGGGCTGCGAGAACCACCTGCTGATTCAGCAGGTGTCCAACGGGTTCATTCGGATGGGTCAGGCAAGTTGGCTGGTGCACTTAGCCGCGGGCAGATCTTTCGCAAATCAGGAGATTAGGAAGAGAACGGCTTCGATTCTTGTTGATTGCAAACGGAGGGCGAATCATTACGAGATTTGCAATCGAGTCCATTTTGATTTTCAGATCCCAGGGGGTCTCTGCTGCGCTTCCACGGCTCCCAAGAGTTTACTTCTTCGCGAACTTGCTTCAGAGTCGTTTTGAGTTCATCTGAGATCGTCATAATGTTCTCCATCTTAACTCAATTTGAGTCCGATTTTTTCCAGAGTACCAATAAGAAAATTCAAATCTTCCTTCTCATATTGCAGGTACGACCAGAATGAACCCGAGACGCGGGGAGACGCTTGGGCTGGATTCCAACCGATTACCGTCCCATCAGGTTGCTTTCTGTCCGGCATTCCAAACATATTGACGTGGTTCCTTGGAGCAACACCCAGAAAAGGGACAAAGGGAATCTTCCCTGTTCCACCATTCGAACCCAGTTCGATCGAATCTCCGTGCAATTCAAGAGCCAAACTTTTGGCATAGGGCTCGATGTATACAACCCGTGCAATTCCAGTCGCCACAATCATCCTGGCGCATTCATGGCACGGAAAAGTCGTGACAAACACTGTACAGTCTTTTATCGAGACGCCTCGTGACGCAGCGTCAGTGATGGCACTCATTTCGCCGTGCACGGCTCGCTGGAATTCGATGAGTTGCATATATCTAGTCTGCTTAAGGAGCGGCCTGATTTGTGCCATCTGTTCTGGAATCGGCAAGTTCTTTAGATTCTCAGAGAGCATCTTGTTGTCAGAGAGGGTCTTCAGCAACTCTCCGAGGCTCGAAGACTTGTAACGGTCCGAACTGTCGAATCCACGTGCCCAGTCACGGCCGTCGGGATTGTCGCCGTCCCAATAATGGCCACCGTGAGCCTTGGGGACTTCATTCGTACCAATCGCCATTAGCTTGCCATCTGAATCGCAGATTGCAGCTCCTACCTGCCTACCAAGTTCGGCTGAGCGCATGGCAGCCAGATACGCATGGGCCATTCCAATCTCATCGGGAGTTGGTGTGATGACTGGTTTACCAAAAAGCAAGTCAAAGAACCTATCTAGATCCGCACGAAGTCGTTGGGAATCACCTGCATCTAAGAAAACGTCTGACATCCCAAAAGCTTGTCGCAATTTCTGGCCGTATTCAGTTGTTTCGTCTGACTCATCCCGCAGTACTAGTTTCTCAGCCTCGGCTCTGAAATCTGCGGATTGAGCTGAGTACCTTGATTTGGCAATTCGACTTGCCAGGTTAATAATCCTCTCCTCTCGTTCCGAGTGAACTGCAATCACGATCAGGTTCGATGCATAGATTCGCCGGAGGGCCGTAACCTCCTCCGGGCGTTTCAGTGAACGGAAAAGATAAGCTTGTCGGTCGACCGGCCTTTCTGACGGGCCAGATTCCTCGCGGATGCGCCGAACACGTGAGAGCGACAACAAAGCAAGAGCATCTTTCCTCTTGGTCGCCTCCCGAAACCGGTCACCAGCGTCCATCCTTCCTTTGATCTTCTCGTCTTCCTCTGCAGGTTCGTGATCAAGGTAACCTTCGAACTGCCTAATCTGCTCGACAACTCTGACAGGCCTCAAAGTGTAATTAAATCTGCCAAGAGTCTCTCGGAGCGATTCACAAACACTCTCAGAATCGGCTCCAACCGGGGCAACAATCGCAATAAATAATTCCGGATTAGTATGCCTTACGAGATCAATTGGGTACATGCAAGAATCCTCGCCTCCACCCTTGGGAACGTCAAGTCCAGGTATCAGACAAGTTATTAGTCAATCTCGTCCGTTGGAATGTCCGATGTTTTAATGCGCCATGTAATCTTGAAAGCGGTCGAGGCAGAATAGCTCACACCCGCGGAAATAATTGAAGAGCCTTCGAGGATTTGGACTGAACAGCGATCCATCGTTGTTATCAACCGCGCAAAAACGGAAAGCCAGAGGCTGGAAACCGATCAGGCCGGCTGCGCTCGTTTCGCCCTCGCCCCCGCCGCCTCCATCAAAATGCAGAACGCCTGTGCCTCGGTCGAAATGCCCGAGCGGTCGAAGTTGGGCGAACCGGCGGCTCCTTGCACGTAGCCGTAGGCGTCCATCTTCAGCCGCGCCGCAGCGCGCATCCTGTCGGCGTGCGCCCGGTAACTCGCCGGCAGCCACCCGGCCATTACGCCCTCATACGTGGCAAAAGCCAGCATCTGGGCAAGATTCGTTTCGACAAAGGTCTCGGGCTTGTCCACCATGTCGTGAAAGAGGCCGTCCTTGCGCTGGTGGGCAAGGCAGCCGTCAATGATCTCACGCGCAAAGGCGGCCAGGCGGTCATGGTCCTTCTGTCGCTCGCCAGGCAGGCCGCGAATGACCCGCGCCAGGCCCGCCGCGGCCCATCCGTTGCCACCGCCCCAAAAACTAGGGTCTTTCAACTGCTGCTTACCTTCATCCCAAACGTGCGCCACCAACTTCTTCTCCGGGCTCCAAAGCCGCTGCTTGAACCCCTCGATCTGCTTGAGCGCCTCGTCATAGAAGCCCATCGCAGCCAGAAACGGCGGCGCATTGTTGAAGCCGTCCGACCACATCTCAGGCCCTTCAAAGACGTGGTAAACAATCCCGTCCGCGCTTCGCGGCGATTTGAAACGAATCCACTCCAGCAACGCGGCTACCGCCTGCTTCATCGCCGGGTCGCCGGTCCATTCGGCGGCTTTGGCGTAAGCCACCCCGCCCATTGCAGGGTCCGTAGGGCCGCCGGCCACCGCAACGGCCAGCCGCCCGTCCGGCTTGCTCAGCACCATGGCTGCCTTCGTCAGTAGAATTATTCGCTCGCGGTCGCCGGCATCCAGAAACGCCTGCGCCAAGATGCCTTGTTCCCAGTCCTCCCGCTGCATGGCAAGTGCAGCGGCGGCAGCCTTCTCAATACGTTTCGTGCTTTCAGGCCGTGGCTCTGCTGCCGCCATTATTCCAGGCTCGGCGAATACTCCCTGTACGCCCATCAGCGGTACTGTCGCCGCCGCTGTCTGCAAAAACGAACGTCGATCCATAGGTCTTCCTTCTACTTCCCGCTCGTCAGGTTGCGAATAATATCCGCCTCCCGCGTCCGGTACGGCTTGCCGTCGGCGTAGAAAACATCGTGGAACCAGACCGTCGGCTGATCGCTGACATACGGCCGCTGCCACGAGTCCCAGGGCAAATTTGTCTGACTCTTGCCCACCACCAGCCCCCAGTTAATTGCGCCCACATGGTGCAGCTTGGCGATGGGCAAAATCGTGTCAAAGGTGCTGCCCGCGCCGCGCGCCATGTATTCGGTGCAGATCAGCGGCCGGTGGAACCGCTCCAGTTGCTTCACCTTCTGCTCAAAGTCCTCGGGCCAGCCGTAGTTGTGGAAGCTGATCACGTCGGATTGCTCCACCTGCACGCGCGCCAGCGGCGGCATCGCGTCAAGCGAGCTCCAGTCGCCGTGCCAAAGGCCGCTGGTCAACGGTTGGGTGGGGTGCGTCGTGCGAGCCCAGCCGAACACCTGCGGCAACAGGCCCAGAATGATGGCGTTCTTGTTCTTGACCTCGCCCTTGGGAAGGGAAGAGTCATTGCCGTTATCCGGCTCGTTCCACAGGTCCCAGGCCAGGATGCGCGGGTCGTTGGCGAAAGCGCCCACCACCCCCTTCACGTAGCCCTCCAGCCGCGGCGTCTGAGTGGGGTCGCCCAGCACCTCGGCTCCCGGCGCCTGCACCCAGCCGGAGTTGTGTACACCGGGAATGGGCGGGTGCTGCGGGCCGAGCTTCGGATGCGGGTCCCAGCAGGAGTCGAAGAGCACGAAGACCGGCCGGATATGGTGACGGGCCGCGATGGCCAGAAACATGTCCATGCGCTTTTCGAAGCCCTTCGCATCCTGCTCCCAAAGCAGGTTGTGCAGAAACACGCGCATGGTGTTCATGCCGATGCCCTCTGCCCAGCCCAGTTCGCGATCAATGGTTGCCGCGTCAAAGCTGTCGGCCTGCCACATCTCCAACTCATTGATGGCCGTGGAGGGCAGAAAGTTGGCGCCCACCGGCCACGGCTGCGCGGCATACCAGGCATTGGCCTGGGCTTCGGTCCAGCGTTGCTGGGCTTGCTGGCCCATTGCGAGCATCGGCGCAAACGCCAACAGAACAAGAAAACCGTAGCCTTTTAAAACAGAGCCCTTCATTTGCACCCCTTTGATTCGAATGACAATTCTACTTTGCGCCGGCCGGCATTGGAGCGATTTCAAACCGTAAGTTGGAGCACGCTCCAACCGCCATCTTGCCGCTGCCCGAACGCCCTGAAGGGATTAGTATGGAGCGGGGAAAGAAGCGCTCTAAAAGGAGAACAGATGGTTACTCGTCGGGAGTTTCTTGACACACTTGCGACAGGCGCAGCGGGCCTGGCTGTCGCCTCCTCGGCCAAAAGCTACGGCCAGATTCTCGGCTCCAACGAACGCCTTAACTTCGCCGTGATCGGGCTCAACAGCCGCGCGTATGCGCACCTGTCGAGCCTCAAGGCCAACAAGGCCTCGGCGCGCATCACGCACGTGGTTGACGTGGACAGCACCATCCTGGCCAAGTACGCCGCGGCGACTGAAAAGGAGCTGGGCTACGCTCCCGTCGCCGATAAGGATTTCCGCAAGGTTCTAGAACTGAAAGACGTGGACGTGATCACCATCGCCACGCCCGAGCAGTGGCATGCGCCCATGGCCATTCTGGGCCTTGAGGCGGGCAAGCACGTTTACGTTGAAAAGCCCTGCAGCCACAACCCTGCCGAGGGCGCCCTGCTGGTCGCAGCGCAGAAGAAATACGGCAAGCTCTGCCAGATGGGGACCCAGCAGCGTTCCTCCGCCTTCACCATCGACATCATCGAGAAGATTCACAACGGCCTTGTGGGCCGGCCCTACTTTGCCAAGTGCTGGTACAACAACACGCGCAAGTCCATCGGCGTGGGCAAGGTGGTTCCGGTTCCGGCCACGCTCGATTGGGACCTGTGGCAGGGCCCCGCGCCGCGCCAGCCTTACAGAGACAACGTGCACCCCTACAACTGGCACTGGTTCAAGACCTGGGGAACGGGCGAGACCTTGAATAACGGGACGCATGAGGTGGACGTCTGCCGCTGGGCGCTGGGCGTGGACTTTCCCAACCGCGTCACCGCCTCCGGAGGCCGCTACCACTTCAAGGACGATTGGCAGTTTTACGATACGCTCGTCACCAGCTACGAATACGACGACAAGATGATCTCCTGGGAAGGCTCCTGCTGCCAGGGCATGCGCTACTTCAACCGCGGCCGCGGATCGCTAATCGAAGGCACCGAAGGCACGGTGATGATCGATCGCGACGGCTACGAGATCTACGATCTGGGCGGCAAGAAGACCAGCGAATTCAAGGTGGGCAAGGAAACCACAACCGCCGACCTTGTGGGCGCCGACTCCATGACCGACGCGCATTTCGCCAACCTGATTGCTGGCATCCGCACTGGCGAAAAGCTGCATTCCCCGGTAGCCGTGGGCAACGTGGCCGTAACCATGTTGCAGCTTTCGAACATCGCCTGGGAAGTAAACCGCGAGTTGCACCTCGACCCCACAGACGGCAAGATCCAGAACGACCCCAAGTCCGCCGCGCTCTGGAACCGCGAGTACGAAAAGGGATGGGAGCCGAAAATCTAGGTTTCTGACCAGTAGTTCTCGCACAACTGGCGGGTGCCCCAGGTCCCTCGCATTTCGGGACCTGGGATACCACGAACCTAAATCCAAAAGGACGAAATATCATCGGGCTTTTCGTTTTCCGCCCTTAACTGCAATCTAGGTGAAACGCATATGACCACCATCTCACGCCGCAATTTCGTCCGCTCCAGCGCGCTGCTCTCGGCCGCTGCCTTCCTGCCTGCCGCCCGCCCCGCCTTCGCCAGCCTCCCGCAGGCGGTCACCGGAGAGCCCCCTATCCGTCTCGGCATCGCCAGCTACACCTTTCGCAACTTCACCCGCGCCCAGATGATCCCCTGGCTCAAGCAGCTCAACGTCACCGGTCTCAATGCCAAGGACACCAAGGATCATCTCCCCATGGCGCCGGATGAAGAAGCCAAGGCACTGGCCGACTACGCCGCGGCCGGCATCAAGCTCCACGCCGCCGGCGCCATCTATTTCCCCAAGGACGAAGACGACGACATCCGCGCCAAGTTCGAGTACTGCAAGCGCGCCGGCATCGGCGTCATCGTGGCGGGCGATCCCACCCCCGCCACACTGCCCCGGCTTGAAAAGTTCGTCAAGGAATACGACATCAAGATCGCCATCCACAACCACGGCCCTGAAGACAAGGTGTGGCCGTCGCCGCTCGACGTACTCAAAGCCGTCAAGGGCTACGACACGCGCCTCGGTCTCTGCATCGACGTGGGCCACACGGTTCGCGCCGGCACAGATGTTGTCCAGGCCATCCACGCCGCCGGCCCCCGCCTGCACAACATGCACATCAAAGACCTTGCCAGCTTCAGCGACAAGGAGAGCCAAGTGGCCGTCGGCGAAGGCATCATGCCGGTTCGCGGCATCTTTGAGGCGCTCATCAAGATCAAGTATCCCGGCTGGGTAGACCTGGAATACGAGATCAAAGGCGACGACCCGCTGCCCGGCGCAACCGCCAGCATCGCCTACATGCGCGGCATCCTGGCAGGCATGGGCTACGCCACGCACGGTTGACGAATCCAGTAGTTGTACGGGGTGCTTCCGGATGTAAAGGGTGTTTCCGGATGTACAGAGTGTTTCCGGAGGGATCAGGGGCCTTCAGGCCCCTGAAGACTAGCCAAAATAGCGCGGCCTTTAGGCCTGGACCTTTCCGGTCCGACCCAACCACAACTGTAGTGCTAAGCGCGGCGCAGTCGATCGTGAAGAGAAGAGAAATGACCTAATTCCGACACCGCCTCCAGAGACGCTATTTTAATAGCTAATGACTGACGATTTGCCGACAGACCTTCCGCAATTCACGTCCGGCGCCATTATCCTCTACCCACAGCAGTGTCATCCTGAACGGAGTGAAGGATCTGCGGCTGTCTTTGGGAGTTTCAAAGTCGCGTTACTTCCGAGCAGCCGACCGGAATCCCGCACCTTCGATACCTCGGTCTAGCTGCCCCATTGGTTTTCTTTGAGTTTGCTTGGAACTCCTGGGTCATCAGGAACATCGGCACCGAATGATTTGAGCGCGAGCAAAATCCTCTCTGCATCAGCAGGCTTGAGCTATGGAAGAATTCTCAAAGTCTTACCACCGACCTTTAAACGCAAGCCGTAAATTGACGTTCCTCTCATGGCCACGAGTACTCGATATTCAATCTTTCGCACCTCCGCCAAAACGAAAGAAGATGATTCCCAATTGCCATCGCGAAAGTCAAGCCAGTGCACCCGTGCGATGCTCAAAGCAGACCTGTCACAGCGGAAGGTTTCATCGCCCGCAAAAGCCAACCTCACGTAGCGTTTGGTCAAGATAAAAATGAAGAGGGGAAAGGTCAGCATTAAAACATAAGAAGCCGACCGGTCATGCCAAATGTTCGGACTTCCATTTTTGCCCGGCACGAAGAGGAGCAGACATATCCCGAGAACTGTCAAGGCAGAGAAAAAGGCCAGTGCATAGAACCTCTTCTTGCCCGAATCACCATTCAGCCGAACCGACACCGAGTCATTCGTGATATCGAGTTGAAGTTTCTGATCAGGCATTCTGCAGACGAGTTTACACAAGACGGCCCATTCTCCCGGGTCGCGGGGGTATCACCGGCAACTCGGCAATAAATAGCTGGCCAACCTTACGCGATTCCCTGCGCCATTGCGCTGTACTGGTAGCGTGGCGGCGCTGCATCGAAGTCGGCTGTCGTTGCTATTCCCTGTTCCCTGCTTTAATCACTCTCCCGCCAGATGCTCCAGGAGCGTATCGAAGTCCTCTAGCCGCGCGTATTCAATAATCACCTTGCCGCGGCCGTTGTGGTCCTCGATGTTGACCTTCAGGCCGAGGGCGCGCTGCAGCCGCTCCTGGACTTCACGGACATTGGGATCGATGGGCTTTTCAGGCTTCGCGTCCTTCTTTCCGGCCTTTTCAGGATGCAGCAGGCCCTGGACGTGGGTTTCTGTTTGGCGAACAGATAGCGAAAGTGCTACGATCTTCTGAGCCGCCTTTTCGATGTCTTCAGTGTGCTCAAGAGCCAGCAGAACCTTTGCGTGACCAAAACTCAGTTCTCCCGACTCGACGCGCGTCTGGACCGAGGCCGGCAAACGCAGCAGGCGCAGGAAATTGGCCACCGTTGTGCGGTCTTTGCCGGTGCGCACGGCCATCTGCTCCTGGGTCATGTGGAACTCGCGCGAGAGCCGCTCGAAAGCGCGCGCCTGCTCCATCGGGTTCAGGTCTTCGCGCTGCAGGTTCTCGACGATGGTGATTTCCATCGCCTGCTCGTCCGAGACCTGGCGCAGGATGGAAGGGATGGTGAGCTTGCCGGCCAGCTTTGAGGCTCTCCAGCGCCGCTCGCCTGCAATGAGCTGGAAGCGCCCTCCGCCCACGGGCCGGACCAGGATCGGCTGCACAACGCCATTCGCCGAGATTGAGGCCGCAAGCTCCGCCAACTGCCCCTCCTTCATCTGCGAGCGCGTCTGGAAGGGGTTGGGGTCGATCTTGTCGATCTGGATTTCGAGCGGCTTGCCGCCCTCAGCTTCGACGGCATTGGCGGTGGCAGCAACCGGAACGCGGGGCAGCAGCGAGTCAAGACCCTTGCCCAGGGCCCGGCGCTTGGTGTCAATCACAGGGGTATTCATGCTTCAAAATCCTCTATCCCGGCCAGAAAGCCGGGTGCTCTCAGAACTGTGGACTACTTGAATTGAAAAGGTACGAGGCCTGCCGGATTCAAACAGACGGCGGCGAGTGAACTTCCGGTTCCGGGTTCGTCTGGGGGCCAATCATCGGACCTTCCGGCGGCGGAATCTCAATATGATTGCGGGCCATGAACTCTCCGGCAAGCTCAAAATACGCTTCCGTTCCGCGCGACCTGGGATCGTAAAGGGCAACAGGGCGGCCGTGGCTCGGCGCCTCCGCGAGACGCACGTTCCGAGGAATCACGGTGCGGAATAGCCTGTCTTTGAAGTATTGGCGTAGAGTGTCCGTCACCTGCTGGGCCAAGTTGGTGCGATCGTCATACATGGTCAGCAGAACGCCCTCGATTATCACGTTCGGGTTATAGGCTGCCCGGACTCGTTCCAGCGTCGAGACCAGCTCGGAGATGCCCTCCAGCGCAAAATACTCCGCCTGCATGGGAACAATCAACGTGTCTGAGGCGACCAGAGCGTTAAGGGTAAGCAAGTCGAGCGCGGGCGGGCAGTCCAAGATAATCAGGTCGTAGGCGGCCTGGACCGGTTCCAGGGCCCGGCGCAATCGCACCGCTCGGTCTTCGGCGCCCGCCAGTTCAATATTGGCGCCGGTGAGGTTCTTTGAACCAGGCAATAGCCAGAGCGTTTCAATCTCAGTGGGCAGAATTACTGTCTCTGCCGGGGCATCGCCCATCAGCACATCGTAGATGGAATGGCGGTTATCGTCGCGTTGAAAGCCGATGCCCGAGGAGGCGTTGGCCTGCGGATCGCAGTCCACCAGCAGCACTTTGAGACCTTCGAGCGCGAGGCACGCTGACAGATTGATGGCAGTCGTGGTTTTGCCCACTCCGCCCTTTTGATTGACGACACCGAGTATCTTGCCCATGGCTTTCCAGAGTAACGGGAGAGGCCATTTCGAGGTAGCGGCTTGCGCTGTGGAGAACGCGCCCCGGCTGTGGAAAGCTCCTTTGAGCGCTGGCGACAGGACCCGGGGAAATGCATGAGCCGGAAGGGCTTTGATGCGGTCGGTTATCGAGGGCCGAAACCGCCTCAAAAAAGACCTAATGGTGGAAAACTCCCGGAATTTGCGCGGCGCGACCGACTGTTTTTCAGGCGGGTTCCGAAATGGAATTGTCCCAAATCAGGACTGGGAGCGATTGTTCCACGTGGAACAATTCCTGCTTTGGGTACCTTCAGGGAAATGTTCCACGTGGAACAGTCTCCCCGTCAGTTGGCTTTCGAATTTTCCCTTCTCGCACCGTCCCCCCCGGGTCAGCCCAGAATCCGGCGGTCCTCAGCAGCAGCCAGGTGGGCCGGTCTCGGGCCCGGAAATCCCCTTTCAATCAACCGAAGCCGTGACCTTTTCCATCGAAAAACCTTCACCCATGCTTTGCATCATCCGCTACACTGTCTGCCATGAAGTGCCGCCACCTCAACTCGGCATCCAGTCCGCATCGAAAGGAACATCTTGGACATCCCGAACGCCTTCATCGCTCAAACAACACAACCCACAGAAACTGAAATAACCTCAGCCCGCGGGCCATCCGCAGAAGCATGGCATCTCCTCATCGACTGGCTGGCCACCGAGCAGCATGTCACCCAAACAGGAGTAGAAGTCCAGCTCACCCAAATACGGCTGGTCCCTGCGCCTCAAACTCAAGAAGAGGACAATCCTCTATCTCGGTCCCTGCCAAGGTTCCTTCCGCGTAGCATTTGTTCCAGGCGACAAGGCGGTCAAGGCAGCTCACGAAACGAGACTCCCCAAGACCATCCTCAAACTCATCGATGAAGCTCCACGGTACGCTGAAGGAACCGGCATCCGCATCATGGCCAGAGGGAGCACGGACCTGGCATCGATCCGCAAGCTCACCCTCATCAAGCTCGCGAACTAACCTTCCGCTGCGCGAGCGCCAGGATTCTGTCATCGCTGCCGGGCAACTTCACCGTGCGCCCCCAGTCGAAGTCTGCCCCAGCCGCCGACTTCACCTTCTCCAACTCGCCGATGGAGGTCATGGGCGCAAGCCATCCACCCACCCGAACCAGCAACCCGGCGGCTATTATCGCTTCCTGCATCCGGTCCACAGCACGAAGAGTCACGCAGCCAAATTGCGTCCCAAGTGTCTCTCCCCGGCCCGTATGCACCTTCGTGCCGACTCCCAGAACCCGCACAGCTTCATGAAGGAATGCTGCCTTTTTGCCCTGCGACTCGGCCAGCGTTACCGCAATCTCCGCGCGGCAGAGGGCGATGGGAATCCCGGGGAATCCTGCGCCTGAGCCGAAATCAAGCAGCGAATCAATTCCGACGGGCAGAGCTCGGGCACTGGCAATCGATTCGACAAAGTGCCGAGAGAGAATCCCTTCCTCGTCCCGGATTGCCGTAAGGTTGACGCGCGCGTTCCAGCGAACCAGAAGGGAGCAGTATTCACCGAACCGATCACAGACCGAAGCTCCCAGTGGCTCCAATCCGGCCGCAACCAGCAGTTCGTTCAGGCGCGAACCGATTCTATGCGATTCCTCGCTCATACTTGCACGGCCTAGGCCTCAATCCGCCGCGGTTGCCAAACCGTGGCCGCCTGCACAAATGCGCCCAAGATAGCCCGCGAAAAGGCGCTGCTCGTATAGTCCCGCTCCGGGTGCCACTGCACGGCAAGAACAAAATGGTCGGCCGATTCCAGTTCGACGGCCTCAATCACGCCATCCAATGGAGACACCGCGCTCACCAGCAGATTGTCGCCGGCCTCTCGAATCGCCTGGTGGTGGCTCGAATTCACACGCGGTTCCGGCCTTTCGATCTGGGGTACGAGCCCCGCCAACCTCGACCCCGGCGTGATCCTAACCGAATGCGCCTCCGCCAATTCCCGGCCCGGCTCGTGGTTCACGGCGGTCTTCAAGTCTTGGATCAGGGACCCGTTGCGCCAGACATTCAGGGTCTGCGCGCCCAGGCAGATGCCCAGGATAGGCTTGTGCTGGTTGAAGGCATCCTGGAGCAGCAACTCATCCGCCGCGGTGCGGCCAGGGTCTGTCTCTCCGCATTCGGGCAATCGAGCCTCGCCATATCTTTCCGGATCGATATCCCGGGGGCCACCCGGAAGCAGGATTCCCTGTACTCCGGCCAGCAGCCGAGCCACCCGGTCCTGTCGCTCGTGCAGCGGAACCAGGATGGGGGTGGCACCCGCGGCGTGGAGTGCGAAAAAGTACTGTGGCAAGGTGCGCTGGTTGTAGGCGGAGTCGTTGCTGGTGGGTTCGGGAATTGCAATGTGGACGCACATGGAGACCCTAGTGTACTCACCTGAAGCCCCGTGGTGAAGATGCAATAAAAACAGGGATGCCTCAGGAGTAACTAGCCTTCATTAATCTATTTATTTGCTTACACTTACGCTTGTTCAACCTGTTCCGATTGTTCGCCTTCCAGAAGAACGGGCTCCTCGGAACAGGCCGCGTCGGTGCTTTTGCCAAGCATCGCCGCTATCGCACTCTTCACCCCCTCGGTAAGCTCGTCCATCTGGCGCAGGTTCATGCCAACTGTTTCAATTGGTTCGCCCACGCTCATGGTCAGCGCGCTCGGATAAAAATGCCGCGTGTGCGGCGGCAGCAGGTCAAACACGCCGCTCAGCGCAATCGGCACGACTGGCACCTGGGCGCGAATCGCCAAAAACGCTGCGCCAGAGAGAAACGGCTGCAATTCGCCGTCCGTGGTGCGCCCGCCCTCCGGAAAGATAAACAGTGGCATGCCCGCGCGCAAGGCCTTGATTGCGGCGCCCAGGCTGGAAAGGGTTGCGCCCGGATTGGTCATGTCGATGGGAATCTGGCCGGACCGGTTCAGCCACCAACCGATGATGGGTACCGGCCACAGCTTCTTCATGGCCAGAATGCGAAACTGGCAATCCAGCGCGCCGAAGACGACCGGGGTATCCATGTACGAGGTGTGGTTCGCCGCAAACACAACCACGGGGTGCTTGCGCAGGTTTTCTGCGCCGTGCACGGTCAGCGGGCAGCCTGTGCACAACACCAGCGACCTCGCCCATATGTGCGCAATCTTGTGCTGCACCCGGCCGCTGCGGTCGAAGAGAGAAGAAAGCAGCGAAAGCGATCCGCAGATAATTGTGCTCGCCGCCATCAGCGGCACCTGGATCGCGTTGGTGCGCCAGCGATGAGTCCTCGGCAACTTGTCGGGTCTTCGGCTCATTTTCCCTCGCTTTCCGCAAGCAGCAGAGAACGCGCCTCGCCCACCAGGTATACAGAACCGGAAACCACCACCACTCCACCCTGGCTGCGAATTGCCGCCAGTTCCAAAGCCTGGGCCACAGAATCAGCGGCTAAGGCGGCCACTCCGGAGGCATGCGCGGCAGCCTGCAAGTCGGCCGTTGCCGCCGCCCGGGCGTTATGGATGGGCGCAACAATCACCTCGTCGAACAGCGGGAAGAGTATCTGCCCCATCTCCTCAACCGGCTTGTCACGCAAGCAACTGAAGACCAATGTTCGCTTTTTGTTCCCCTCCAGAGCATCCCGCAGTCCGGCCCCCAGCGCCCACGCTCCCGCAGGATTGTGCGCCACGTCCAGAATCCATTCCACGCCCCGGAGTTTGATGTGCTCCAGCCTGCCCGGCCAGCGCGTCTGCCGAATGCCGGCCGCCATCGATGCCGACGAAATCGGGAACCCATGCGTCTTGGCCAGCTCGGCGGATGCCGCAATCGCCAGCGCAATGTTGCGGTGCTGATGCGCGCCAGCCAGCGGCGAATCCACGCTGACCTCCGCGCCTAAAACCTCAACTGGGTAGGCGCCGATCACGCCCATCGCCGGCATATATTCCGCAGCGCTCACGCCGCGGACTTCCAGCTCGGCCGCAATTTCGCCCAGCACCTGGTTGGCCTCAGGAAGCTGCGGCAGGGTAACCATCGTTC
>Ga0073936_10006820_pt1 | contig 14937 bp, 9 predicted proteins | sample AliMusrvi5mmetaG_FD_87041 | JGI IMG/M metagenome (GOLD analysis project Ga0073936, IMG submission 87041) | Freshwater lake bacterial and archeal communities from Alinen Mustajarvi, Finland, to study Microbial Dark Matter (Phase II) - Alinen... | ecosystem: Environmental > Aquatic > Freshwater >... | reverse complement strand
CTGGCGGTTCGTTGCACGAAATCGGGAGTGGATGCGGCAGCGAAACGGGAGTTCGACTTCGTCTGCATCGAAATCCAGACCAAGATTCTGGACCGTCTTCACGCCCACGAACAGATCCTGCGCAGTGCGGCGGCGTTTTACGAACATTCCGATGGCATCACGCGGGTGGAATGGTGCCGCTTCGCTAGGCTTCAGAAAATCGAGCAGCGGCTTCCCGGCATTCAGGGGATCGGCTTCGCCCTGCTGATCCCCCGCCAGCAGATGGCTCAGCATGTCCAGAAGATCCGTGCCGAAGGCTTTCCGGAATACCATATCTGGCCGGAGGGGCAACGGGAGACCTACTCCTCGATCATATATCTCGAACCTTTTTCAGGCAGAAACCTTCGCGCTTTTGGCTACGACATGCTTGCCGAACCCGTGCGCCGCGAGGCTTTGGAACGGGCGCGGGATGAGAATACCGCCGTCCTCTCGGGAAAGGTCGTTTTGGTACAGGAGACCGAGAAGGAGATCCAGGCCGGCACTTTGATGTATATGCCGGTCTACCGCAATGAAATGCCCTCCGAAACCGTCGCCCAGCGGCGCGCCGCTATCCTGGGCTGGGTCTATAGCCCTTATCGGATGAACGACCTCATGCAGGATGTCCTGGGAGGCTCGGATTTTGAAGGCAGCAAGCGTATCCACCTGGAAGCTTTTGATGGTGAGAAGGTATCTCCCGAGACCCTGCTCTACGACAGTCAGTCCGTCGAGGGAAATGAACAGCCGCCCGCATCGGCGTTGGCCTTGCAGATCCCGGTCGATTTGGCCGGCCGCCGCTGGACCCTGCGATTCACCCCGAGCAGTTTGGCAGCCGCAGTGGATTACAGCAAGGTCTGGCTCGTGTTATTCGCGGGGACAAGTGTCAGCCTGTTGCTTTTCGGACTGAGTCTCACCCTGCTGAATACCCAATTCAAGGCATGGCAGATTGCCACCAAGTTGACCGCTGAGTACAAACGGGTGGTGGAAGAGTTGCATGTGAGTAAACAATTTCTTCAGGAAGCCCAGCGGATCGCCCATTTGGCCGGATGGAAGGTGAATCCTCACACGGATTACCTCGAGTGGACCGACGGGGTGTACGAGATCATCGAGGCTCCCAAGGGTCGCCAGCCCGGACTGGCGGAAGGGCTGAAATATTTCCTGCCCGAGTACATTCCCACGTTAAGGGACTCCATAGTTCGCTGCCTGGCAACCGGCGAGCGGTTTGCCCTGGAGTGCCAGGTGTTCACAGGCACGGGCAAGACGATCTGGACCGAGGTGCGCGGTATCGCGCCGATGGTCAACGGAGAGCGAGCCTATGTGTTAGGTACGTTCCAGAACATCACCAAGCGCAAGCGGATGGAGGAACAGTTGCGATCCAAGACCGCTTTACTTGAGGCACAGGTGGACTCCTCTCTCGACGGAATCCTGGTAATCGACGGTCAGAACAAGAGACTTCTCAGCAACCAACGGCTTTGCGATCTATGGAACCCTCCACAGCACATTCTTGACGATCCGGATGATACGGCATTGCTTAAATATGTCATGAGTCTGACCAAAGACCCCGAGCAAATCCTCAAGAAGGTAATGCACCTGAACGATCATCCTGCTGAAACCAGCCGGGATGAGGTTGAATTCAAGGATGGGATGGTTCTGGACAGATATTCGTCTCCCATTCTTGGCACAGAAGGCCAGTACTACGGGCGGATTTGGACGTTCCGCGACATCACCGAGCGCAAAGAGATGGAGCGCCGTCAATGTCTGTCGGCTGAGATCCTGGGCATTCTTAACGATCCACATGCCTTGTCAGATGCGATCAAACGGATACTCGCCGCAATTCAGCGGACAATGGGCTTCGATGCGGTTGGTATTCGTCTGCAAAACGGCGATGACTTCCCGTATTATTCGCAGAGCGGTTTTTCCAGCGATTTTCTGCAAACGGAAAACACCCTAATGGTTCGCGGTCGGGATGGCGGGCCTTGCAGGGATAATAATGGTAACATCAGCCTGGAATGCACATGCGGTCTGGTGCTTTCCGGACAGACCGATCCAGCAAGTCCCCTTTTTACGACGGGTGGAAGTTTCTGGACAAACAACTCATTGCCATTATTAGAACTCTCGGCCGACCAGGATCCAAGACTTCATCCGCGGAACCGCTGTATCCATGAGGGCTTCTGTTCCGTGGCGCTGATTCCCATCCGCACGAATCAGGAGATCGTTGGCTTGCTGCAATTCAATGACCGGAAAAAAGATTGTTTCACACTTGAAACGGTCCGCTTTTTCGAGGAGATCAGCTCAAGCATCGGCATGGCATTGATGCGCAAACAGGCCGAGACGGCGTTGCGGGAGAGCGAAACCCGCATGCGTGCGATAACCGACTCGGCCCAGGACGCTATCCTGATGATAGACACGGACGGTCGGGTGTCCTACTGGAATCCAGCCGCCGAACGTATCTTCGGCTACACGAACGCCGAAGCGATCGGCCAGAATCTGCACCAGTTCCTTGTCCCGCAGCGTTATCACGTCGCGCACCACGCAGCCTTCCCGGAGTTTCGGCGCACCGGACAGGGCTCCGCCATGGGTAAAACGCTCGATCTGGAGGCCCGGCGAAAGGACGGCAAGGAAATCTCCGTTCAATTATCGCTTTCCGCTATCCAAATACATGGCGACTGGCATGCCGTGGGCATTCTCCGTGACATCACCGAGCAGAAGCGGGCCAAGGAGCAGATAGGCCAGTACGCTGCCGACCTGGAATCATCCAATCAGGCACTCAAAGAATCAAATCAAATCGCTGAATCGGCGACCCGTGCCAAGAGCGAGTTTCTTGCGAACATGAGCCATGAAATCCGCACGCCGATGACCGCCATCCTGGGATACGCAGACATCCTATTGGAGGAGAGCGTCGGGCAAGCCAGTTGTGAACACGTCAAGGTCATCAAACGCAACGGCGAGCACCTTTTGGGGCTAATCAATGATATTCTCGATCTATCGAAGGTGGAAGCCGGGAAGATGCAGATCGAACCAATCTGCTGTTCCCCCTTCGATCTGCTGGCTGAGGTTGCCTCGCTGATGCGAGTCCGCGCAACCGCCAAACAGTTAAGGCTGGAGATGGAACAGGTTGGTCCCTTGCCCGAGACCATACTCACCGACCCGTTGCGACTCCGCCAGGTGTTGATCAATCTGGTGGGCAACGCCATCAAGTTTACTGACCAAGGCGAGGTCCGTATCGCCGTCCGGCTGATTGGTGGTGCGGCCGTCTCGGCTGCATCGGTAGGGTGGGCCGAGCGCAGCGAGTCCCACCAAAATCGAGCCGAATATTGTGGTGCGGCCGTCTCGGCTGCAATGGCAGGCGAGACGCCTGCACCACAAGCTGTTCCTGGATTGCAGCTTCGTTTCGACGTGACCGACACGGGCATCGGCATGAACGAAGAGCAAATCGGGAAGCTCTTCCAAGCCTTCAGTCAGGTGGATAACTCGTCCACGCGGAAGTTCGGCGGCACGGGGCTGGGGCTTTGCATAAGTCAACGGCTTGCTGAGGCTATGGGCGGCAAGATCGAAGTGCATTCCACCCTAGGCAAGGGGAGTACGTTCAGTGTGACGATCGACCCAGGGCCGCTGGATGGTATTCGCATGATCCAGAACTTGCAAGAAGCCCTGCTTGAACACCCACCGACACCCTCAGCGGCAACCCCTGACGAGATCAAACTCTCCGGCAGGATTCTGCTGGCCGAAGACGGGCCAGACAACCAACGGCTGATCGCCTTCGTGCTGAGGAAGGCCGGCGCCGAGGTAACATTGGCCGAGAATGGGCAGCTTGCCCACGACGAAGCTCTGGCCGCACTCGCGCAGGGTACGCCATTCGATGTGATCTTGATGGACATGCAGATGCCCGTCATGGACGGCTACGAGACCACGCGATCCTTGCGGAACGAGGGCTACCACGGCCCGATCGTAGCCCTGACGGCGCACGCCATGGCCGAAGACCGCCAGAAGTGTCTTGACGCCGGTTGCGACGACTTCGCCACCAAGCCGATCGACCGACAGATGCTGTTGAGCGCCGCCGCCCACTGGATGGATCGCGGTCGAACGAACGAGTTACCAAGTACCTGTCCAACATTAACTCCGTGTTTTTGTGGTGCGGCCGTCCCGGCTGCATCTGTAGGGTGGGCCGAGCGCAGCGAGTCCCACCAAAATCGGGCCGAATATTGTGGTGCGGCCGTTTCGGCTGCAAGGGCAGGCGAGACGCCTGCACCACAAGCTGCAAGGGCAGGCGAGACGCCCGCACCACAAGCTGCATGTGCAGGCGAGACGCCCGCGCCACAAGTTGTTTTTGGACGAGCGCCAAAGCCTACGGCAGTTCCCGCAGCCAGCGAGAGCAACACGAGCAGTGCCAGGCATTCCCCCTTAATCTATTCGCAGCTTGCCGCCGATCCTGACCTGAGTGATCTGGTCGAATTATTCGTCCAAGGGATGCCCGATCGGATCAACGCCCTGAAAACTCATGCGCGGAGTCGCGACTGGCAACAACTGACCCGCACGGCCCACCAGATCAAGGGAGCAGTCGGAAGCTATGGATTTGGCGAGGTCACACCCTACGCTGCCCGTCTGGAAGCCGCCGCGAGGAATGGCAGCCAGGAGGAAGATATTCTTTCGGCACTTGACGAACTGCTGAGTCTCTGTCGCCAGGTGAGATCCGGTGTGCCCCAGGCAGAAGACGAGCATTGTCCTAGCCAGAGGAGCGAAACCCCATGAACTACCGAAAAACCATTCTGCACGTCGACGACGATCCGCAGTTGACTCGGCTGGTCGGCCAATATCTCCGGCCACTCGGTTACGAAGTGACCTCTCTCAACGACCCGACGCAAACCCTCCGGGCGCTGCGCGAATCGCAACATCGACTGGTCCTCCTGGACATCGAAATGCCCGAGGCTAATGGTCTCGATCTGCTCCAACAAATCAAACATGCCCACGGTGGCAGCCAAGTCATCATGCTGACAGGACTGGTCTCGATGCAGACTCTCTTGCAGTCGTATCGTTGGGGAGCGGAATTCTGTATCTTCAAGCCGATGACGAGCGTCGCCCCTTTATTGGAGGCTGTCGAGACGGTGTTCCGGAAGATCGACCATTGGTGGAGCGCATTGGAGGAACTCGGCAAGCAACGGCGCAACCTGGAACGCAGTGGCCCTTGTCCGCTTCAGGAAACAACTCCTGAGGTTCCAGCAAGCCAACTTGTCGCCACGGCTGGGATCCAGGAAGGATTGGCCCAATGGACACCAGCGTAATCGACCAGCATGAGGCTCTCGCGGATTTCATCGACGAAGGCGTGGAATCGCTGCGCGGGCTTCCGGCGCAGTTGGATGCCTATCGCAATCCAATCTTCAGGAGCCCGAGGTCTTGGCCTTGGAAACCATGAAGCCCGCCGAACACGGGGGTGATACCGAGGAACCGCCAAGCGATCTCGCGGCGACGGGCCAGCAAGCGACTGGTGCCGAACCCGCCGAGCCGGCAGCGGCTGCGAAGTCCAGCTTCGTCCGCGTCAAGGAAGAGCATCTCAACGAGTTCCTGGAGTATGTTTCCCGGATGTTCATCACCTCGGACCGCTTCCGTGACCTGCAGTTGCGAATGGCCCAAACGAGACAGCTACCCGAACTGGCCGACGAGCTGAGTCAGATCAACATTCCTGAGATCGTGAAGAACCTTGTGTGAATCTTGGGTGTTTGGCAGTGGGGTCCGCGTGTCCCAGTCTTGTGCATCTTCCAATCGACCAGAATCCGGCGACTTCTTCAGGACTGCTCCAGCACGATCCTTCTGCCTTCTTGCTGGGACCGCCGAGCCTGCTCCACAATCATCAGGGCTTTGTAAGAATCTTCCAGATCATTGGTTCTTCGGACCAGACTGGTTACCGAACGATGGAACTGCGTGAGAAGCTGCTCGCCCACCGGCCGCTCGCTTTCCAGCGACTCCTGGTGGCGGCCAGCCTCGTCGAACCAGACCAAGGTGGCAGGAAGGTCGACAAAAGCGATTCCCCTTTCGCAGGATACCTGTAAGGCAGGTAGGGGACGATAGGTGATCGCTTCCTGCCAATGCGATGGAACATAGCGACCGCAGCTAATCTGGGCAACCGTCCCGCTTCCAGGACATTTGGAATCCGAAAAGTCGAGACTCAGCATCTGATAATCTTCTTCCCCTCGCTTGCAGGTACCGGGATGCATGACACCCGAGACCCCGGATGCCTCGCAATCCACTACGTACCGACACCAATCGACGAGTTCGACGAGGGAACGACTGCCCGGTGGGCGCGGCCAGCGATACGTTGACTGGTTACCGGGCATGTCGGCAACTGACCGCTGGTGGCAAAAGAGCAGGCGCGGATTGCCTAGTCGTGTGGCAATCAGTTCCTTCAGCCGCAAAGTGGCCGGTGCATAACGCCGTGGGAATTCGGCCATGAAAGCAATTCCCGCTTCTTCGACACGGTCTTTGATCCGGGCCGCGTCTTCCACGCTGAGGTCCATGCCACTCGCGCAATAGACTGCCTTACCAGCCTCACAGGCAGCCAGAACCGGCAGGGCACCATACCATTGCGGGGCCAAAATAAGAACCACGTCCACATCTTCACGTTGGGCGAGGACGCGGAAGCCGTCGACCGCAATGGCGCCAAACTCGACCGCCACCTGATGCGCCCGATGCGCCACTTGGTCGCAGACGGCACGCAGTTCGAACCGATCGGAAAGCATCCGCAGGGCCGGAGCATGGCGATGATGCCAGGAATCACCCAGCCCGATTATACCAACGCGAAGTTTCATAGACTCTCCACGGCAAGGCAACCATCGTGATTATATCGGCTGCCAGCCGGAAAACTCAACCACTGTAGTACAGAAGTCCAAAAAAACTGGTTAGAGGGGTAATGAAATTGCCTAAATTATTTTTGCCACAAAATTCCCGCAACCCCCTTGAACCACCAGGTAGGTCAGTTAAACTACAGGTCAATTGTCCCGCCGTAAAGAATCGTCGAGAAGCAACGATTTCTACTTGGATCTTTCTGAAAGTCCCCCTCTCCAAGAGGGGATGGTATTTGGCTTTTGGATTTCCAGATGGGTTCTCAACGCACTAAAGGAGACGACTTGTGAACAGCCTTGTAATGATAGCACTGTGCAGTGCCACTGTTGGTGCATCGGACGGCGAAAGCTACACGGAAGCCCATCAGGCGACCATGAAGTCTGGCAAGCCGATGCTGGTGATGGTCAGCACCGAGTGGTGCCCTGCGTGCCAAGTCATGAAAAGAAAAATCATGCCGCAGATTCGCGAGCGGGGCATGCTTTCCCGAGTTGCCTTCGCCACCGTTAACCCCGACCATGAGGGTGAGTTGTCCCGTCAATTGATCGGCAGCGGGCCAATCCCTGAATTGGTCATGTATCGAAAGACCCCGCGCGGCTGGATCCGTCGCGTGCTGATCGGCGGCCAAAGCATCGAGACGGTCGAACAGTTCATCAATCAGGGAATCGCCGCCGATGACGAGCCAAAAAATGCGGAAACCTCCGAAAAGACCAAGCCGATTGCCAACCCCAAATCGGCGGAAAAGACGTAGAAGCAACCCAGTGCTTGACTTTCGTTCAGAGGCACTTGAAAACGGCGTTTCTTGTAGGTAGGTGGGCGATTTACCGGAGTAGGCGGTTTCCTGTTACTACCGGATTTCCTCTAGTCCATACCTTCGGATTTTCCTGTCCAGGGTCGAGCGCTCGATCTCCAGAATGGTTGCCGTGCGGCTTTTGTTCCATCCCGTATGGTTCAGGGTGGCCTGTATGTACCTGCGCTCGATGTCGGCCAGTGAAGCAGGTAAAAACTCCTCGGATGCCAATTCGGCTTCGGCCGTGTCGCCAGCCGTAGCCAGCTTGGTTAGCAGTAGATCGCCCTCGTCGATTTGCTGCCCGTGGCATAGAACCACGGCACGCTCGATGACGTTTTTTAGTTCCCGAACATTGCCGGGCCACAAGTAGGTGATCAGTTTTTTCCGCGCCTGATCGGTAAAGCCGGCGAGTTTTCTGCCGGTTTCAGCGTTGAATTTTTTCAGGAAGTAATCGGCCAGTATGGGAATATCCTCGGGCCGCTTTCGCAGGGGGGGGACGGTGACCTCCAGCACGCGGAGCCGGAAATAAAGGTCGCGGCGGAAATTGCCTTCCACGACCGCCTTCTCCAGGTCACGATTCGTGGCCGCGATGACGCGAACATCGACCGAGATCGGCTTGCTGCCGCCGACGCGCTCGAACGGATGCCCTTCGAGCACGCGGAGGAACTTGGCCTGCAGACCCGGGCTCATCTCACCGATTTCGTCGAGCATGAGCGTGCCGCGATGTGCCGATTCAAACTTGCCGATCTTCCGCTCCGTGGCCCCGGTGAACGCCCCGCGCTCGTGTCCGAACAGCTCGCTGGCCAAGAGCTCTGCCGAAAGGGCCGCACAGTTCAGGCAGACGAAGACGTTGTTGTGACGGGGGCTGGAATAGTGGATACCACGGGCAACAAGTTCCTTGCCCACGCCGCTTTCGCCGCGAATCAAGACTGTGGCATTACTCGACGCTGCCTGGGCGATCTCGTTGGCTACCTGGCGAATGACGTGGCTCTTGCCGATGATCTGGCTCTGTACACCCAGTCGCTCGCGGAGCTGCACGTTTTCCGTGCGGACCTGGGTCAGGTTCTCGGCCAATTCCTGGCGGCGTTTGATGTTTTCCAGAGCTACCGCTACCGTGTCGGCCACGGCTAGCGTGAACTCTAGGTCGTCTGGATCGGACACACGTTCCGGATCGATGGAATAAAGATGGATCAGGCCGTGGATCTTCCCGCTACGCCGCACCGGAGCACAAATCACGCTGATCGTGCGGATTTCACCTTGGCTGTCGCGGCTCCCCAGCGAACTGTCGCCCATGATGTTGCGGGCCAGGACCGCTTCGCCCTCACGGAGCACGGTTTCAGCCAGGAAATGAGGCACCCGATGGTAGCGATGGGCCGAGGAACTACGCGAGGCTACCGTCTCCAAGGCATCGACCTTCAGCGGTCCCTGATAGTCGTTGGGAAGCAGCATCACGGCGCCAGCGTCGCTCTGGGTGCCCTGAGCCAGCCCATCCAGGGCCAACCCGGCCACGCTGGCGATGTCTGGCGATTTGGCCAGCTCAAAGGCGAGACGACAGAGTTTGGCCGCCGCACGTCCGACCTTTGAACCTCCCGCTTCTTCCGCCTGATCCGGTTCGAGGAACCGCGTCTGCACCCGACGATGGGTGATGGTAGTTGGGCCGTAGTCTTCCAGCGAGCTGGCGTCATCGCCAGAAAGTGCCAGCTCTGTGCCGTCCCGTGCCATTCCGCCGCGGACAACCGCGCTGGAATCAGAAAATGCCTCGGCCAGGGTATGTACGAAAATCAATTGGGAGTGGCCAATGCGAATGATGTCGCCCGCCCTCAAGAGGTGATCGCCCACGATCCGCTGGGCGGCAATTATCGTGCCATTGCGGCTATCGAGATCGCGGAGTATCCACTGCCCATCGGTGAAGAAGACTTCGACGTGATTTCGACTACAGCGATCGTCTTTCAGGACAATCTGGTTGGTGGGCGCACGACCGATGGTCGCCGTCTGTCCGGGGATGAGCCGGAAGACGTCGCTCCACTTTCCTCCTTCGCGAATGACGAGATAAGCAAGTTCCGACACGGACTTTCCGCATTGTTTACCTTGGAGAGACCTCACCTATAACTTAACCTCGGGAGGGTGGTTTCCGCAAGATGCGGGGGCGCGAAATTTTGAAGAACGGTATTTATTCCGGCGCATCGCTTTTTCAGGCAAACGAAATTATTCCTCCTTTACGTAGCTTCACTGCCCCCAGAACGGTGTAAATTCAAGAGAACTGCAAAGTCCTCAAACGGGTGCTCGTAGTCCCTACTTTAGGCGGAAATTACGGTAGGGTTTCGCTTAGTACACGTCCAAAAACAACTTGTGGTGCGGGCGTCTCGCCTGCACATGCAGCCGGGACGGCCGCACCACAAAAACACGGAGTTAATGTTGGACAGGTGCTTAAGGGTGGAACTCCAGCGACTTTGCTGTTCTCCTGAGGGAAAAATCCGGTTGGGAAAAATCCGCTTGCTTTCTCCGATCAATTCGATTAGGCTAATTTTAGGAACTTCCGGAACTTTCCTGCTTTTTAACGTCCTCACGAAGGGGTCTGCCATGCGAGTTAGCCATCCGTTCATGCACCGCCATCTCGGCCTTTTGCCCACCGCGTTATTCTTTTTTGCCGTCGCCGTGCTCTCGCCACCGCCGCTTAACGCCCAAGTTAACAACAACGGAATCATCCAACGTAATGTCGGCGGCATCTTGATTAAGTCAGGTGGACTGATCGAAAATGCCAGCGTCGATGCAATTGGCAAACTCGCTGCCGAGCGCGCTTTATTGGTCAAGAAGGTTCCGACGGATCTCAATGCGGCGGCTTCCCTCCGCAAGGTCTCGCTCCGCGGTTTGGAAGAGGCTCTTGAAGAGTCGCTCAAGTCCGGCAAGGCCCTGCCCGATGAGGTTATCCTCTTGGCCGGGCTGCAAGACATTCGCTATGTATTCGTCTACCCCGAACAAAAAGACATTGTGCTCGTCGGTTTTGGTGAAGGCTGGCGGTTCGACGCACGCGGCAATGTTGTCGGCATTACTACCGGCAAGCCCGTGCTGCTCTTGGATGACCTGCTCACCGCGCTGAGGACCGCCGAATCTTCTGCCCGATCGGGCATCACTTGCTCGATCGATCCGACGCGGGAAGGAATTCAGCAACTGCGTACCCACGTGGCCACCTTGAAGACCATGAACAACAAGCAATCCGTCTCTTCTGGGTTGGAGAAGGCATTGGGCCGGCAGCAGATCACCTTCACCGGCGTGCCGACGACGAGCCACTTTGCCAGCGTGCTGGTGGCAGCCGACTATCGCATGAAGCGACTGGCGATGAACTTTGAACCTTCGCCGGTCCGAGGCATGCCCAGCTTTCTACAGATGTACACGGTGACCGGCCTTGGCATGGACAACATCATGCAGCGGTGGTGGCTGGAGCCGAAGTATGAGTCGGTGCTCCGCTCGCCGGATGGCCTGGCCTGGGAATTCAACGGCGCGACCGTGAAGTGCATGACGGAAGAGGATTTTGCCACGGCCAACGGTCAGCGCGAGCACACCGGCAAGCCGAGCGCCTTGGCGCAGAAGTGGGCCGACAACATGACCGGACATTACGACGAACTGGCCGTGGCCGAGCCAGTTTTCGGCGATCTGCGCAATTGCATGCAGTTGGCGCTGGTCGGGGCCCTTGTGGCCCATGAGCGGCTGGCCGACAAGGCCGGCTGCAATTTGCCCGCTTTAATGCAGGAATCGACTCTGAAGACGCTCGAATTGCCGGCCCCCAAGCAGGTTGACAGCTGCGTCAGCATGATCAAGCAAGGTCGCAATTGGGTCATCAGTGCTTCTGGCGGCGTCGACATTCGGCCCGGCGAAATCGTCAGTCATGCTCGCGAGAGTTCCGCTCCCGCCGAGGCCCGCGCCAAGGCCCAGAACTCCGGAAAATCTGCCTGGTACTGGAACTGAGGCGCGCCATCCAGCTCGTTTTCCACGCTTGGTTTCTCACGGGTCCAACGGCCGTCGGAAAAACAGCCGTCGGAATGGCGCTCGCCGAGAAAATCGATGCGGAAATCGTTTCCATGGATTCCATGGCGATTTACCGGGGCATGGATATCGGGACGGCAAAACCGACGGTCGCGGAACGGCTGCGAGTACGCCATCACCTAGTCGATACCGTGGCTCCCCATGAGGATTTCAGCTTGGCCCAGTATGTCGACTCGGCCCAGGTGATTGCCGAGGAAATTAGATCTCGCGGGCGGCAGGTGCTGTTCTTAGGTGGGACGCCACTCTATCTTAAGGGGCTGTTACGAGGTGTTTTTGAAGGGCCGCCTGCCGACTGGCAATTTCGTCGTCATCTGCTCGGAATGTCCGAGTCGAATGAGCCGGGCTGGCTGCACGGCCAGTTGAAAGCCATCGATCCTACAACGGCCGCGCGGCTACACGCCAACGATATCCGGCGGATCATCCGTGCGATGGAAGTCCATGAAAAAACCGGCCACCCCATTAGCGAATTGCAGCAGCAGTTCGAGAAAGGGTTGCCAGCCGATGCCTGCCGGGTGTTTGTCATCGACCGATCGAAGGCGGAATTGCAAGCCCGCATTGACCGTCGTGTGGATGCCATGTTCTCCGCCGGACTGGTCGACGAGGTCCACCGTCTCCTCGCCGATCCACGTGGGATGAGCAAAACGGCTCGCCAAGCGGTTGGTTATGCCGAGATTATCGATTATTGCAGCGCAAAGCAGGATCTGGCTGCAACGGTGGATCTGGTAAAAATACATACCAGGCAGCTTGCCAGACGTCAGGCAACTTGGTTCCGCAGCCTAAGCGAATGCCAGTTCGTGAATATCGAGGGCGACGTCACTCCCGAGGCCGTGGCCAAACAGGTTTTTAAGCTTGGTTGTCGCCGGTAGGACGGGTTTTCAGCCTGTATAATCGAAATGAATTCCGTTCTACGTAGGGCCGCCTTAACCGGACTTTGCAGTTCTCCCGCTTTGTGCTCGTCCAAAAACAACTTGTGGTGCGGGCGTCTCGCCTGCACATGCAGCCGGGACGGCCGCACCACAAAAACATGGAGTTAATGTTGGACAGATCCTTGCCCTTCTTCCCGTGTCATAAGTCGGGCGTTAGAATTAAAACTCTCTGAAGAACTGATTCTCTGCCCCTAACAAGGGCTGGGTGGCATCGGCAATCATAGATTGAAGGGATTTCTACTTTGTTGCGAACTCATACTTGCGGCGAACTTCGCGCGGATCGTGTCGGTCAACAGGTCACTCTCTGTGGCTGGGTCGATACCTATCGCGACCACGGAGGACAGTTGTTCGTCGATCTTCGCGATCGTTACGGAAAGACACAGGCCGTTTTCACCCCGGAATGCGGCGACGAAACCTTGCAACAGTCCAAGGCACTGCGCTCGGAGGACGTGATCCTGATCCGTGGCGAGGTCGCCAGACGGCCCGAGGGCACGGTGAATCCGAAGCTGGATACGGGCGAGGTCGAGGTTCGTGTCCGCCACCTGGAAATTCTCAACAAGAGCGCGCCGCCTCCATTCCAGCCAGGCAGCGTCGATCTGCCCGGCGAAGACCTGCGGCTGAAGTACCGCTATATCGATTTGCGACGGCAGAAGATGCAGCAAACGCTGCTTCTTCGACACCGCATCATCAAGTCCATGCGAGATTACTTCGACGAGCAGCAGTTCATTGAGGTCGAGACCCCCATGCTGGGGCGCAGTACGCCGGAAGGGGCCCGCGATTACCTCGTGCCCAGCCGCGTGGTGCAGGGGCATTTTTATGCCCTTCCGCAGTCGCCTCAACTTTATAAGCAGATCCTCATGGTTGCTGGCTACGACCGTTATATCCAGGTCGCCCGTTGTTTTCGCGACGAGGATTTGCGGGCCGATCGGCAACCGGAGTTCACGCAGTTGGACGTGGAAATGTCGTTTGTCACCGCGGAGGACATCATCGGCGTGATCGATGGGCTGATGGTCCGCTTGGCGAAAGAAATCCTCGGCTTGGAACTCAAGCTGCCCCTGCCGCGGATGACCTACGACGAGGCGATGGAGCGGTTTGGCCACGATGCCCCCGACCTGCGCTTCGGTCTGGAACTGATCGATATCACCGATCTGGCCAAAGAGGCCGAATTCCGCGTCTTCCGCGAGGTTGCCCAAGTCGGCAATCGCGTCCGCGGGCTAAACGTCAAGGGGGCAACCAGCCGCTATTCGCGCAAAGATATCGACGAGCTTACGGCGTTGATCGTGGAGAACTTCGGTGCCAAGGGGCTTGCCTGGTTCAAGGTCGAGGAAAGCGGCACGCTGGCCTCGCCGATCGCCAAGAACTTCAGCCCGGAGCTATTGGCCAAGATTGCCCAGCGAATGGGCGCCGAGCCGGGTGACTTCCTAGTCTTCGTGGCCGACAAATTTGAGGTTACCTGCAAGGCATTGTACGCCTTGCGAAAGCGGTTCGGCGTCGATTTGAAGCTTTACGACCCCAACGAGATGAATTTCTCCTGGATCGTCGAGTTCCCCATGTTCGCCCATGACGAGGAAGGGGGCGGTTGGGCCGCCATGCACCATCCGTTTACGTCTCCGCGGCCCCAGGATATGGCCATGCTATCGACCGATCCCGGCAAGTGTCGGGCAGTGGCCTACGACCTGGTAATCAACGGCTCGGAGGCTGGCGGCGGGACCATTCGTATCCACGATCAGCAGATCCAGCAGCAAGTTTTCGGTCTCCTGGGCATCGATCAAGAGACGGCCCGGGAAAGATTTGGCTTCCTCTTGGATGCGTTGCAATTTGGTGCCCCGCCGCACGGCGGCATTGCCTTGGGCATCGACCGCGTGGTGATGCTTTTCGGCAAGCTAGAAAACATTCGCGATGCGATTGCCTTCCCCAAAACGCAACGTGCCACCGACCTCATGACCGGCGCCCCCGGCGAGGTCGACGCCAAGCAGTTGCGGGAGCTGAATATCAAGATCAATAAGCCGTAGGCAAGAACCAAGGACTGAGCGAGGGACGGCTTGAAGGTATCGAGGTAGCCTTGCGGCTGAAGTTTGGAGAAGGGGGCGTTCTCATGCTCCCCGAAATACGTCAAATCGATAATTTGGAGAAGCTCGAAGCTATTCTCCATGCAATCGAAACGGCGGCCAGTCCTGAAAAATTGCGACACCTTTGGGCGGATTGAACCAGTTAAACCCAAGTTCCGAGGTTTGGGGCGACGGAAGTGCCTGTGATCAAGGCACTTCCGTTTGTTTAGAAATGCAATTTGTAGTCATGTAATATGCTGGAAATGCCCTTTACTATGTGGCCATG
>Ga0073936_10006818_pt1 | contig 14938 bp, 13 predicted proteins | sample AliMusrvi5mmetaG_FD_87041 | JGI IMG/M metagenome (GOLD analysis project Ga0073936, IMG submission 87041) | Freshwater lake bacterial and archeal communities from Alinen Mustajarvi, Finland, to study Microbial Dark Matter (Phase II) - Alinen... | ecosystem: Environmental > Aquatic > Freshwater >... | reverse complement strand
TTATTATTTGTTAAATTACGAAATTGAACAAAATACTGAAAAAAACAGAGATTTTTCCCGATTATTTTAAAGCTATTTCAGGATAAAAATATCCAAAATACTCCTTAGGTTTCTACTTTCTGAATATCAGTCGTATGTTTATTGTACCACATTTTGTATGGGCCAACCCGTTGCTCATCAATGAAATACTTAAGTTGCGTTTTTGGAAGAGTGTAAACCGGCATAAACTGAATATTAAAATAGCGATGATCAGTTCGGGATGATTAGTTGAGTATCCAGATGGCTCCGTTGAGTGTTGCAGCAAAAGTCACCCACAGGAGGTAGGGGATCTGAAGATATGCAGCGATTTTACTGACACGGCTGAACGACAGGATCATAAATACGATTGAGATCCAAATCAACATAATTTCCAGCATTGCAACACCAATCACATTGAATTTAAAAAACAGGAAGCTCCACAAAAAATTGAGTGTCAGCTGAATTATAAAAATTCTCAATGCATCAATACGATTCTTCCCTTTCCCGTTAATCCAGATAATATACAAAGAGACCCCCATCAGGATATACAGGAAACTCCAAACCGGTCCAAAAAGATAATTTGGCGGATTGAAGGAAGGTTTATGCAAAGTAACATACCAGCTTTGGATGCCGGAAGCTGTTGCATATCCCGATAGACCCCCGACAATAAGCGGTAAAAGAAGGCAGATCAGAAGTGTGATCACAATTTTTGAAGTTCTCATATTCGTTTGGTGTAAAGTTGATTAAATTAGGATTGTTCTTTAGTAGCGATTGCCTTGATCATCCCCTTGAAGATATAACCATGAAACGGAAGAACGGAATACCAGTAGATCCTTCCCCAAATTCCTAATGGCCTGAATGTGGCAGTTTGAACCAGTTCATTGTCATTGATTATTTTAAACTCGAGCCAGGCCTCACCTGGGAGTTTCATCTCGGCATACAGGAGAAGTCTTTTTTCCGATTTATTGGCCATTAGAACGCGCCAGAAATCGAGTGATTCCCCTGCTGAAATTTCAATTGGATTTTTTCGTCCCCTTCGCAATCCCACTCCACCGGTTAGCCTGTCCATTGCACCTCTGATTTCCCACAACCAGTTGGCATGGTACCATCCTCGTGTGCCACCAATTGACCAGATATTTTGCAAAACCTTTTCTGATTCACGGGTGATTTTAAACCTTCTATTATCTACAAAGCACCCGAATTTAGGTACCTGGATATGAGGTGAGATTCCATTCAGAAGGACAGAACTCGTAAGGGCATCCTTCCAGCTTGAGACCACCTGATTTTGCTCAATTTTACCAAAAGCAAGCTGAATGGCTTTATTGTATCCAATGAGCTCGATACCACCGATCAACTCATTCAGGTTATTCTCTCTACAGATAACCTCCACCTTCATGCTATTCACCAGATGGCTTGCCAGGGAATATGAGGTTGAGGTGACAAAATACAACCAGTAGGATGACAGGCGGGGCGTCATTACCGGAACCACCCGGATGATTCGTTTTAAACCTCTGACTTTGGCAAATCTGAGTAGCATTTCCTTGTAAGTAAGTATCTTGGTTCCCCCAATGTCGTAACTGTGGTTAAACGTCGGCTTATTGTTCAATACTCCTAATAGATATTGAAGCACGTTCCTGATGGCAATGGGTTGTGAACGGGTATTCAGCCAGCGGGGGGCAATGATTAACGGGAGCTTCTCAACCAGGTCACGGATGATTTCGAAAGAGGCACTTCCGGATCCAATGATTATCCCGGCTTTAAGGGTTGTGAGCCCGTATTTGTGTGACCGTAAAATTTCCTCGACATTCTTGCGCGAGTGCAGGTGTTTCGAAAGGTCTTGAGTATTTGTAATTCCGCTGAGATAAATCACCTGAAGTGCGTTGGTCTGTTCGATTCGTGATCGGAAATTATGAGCCGAAACATCTTCCATTTTTGCAAAATCACCCACACTTGTAGACATGGAATGAATCAAATAATATGCTGCATCAATGTCTGCCGGTATCCGGTCAAGTGTTTCTTCGTCGAGAAAATTAACCTCAATTACCTTTAGATGTGCAGAATGGTACCGTTCGTGATTAAATCGTGAGGTATCACGCACACAACAGACCACCTGGTGCCCATTTTCAAGTAAAACGGGCAACAGTCGCTGGGCAATATATCCGGTTGCACCGGTAAGTAGGATCTTCATGATGAATTATTAGAATAACATCCAGATATTCTATTCGCTTATGATGTAAATTATTTTATTTATTTCCGAAATTTTATTAGTATCTTTAATAAACAGTATGTTCATTGTGCCCGAATTGGTCCCGCCATTTTGTAATTGTTCTTAAAAACCTTTCAGACAAAAATAGTATTAGTAATAGTTTAATACGAATACTTGAATTGGATTATTTGGAATAAAATCGTAAAAACATTTAACCTTTAAAATTAATCAAGTTATGAGTAAAGAGGTAGAACGGTACATTGAGAATTTTTTGGCAAATCTGATGGCTAAAAATCCGCATGAAGAGGAATTTCATCAGGCAGTTCGCGAAGTTGTTGAGAGTCTGACTCCTTTTCTGCTGAAGAATCCGGTATATACCCGGTTAAAGATTCTGGAACGGATGACAGAACCCGAACGGGTCATTCTGTTCAGAGTTCCCTGGATTAATGATCAGGGGGAGGTTGAAATAAACAAGGGTTATCGCGTTCAGATGAACAGCGCAATTGGACCTTACAAGGGAGGTTTGCGTTTCCATCCGTCTGTAAATCTGAGTATTCTTAAATTTCTGGCTTTTGAGCAGGTTCTTAAAAACAGTTTGACCACACTTCCCATGGGAGGAGGTAAAGGTGGTTCAGATTTTGATCCGAAAGGAAAATCGGATAATGAGGTAATGCATTTTTGTCAATCTTTTATGACTGAACTTCAGCGCCATATCGGACCGGATACAGATGTCCCTGCAGGAGATATCGGCGTCGGTGGTCGTGAAATAGGTTTCCTTTTTGGTCAGTACAAGAGGCTTCGCAACGAGTTTACTGGAACCCTTACCGGTAAGGGGAGCGACTGGGGTGGCAGCCCATTACGTCCTGAAGCCACTGGTTACGGGACTACCTATTTTGCCCAGGAGATGTTGAAAACAAAGGGGGAACTCATTAAAGGTAAAACGGTTGTAATTTCAGGTTCAGGGAATGTATCCCAATATGCTGTCGAAAAGGTGACCCAATTGGGAGGAAAAGTAGTTACGCTTTCAGATTCAAATGGATACATCTATGATACAACCGGAATATCTCCGGATAAGCTGGCTTATGTGATGGAACTGAAGAATGTTTATCGGGGGCGAATCAGGGAATATGTCAATGAGTATCCGGAGGCCAGCTATTTTGAAAACAAAAGGCCATGGGGTGTAAAATGTGATATTGCCCTGCCCTGTGCGACACAGAATGAGATCGATGGGGATGAAGCAAAAACCCTTGTGGAAAATGGCTGTATTTGTGTCGCTGAAGGAGCCAACATGCCCTCGACCCTGGAGGCAGTAGAAGTTTTTATTCGTTCCAAAATTCTTTTTGGACCCGGGAAAGCTGCAAACGCAGGAGGTGTTGCCACCTCTGGTCTGGAGATGACTCAGAATTCCATGCGGCTGAAATGGACCCGCGAGGAGGTGGATGCCAGGTTGCACGCAATCATGCAAAGCATACATGCCGCCTGTGTTAAGCACGGAACTGAACCTGATGGTTTTGTGAATTATGTCAAAGGGGCCAATATTAGTGGATTCCAAAAGGTAGCCAATGCCATGATCGAACAGGGATTGGTGTAAATAAAAAATGGTTGTTGAGACGCACTGCAGTGCGTCTCAACAACCATTTTTTATTTATATTCGTTCCATGCTTTAATCGATATGTTATCGAGGTCAAGCTTGCAGATCGCGTAAATAAAAGCGCTGGCAACCCTGGCATTGGTAATAAGCGGAATATTGAAATCGATCGCATTTCTGCGGATGTTGTAACCGTTTGAGATTTCACGCGTTGTGTGATCCTTAGGGATATTGATGACCATTTCCACTATCCGGTTCTTAATCAGATCAAGGGTATTGGGCTGTTTATCATCTTCGTCAGGCCAAAAGACCTGCTCGGTCTCTATCCCATTTTCCTGGAAGAAATTGTGAGTTCCCCCTGTTGCGTAGATTGTAAAACCACGTTCCTTCAGCATCCGCGCACTTTCGAGAAGTTCTATTTTACCGCGTGTTGGACCGGAGGAGATCAGAATGCTCTTTTTCGGGATGCGGTAACCGACGGATAACATCGATTTGAGTAACGCTTCATAAAAATTCTCACCAATACACGCCACCTCTCCGGTAGATGCCATGTCAACTCCGGTAACAGGATCTGCATTTAAAAGCCGGTGAAAGGAGAATTGCGGGGCTTTAACGCCGACATAATCAAGTTCAAAGAGCGATTTGTCCGGCTTCTGAAAAGGAACATCGAGCATCGCCTTTGTGGCTATTTCAATCAGGTTGGTTCGCAAAACCTTTGATACAAACGGGAAGGAGCGGGAAGCTCTTAAGTTACATTCTATTACCTTGATATCATTATCTTTGGCAAGATACTGGATGTTGAACGGACCTGTGATCTCCAAAGCTTTGGCAATTTTGCGCGATATCTTCTTAATCCGCCTGATGGTTTCTATATAGAGTTTCTGCGGAGGGAATACAATCGTGGCATCTCCCGAATGAACCCCCGCAAATTCGACATGCTCAGAGATGGCATAAGCAACAATCTCGCCGTTTTTAGCCACTGCATCAACCTCTATTTCCTTGGCATTCTCGATAAATTCCGATACAACAACCGGGTGTTCCTTCGAAACTTTTGTGGCGAGTGTAAGGAAATGATGAAGCTGATCCTTATTGGAAACAACGTTCATGGCAGCTCCCGACAGGACATAGGAGGGTCTTATCAGAACTGGGAATCCAACCTCGTCTACAAACCGGTTAATATCTTCAATTGTCGTGAGTTGGCTCCACCTTGGCTGATCAACATCAAGCCTGTCGAGCATAGCCGAGAATTTGTTCCGGTCCTCGGCATTATCAATTTTCTCGGCAGTTGTCCCAAGAATCGGAACTCCTTGCCGGTGTAGTCTCATGGCCAGATTGTTCGGGATTTGTCCCCCCATCGAAAGGACTGTACCTAATGGTTGCTCCAGATCACAGATATCAAGAACCCGCTCAAGAGTGAGTTCGTCGAAATAGAGCCTGTCGCAGGTGTCATAGTCGGTAGATACAGTTTCCGGATTATAGTTGATCATGATTGAACGAAACCCCTCCTTGCGGATGGTGTTGACTGCATTTACCGAGCACCAGTCAAATTCAACGGAAGAGCCGATGCGATAGGCTCCTGATCCAAGAACGATCACCGATTTGTTGTCATGCTGAAATTCTACATCGTGTTCTGTTCCGTTGTAGGTGACATACAGATAATTGGTCTTTGCCGGATATTCTCCAGCAAGGGTATCGATCTGTTTGATAACCGGAACAATACCGAGGCTTTTCCGCAGAGCCCTTACTTTTAAAAGGTCAGCCTGAATATATTGATCTGAGTTTTTAAGAACAAGCCGGGCAATCTGGAAGTCTGAATATCCCTGTTTTTTGGCCAGCAATAATAAATCAACCGGTAATTTTTCGAGCGTATTGAATTCCAGTAGTTTATTCCGAAGTTCATAGATATTTCTGAGTTTCTGAAGAAACCATTTGTCAATTCGGGTGATCTCCCATATTTTATCTACTGAATAACCTTTGTGCATGGCCTCGGCAATGGCAAAGATACGCCGGTCGGTAGGATTTTTTAATTCACCGTCGATGTCTGTAATCTCCATTTCGCCCCTGTTTCCAACGAAGCCGTGCATTCCGGCTCCCACCATGCGAATCCCTTTCTGGATCGCCTCCTCGAAGGAGCGGCCGATAGCCATGATTTCGCCAACCGATTTCATACTTGAGCCGAGCGTTTTTGAAACCCCTTCGAATTTATTCAAGTCCCAGCGGGGTATTTTAACAACCACATAATCGAGTGCCGGCTCGAAACAGGCAGTGGTTACCTTGGTCACTGAATTTTTCAGTTCGTGCAGTCCATATCCCAGACCAAGTTTGGCTGCAACAAAGGCAAGCGGATAACCCGTTGCCTTGGAGGCCAAGGCAGAGGATCTGGAAAGACGCGCATTTACTTCAATCACGCGGTAGTCTTCTGAATTTGGATCGAGGGCAAACTGGACATTGCACTCCCCGATGACGCCGATTTTACGGATAATCTTAATAGAGAGGGCCCGCAATTTATGATATTCATCGTTAGACAAGGTCTGAGATGGCGCAACTACAATTGATTCACCGGTATGAATTCCCAGCGGATCGAAGTTCTCCATGTTACAAACGGTGATGCAGTTGTCATAAACATCGCGAACAACTTCATATTCAACTTCTTTCCATCCCTTGATTGATTCTTCAACCAGGATTTGGGGAGAATAGCTGAATGCGTTTTCAGCCAGTTTGTTCAATTCTTCCTCGTTTGAACAGAAGCCCGAACCTAATCCGCCAAGGGTATAAGCCGCCCTGATGATTAAAGGAAAACCCAGTTTTTTTGCAGCTTCCCTCGCTTTTTCGATGGTGTCGCAAGCCACACTTTTTGGAGTAAGCACATCTATTTCGTGCAGAATATCGGAAAAGATCTGGCGGTCTTCGGTATTGATAATCGATTGTACCGGAGTTCCAACTACCTTGATATTGTGCTTTTCGAGGATTCCCTGCCTGAACAGATCCACTCCGCAGTTTAATGCAGTTTGTCCACCGAAAGCGAGGAGAATACCGTCCGGTTTCTCCTTTTCGATCACTTTTTCGACAAATGTGGCAGTCACCGGAAGAAAATAGATTTTATCGGCAATCTCTTCGGAAGTCTGGATTGTCGCAATATTGGGGTTAATCAGGATCGTATAGACCCCCTCTTCTTTTAAGGCTTTGAGGGCCTGTGAACCTGAATAGTCAAATTCTCCGGCTTCCCCGATTTTCAGAGCGCCAGAACCCAGGACGATTACTTTTTTTATAGTTGAGTTAATCATTTATCTGACTTATTTTTTTTTACACTTTCAATGAAATCATCAAACAAAAATTCGGTATCCACAGGGCCGGATGAGGCTTCAGGATGGAACTGTGTCGAGAAGAACGGTTTCGACTGGTGCCGGATCCCTTCATTGGTATTGTCATTCACATTCACAAAAAGCGATTCCCAACCCTCCGGCATTGTTTCTTCGGCAATTGCAAAACCGTGGTTTTGGGAAGTGATAAAACAGCGGTTTGTTCCCCGGAGTAAAACAGGTTGATTATGACTTCGGTGCCCGTATTTGAGTTTATAGGTTTCTGCTCCCGCAGCAAGCCCCAGCAATTGATTACCCAGACAGATTCCCATGATTGGTTTGTCCTGCTGAATAGCGGTTTTGATATGTTTGACGGTGATGTCGCACATCGCAGGGTCACCGGGACCATTGGTCAGAAAAAGTCCGTCATAATCAAGCTTAGTGAAATCGTAATCCCAGGGAACCCTGATTACAGTGGTGTTCCGGTTTAACAAACAACGAATGATATTATTTTTAACGCCGCAGTCTACCAAAACAATCCTGAATTCTCCGTCACCATAGGTTTCAACGGTATCGGTACTGGCGATTGCAACCAGGTTAACCAGATTGGGGTCGAAGAATTCGATCTCTTCACCTTCAAACTCTATTTTGCCCAGCAATGACCCTTTTTCACGCAAAATCTTTGTCAGCAGACGGGTATCAATGTCATAAAGCCCCGGGATATGTTGTGATTTAAGCCAGTCGCCCAGACTCATCATCGCATTCCAATGACTGAATCCCACAGAATAATCGGAAACGATAAGACCGGTGATATGGATCCTGTCCGATTCAAAATGCCTATGTATTCCGTTCTCCTTGTGATCCTTTGGTACTCCGTAATTCCCGATCAGAGGGTAAGTCGAAACCAATATTTGTCCGGTATAGGAAGGATCAGTAAGGCTTTCGGGATAGCCGGTCATCGCAGTATAGAAAACTACCTCTCCGGCCACCGATTTTTCATAACCGAATGATTTTCCTTTCAATACTGTTCCATCCTCAAGAATCAGTTTTACTTTTCGCATTATTCGCTTGTTTTTCTCTGGTTAACTTAATATTGAACACTTAATTCTCAAAAAAAATGCGTTTTCACTACCTTTTTATCAGTAGTAAAAACGCATTTTACCGCGTCTTCTTGATCGATATTCTTAGTTGATGTCGCACAGCTGCAAAAGTAGTTTAATTCTGTGAAACTCGCAAAGCTATAAATGAAAATTTATAAATATTCACATTGATTTAATAAACAGGGTTCAAATTAAATAAATATGCATGCAAATACTGATAAATGAAAATAAATGCATAAAATTGCACTCTTTAATGGAATAAATATTCATTGAATAATGCACTCATGAAGAATCGGTCACAAAGGATTCAATTGATAAAGAAGATTATTTCGGCAGAGGTAATCAGCAGCCAGGATGAGCTGTTGATTCATTTGCTGGAGCAGGGATGTGATATCACTCAGGCAACGCTTTCGCGTGATCTCAAATCGATGCATGTGGTGAAAGTGAGTGACGATAAGAACGGATATATCTATCGTCTTGCCGGAAATGAAGTTGCAGGAGGTCAGTTGTCCTCATCTGTTTCGCAACGTGATTTTATGGCAGACGGCGTGGTTGGGATTGAATTTTCATCAAATCTGGGAGTTGTTAAAACCTTGCCGGGTTATGCCAACAGTGTCGCAATCCTGATTGATAAGGTTAATCCATATGAAATTCTTGGAACAGTGGCCGGGGATGATACTATCCTGCTGATTATGCGGGAGGGAATTGGGCGTAGTGATGTGATTCAGGTGTTGAAATCAATTATGCCAAAATTGGAAAGTAAAATTTAATTAAAATCGAATTCTGAAGTTATGATATTTAAAAAGAGGGAAGATATTCAGTTAAAACCTGAAATCCTGGTGCTGATAGCGGGAGAGGAGCATCTTCGTTTTGTGGATGAAATAAATGATACCATCGAAAAGGCTTCGTTGGAGCGCGGAACAGGGATTGCCCGCCGTTCACATGAATATATCGCCTCCAAAATTTCGGAAGGAAAAGCAATAATAGCCATAGATGGTGAAAAATTTGCCGGATTCTGCTACATTGAAACCTGGAACGATGCCAAATATGTGGCCAATTCAGGATTGATTGTCCACTGGGATTACCGGGGGCATGGATTGGCACGCAGTATTAAAATGAAAGCATTTGAGTTGTCCCGCACAAAGTTCCCCAATGCTAAGCTGTTTGGTTTGACTACCGGACTTGCCGTAATGAAAATAAACTCAGAACTGGGCTACCGTCCGGTCACCTTTTCAGAACTCACTGATGATGAGCAATTCTGGAAAGGATGCCAAAGCTGCGTGAATTATGATATCCTGCTTCGGATGAATAAAACCAAGTGTTTGTGCACCGGTATGCTTTATGATCCGGTTTGGGAGGCCAAAAAGCAAAAGCCGAAAACGCCGTTTAAAATTTACAAGGAGTGGCTCGAAAAACGCAAAAATGAAAAACTTTTGTTTTCGGCTATCGACTGGAGCAAAATTGTTGTTTTGGGACGCTAAGTATTTGTCAATGAATAATGTTCTCCATCATCTGACGTATCAATGCCATTACAATTTGATTATCTGCGATTTAGAAAAATATAATTGCGACTTTAAATCATTCCAGGTACTTAATTTAAATGAACGTTTACATAATCAGGTTTAAAATTAGTTATCAATAAAATATTTTCATGAAGGAAAAAGTAGTTCTGGCATTCAGCGGAGGATTGGATACTTCGTTTTGTGCAATTTATCTGTCAGTTGAAAAGGGTATGGAGGTTCATACTGCCATTGCCAATACCGGCGGATTTTCGAAGGAAGAGTTGGCTCTTATCGAGAAAAAGGCCTATTCATTGGGTGTCAAATCCCACAAGATGATTGATGTCACCGAAGAATATTACAACAAGGGAATCAGGTATATGGTCTATGGCAATGTGCTGCGAAACAATACTTACCCGATTTCAGTCAGTTCTGAGCGGATCTTTCAGGCACTTGCCGTGATTGAATATGCCAAAAGTATCGGGGCAACTCATGTGGCCCACGGAAGTACTGGTGCCGGGAATGACCAGATCCGTTTTGACCTGGCGTTTGAAGTCCTTGCTCCCGAAATTAAAATCATAACACCTACCCGTGATCTCGAATTATCCCGCGATGCAGAGATTGACTATCTGCGCAAACATGGTGTAGTTGATAATTTTGAGAAGATGGCCTACTCGGTGAATAAGGGGCTTTGGGGTACCAGCATTGGCGGAAAAGAGACGCTTCAGAGCGACAAAACACTTCCGGAAGAGGCTTATCCTACTCATCTTCAGAAGGAAGGTGAAGAGACTATTACCCTGGAATTCCAAAAAGGTGAATTAAAAGGTGTGAACGGCAAGATTTACCCAAATACGGTCGATGCCATCAATGAGGCAGAGAAGCTCGGTTCTGCCTGGGCTATCGGACGCGACATGCATATTGGGGATACGATCATTGGAATTAAAGGAAGGGTAGGGTTCGAAGCGGCTGCCCCGATGCTGATTATCAAGGCTCACCAGATGCTTGAAAAACATACCCTGACCAAATGGCAGCAATACTGGAAAGAACAGCTAGGTAACTGGTACGGGATGTTTTTGCACGAAGCGATGTACCTCGAACCGGTAATGCGCGATATCGAAAAATTTCTCGAAAACAGCCAGGAAAATGTTTCTGGTAAAGTGATCATTACCCTAAGGCCATACCATTTCCAGCTGGTAGGAATCGAATCAGAACATGATCTGATGAAATCCGAATTTGGGCAATATGGCGAGATGAATAAAGGTTGGACAGCCGATGATGCCAAAGGATTCACCAAAATCCTTGCCAATCAGTTAAAGATCTATCATTCAGTAAATCAAAAATAATGACTCAACCTGGTAACCTCAGGGTCGGGATAGTGGGCGGTGCCGGTTATACGGCCGGTGAATTGATCCGCATATTACTCTATCACCCGTCTGCCGATTTAAAATATATCCAAAGTAGGAGCAACAACGGGCAACCCGTTTCTTCTGTCCATACCGATCTTCTCGGGGATACCGATATGGTTTTTTCGGATATTAATTTTGAAGATACCGATGTGCTGTTTCTATGCTCAGGACATGGTAAGTCGGTTGATTATCTGAACAATAACAGTATTCCTAAACAAGTCAGAATTATTGATCTGAGTCACGATTTTAGATTAAAGAGGGAAGGGAATGAATTTATATACGGTCTTCCTGAACTTAACCGTGAGCAGATCAGGGGTGCTTCCCGGATTGCAAACCCAGGGTGTTTTGCAACTGCTATTCAGTTAGCAATAATCCCACTGGCATCGGCCGGGTTATTGCTCGACGAGGTTCATATCAATGCGATAACGGGGTCGACCGGAGCGGGTCAGGCACCAACACGGACCTCCCATTTCAGCTGGAGAGACAATAATCTGTCGGTTTACAAGGCCTTTGAACATCAGCATCTTGGTGAAATCTGCCAAAGTCTGCGTCAGGCTCAGCCTGGCTTCGATAAGGAGGTGAACTTTATTCCTGTCAGGGGAAATCATACCCGCGGAATATTTGTCTCAGCCTATACCCGGTTTGAGGGGACGCTGACAGATGCAACTGAAATTTACAATAAATTTTATGCCACTCATCCGTTTGTAAACATAACTTCCGAAAATCCGGACATGAAACAGGTGGTCAATACCAATAAAGGGCTGGTTTACCTGGAAAAACACGGCAATAAGCTGATGATCATTTCGTGCATCGATAATTTGCTGAAAGGTGCCTCCGGGCAGGCTGTCCAGAATATGAACCTGATGTTCGGACTGGATGAGCGGTGCGGGTTGAATCTGAAGGCGATAGGATTTTAGGGATTGAATGTATTTGATTAAATTCTATTTCGTTTTTATTCGGATATATTTTCCCTCTAAGACAATGCCGTGGGCATAAAATATGGGTAGACGATGAAAATAGTGTAAAATATTTCGTTCCGGATGGGACGAGACCTCGCATAAAATTCTGTTTTCTACCCCTATTTATTCCCTGACGGGATGGAAAATCCAGTTTTAAACAGACTCTGAGTCTTTAAAAAATAAAATATGAAACTATTCGATGTTTATCCCCTCTTCGATATCGTTCCTGTATCGGCAAACGGTTGCTATATTACAGATGATCAAGGTATTGAATATCTTGATTTGTATGGCGGACATGCTGTAATTTCCGTAGGTCATACCCATCCTGAATATGTCAGGAAGATTACAGACCAACTTCAGCAGATAGGTTTCTACTCCAATTCGGTAAAGAATCCTATGCAGGAGGAACTTGCATTAAAGTTAGGGAGGCTCTCGGGTTATCCAGATTATTCGCTTTTCTTTTGCAATTCGGGCGCCGAAGCCAACGAGAATGCCCTGAAGCTGGCCTCCTTTCATACGGGGAAAGACCGGATCATCGCTTTTGAAAAAGCATTTCACGGCAGAACTTCAGCAGCAGTTGCCATAACCGATAATCCAAAAATTATCTCTCCGATAAACGACACTGTAAAGCGGACATTTCTGCCATTAAATGATACTGCTCAACTTGAAACAGCTTTGCAGCAGGGTGATGCTGCTGCGGTGATTGTTGAAGGAATCCAGGGCGTTGGTGGTTGTCGTGTTCCGGAGCCATCGTTTCTGAAAGCCGCCTCCGCGTTATGCAAGAAACATGGCGCTATTTTAATTCTGGATGAGATCCAATCCGGCTATGGAAGGAGCGGAAAGTTTTTTGCACATCAATATGCTGACATTCGCCCCGACATTATCTCGGTAGCCAAGGGTATGGGAAATGGCTTTCCGATCGGAGGCATTCTGATCAGTCCCGATCTAAAACCCTGGTCTGGAATGTTGGGGACAACTTTTGGCGGAAATTACCTCGCCTGTGCAGCCGGAATCGCAGTGCTTGACATCATGAAAGCAGAAAATCTGATCGAAAATGCCATGGAAGTTGGCAGCTATTTATTCACTCAACTCTCAGCCATTCCTCAGATTAAGGATTTGCGTGGTAAAGGATTAATGATCGGGATGGAATTTGATTTTCCGGTTGGTCCGATCCGGAAACAGCTTCTTTTTGAAGAGAAAATATTCACCGGAGTTACCGGCACCCATGTTATTCGTATTCTTCCGCCTCTTACTCTAACCAAAGCTCAATGTGATCTTTTTGTGAAGGCATTGGTAAAGCTGTTGAATTAATTGTAAATTGCGTTTCTCAAAAATTGCTAATTTGTACATATGGAAATAAAGAATTTAAAAATAGCTATCGTAGGAGGAGGCAACCTTGGACGTTCGGTTGCTGAAGGTTTTATGAAAGCAGGAATCTCAGCTTCAAAAATGACTGTTTCTCGTCGGCGGGTTCAACTGCTTGATGATCTGGCAGCAAAGGGGATTCGTATTGAACAGGACAACAAAACTGCCGTAGCAATGGCAGATTTGATTATCGTTGCCGTTAAGCCTTACCAGGCAGTTGAGGTGATCACAGAAATTAAGCCGATTCTGAAACCTGGACAACTCGTGGTATCGTTGATGACAGGTATCAGCATTGCCCAAATGAAGGAATTACTACCATCAGGGGTCATTCCCTTACGCGTAATGCCGAACACTGCAGTAGCACTTCAGGAATCGATGACCCTGATTTCAGCTCCGGATTGTTCCCAGGCTCAGCTTGATCTGGTCCAGGAATTATTTGAATCGCTTGGAAAGGTAATCTTTATCAATGAAGAATTGATGGCCGCTGCAACTGTCCTAGGAGCTTGCGGAATTGCATTTGCCCTTCGTTTCATTCGGGCTGCGATCCAGGGTGGCGTCGAAATTGGATTTGGTGCAGATGTTGCGCAACAAATAGTTGCACAGACTGTTAAGGGTGCATCTGAGTTGATTTTGCAAACCGGGCACCACCCGGAACAGGAAATAGACAAAGTTACTACTCCGAAAGGGATTACGATCTCAGGTCTGAACGAGATGGAACACCAGGGGTTTTCGTCCTCGTTGATCAGGGGACTTCTGGTTTCGTACAATAAAATAAACAATGCTAAATAACCGGTAACCTATATTTAATACCCGGACCAATGGAAGAACAGATCAGAAAAATAGCCGACCGTTTACGTGAAATGCGTGAAATACTTGGGATATCACTCGAGGAAGCTGCATTAACCTGTGACCTCACCAGCCAGCAATACCTGGAGATTGAAGGTGGGCATACCGACATTCCTGTGAGTATCTTGCATCGGATGTCTTTGAAATTCAATATGGATCTTACTACACTGCTTACAGGGGAAGAGCCACATATGCATGCCTATACTTTGACCCGAAAAGACAAGGGAATTGGTGTGGAACGCCAGAAAGCCTATAAATATCAGGCACTTGCAGGAAATTTTCTGAAGCGTAAAGCCGATCCTTTTATAGTGGTGGTAGAGCCAAAACCGGATGCAAATGTAAGTTTCAATGCCCATCCCGGTCAGGAATTCAATTATTTACTCGAAGGTAAACTGAAATTTTTCATTGGGAAGAAGGAGATGATTCTCGAACCAGGCGATTCGGTCTATTTCGATTCAGGATTGCCGCACGGAATGCTCGCTCTTGATAATGAAACCGCCAGATTTTTAGCAATAATCCTATAATTTTTAGTTTGCATGTTTGAGAAATATTTAAAGAAATCGGTTTTCGAATCCCTCGAAGATTTCAAGCAAAACTTTGAAATAGTTGTTCCTGAGCAATTTAATTTTGCATACGATGTGGTTGACGAATA
>Ga0073936_10006812_pt1 | contig 14945 bp, 16 predicted proteins | sample AliMusrvi5mmetaG_FD_87041 | JGI IMG/M metagenome (GOLD analysis project Ga0073936, IMG submission 87041) | Freshwater lake bacterial and archeal communities from Alinen Mustajarvi, Finland, to study Microbial Dark Matter (Phase II) - Alinen... | ecosystem: Environmental > Aquatic > Freshwater >... | reverse complement strand
GGAGCTCGTCAGCGCTCGCTCCGGTGCGAAATCACCGGTGAACAATCTTGAAGAAGTTGTGGAGATTAGATGAAAATGGCGGGAGAACCTTGCGGAGTTTCAACTAAGAAAAGCATTGCGCCGCCCTTCTCGCCGATGCCAAGAATATGCGCGAACGCGCTTCGGATCATTGATACTCAAGCACACCCGCAATGGTCAACAAAAATACACTCATGAGAGATAACTTAAGAGCTGAACGGCATCTCCTTCTCAAAGACTTAGGAGAAAGCCCAAATGTAAGCATATTATTAGCGGCAGAGAACTCTCCCCTAACACCCACAAAGAACAGCCCCTAAACCGCGGTTTTCAGACAACGACCTAAAAAGGTTGCCTCAGCCTAACACCCACCCCTAAATCGCCCTCCGGGAGCCATCTTGCGTGCCCAAGAGGCCTTTTCCAAGAGCCCACAAAAGAACCAAATTGGAATTGTTCCGTCTTGAGGAGAGATAGGCCGAAACGAGGCTGGCCCCGCAGCACCTCAATCCTTTAATATAAGATCGGATGAGAACGGGCCTGACGCAGGTTGGTCTCACAGACCCGTTTTTTACTTATGGGGAGATCGCGGGAAAAGATCGGTCTTGAGGCAGGTCACATGGTCAATAAAAAGCACACCGTTCAGGTGATCGACCTCATGTTCCACACAGATCGCTTCGATGCCGGTGCTTGTTTTTTCGAGAAATACCCCGCGCTCATTTTGCCAGCGGAAACGGACCCAGCGGTGTCGCTTCAGAAAAGCGGTGTAATCCGGAAGGCTCATACAGCCTTCCTTGCGCGCTTCGGGTTCCTTTTTTTCCAGGATCACCGGATTCACAAGGATGAGACGCTCAGCCCCTGGTTCACGCCCCGAGACATCCACGAGGGCCACCGCTTTGGAGACGCCGATCTGCGGCGCCGCGATACCGATCCCATGGGATTGACTTTTCATCGTACGGACCAGCACCGCGATGAGCCTCAGCAATGACCGGTCAAAGGCCTTGACGGGCTGCGCTTGTTTCCGAAGGATCGGATCCGGAAAAGTTCGTATGGGAGCAGGTTGCATCAGGGATTATAACGAAACGCGTTCGAGCGGCTTGATCTGGATCTCGATCTTAAGCTGCCTCGCGACCTTGGCCAGGAGCGACTTGACCTTCGGCATGATCGAGCGTCCCGGGACATCCACTTCCAGAAGCATGGCGTAAGTGGTCTTGGCGCCTTTCCCGAGAATCCGGCTATCCAGGTCGGTGATATTGACCCGAAGCGCTGCCAGCGCGCGGCTCACCTCATAAACGATCCCCGTCCGGTCTTTCCCGAACGCAGTGATCATGCAAGGCATCGTCCCCCTGGCGTGTTTTTTTCCGCCCACGGTCTTTCCCTGAAGCTCGGCCAAATGGCATTCCAGGGACCACGGCGTTTCCCGGAGCAGGTCCAACCCCTGTGAGACGCGTACCCTGGCAGCCGCCGAGGGCAAACAAGCCGTCATCATCATGGCGAATTGCCCCTCCAAAAGGGTCATGCTGATATCCTCGAGGTTGCACCCACGGGCGAATAAAAGACCGCTCACCTTGGCGATAATACCGGGCTTATCCTGACCGCTGACCGTGATCATGATCTTCTTCATTGTTTTTGAGGCTCCTGTAGTTGATTGAGCAGATTCAACCCTTGCGCGATCCACTGCTTTTTCCTGTCCTTTTTGGAAACGGGGGCGGCCGTTTGTGCGGCGCCGATATCGGGATTCACGGTAGAAGTCGTAGCGGCCGTCTGAGGTCCCAGGATCCCCGAAAAGCCTCCAAGCCCTTGGCTGAGAAATTGCTCCGCTCCCCCCTGCAGCATCCGCGCGGCAATATAAGAGAGGTCAGGCTGAACCGCAGTGTTCGGGAAAACGCCGCTGTAGCGAAAGGGGATCATCACCTGCCCGTTCCGGTCCGCGATCATGGAAAGTTCGCGTATTTTTTTGACCATAAAGGCGGAAATAGCCGGGGACAAAAGCAATTCCATCGAGCCCTCCACGCGTTGATCGAGGATCCCGTAAGTCCCCTTCCCGGACAACTGAAAATTCGCCTGCGCCAGCCGGAATTCCCGGACATTGACGGTCCCGGACTCGACGGAATAAGCTACATCCAGAGACTGGAACGGAGTATCCCTGTCTTTGAGCATCTCACTCAACTCCGGGGGCAACTCCCCGCCCAAGGCATTCGTGATCGCGGTCACGGAAGAAAGCCGGTCAAAGACCTCCCTGACCACATTCCTGTTCCGAAGCGCCCCGTCTTTGATCCCGGACGTTCCCTCCCCCTTGAGAGATCTTTTTATGATCGCAGGATTCGCGCCATCCAGGGAGATCTGAGCTTTCGTACTCAGGCGTCCCGAGACATAACTGCCTCTCTTATAAGCCTCCGGGATCACCGGTTCCATATCCAGGCCCCGGATCTCCAGGGATCCTTCAAAATGAGGCATCGTGTTCACCGCTTTGAGAGTTCCCCTGAACTCCACCTTTTCGGGACCGTAACGCAGCGTAAGATCAAGCGATTGCGAGGACAGATCAAGATCCCCCTCCGCCTCAAGAATTTGACTGGCGGAGTTGAACACAGCGGCGCCAGCCTTAAAATGGAACAAAGCGGCGTAGCCTTTCTGCCGGACCTCCGCTTGCAGGGACTTCAATTCAAGGCTAAAAGGCGGATTGATTGTTGCGTCCAGAAAGTGCACCGTCGCATCCCGGACCAGGATCTTGCCGATCCCGAATTCCCAGCCCTGAGCAATACCGCCAAGCCCCTTCACCGAAAGGCTGGCCGGATCTTCGGCCGCTTCCGCCACGGGGATAAAATTGAGCTGAGAAAGTAACGGCGAGGCAGCGGCGGGTGGAACCGCCGGTTTCTCCGGTTGCCAATTCCACAGGCCTTGGCGATCCCTCGCGAGAAAAACCTCGGGACTTTGGATCACCACTTGAGAGGCTCCGAGACGTTTCCTCCAGACAGAGGCGAGGTCGACGTCGATCCGGACCTGATCGCTTTGGAGGATTTTCTCAAGACTTTTGGGATGATAGAATTTGAGGCCCTTGACCTGGAACTGGGGTGTGGGCCGCCACTGAAGCCTGATATCGCCAAGCTCGACGCGAAAACCGGTTTGGCGCGTCAGCTGCCGCTCCAGTTCGGGGCGGAACATATTGGGATCAAAATTCCGGAAGAGAAAATAGCCGGCCACTCCAAGCACGCTACCGAGAATCAGCGCCGCGACAAAAAGCCCTCCCAGGATCTTCAGGAAACGTACGACCATACCCCTTCGCCTTTCTTTTTTGCCGCCGCCTGGACTTTCAAGAATTGGTCCTTGCGGCTGAATTCCTGAGCCTCGACCACTTTGGCCGCGCCCACTTCAACCAGGAATTCGTTGAGCAGAACTTCCTTCTCACTGGGCCTCGCGCCCGGCTTCCCGGAGAACTTCACAGACTTCGACTGGAGATAAACGTACGCAGATTCCCGGCCACCCGGCGATTCGCGAGAAAGCATTTCCAATTTCACGTCCTGCTTCCCCGCGAGTACCCGGAGGACCGAGACCCCATCCTCATCCATGTGGATTCCGGCCAGAGCCACGCGCTTTCCATCCGCGAGGGTGAGCGTCCCATCCCCTCCCACGTCGGTCACCATCTCGGCAAAAAGAATTCCAGAGAGGAGACAGACACCCGCCGAAAGAAAGAACAGACTTCTGGTGACGGGTTTCACGATGCCCTGATTCTCCCGTCCTTATTATCGATCTCATTGAGCCCCAAATTCACGGTCCGGTATTTTTTCCGGAGAAGGCTCAGCTGTTCCTGACCCGCGGGCGTGTACTGGTAGTAACGCACCTGTTCCTTTTGATTCAGGACCCCGGCATCGCTATAGGCGCCCGGGATGCCCCAGAACCATGATAAAGGATAGGTGAAGAGGTTGAAGAACGCGGTTCCCCAGAGTTTGTTCTCCTCGGACCCGGAGGCCAGATAGAAATGCCCGACGCCGGGCAACAGGTTCAGCCAGGCCGCGACGGCAGGATCCTTCATCTTCACGTCACCGGTGTTCACCCCGTAAGATTTCAATTCATAAACGGCATTCTTTTCACTTTGGGTCAGGGACATACACCCGGAAAGAGAAAGCACTAAGATCGGTATCAGTACCCACTTCATGAGACGGTCCATTCAAAACCTCCTTGTGTTTTTGATATTATACCCGTTTTACAAAATCACTTGCCAATCTTTTGACGGACCCAGGCAAGAGCCTCCTCGCGCGTCTTATGCGTTCCCTCAAGTTGCAGCTCGTAAGCTTCCTCGAGGATCGGCTTCATCGCCGGCCCCGGCTTCATCCCGAGCTCGATCAGATCATTGCCGTTCACAAGAGGCTTGGGCCGGAGCTCCTCATGCTCGTACTCCTTGAGTTTATCCTTCAGAAATGAAACGTTGTCCAGCATCCCGTGACTGGCCGTGCAATCCACACGGTGAAGTTCCATTTCCTCCTCAAAAAGAGGCCGGCTGATGAACTGTTTGAGCTTCCCCTTCCGCATTTTCTGCACATCCATGAACTTCATGTGATTGGCCACGAATTCGCATACACCGTCGATCTCCTCATTGGAAAACCGCAACCGCTGCATGATCTGCCGGGCGATCTTCACGCCTTCCTCGGAATGCTCATAAAAGGTCAGACGGCCCTTGCGTATCGCCGAGGTCTTGGGCTTGCCGATATCATGAAAAAGAGCGGCGAATGCGAGCACGGTCGAGACCGACGGTTGAAGATGCTCCAAAAGGAGGCGTGTATGCTCAAAGACATCGCCTTCGGGGTGGAATTTCTCCGGCTGCGCCACACCACGCATCGCCTCCACTTCCGGCAGGATCTCTTTCATGAGTCCGGATTCTGAAAGGAGCACCATCCCTCGCGCCGCCCCGGCGCGGGTGAAGATCTTCACAAGCTCCTCGCGAATGCGTTCGGGACTGACGGCGCGTATCTCGGGAGCTTTGATACAGAGAGCTTTCCACGTCTTTTCCTCGATCTCAAAGCCAAGCGTGGAGGCAAAACGAATAGCCCTCAAAAGGCGCAGCTTGTCTTCCTCGAACCGCTTCGCAGGGTTCCCTATTGCGCGGAGGATCTTCTTCGGAAGGTCTTCCACCCCGCCCACAAAATCGATCACCTGTTCCGTGAACGGATCGTAGAACATGCCGTTCACCGTAAAATCGCGGCGACGGGCGTCTTCTTCGGGTTGGGTAAAAGCGATATGGGTGGGATGACGTCCGTCCTGATACCCGCCCTCACAGCGGAAAGTGGCCACTTCGAACGGGATCTCGTTCTCGATCACGATCATCACGCCGAATTGCTTGCCAACGGGGATCGTCCGGCGGAAGAGTTTTTCCACCTCTTCCGGGGTCGCGGTGGTCGCGATATCAAAATCCCGGGGCGTCTGGGCCATCAGATGATCGCGAACACAACCTCCCGCGAAATACGCGATAAACCCGCGATCCTTGAGAATCCGCGCGATCGCGAGCGCCGCCGCCCCCTTCGGGCCACTGAGATCCATCGGTCCTGGGTTCATGCCGCTCCGTGGGTTGTACCGTTTCTAATAGTTCTCATGCCTCGCCGGCAAAGGCCCTTGCCATCGCTCCAATGACCTGGGCAGTGCTAGACGCTGAAAAAATCGCGGGCCGCTTTATCTCCCGCCGCTTTCTGATAATCCAGATAATCGATCAGCAAAAGATCCGGCCGCTTTTCGGCAAGACGGCGAGCCAGTTGAAAGCGCTCGGAAGGATGCGTCTCAAGCCGCCGGCTCGCGATATACTTGAAAACCGTCCCGCACTCCGGGCAAGCCCGGGTCTCGTAGGCGTTGATCCCCAGGCAATTGCAGGACGCGCAATTCCCCGTCAGATCGCCGATGATCAGCAGGTTTTTTTTTACCTCTTCGAGCTGGAACGGCCTGTACGTACGCAGATAATGTGTCGTCATGGACAACCTCGTAGTAAGATCAACGCGTCATTTTTTGAAAACAAGGTCCCCGGCGCGAACGCGGGACGCTACCTCAACGCCAAAATCATCGCCTTTGCGGGCGATCAGCACGGGTTTGTGATCGATCTGCATGGAAACGACCTTTTCCTTGAAATCCGTGGTATGACCTTTAAAGTGCAGCTCATCTCCGATGCGGATATCTCCCAGCTTGATCCGGAGCACCGCTGCGTTCACATGCGGAAAATAATGGGTTACTTCCGCCGTCGGAAAAGCGGCGATCGCCGACTTGACCATCTTGGGCTGCTTTTTGACGGCGCCATTCTTCTTGACCGGCTTGGACTTCCGCTTGACCGCGAGCTTCTTGACGCTTTTTTTCGCGGCGGGCTTTGCCGCTTTTTTTTTCGCAGGCTTTACAGTTTTCTTCTTGGAGGCCTTCTTGACCTTGGTCTTGACGATCTTCACGGGCTTCGACGAACCAAAAAGCGCCTTGCCGATATTTTTAAAAAATTTCATGGACCCCTCCCGTTAGAGACTTGATACCGAAATGAGTTAAGATTCTTTCTCCAGTTCGATCTCTTTAAGCACGACCTCCGGCACCTGCGCCTGGTGCTGCTCCAGGACGTTCAACCTGTTCCTCAGCTTCTGGAACCGCTGCTCGGTCTTTTCGTACGCCGTACGGGCGTGAGCCAAGTGCCCGCCGATCTTTTCAAAGTCCGTGAGACATTGGCCCAGGTCCACTTCCAGCTGGCCCAGATTCTCAAGGATGATCTGCGCCGATCGCTCGATCCGCATCCCCTTCAATCCACGCACGATGGCCTGAAGATAGGCGTAAAAACTGTTCGGAGATACGGGAATGACCTTGCGTTTCATCGCGTAAGACGAAAGACTTTCATTCTGAGCGTCATCCTTGATGATCGTTTCATAGTAAATACTTTCGGAAGGGATATACATCAAGGCGAATTCAAAAGTGCCTTCCTCCGGTAGAATGTATTTCGAACCGATATCATCGATATGTTTTTTGACATCCTTCCAGAATATCTTCCGGGCCTCCGCCTGTTTTTCGTCGCTGCCCGCTTCCAGGATCCTTTTGAAATTCTCCAGAGGGAATTTCGCGTCCACCGGGATCAACCCGTCCCCGAGGCGGATGATCGCGTCCACCTGGGAACCGTTCGCAAAGCGATACTGGAGCGAGAAATGATCTTCCGGAAGAATCTGTCGAAGAAGTTCGGCCAGCAAGAATTCCCCCATGCCCCCGCGCAACTTGGGAGCTCGGAGAATATCATGGAGCGAAGAAATATCTTTCCCGATATCCATCATGGACTGCGTCGCGTGCTGCAGGACTCCCAGCCGGTGCTGCACATCCCCCATCACTTCGCGGTAGCTCTGCTGATTCGCCTGGAGGAATTGGGTATTCTGCTTCATCTGATCGTTCATCTGACGCGCGAGAGTCTGGATCTGGTCCTGAAGCGTGGTGTTGAGATTATGAAGTTCCTGCTGAAGCTGAAGAAAGGGCTGGAAGGTTTTGTCCTCGACCACCGGCCGCCGGACCAATCGCTGGAAGATCCAAAGCGCCGCGGCAAAACCGCAAAGCGACACGACGACTGTTATGAGGACCAGGAACGAAGCGTTCATGCGTGGATTATAACTGAAAGAAGGACTCCCGACCAGAGACAAGAGACCTAAAAACAAAAACTTCACGCCATTGCTCTTAGGTCTCCTGTCCCGAGTCTCCGGTCTTACTTGATAAACGTAATATTGATGTCTTCGCGGTGCGCGGCGGGCTCGGAATAGACCGAGATTCGGCTTCCGGTGCTTTTCTCGAGATACCGCAGGGCTTTCTTCTCCTGTTGGAGAAGGCGCTCCGCGACATCCGGATGAACGTACGCGTTGACGATGCGGTCCCGGGAATCCTTGAGCGACTTGCGCAGCTCACGAATCACCTGGATCGCCATGGTCGCCGTGGATTTGATATTCCCCTTGCCTTCGCAATACGGGCAGGTGTCATAAACCGCACTCTCAAGCGACGGCCGCATTCTCTGGCGCGTCATCTGGATCAAGCCGAGCTCGGAGACCTGCACCAGATGGGTTTTGGCGCGGTCCTTGCTCACGGCCTCTTTGAAAATATTAAAGAGGCTGCGCCGGTGCTGGCCCTGTTCCATGTCGATAAAATCGACGACGATGATACCGCCGACGTCGCGCAACCGGAGCTGGCGCGCGATCTCCTGCGCGGCCTCGACGTTGTTCTTATAAACTGTTTCCTCAAGGCCCTTGCTGTTCCCGGTGAACTTTCCGGTATTCACGTCGATCGCGACAAGACTTTCGGTCTGCTCGATCACGATGGACCCGCCGGACTTCAGCTGAACATTCTTCTGGAACGTGCGCTCGATCTCTTTCTCGAGTCCGTGGCGCTCAAAAAGGCTCCCCTTTTCCTTGGCGAACTCGACATTGAGGTCCTGGCCCGGCATGTAGATCGAAGTAAAGCGCTTGATCTTCTTGTAGATCTCCGGGTGGTCCACCACGATCTTGGTCGTCTCTTCGTTCACGTAATCGCGAACCACGCGCTCCACCAGCCCCAGCTCTTGATGGATCATGACCGGCGCTTTCTTGGCCGAGATCAGACTGTGGATCTTTTTCCAGAGCCGGAGAAGATAGCGGATGTCGCGAGTGAAATCGGCATCGCTTTTTCCTTCGGCGTTCGTGCGCACAATAAACCCGACCCCTTTGGGGATCTCAAGGCTTCTGAAAATGCCACGGATACGCTCACGCTCCGAGCGGTTCTCCACGCGCCTAGAAATCCCGATCTTCGATTCCCCGGGCATCATGACAAGATAGCGGGCCGGGATCGAGAACTGTGTCGTCAGACGCGGTCCTTTGGTCCCAAGCGGTTCTTTCACCACCTGGACAATGATCTTCTGCCCAACTTTCAGGACCTCTTCGATCCTGGGGCGCCGCTGGTGCTGTTGCTGCTGCTGAGGAGCAGGTGCCTGATTCCGGCCGCCGTGCCGTCCTCCACGCTGATGCCTGCCACGCCCGCCGTCCCTTCCGCCATGCCTTCCTCCGCGGCCCTGCTGTTCCCGTCCCTGTTCCGGAGCCGGTCCCTGAGGTTTGGCCGGAACCGCGCCCAGGACCGGCGCTTGCCCCTCAACCGGAGGCTGCACGGCAACGACCGGAGAAGCCGGTTCTACGGAAACAGATCCCACGGGCTTCACTTCGCAAGCGATGCCTTCCGTCTTCTTTTCCTCGGCATCGTCAAACTCCGCGTCAAGATCCATCGGCGAACGGAGCGCATCCATGACATAAAGGAACCCGTCCTTGCCTGTCCCGATATCCACGAAGGCCGCGTCGATCCCCGGGATCACGGTCTTCACGACCCCTTCATAAATATTCCCGAAAAGTTTCGTCGAATCCCCCCGCTCGATATAAAATTCTTCCAGCCGGCCGTCTTCAAGAATCGCGACCTGTTTTTCGTTGGCGTCCTGTGAAATTAAAATTTGTCTCTCCATGTCCCTCTGATTCCTTTCGTTAATTTAAATGATATCTGAGGCATTCATAACACGCTTTGTCATTCCCGGGTAAACGGGAATCCAACCCTGGATCCCCGGCGACACATTCGGGGACGACCGCCCAAAGCTTAAGCTACGAATCTCTCAGACGAGTTTACTTGCTTGATCACGGAGGAACCTGCAGGACCGTTGCGGGGACAAAGTCTTACGGAGGAAAAACAAAGTGTCAATGATTCCAAGATCCACTTGCACGGACTTAAGGCCTGTCGAAAGCCTTCACACGACTTCAAAAACCTGACCGGAAAAACCTAGACCGGCTTGTCCTTGTTCGCGCTGTCCGAGACGATCTTCTTCTCAGAATCCTTCAAGCCCGGCGAGGCATCCGCTGCAGCCTTTTGGGGCTGGGCTTGATCATTTTTTGACTGGTTATTCTTCCCGTCAACTTTGGCATCCGCAGGCTGTCCCTGGGTATCCATCGTAGTAACTGTTACAAAAAAGAGCGTTTCAACTTTTGAGGTGCTCGGATTGGCAGAATTCGAAGGATTTGTCGACCGGAACAACTTCCCGACCAAAGGGATATCCCCCAAATACGGCACTTTATCCTCTTTAACCCCCGTTTGATCCGTCAGCAATCCCCCGATCGCGATCGTTTCTCCGCTGCGGATCAACACCTGTGTTTTTGCTTTGGTCGTATCGAATCGAGGCGCTTCGATCTGCCCGGCGCCAAAACTCTGGTTAAGCCCGACGGAACTCACTTCTGGGCTCAGATCGACAAGAATTTCAGATTCGGAGTTGATATGCGGCGTCACGTTCAATACCACTCCGGTATTCCTGTAGGTGAAGCCTGTGATCACCATGCTCCCTGTCTGTTCATTCCGCTCAAAGCTGGGGATCGGAACTTCCTGACCGACCTGCACCGTCGCGGTCTGGTTGTTCAGCACCACGACTCGCGGATTGGACACCACCTTGGTATTCACACGGGTCTGCAACATGTTCAAAATCGCTGAAAAACTTGAGAAATCAAGCGTCCCATACGAGAATCCTCCACCAGTAACCTCGGCAGGAGGCAGCGGAAAACCGCGGTTCGCACCTGGATTCGGTCCCACGGTCGACACTACGACCGAGTTTGCAGACTTCACATTCCCGCCTCCTGCAACGATCGGGAGAAAATTGTGCAGACTGGTCCCCGACCCTTGATAAAACGGAAAGGACGTCGGCCGCGTGGCCCCCTTCGTAAGCCCGCCAACAACATTCCAGTCAATGCCAAGCTTTTCGGTGTTGGAAAGATCCGTCTTCACGATCTTTGAATCGATAAATGCCTGAGGCGTCATCTTGTCGAGTTTCTTGATCACTTCGCCGATCCTGTACAGGTTCGTCGGAATATCAGTCACGACGAGCATGTTGGTGCGATCCGACGACTTCACCTTCCCCCGTTCACTCAACATATCATTGATCGAAGCCTGGATCTCCGGCGCTTTCGAATAATTCAGGATGAACGTCTTGGTCTCGACCGGTTCGAGTTTCATCTTGTCGCGCGTCGTCACGCGGATAATGTTGCCATCCCGCTCATAGACGTAATCATAAGTCCGGAGGATCACTTCAAGCGCCTTTTGCCAGGGCACATTGTCGAGCCTCACCGTCACAAGCCCCGTCACCTCGGGCCCCGTCACGATATTAACGGCGCTTTTCATGCTCAGGACACGGAGAACGCTTCCGATATCCGCGTCCTTGAAATCCAAACTGATCGTATCATCCGCTTTCGCCGCAACAGGAGCCGCCACCACGGAGGCAGTCGTCACGGGATTCGCGAGGGGTTGCACCACAACGGTGGACTTCAGCTCCGGAGTAACTTCAACTTTCTTCGCGGCGGCAGCAGGGGCAGGATCAACCGCAAACAGCATGCCGGAATCAGCACACAGACATACGTACACCGCTAACAGAATCAAGACCCAGGATGTTTTTTTCATGTAGAGCTCCTGCGGCTTATCATATCACAGATACATGCGCCTTTGATCATTAATTCACTAATCCGGCTTAAAACTTCCTATTGAGAAATATCACGCTAAGTGTTATCCGCTTCCCGGATCCAAAGTGTTTTTTCTTCACCGGCCACGGAGATCACGATATGATCCTTCAGTATCTTAGTCACCGTCGCCTCGCCTACGGCCTCTCCCGACTGATAGGCTTTACCGTTCAAAATAGCCATGGAACTGGACCCTGGATCATAAATGATCCCCTCCAGTTTGAATCCTGAAGGCGAGTTCGCGGACTTGCCGGCATCCGCTTTTAGCGCCACGAACGGATCCCGTCTCTTTCCCGAATCATAAACGACGTCTGCCGCGCGCAAAGAAGCCATCTCTACAAAAAAAGATATCACGATCAGCACAACGGCAGGAACGGTTTTATTTCTTCGCACTTTTGTCTCCTGCCGTCGCCTTTGCCGCGGGCGGAGGGACCACCACGGCCCAAAGCCTCAGTCCGACAACCTGACGGTCCTGTGATTTTTCTGAAGACACGATCTGGAGACTCCGTACCCGCAAAAGATTTTCACAGTTCTCGATCCGGCTCACCAGGGTTCCGAGATCATGATAGCCACCCTGCACCGAAAACTCATAACCGCTCAGCAAATATTTCGCGTTGTAGGGCGCGGGAAACACCACCTTCTCCGACATAGGCTTGGACGCCAGCACATCCACGCGTGATTCGCTCGCCATCTTCGAGATCTGCCCCAGCAGGAGTCCCAGACCATCCGCCGTAAAAACACGCCCCCGGGTCTTATCTATCAGAGCGCCAAAAACTTTCTGCTCCCTCTCCCAGGCGGCCCGCTTCTGGCTGAGAGCTTTCACCTGACGGATCTGAGCTTGCATGCTTTCAATGTCACGCCGGAGTAACGGCCGCTCGATCCATGCCGGGAATACAAGGAAAATAAGCACGAGCAACGACGCCACGGTTCCAATGGCTATCGCCACCCAGGTCTTTTTATCGACACGTTTCGCTATTTCTATAATTTCACCGGTCGTCCATTGAGTGGGCATCTTCATGATTTGGAAGTCACTCCCCATTCAAAGTCTGCGGCAAAAGAAGTGCCCTCAACCTTCGTGGAAGAGGCCTGCTTGGCGGTCGTCAGCACCAGAGTTGCCTTGGGCGGAAATTTCGCCTTCAGTTTCTGCAAATAGCCCTCGATCTGCTCGATCCCGGTCTGCGCCCGGGAGGGCAGAACCACACCCCTCATGGACAAACGGCACCCATCCCCCTCCCTCTCCACGGTAAGCTCAGTAAGCCAGCCCTTGGGGGGAAGAAACTCGCTGACCCAGGAAAGGATATGGGTCACAGGTTCCGTGTTCAAAATGTTTTTTTCAAGAAAATCCTTCTCGCCCTTCATCTCAACTTCGATCTTGTTCTCAAGCGCTTTAAGTTGCCCCATCATCGGATTCAAACGGACCCACTCTTTGTGGACATCCCCGTAAACCGAGCGCGCCCGGAGATAATCGCCGTAGAAAAAAAGTGTCAGGAGAAGGAAAAGCACCGTTCCCAGGATCGCCATGGGAACGTAGGCGGCATGGGTCGTGGATTTTTTCGCTTTCCGGAGCTCCTGGGGCAACAAATTGATCCTGATCATTCTTCGCGAAGCCCCAGACCGAGCGCCACGGGGAGAAGCGCTTCATGCGTTTTTAAAACAGCTGGATCGACATCCGAAGAACACTGGATCTTGGTAAGAAGTTCCATGCCGGTCACGGGAATACGCAATCCGTCGCTCAATGCTTTTAAGACCGCGGGATGCGACAGACTGCCGCTGAGGACGAGCTTCGTGATGGGCTTGGACTGGCCTGATTGATCATGGTAGTAATCAAAAGAAACACGAAGATCCCCGATCAAACCATCAAGACTTTCCGTGATCGCTTGCCCTTCCTCCGCGGAAGGCGTTTCGTTCTTCTCGAAGAACTGCTCGATCTTATCGTCCGTGAGACTGGACCGTGTTTTCATGCGTTTAAAAAGATCATAAGTACCGTAGGAGATGTCACGGATAAAACGGGGCTTGCCTTCCCGGACGATCCCGAGCGTCGAAATTTCGCTTCCCAGGTCCAAAAGTCCGGTATGCCCTGAAAAATCCTCCGGCTGGAAATATTCCAGAGCCGCAAGGGCGGCGAGGATATCCACGTCGACCACGGACAAACTGCATTCAAGATTGCGGAAGATCTCAAGCGTCGGATCAAGCTCCTGGCGCTTCACTACCGCGAGCATGACATCCATTTTCTCCCCGTCCTCGGTCTTGATCAGGGGATCGACCACTCCAAAATCAAGCCCCGCGTCGTTCAGCTCAAAGGGAATATATTGCTCCGCCTCGTATTTCATGGCACTACGGAGGTCCTCGGACTTCATGGCGGGAAACCGGATAAAACGCATCACGACCCCGTGTCCCTTGAGCGCGACACGTATCCCCTCTTTCCGGAACTTCTTTCCATCCAGGAAGGGCTTGAGAACAAGGGCGGGTTTCTGATCCTGAAAAACATTCCGGATAATTTCCAGGCGGTGAATGAAAAGATGCTCGGGACGCTTCTCGAGTTCCAGCAAAATAGTCCGGACCGGATCCAGGTCGCACACTGTGACTTTGGAAGGAAGCGGCTTATTCGACAAAATCTTCGGCGAAAAATTCGCGAGGACCGCGGTGGCTTTGTTTTGAATGCTCTTGAGTGTCGTGGCGTTCATATTCAAGGAGAGACCATAACAGAAAATCGTTCAAAAAAAAAGACAAAAAAAGCCCACCCTGTCCCGATGGGACAGGGTGGGCTGAAAAGCACTTCCGTGGTGCCTGCAACTATCCGTTGATTGCAGTTCCCGCGGTGCAACCAGAATTCGCCGAGCCAGTCGGCCCAACGACGATAACGCCCGTCTGGTCCACGCAATACTTATTGACAGCCGTGGATGACGAAACCGGCGTTGCCAACAGTGAGTACGTATTACCCGTTACAGCAGGCGTCCCAGCAGCAGCATCCGCAGCTGCCGCGTCAGACTTGTAGGTGAAACTGTAACCATGCTTCGACCCTTCCCAAGAACTATCCAAGTACGTGGGAGACGAACCCGTCAAAGTCGTGACGGCCGGCGGATACGTCGGGGGGTTCTGTGCAGCACGATAGCTTTCACATGCGGAACTAAACGTTCTCAGATCCGACTTCACCGCGCCTTCATTGGCATTGATACGCGCCCGCAGAAGATTGGGAATGGCGATAGCGGCCAAAAGCCCAATGATCGCGACCACGATCATAATTTCCACTAGCGTAAAGCCTTTTTTGTTCAATTTGATAAACATTGTATTCCTCCTGTGTTTGCCACTGCCTAATTAGTAGCTTATACTACCTGTTATAATACGGCAATATGTTGAATAACTAAACTATTTTTTTTATGATCCGAGTTATATCCAAAATATTTTTAAAGATTCGAATGGCTTGTCAGTATTGAGGTTAGGGCGCTATAGGAG